>Ga0335073_10012416_pt1 | contig 11961 bp, 9 predicted proteins | sample Lox_Sample_22_FD_207093 | JGI IMG/M metagenome (GOLD analysis project Ga0335073, IMG submission 207093) | Soil microbial communities from Loxahatchee National Wildlife Refuge, Florida, United States - Lox_Sample_2.2 | ecosystem: Environmental > Terrestrial > Soil > Wetlands | place: USA: Florida... | reverse complement strand
ACGCGAAGGGACACTCTGCCCAGGCCGCAGGCCGCCGAACGGCAGGCGTCACCCGCTCCGGTCGCACCGCCAGACCGTTCTTCGGCTCTGCGCGACACGCCCAAAGAGAAGCAGCCCGGCTTCCTCGCTCCGGAGCTGGCTACGTCGGTCGAAGCTCCACCCGAAGGCGACGACTGGCTCCACGAGCTGAAGCTCGACGGCTATCGCATCCAGATCCACGTAGACGAGCACGCCGGCAAGCGCCGGGCACGCCTCTTTACGCGCAAGGGGCTGGACTGGACCCATCGCATGCCCGACGTTGCCGCTGCCGCGGCTGCTTTGCCGGTCCACGCGGCCATCCTCGACGGCGAGGTCGTCGTCCTCGATGAGAAGGGACACAGCAGCTTTGCCGATCTCCAGGCTGCCTTCGACGAGAACGCGCCCCATCCGCTTACGTATTTCGCCTTTGACCTTCTCCACCTCGACGGGCACAACGTGCGAGGACTGACTCTGGAACGCCGTAAGGCGATCCTCGAAGGGGTGCTGCAGGAGCAAAGTTCCGACGCCGATCCGGATGGGACGATCCGCTACAGCAGCCACATCCGCGCCAACGGCGGCGCCATGTTTCGCAAGGCCTGCGAGATGGGCGCGGAGGGTATTGTCTCCAAGCTGGCCCGCGGGACCTACCAGGGGGGACGTTCCCGCTCCTGGCTCAAGTCAAAGTGCGTAATGCAGCAGGAATTCGTCGTGGGCGGGTTTACGGAGCTTTCGAATGGAAGCCACGGGATCGGCTCGCTGCTGCTCGGCGTTTACCAGGGCAAGACGCTTATCTATGCCGGCCGCACGGGCACCGGTTTCACACGAAAGACACATGAACTGCTGCGCGATCGGCTCGATGCCCTGCGACAGGCGAAGACGCCCTTTCAGGATCCGCCGGCGGAGGCGAAGAACGGCGCTCTCTGGGTGAAGCCGACGACCGTGGTGGAAGTGCGCTTCGCAAACTGGACCAGCGACAATCTCGTCCGCCAGGCGGCGTTCCTGGGGCTGCGCGAAGACAAGGCCGCGAAGGAGGTCGTCCACGAAACCGCCGGACCCGTTCCGAAAGCCGGGCGTCGTGACGAAAGAACGGCGAAGTCCCCGTCCGCAAAGCCGGAATCAAAGCCGTCTCGCGCCCCTTCCGCGAATGCAGCGCATCATGCGCCTCCAGCCTCGACGGCCGCCGCGCGCGTTCCATCGCACTCCTCCGGCTCCCGCAAGGACCGTGCGGAAGTTGCCGGCGTCTCGATCAGTCACCCGGACAAGATTCTGGACGAGCAGAGCGGCATTACGAAACGCCAGCTGGCCGAATACTATGCCGCTATCGCCGACCACATCCTGCCCCACATTGCCCATCGGCCGCTCAGCATCGTGCGCTGCCCGGAAGGCAGCGGCAAGCCCTGCTTTTTCCAGAAACATATCGGCATGGGCGTACCAAAGGGCATCGACAGCGTTCCTGTTGTTTCGAAGAGCGGCGGAGCGCCTGAGCAGTACCTCACCCTCTCGACCTTGGAAGGTCTCGTCGGTCTGGCGCAGATGGGTGTGCTCGAAATTCATCCCTGGGGCTCGGGCAACGACAGCCTGGAAACACCGGATCGCCTGATCATCGATCTCGATCCCGACGAAAAGCTCGCGCGCGAGCGCCTTGTGGAGAGTGCGATGGAGGTCCGCGATCTGATGAAGCAGCTGGGCCTCGAAAGCTTCGTGAAAACCACCGGCGGCAAGGGCCTCCACGTCGTCGCACCCGTCGCGCCGGACCACGAATGGCCCGAGTTCAAGGAGTTTGCCCACAATTTCGTGCTGATGATGGAGCGCGCCAAACCGAAGCTGTACCTGACAAAGATGACCAAGTCGGCCCGCACCGGGCGGATTTTTCTCGACTACCTGCGCAACGAGCGCGGAGCCACTGCCGTCGCGCCCTGGTCGCCGCGGGCTCGCGTCGGGGTGCGGGTGGCCGTGCCGCTGACCTGGGCCGAACTGGAGGGCACCGACCCAAAGCAGTTTTCCGTTGCGACCTTTTCTGAATGGAAGGCCCGGCTTGGACGCGATCCATGGCTGAAGATGAATGCGGTCCGGCAAAAGCTTACGGCGCGAGCGATTGCCGCGGTGGCCGGTATGGCCACCGGGCGCTCAGCCTAGCCGGCGCAGAGCCATGCGCGCTGCGTGATAGCCGCACATGCCGTGCACCCCTCCGCCGGGCGGCGTCGAGGCCGAGCACAGATACAGATTCTTCGTCCCCGTGTAATAGCCGCCGAGTGCGGGACGAAAGGCGAATTGGCGGATCGACATCTCGCCCCCCATGACGTCGCCTCCGACGAGGTTGGCGTCCATGCGCTCCAGCAGAGCCGGCGAGGAAACGTGCCGCTCCAGAACGCACTCCCGGAAGCCGGGAGCGAACCGCTCCAGTTGTGCCTCGATGCGGCTGGTCATGTCCACGGTCGATGCGTTCGGCACATGACAATACACCCAGGCAACGTGTTTCCCCTCGGGTGCGCGGGTGGGATCGAATAACGTGGGCTGCACGACCAGCGTGAAAGGCCGCTCGGCAACCTCACCCTGTCGCGCTGCATGCTCAGAACGAGCGATCTCCTCGATCGTTCCGCCCAGGTGCACGGTGATCGAGCGATGACATTCGCGCGCACTCCAGGGAATCGGCGCCGAGAGCGCGTAGTCGATCTTGAAAACGCCCGGGCCATAACGAAACTCTTCCATGGCGCGGCGATAGGTTTTCTGCAGCCGATCACCGGCGATTACCAGAATCTGGCGCGGCGTCAGATCGCACAGGATGGGCGCGCCATCTGCATTCAGCTCATCCAGAGAGAGGATGCGGCGCCCGGTGTGAACGCGTCCACCGTTTTTCTCGAGGCAGGCGATCAGAGCGTTGGTGATCGTCTGAGCTCCGCCGCGCGGAACAGGCCAACCCACAACATGCGCCGCGGCACCGAGAACCAGACCGACAGCCGAGCTCATTGCCTCATCCAGACTGAGAAACGAATGTGCGGCTAGGCCGCCGAAAAGCGCCTGCGCCCGCTGCGTTCGGAACATCCGCCTGGCCAGACTCATGGCCGGCTGCATCGCCTTGCGGCCGAACTGTGCCATCAGCCACGGCCGCCTCGGAATCCCTGTCACCGGCTTCATCGCATCGCGAATGAAGTCCGCCCAGTGCAGAGCCAGCGGCTCCATCAGCTCGCGCCAGGCTGCTCCATCGACGCCCAGCACCATTTCCTGGTCCTTGAGGCTGTGTTCCAGGGTCACCGCGGTGCCGTCGTCGAGGGGATGCGCCAGCGGAGCCGTCCCGTGAATCCACTGCAGCCCGTAATCGGCCAGGGGCAGAGAGGAGAAGAATGGCGAAGCCGCTCCCAGGGGGTGCACCGCCGATCCGAAGTCATGCCGGAATCCCGGCAGGGTCAGCTCCAGAGTGCGCGCTCCGCCGCCAGGCTGGGCCTCGGCCTCATAGACATCGACCGCCAGACCCGCGCGCGACAGCACGACTGCGGCCGCGAGCCCGTTGGGTCCCGCTCCGATTACGCACCCACGAGGCATCCTTGTCTCCTGAGAACATTACTGCCGGCCCGCTCAGCCCAAACCTTCATGACGCCTTTCCTGGCGTTGTCGCACCCGCAGCCTTACATAGCGCAACAGGTAGATCACGACCGATAAATTGATTACCAGCAGGACCAGATGCATCCACGTGGCGCGACGCAGAACCTCGAAAAACTCCCAGGGCAGGAAGGAAGCCGTCAGGGTGAGAGTGACGTACTCCGCCCACACCCGCTCGAGCACCAGGCCGGTTCCTTCAATGATATCCAGCGCGGCAATGGAAAAGACCACCGCGCTGATCTGCTTCAGCCGGTGCGGATCGATGAGCGCCACTTTGTCGAGGAACAGGTTGACGAAGCGCCCTTCGGGATCGAACCGCATGGCCAGAATGAAGTGCTCGGCAACATCCATCAGGTCTTTATGAAGCAGCCGGATAGCGCCGATGCCCAGCGAAATAAACAGAAGCGCCTGCAGCAGCTTGAATACACCGATGGCGATGATCCACCGGTCGTGACGCGAGCGAAGCGCGGAGGCCCGAAGCTGAAGGGAAGAAGCAGTCATGACGGGAGTGGGCGCGGGGCTCTCCTTCGCATCTTCCCACACTGCCCACGGACGATTCCATCACCAGCATGTAACACTATTGCGCCACCAGACGGCCTGCAACGCGCTTCAGATAAGGCGCGAGCTTCTCGAGCGCCGCCTCTGCGCTGATCCCGTAACGCGCTCGCAGCTGATCGACCTTGCCGTGCTCGATGAATCGATCGGGCCAGCCGATCCGCACCACGGGTTTGTCGATGCCCATCTCGCTCAGCGCCTCCATCACGGCGCTGCCGAATCCCCCCATCAGCACACCATCTTCAAAGGTCACTACAGCCATCGCGCGCTGCGCGCAGCGGGCCAACAGTTCTCGATCGAGAGGCTTGATGAAACGCGGGTTGATCACGGCAGCCGAATAGCCCTGACCTTCGAGAGCGCGCGCCAGATCCCGAGCCACCGGCAGCAGTGCTCCCAGGCCGAGAATCGCCACATCCTCACCCTCCTGGACCACCACGCCCCGGCCGAGTGGGATGGCCTGCGGCTTTTCCTTCACGGTTCCGCCCGGCCCGGTGCCGCGCGGGTAACGAATCGCGCTGGGCCCGGGATGCAGGGCGGCCGTCAGCATCATGTCCGCCAGTTCGTCTTCGTCAACAGGCGCCATCTGCACGATGTTCGGCACGCCGCGAAGGTAGGCGATATCGAACAGCCCATGGTGGGTGGGGCCGTCGTCCCCGCTCAGTCCCGCCCGATCCATGCAGAACACCACGGGCAGATTCTGCAGGCAAACGTCGTGCACGATGGGATCGAAAGCCCGCTGCAAAAATGTCGAGTAGATCGCGCAAAAGGGCTTGAATCCCTGGGTCGCCATGCCCGCCGCAAAAATGACGGCGTGTTCTTCCGCGATGCCGACATCGAAATACTTCTTCGGATGGTGCGGCCGAAACATATCCAGCGCCGTGCCGTTGGGCATCGCCGCGGTAATCGCGACGATCCGGTCGTTGTCGTTGGCCAGCTTCACCAGCGTTTCGGCAAACACTTCGGAGTAGGTTCTCTGTCCCGCCGACGGCGTTTTGCCGGTCTCCGGATCATAGGGTCCCAGGCCGTGGAACTTTTTCTGCCTGTCGAGCGCCGGCTGGAAGCCGCGTCCCTTCTGCGTGATCAGGTGCAGGAGGACAGGCCGCTCCTGCTGCTTCAGGAATTTGAAGGTCTCGATCAGCAGCCCGACGTTGTGTCCGTCCACGGGACCGTAATAGGTTAGCCCGAACTCCTCAAACAGGAACGACGGCCACAGCATGCCTTTGGCCGCTTCCTCGGCGCGTTTGACCATTTGCAGGGCGCCGCGGCCCCCGATGCGCTCCAGCAGCCGCGCTGCGCTGTCGTGCAGCTGGCTCACGTGCTGGTTGGTCACGATCTTGTGCAGATATTTGGCGATCGCCCCCACGTTCCGATCGATCGACCACTCGTTGTCATTCAGCACCACGATCAGCCGCTTCGTCTGATCGGCGATGTTATTCAGCGCTTCAAAGGAAATGCCGTTGGTGAATGCTGCATCCCCGGCCAGCGCTATGACATGTTCCCGGCCGCCGGCCAGGTCGCGCGCCACCGCCATGCCCAGCGCGGCCGACAGAGCCGTTCCCGCATGACCCGCACCGTAGCAGTCGTGCTCGCTCTCGGTTCGGAGCATGAAGCCGTTCAGGCCGCCGGGCTGCCGCATGGTGTCCATGCGGTCGCAGCGCCCGGTCAGCATCTTGTGCACATACGCCTGGTGGCTCACGTCGAAGACAAATTTGTCTTTCGGCGTGTCGAAAACCGAGTGCAGAGCCAGGGTCAGCTCCACCACCCCCAGATTCGGCCCCAGGTGGCCGCCGGTCTTCGACAGCGTGACGATCAGCCGCTCGCGAATCTCCTGAGCCAGCGACTCCAGCTGCGGGATCGTGAGTTTTCTCAGGTCGGCGGGGGTGTGAATGGTATCGAGAAGATTGCCCATCGAGGTTCCAGAGTGGCCGCATGGAGCAGCTACGCGCAGCGGACCAGATGCCCCGGAAATCAAAAGCCCCATCGTCCAGCCCATCTCCTGCAAAGCAGATCGGTTGGAGGAGCCTTCCGTCCGGAACTTCCTCTGAATACTGAGTATACCGGGATTATTGAGGGGTTGTTTCAGGCCAGGTCGCCGTGCTGTCAACCGGCCGTAGCTGGTGCGGTCGGTGGGTCATGGAGTGGCAGATTCTCTTTGCGAATCAGTTCGATTGGCTATTCGTCAGCGCGCCGACTCGGCCGGGAACAGGAAACGCAGCATGGGACGCACCCGTTCGGACCATGCCGCTTCGTCGTGGGTGCCTCCCGAAGCGATCTCGAAGTGCACATCGACCCCATCCCGCCACCCCTGGGCTTCGAGCCGTGCGTGCAGCAGCTTCGCGTCCGTCAGAGTTTTGCGCCCCTCCTGATCCCCGACGTCCAGCCAGATGCGCGGCCGCCGGGTCATTTCCGGCGCCACCTCATCCACCGCTCGCACGATGGAGCGATGATTCCACCAGACGGAGGGCGACAACACCGCGAGCTTGCCAAAGATCCCGGGATGCTGCAGTCCCAGCCACAGCGATACCAGGCCGCCAAGCGACGATCCCCCCAGCCCCGTCTGCTCGGCACCCGACCGCAGCCGGTATCCAGCTCGCAGGAAGGGCAACAGGTCCCGGATCAACATCTCGCCATACGAACGGGCCTCGCCTCCGCCCAGCTTCCAGTCGCGTGTCGGGGTGTATTCCGCCAGGCGCCGCTCGCCGGCATTGGCAATGCCCGCGATCACCAGTGGCTCAACTTCCCCCGCCTCAATGGCCGCGTCCGCATGCTCCGCCACGCGCCAGGTGCGGCCCCGGATAAAGGCCGTCTCCGGATCGAACAGGTTCTGCCCGTCCTGCAGCACCAGCAGCGGGTATGCGCGACCATCTTCCTCGTCGTATCCCGGAGGCACGTACACTGACAGGTCGCGTTCCCCCGGCAGGAAGCGGCTCGAAAAGCCTTCGTGCTTCCGCACCCGCGGATGCGGCGGCTCACCTGGCGGCGGAAGGCTCGCGGCTGTGGGCTGGGGTTGCGTCGCCAATTCCGGCTTTCCTCGTCTCCTCTTACAGTCTTTAGAGTCGGCGCTCTCCTCTGGGGTCGCGCGTCGGTTCACCGATGTTTTACGATACCGTAACTTTCCGCATTCACCCATATGAACCGCGAATATCACAAGTGGTACTCGTCGCGCCTGGGGCGCGACATGGAAATGCTCCTCTTCGGCCATGCCGGCCTGCCCGTCCTTGTCTTCCCTTCCTCGCAGGGCCGCTTCTACGAGTTCGAGGATCGCGGCCTCATCGGGGCAGTTGCGCATAAGCTGGACGCCGGCCAGATTCAGCTCTTCTGCCTTGATTCTGTCGATGCGGAAAGCTGGTACAACCGCAATGTTCCGCCGCGCTGGCGGATCGCCCGCCACATGCAATATGAGAGCTACATCATGGACGAGGTACTGCCGCTGCTTCGCCAGAAGAACGGCAATCCGCGGCTCATCTCCCTCGGCTGCAGCTTTGGCGGTTATCACGCTGTCAACATCGCGCTGCGCCATCCCGGCCATTTCACCGGATTCCTCTCGATGAGCGGCGCCTTCGATGTCAGCGGCTTTCTTCACGGCTACTACGACGATGACGTCTACTTCCACACGCCGCCGCACTTCCTCGCTAACCTCAGCGATCCCTGGTACTACGACCGCTATCGCCGCAACACCTACATCCTCGCCTCCGGCTGGGACGACCACTGCCTCCGCCAAAGCCAGAATCTCGCCCGCATCATGGGCGAAAAGGGCATTCCCCATCATCTCTACATCTGGGATTCATGGAACAGTCACGACTGGCCGACCTGGGCGCGGATGATGAACGAATACCTGTAAAGCCGCACAAGCCGAAGTCGGATCATGAGAGAGCTCTGATCGCGCGCGTGCGCTGGCTGGGAAATCAGGCGTGGATGAACGCCGGAGAAACATCTCCGGCGCCTATGCCCTGCAACAGCAGGAGCAGGGAGATCAGCACCAGGATCATGCCAATCACCGTCAGGATCTGGAAGATCGCGGGCCATCGAGGCGAAACGAGCTTTTTCGGCGGACTGCTGGCATGGGATACAAGATGCAGGGAACTCTCGCGGGACACGGCCCCTCCTCGTGCAGGCGATGGCGCCCTTCGGGCCCATCCTGTTGTCACTCTGAAGGAACCCTCTTATTCCGGGCCGTGACGGCCATCACAATCGAGAACTCGGCCTTCAGACGGCTTTACCGCTGACGGCAAAAGGGAGCCGGAAATCCGGCTCCCTCCGTGTTCCCGGGAACGATCCCGCCTTCTCATCAGGGATGGTCGTCGTGGTGGTGCCAGAAGTGGTCGTACTCCATCTGATATCCGCGGCGGAAGCCATCGCGGAAATCCGGACGCTCGTCGCGTGGCCGGTCGGGATGGCGGAAATCGTCATGACGGGCCGGATCCGGCTGCCGGTGGGCATCGATGTCGTGACGGGCCGCCTGAATGCCATCGTGAAACCCGCTGTGCCATGCGGAGGACCAGTTGCCCGGAGGCGCCATTGGCTCCCAGGCTCCCGGGGGCGGTGGGCCCTCCTGCGCGCGGGCCATCAGCGTTGTGCCGGCGGTAAAAGCCAGACCTGCAATCAATGCGATCGCTAGTTTTGTTTGCTTCATATTCGCTCCTGACGTCTTCGTGGGATCAATCAGCCGTTCCTCTGGTGGGATGCGGCGGCGCGGGTGGCCAACGGCTTCGCATGGCGTGAAATCGCGTTTGCTTTCGCCTGAATTCGCAGCCTTCGCAGGCAACTTTTTTCGATCGGGAAAGCGCTATGGTTTGCGTGCAGTGACGAACTGCGACGCCTGCCCGGTACTTTCCGGCGTCATCGCCTCTGCCCATTCCGACGCGGAATCCACGAGGCAATCCGAAGGAATGTCCTCGACCGTGTGGGAGGACATGCCGAAGCGGCAGCCCAGGGCCCAGGCCCCGGCACGGCGCGCGGTCAGGATATCGACGCTCGAATCGCCGACCATCAGCGTCTCCTGCGGCGAAACCTCGGCTTCCCGGATCAGCGTGTTCAGCCCCTCCGGATCGGGCTTCTTGGTCGGAAAGCTGTTGCCCCCGTAGATGCGAAACATATACGGGCTCAGGCCCAAGCCCTCGCAAATCGCCACCGACGGTCCAATCGGCTTGTTGGTGAGCACGGCCAGCTTGCGCGGCACGCCGTCCGGCGCCACCTGCATCGCTTCCAGCGACTCAAAAACACCCGGGTACACATAGGTGTGGTCCAGCTTGTGCTCGCGGTAATGCGCCAGAAAGTGCTGCAGCGCATTCTCGACCAGCGGCTCATCTTCCGGGTCCCCCAGCGCACGCCGGACGAGCATCCCCGCCCCGTCGCCGATGTAGGTGGCAATAATCTCCTCCGGAAGCGGCTGCCGTCCGAACTCCGCCAGCATGGCGTTGATCGAGTTGGTCAGGTCGAGCCGGGAATCGATCAGCGTCCCGTCCAGATCGAAAACGATCAGTCGAATCCGGCTGGCCGGGATGGGATTATGCAGAAGCAGCACGCTTCCAGTGTACGGGCCCCCGCCGAGTCGCGCGATTTCACGCTCCCTGGGTATGCTCTCTGCATGCGAAAATTGCATCCCGTGGTGCTGCTTACGGCAGCCTGCCTCACATTCCTGTTCGCGGCCCACGCCGCCGATGAGAGCCACTTCCCTTCCAATGAGGACTTGCGGCATGTGCGCTCGATGGCGCAGCCGAGGCTCTCCCCCGACGGCCGCCAGGTGCTGCTGCAGGTGAGCGATACGACCGCCGACGGCGGCAAAAGCCATCTGTGGCTCATCGATGTGAAGGCGAACACGGCGCGGCAGCTGACCTATACGCCGGCCGGCGAAAAGCGCGGCGAATCTTCCGGTGAGTGGATGCCTGACGGCGAGAGCATCCTCTTCCTCGCCCATCGCGGAGAACACACGCAGCTCTTTCGCCTGCCGATGAACGGCGGCGAGGCCCATCCCTTCGATATCAAAATTGTCCCGCCCGTCGATGAATCGAAGGAACCGGGTGCCATTCCGCCGGCAAAAAAGGACGCGAAGGACACCGGCAAGCCCGAACCCGTGGAAGTGGACGTCGCGCGTTACTTCATCGCGCCGGACGGCAAAGAAATCGCCGTTCTCATCCGTGACCCCGAGACAGCGGGCGAGAAGAAGGAGCACGACGAGAAGGCCGATGCCGTGGACGTGAATCAGAGCCCGCACGCCACCCGCCTGTACCTGCTGGATCCGCAGAGCGGCAAGCTGACGACGACGACCGTTCCTCCCAATGTGGAGCGCGTTGCCTGGGCGCAGCAAAGCGACCGGCTGCTGGCCCTCTGCGAGCCCATGCACGATGAAGGCGACATCTCTCCGGGAGCCACCGCCTGGGTGCTCACCGTGGCCGATCCGGACCACCCCCGGCAGATCCCGGCCGCCCCTAAGACCATTGGCGCGGCAAGCTGGTCTCCTGACGAGCATCAGATCGAGTTTCTGGCCCAGGCAAAGGCCGACGCGCCACCCGGAGTCAGCGACCTTTACGCGCTCACCCTGGCCGATGGCTCCATCCGCGACCTCAGCGACGGCTTCGACGGCAGCATCGGCCATGACGAGCCGATCTTCGCCGGCGGTGCAGTTCTCGAGCCCGTCCAGATGGGAACGCACACGACCATCGCCCGGTTTGTCGGAGATCGCCACGAACTGCTGCATTTCGCCACCGGCGTCGTATCGCAGCTGAACACCAATGACCAGCACACCGGCTGGGTATGGATCGGCGCGTCGAGCGATCGGCCGCCAACTCTGTACTTCGCTGAGAAGCTCGACCAGCAGCCGACCATCCTGAAAACTCCGGACCTGATGCCGGCCGACTGGACGCCCGTGCATTCTCAACTCGTCACCTGGAAGAGCGACAACTTCACCGTGGAGGGGCTGCTGTATCTTCCGCCCCAGGCCAACCATCAGAAGGTCCCGCTCATCGTGGATGTCCACGGCGGGCCGACCGGCGCCTGGGAAGACTCCTGGATTCCCCTCACGCAGTTCCTCGTCGGTCAGGGATGGGCTGTGCTGCGGCCCAATCCGCGCGGCAGCACCGGCCACGGCGCCGCCTTTGCCGCAGCCAACAAAAATGACATGGGCGGCGGCGATTATCGCGACATCATGGCTGGTGTCGATAACGTGATCGCCAAATATCCCATCGATCCCGGCAAGCTCGCGCTGATGGGCTACAGCTACGGCGGTGAGATGGCGGCCTTCGTCGAAGGCCGCACCGACCGCTTCAAAGCCATCGTCAGCGGCGCCCCCGTAACGGACCAGGAGAGCGAGTACGGAACGGAGAATGGCTCGTGGTACGACCGCTGGTTCTACGGCGGGCACCCCTGGGAGCATCCCGAATCGGCATGGCGGCAGAGCGCCCTGGCCGACGCCGCGAAGGCGAAGACGCCCTTCCTCCTGCTGCAGGGCGAGAGCGATCGGACCGATCCCCTCGGCCAGAGCGAGGAGATGTATCGCGCTCTGCGACAGATGGGTGTGCCTGTCGAGCTCGTCGAGTATCCACGCGAGGACCATGGCCCCCTGGCCGGCGGCATTTTCGGCGAGCCCAGCCCCGAGCCCTGGCATGGCTTCGACGGTCGCCAACGGATCGTCACCTTCATCAAAAAGGTATTTGGAGAACAGTGAACGGTGCAGCCGGGAGTCGCCAGGCCGCAGGCTCAGGCAAAGAGGTTCTGCGCCGGCTCCTCGAATGGCGTGCTGGCGAAATGCAGGTCGGGCAGGTCTTCGACGGCACGACGGAGCGACCGCTCCCA
>Ga0335073_10012415_pt1 | contig 11961 bp, 7 predicted proteins | sample Lox_Sample_22_FD_207093 | JGI IMG/M metagenome (GOLD analysis project Ga0335073, IMG submission 207093) | Soil microbial communities from Loxahatchee National Wildlife Refuge, Florida, United States - Lox_Sample_2.2 | ecosystem: Environmental > Terrestrial > Soil > Wetlands | place: USA: Florida... | reverse complement strand
ACGAAATCTTTAGCGAAAAGGACTCGGCTATATCTGGCAGCATCGCTTACATGATCGATCAGAGCCACAACATCAAGGGCAAAATGGAAGCCATGGTTCAGACCGTAGTTACCGCGCAGGAACTGTATCTCAAAGCGGCGCTTGTAGACCGTGAACATCTGTCGGAATTGCAGTCCAAGACTGAGACCGTGGAGGCGGAGGAGTGCCTTCGCTCGGCTTTCTGGACCGATGTACGTCCGGCGCTGCGCGAGTGGCGACGCAAACGGGGCCTGCCTGAAGACCCCTTACGAGCCCTGCGAGAGAGCGGATACGTCGAGCGCATTGAGAGAGAGCGCCGGGAAAAAAATGCGACAATGTCGGTAAGTTACGCCTAGCGGGTCTTGGGAGATTGATTCTCACCGGTATCGCGAATTACAGCTTGCTGTGCTTCGAGCCGGCGAGGTCCCTTCCTGCGGCGACCTCGCATTCCAGTCCTGACCGGAGTGAAGGCGAGATCAACAGCACCAGCCAGAAAATGAGGATGTATGCCAGTCATTGCGGAAACGAAAGGTCGAGTCAAGCTTCAGCATCTGGAAGACCTGTGGGATGACAACGTAGCTGCGGGGATGGACGAGCCGGAACTGCTTCGCTACCGCTCCAACCTGCTCGGAGCAGACCTGCGAATCACAAATTTTGCCGGCGGCAATACCAGTTCGAAGGTGCGCCTGGCCGATCCGCTCACCGCGCAGCAGACAGATGTTCTGTGGGTAAAGGGGAGCGGCGGTGACCTCGGCAGCATTCGCCGTGCCGGCTTCGCCACCTTGTATATGGATAAACTGCTGGCTCTCGAAAAGCTCTATCGCGGAGCCGACCGTGAAGACGAGATGGCGGAGTACTATCCGCTCTGCACCTTCGGCCTCAACCCGGTCGCAGCTTCGATCGATACGCCTCTGCATGGTTTTCTGCCCTTCCGGCACGTCGACCACCTTCATCCGGACTGCGCCATCGCCGTTGCGGCGGCGGCGAACGGAATCGACAAGATGGAGGAATTCAACCGCAATTACGGTCATAAGCTGATCTGGGTTCCATGGCAGCGACCAGGATTCGAACTGGCAATGATGCTCAAGAGAGGGGTCGAAGAGCATCCGGACTGCGACGGCATCGTTCTCGGCGGCCATGGCCTGTTCACGTGGGGAGATACTCCTCGCGAATGCTATGTGAACACGATCGCGATCATCGACGAGCTCACCGGCTTTGTTGAAAATCACCAGCAGAAGAAGGGCAGTCGCATCTTTGGAGGTCAGCACCACAGTGCGCTGGTCAATAAGAGAGATGTAGCCGTTGAAATTCTTCCGTTCCTGCGCGGGCGCGTCTCCTCACAGAAGCGCCTGATCGGCAACTATTCAGAATTGCCGGAGGTGCTGGAGTTCGTCAATTCAGCGGATGCTGAGCACCTGGCTTATCTCGGAACGAGCTGTCCGGACCACTTTATCCGCACGAAGATTCGCCCGATGTATGTGCCATGGGATCCGGCGGGCAGCATTGATCAACTTAAGAAAGCGATCGATGAACGCATTGCCATTTATCGCATCGAGTATGCCGAGTACTACCAGAAGCACGCCGAGCCCACATCTCCGGCCATGCGCGATGCCAATCCCACCGTGGTCCTGATTCCCGGTATCGGGATGTTCAGCTTCGGAAAAAGCAAGCCGGAGGCGAGAATTACCGGCGAACTCTACGTAAATGCGATTCATGTAATGAAGGGGGCGGCCGCGCTTGAGGAGGGCTCGCGACCCACTGTCGTCCCGCAATGTGGATCAGAGGCCCTTGCCGAAGCATTCCAGGTCTACAGTAACTACGTCGCACTGCCGTCGTCGGAGGCTTATCGCATCGAGTACTGGCTTCTGGAAGAGGCGAAGATCCGCAGGCAGCCGCCGGAGAAGGAACTGAGCCGGCAGATCGCTCTGGTCGTGGGAGGAGGTAGCGGCATCGGCCGCGAAGTTGCACTGCTCGCCGCAGAACGTGGTGCGCACGTGGTGGTGGCAGATCGCGACCACGAAGGTGCTGCGCGGGTGGTTGACGAGATCCGGGCGGTCAGTGGCAAAGAATCGGTCGTCGCGTCTCCGGTCGACATCCGCAGCCGGGATTCGATACGTGAGGCTCTGCGGCGCACCGTAGCCGAGTTCGGCGGCGTGGATATTCTCGTCAACACCGCTGCACTCTTTCCGTCTTCACCGACCGGTGTGATCTCCGAGGAGCAATGGGCCCTCACGCTCGAAGTAAACGTGACGGCGAATTTCCTTCTCGTTGAAGAAATCGGAAAGGCGCTGCGCGATCAGGCCCTGACCGCCAGTGTTGTGCTGACCAGCTCGGCCAATGCCGTCGTGCCCAAGCGGGGCACCGAGGCCTACGACGTCAGCAAAGCAGCCCTGAGTCATCTTGTCCGCGAGCTGGCCGTGTCGCAGGCCCCGAATGTGCGCGTGAACGGTATCAGTCCTGCCACGGTGGTAAAGGGATCAACAATGTTCCCTCGCGATCGAGTTGCCGCTTCTCTGAAGAAGTACAACATCCCGTTCGACGAAACCATGACCGACGAAGAGATGCGAAACCTGCTTGCTGCTTTTTATGCAGAACGCACATTAACTCACCGGCCAATTGATCCGCGGATCTGCGCCGAGGCAATTCTGTTTCTGGCCGGCCCCAAGTCTCCATGCACGACGGGGCATCTGATTCCGGTGGATGGCGGTCTGACGGATGCTTTTCTGCGGTAACCGGACATTTAATGACGAGTAGCAGTCTTCCCAACCTTGTCGCCGTCGACCTTGGTGCGGAAAGCTGTCGTGTCTCTCTTCTGGAGTGGAGAGGCACAACGCCTCATATCGAATTGATTCACCGCTTCAGTAATTCTCCGGTTACGGTCGACGGCGGCCTGCATTGGGACCTGAGCCGGATTCTGTCCGGCATCGAAGACGGGCTGCTGCGCTGTGCGGAAAAGTCATCCGCGCCCATCGCCGCGATCGGAGTCGATGGCTGGGCGGTCGATTATGTCCGGCTGACGGAGAACGATCTTCCCATCGCGCAGCCGTTCTGCTACCGCGATCTTCGGACCGAGGCGATCGAAGCTGAGCTGGACCGCAGAAGCTCGCGTGAGCAGCTATTTGCGCTCTGTGGAGTGCAGCCGTTGCGCATCAATACGATGCATCAGCTCATGGCCGACGCGTCTGCTGGAGTTGCTTCGACTGCGCGCTGGGTCAATTTGCCGGAGTATGTTCTGGCCAGGCTGGGGGGAAGAATCGTCGCTGAATTCACTAACGCTACCCACACCGGCCTTGTGGACATAGCAACACGAGTGTGGTGCCCCGAAGTTTTCGGGCTGTGTGGATTGAATCTCGAGGCTGCCCCTGAGCTTGTGCCCACCGGAACGCAAACCGGCGCGGTGCAGGGTTCTCTGCGCAATCTGCCGGCTTTCAAAGAAACGCGACTGATCGCGCCGGCCTGCCACGACACCGCGTCGGCTGTGGCCGGCATACCGATGGGTGGAGACGACTGGGCCTACATCAGCTCGGGTACGTGGTCTCTCGTCGGAGCCTTGATCGACGAGCCGATCAAGAACGCGACAGCATGCACAGCCGGGTTCACAAATCTTGGTGCCGCGGGGGATCGCATCTGCTTTCACAAGAATGTGAACGGTATGTGGCTTCTCAGGCAAACGCTGAATCAGCTTTGTCCGGATGAGAATCCATGGCCGATGGCGGAGCTTGTCGCCGCCGCCGAGCTGGTAGACAAACCGGAGGGCCTGCTGGAGGTTGATGACCCCGAGCTGTGGGCCGCGGGCAACATGGCATCGCGCATCAACAATCAGTTGCGAGGCAGCGGGCTTCGCCCAATCGAAGAACACCCGGCCTCGATGCCGGTCTTCGCCAGCCTTATCTTTCACAGTCTCGCGCAACGATATGCTATCGTGCTTTCGAATGTAGAAGATCTCACCGGGAAGCGGCTCAAAAGGCTTGCCGTCGTGGGCGGAGGCAGCTTGAACCAATTCCTGAACCGCTTAACCGCGGAGACCACCGGCCTCGAGATTTGCCGGGGTGTTGCGGAGAGCTCGACGGCAGGGAACTTCGCCGTGCAGCTGGCCAGTCTGGAGGACGAACCCAACTCCCCGGAGAGAATCGCTCACTGGGCTGGCGCTCTCAGCACTTCGGGCTATTGTTGACATGCGTATATCCCTCTTCATTACGTGCTACAACGACACGCTCTTTCCGGGAACGGGGAAGGCGGTCGTCGCTTTACTTGAGCGGCTCGGGCACACCGTCGATTTCCCGCTGGAACAGACCTGCTGTGGGCAGATGCATTTCAACACAGGATATCGGCGCGAAGCCTATCCGTTGGCGAAGCGCTTCGTGTCGATTTTTCAGGACGCGGAAGCAGTCTGCATACCCTCGTCCTCCTGCGTGGCGATGATTCGCGACTACTATCCCGAAATCGCACGCGAGAACGGTGACCAGCAATTCGCGGCAGATGTGACGAGTCTGCTGCCCCGGGTTTTTGAGCTTACCGAGCTGCTGACCGACCGCCTGCAAGTCGAGGACGTGGGTGCTTCCTTTCCACATCGCGTTACATACCACGCCAGCTGCCACGGACTCCGCAGTCTCCACCTTGGAGACAAGCCCCTGCGTCTGTTGCGCAAGGTCCGCGGCATCGATCTGGTCGAGTTGCAGAACTCCGACCGCTGCTGCGGATTCGGAGGAACCTTTGCGGTGAAGAATGCGGCCGTTTCCACCGCGATGCTCGACGAGAAATTGGGCGCAGTTCTCAGCACAAATGCAGAAGTCTGCACTGCGTGCGACAACTCATGCCTGATGCACATTCAGGGCAGGCTGCACCGCGAGAACTCATCGGTCCGAACGATGCATATCGCGGAGATCCTCGCCTCCGAAAGTGAACCTTCCGGGGCCGCGCGATGAGCCTGATTACGGTAGACCCACGCAAAGCCGAGCCATTTCCCATAGCGGCGGCCGAGCTATTGCAGGACACGCAGCTTCGAAAAAACGTAGCCCATGCTACCGATGTGATTCAGCGCAAACGCTCTGCACTGGTCGCCGAAAAGGCAGACTGGCAGGCCCTTCGCAGTGCCGGTGCTGCCATCCGGCGCGAAGCGCTGCTACATCTCGATTCCTATTTAGAGCAATTCGAGAAGCAAGTTACCGCGGCCGGAGGCCATGTGCACTGGGCTTCCGACGCAGATGAGGCTCGGCGCATCGTAATCGGTCTGCTGCGCGATGCCCAGGCGAAAGAGGTCATCAAGATCAAGTCGATGACCACCGCCGAAATCGATCTAAATCACAGTCTCGAGGCTGACGGAGTACGCGTCTGCGAGACGGATCTTGCCGAGCTCATCCTGCAGCTGGGCGCCGATCAGCCTTCTCACATCATTGCTCCGGCGCTGCACAAGAATCGGCACCAGGTGCGCGAGCTCTTCGCGCGCGAGATGCATCTTCCCGAGCTCACCGATGACCCTCCCGCTCTGACCGAGGCGGCGCGGCGATACCTGCGGGAGAAGTTCCTCAAAGTGAGGGCAGCCATCTGTGGCGCTAACTTCCTTGTAGCGGAAACCGGTTCGATCTGCATTGTGGAATCCGAGGGAAACGGGCGCATGTGTCTCACGTTGCCTGACACGCTCATCTCCATCGCCGGGATTGAGAAGGTCGTTCCGCGATTCTCGGACCTTGAAGTGTTGCTGCAGACATTGCCCAGGGCAGCGACGGGCGAGCGCATGAATCCCTACAACTCCGTCTGGACGGGTGTTACCCCCGGCGATGGTCCGCAGAATCTCCACGTGGTGCTGCTCGACAATGGACGGAGCAATCTTCTCGCGGACGACATGACCCGGCAGACACTGCAGTGCATCCGGTGCGCGGCCTGCCTCAATGCTTGTCCGGTATACCGGCAGACCGGGGGACACGCGTATGGGTCTGTATATAGCGGCCCGATTGGCGCAATTCTCACTCCGCAGCTTCATCGCATGGAGTATGGCCAGTCGCTGCCTTACGCCTCCTCGCTCTGCGGGGCGTGCTACGAAGTCTGTCCGGTGAAGATCAATATTCCCGAACTTCTCGTCTATCTGCGCTCCCGCATCGTCGAAAAGAACAAGGGCAAACTGGGTTCGATCTTCAGCCAGGAACGGATCGGCATGAAGATGATGGCGCGAATCTTTCTGAACCATGGCCGGTTTGAGAATGCCCAGCGCATGGCGCGAGTGCTCGAAAAGCCGTTTGTCGGCAGAGATGGCTGGGTGCACAAACTGCCGGGCCTCGCCGGTCAATGGACAGCGGGCCGCGACTTGGAGGCACTCCCTGAACAGACGTTTCGCGAATGGTGGCAAACCCGCAACAGGCAAGAGAGGGGACCACGGTGAGTAAGGAAGAAGTTTTTGCCCGCGTGCGCTCGGCGCTGCGTGGCAAAAAGGCCAGCGCCGCACCGGCGGCTGAGAGCTACGCGCGCAAGGGGGAGCTAGGCGCAGAAGATCTGCTGCAACTGCTGGAAGAGCGGCTCCGCGAATATGACGCGCGGGTGTTCCGCTGCGCAGAAGATGATTTGGGTCAACAGATCGCGGAAGTGCTGGCAAGTGGCGGCAAATCGAAAATGGTCCATCCATCGGGATTGCCCGCGCAGTGGCTGGATGCGCGCATTTCATGGACTTCGGACGCGGATGGCGCAAACGGCCAACTGTCCTTTGCTCAAATCGAGGCACTCGACGGGGTGCTGACGGCGGCAACTGTAGCTGTCGCCGAGTCCGGCAGCATCGTGCTTCAACACGGACCTAAAGAAGGACGCCGCGCGTTGACCTTGCTGCCCGATTATCACCTGTGCGTTATTTTTGGGGAGCAGATTGTTGAGACACTGCCTGAGTGTTTCGACCGGTTGAGGTCGACTGCAACCCGGCCGACGACGTTCATCTCCGGCCCGTCGGCCACAGCGGATATTGAAATGACGCGCATCAAAGGCGTGCACGGTCCGCGATTTCTTGACGTCATCCTCGTGAATCATGCCGTCTAAACCGGGAGAGGCCAGCGCCCATTCAGCCCATCGAGACCGGTTTCCAATAGGGAAACTGATATAATCGCGCAACCGGAGGCGCCGGGTGCGACCAAAGATCAAACGGCTGTATCTTATCCCCATCCTTTCCAAGGCGCTCGACATCCTCGAGTTACTTGAAGCCGAGAAGAAGCCTCTTACCCTTGAGTTGATCTACCAGCGCTCGGCGATTTCCAAGACCAGCGTTTACCGCATCCTGAAGACCTTCGTGCATCGCGGCTACGTTGCTCAGACCCAGGACGGTGCGTACCGGCTGGTCTCTCGGCCCAAAAAGATGCGCTTTGGGTTCGCCGGTCAGAGTGCGGAAATGCCATTTTCCGAAGCGGTAACCACCAGCCTGAAGGCGGCGGCGTCATCTTCCGGCATCGAACTCGTTATACGCGACAACCGCTATGAAGCGGACACTGCGATCAAGAATGCGAATGACTTTGTTGCCGAAGGCGTAGACCTGATCATCGAGTTCCAGATCGAAGAGCAGGTGGCGCCGGCAATCGCTCACATCATCGCGCGCGCCGGCATTCCACTGATCGCAATCGATATCCCTCATCCCCACGCGACCTATTTCGGCGTAGACAACTATCAGGTCGGCTTTGAAGCCGGCGAAATGCTTGCGCAGTATGCGATTTCAAAGTGGAAATCGAAGGTCGACAGGGTGGTCGGCCTCGATGTCGCCGAGGCCGGCGCATTTGTGCAGAGCCGGATCAATGGGGCGTTCGTAGGCGTGCGATCCCTCCTTCCCGACATCCCCGCAGATTCTTATATCCGGCTCGACGGTCGCGGACTGCGCGAGACCAGCGCTCGCGTTCTTGGCGACTTCTTCAAGAGACATCCGCGGACCGAGCGGATTCTCGTTGCGGCAGCGACGGACACCAGCGCTCTGGGAGCGTTGCAGATCACCAGGCAGAGCCGGCGCGAAAAAAATGTAGCCATCGTCGGTCAGGATTGCATCCCCGAAGTGATGGAAGAAATGAAGAACCCATCCAGCCCCATCGTCGGTTCGATCTCTCACCAGGTACAGACCTATGGCCCACGGCTAATCCAGCTTGGAGTTGCTATCCTGCGGGGCCACGCGGTTCCGCCCTATAACTACGTGCAGCACCGCGCAATCACAGCGGGCATGGTGCGCGAGGGCGCAGACCAGTAGCGTTCGCGGAGTACGACGACCATCTTGACCTCCCGGTTTACCGCAAGGTCGACGCTTAGTTTCGGTATCTGACAGTATTCGAATCATACATTGATTTCCTATTGACATCCCTTCTTCCCGTCGCCCATAGTGTCTACGCATGCAAATCAGCCACGCTGTTGCATTTCCACGCCTGCGGCAAGCTCTGAGCCCTATCTATTTCTTCACGGTAGCTGCGATGCTCTTCGCGGTACCGGTCGCGGCCAGCGGAGAAGCGACCTCTAAAAGTCCGATCAACCTGAAGTGCGACTCAATGACCACGCCAATCGGTTTGGATACGCCGCAGCCGCAGCTTTCATGGGAATTGCAGGATGATCGCTTTGCCGCCCGGCAGAGCGCCTATCAGCTGCAGGTGGCGACAAGGTCGGAGTTGTTGCTCAGGGGCAAGGCCGACGTATGGGACAGCGGTCGTATCTCATCCGACAGGTCGGTTGGAGTAGCCTACGCCGGGCCCGCGCTCAAGCCTGAGCAGCGCTACTTCTGGCGGGTAAAGGTGTGGGACAAAGATGGAAAACCTTATCCAGAGAGCGCTGTCACCTGGTGGGAAATGGGCCTGATGCAACCATCCGAATGGCGCGGTCAATGGATCAGTTTCGAGCAGCCCGAGGAGAAGGCAATTCGCGAATCGGGCGCGGTATGGATCACAAACGATGGCGGCGCAGGCGCGAAGGGCTCAGATACACAGCACGATTTCCGTTACGAGTTCACGCTGCCCTCCGCTGTGCGGCGCGCGCATCTCTACGTCACCGGCAAAGACACCGCCTCAGCGTGGGTGAACGGAAAGCAGGTGATGACGGCCGACTCTCTGCCGCCATACAAACAGTTGCCTTGGAAGCGCTATAAGGAGGTGGACGTCACGCCGCAGTTGCAGCAGGGAAGTAATCTGCTTGCCGTGGATGTGACCCTTTACGCAACCAGCACCGGCAGCAGCTTCACTACCGCTACCGTGAGCACCACGCCCATGAGCGCGTGCCTCTACATCGAGTTGGCCGACGGGTCCGTCAAGCTGATACGCAGCGACGAAAGCTGGAAGTCCATGCTAAACGCTCCACAAGGATGGACTGCTCCATCTTTCGATGGGTCAGCGTGGAAGAATGCCATACGTTATGTTTCGAATGATCCGACGCAGCCTCCGGATGTGGGCCGCCCGTGGCCGAATGGTCCGGTGAAGATGCTGCGCAAAGGCTTTGACGTCGCGAAGCCGGTTCGCTCGGCACGGCTGTACGCGACCGCGCTGGGAGCCTACAAATTCTGGATCAACGGCAAGGTCGTTGGAGACCAGATCCTGTCTCCCGGCTGGACCGATTATCGCAGCCACGTTCCTTACCAGGCATACGATGTCACGGCCAACATAAAATCCGGCGGCAATGCGATCGGTGCCTACCTCGCGCCCGGATGGTACAGCACTCCGCTGCAGTGGCTGCAGGAGCCCTTCAACTATGGAAACACCCCGCCAGCTTTGAAAGCGCAATTGCGAATCGAGCACACTGACGGCTCTGTCGATTGGATCGCGACTGATGAAACCTGGAGAGCCGATGTATCGCCAATCTTGAAGGCTGAAATCTACGACGGTGAAACATACGACGCGCGCCGGGAGCAGCCTGGCTGGAGTACGGCCGCCTTCTCTGACGCAAAGTGGCAGCCGGTTGAGGTGATTCAGCCGCGGGAACCCGCCATCTTCGCGCAGGATTTCCAACCCATTCGCGTGGATCGAGTACTACAGGCGAAATCAGTGACGTCGCCAAAGCCCGATGTGTACATTTTCGACTTCGGCCAGAACATGGCCGGAGTTGCGCACCTGCGCGTACAGGGCTCCGCGGGAACGGAGGTGCAGTTGCGCTTCGCAGAAGTCCTCAATCCGGACGGCACCATCTATACCGAAAACCTGCGCACCGCAAAGGCCACCGACCGCTTCATTCTTTCCGGTAAGGGCATAGAAGACTTTCAGCCGCTCTTCACCTTTCATGGATTCCGTTATGTTGAGCTGACCGGGTTGAGGTCAAAGCCGGCGATCGGATCGCTCACTGCCGTCGCATTCCATAGCGCCGCGCCTCTCACCGTCAATCTTCACACCGGCAGCGCCATGATCAATCAGCTCTGGAGCAACATCCTCTGGGGACAGCGATCCAACTTCGTCGGCGTGCCTACCGACTGTCCGCAACGCGACGAGCGGCTCGGATGGGCGGCAGATGCGCAGGTATTCTGGCGTGCCGCCTCCTATGACATGGACCTCACCCAATTCTCGAAGAAGTTTGCGGGCGATCTTCGCGGCACTCAGGTCGGAACACCGATGTACGGAATCTTCGCGCCCGGAACATCGACTCCCAACCCCGGATTCGGAGCGGGCTGGAGCGACGCGGGCGTCATCATTCCCTGGACCGCTTGGCTGCAATCGGGCGATACTCGCGTGATCGAGCAAAACTGGGATGCGATGGAGAAATATCTGTCCGCGATTCAGGAGGAGAGTCCCGATTTCATCTGGAAGAACTCCGGCATCCCATTCGGAGACTGGCTCTCGCCCGAGGGTCGCACTAAGCAGACGTTGGTTGCAACTGCGTATTGGGCTTACGACGTTACGTTGATGAAGGAGATGGCCCACGCGCTGGGGCGTGCTGATGACGAGAAGAAATACGCCGATCTCTTCGAGAAGATCAAGTCAGCGTTTCAAAGTAACTTCGTTCATCCAGATGGATTCATTGACGGCGCCGACAACAGTCCGTCGCCTTTCGGCCAGATCAATAATCCCAACGCAAAGAGCCAAGGCGGCGATACCCAAACCGGATATGTCCTGGCGCTGCACATGCGGCTGGTTCCCTACTCGCTGCGCGAGGCGGTCGGCGACAAGCTGGTCGGCAAAATCGAAAGCAATGGATGGAAGCTGGGCACGGGCTTCCTCGGAACGCCTTACCTGCTGGCAGTGCTCGTTGATACAGGCCATGCTGACGTCGCATATCGGCTGCTGCTGAACACACAATACCCGTCGTGGGGTTATCTGGTAGACCATGGAGCCACGACCATGTGGGAGCGATGGAACGGCGACCAGATGCGCGGCGATCCCAGCATGAATTCCTACAACCATTACGCATATGGCGCGGTCGCCGACTGGATCTACAGCTACGCAGCCGGGGTCGACGCTCTGGACACCGACGCAGGTTTCCACACCATCTATCTCCATCCGAATTTTGATCCTCGGCTGGGCAGCTTGGAACTACGGTACGCGTCGCCTTACGGCGACATCCGGTCCTCGTGGTCCATGAAGGGGCCCACTGTGCAGTGGAACGTCACGATCCCTCCAAACACCACCGCGCAATTGCCCCTCACCTCGCGTCAGCAAGGCGAATATTCTCTCGACGGGGCTGCGATTGCGAAGAGCAATAAAGTTCATGCCATGAGCGAGATTGACGGGCGCACGACTTACCTGCTGCCGGCAGGTTCGTATTCATTCACGGTTACAGGCAGTAGGTAATTCCGCGCCTAGGGCAGATAGAAGACCTCTTCCATCATTGGAAAGCGCTCGCCGGGGCGAAGACCATCGAGCGGCGCAAAGAAGGCTGACATCGCCTCCTGCCACCGCAGGTTGACCGGATCGCTATCGATCCTCAACCATGTCGCCTCGAAGTCTTCAACGCGCATGGTTAGGACCAGCAACTCATCGCGCCGAAAGATCGAGTACTCGCAGATGCCTGCGCGCTTCAGGAGATCCA
>Ga0335073_10012414_pt1 | contig 11962 bp, 8 predicted proteins | sample Lox_Sample_22_FD_207093 | JGI IMG/M metagenome (GOLD analysis project Ga0335073, IMG submission 207093) | Soil microbial communities from Loxahatchee National Wildlife Refuge, Florida, United States - Lox_Sample_2.2 | ecosystem: Environmental > Terrestrial > Soil > Wetlands | place: USA: Florida... | reverse complement strand
CGACCGGCGCGGTCGACACGACGACCGGTGAGGAGATCGGCCGGCTGCTGCTGGACCTTAACGCCCAGGGCCAGACGCTGATCGTCGTCACGCACAGCCCCGAGCTCGCGCACCGGTACGCGCGTCGCGTCGTGCGGATCGCCGACGGGCGCGTTGCCTCCGACACCGCGGTGCCAGGTGCCTCCGGCGGGATGCGGGTGGCCCAGCCATGAGTGCCGTCTTCCGCGCCGCCCGCGGCGGGCTCGGCGGCCGAAAACTCCAGGCTGTGATCATCGGCCTGGTCGTCCTGATCTCCGTCGCCGCCTCGACGCTCGCGCTTGGCATGCTCGCCGACGCGCACAGCCCCTTCGACCACGCGTTCGCGCAGCAGAAGGGTGCCGACGTGGCGGTGAACGTGGACACGGCGGGCGTTTCGGCCGCGCAGATCACGGCCGCCACCAAAGTGCACGGGGTGACCGCCGTCGCGGGACCGTTCCCCGCCGAGCAGGTCAACGCGCAGGTGTCCCTTCCGCTGGCCAACGGCAGCATCACGTCCCCGCTCAACCTCGTCGGCCGGACCTCGCCCGGCGGCCCCGTGGACGACCTGGACCTCCAGTCCGGTCACTGGCTGACCGCCGACAACGAGGTCGTGATCTCGTCGAACGCGCCCGGCCAGCAGGGCGGCACGATCAAGGTGGGCAGCCAGACCCTGACCGTCGTCGGCGTGGCGAACTCGGTCACGAACACCGCCGACGCCTGGGTCCTGCCCGCCGAGATGAACGCCATCATCGCGGGCGGCGGCGGCACCGCCCAGGCCGAGCTCCTCTACAAGTTCTCCACCGACGCCACGACCGGCGACATCAGCGCCGACATCAAGGCCATCGAAGCCGCGCTCCCCGCGGGCGCGGTCACCTCGCCCGTCTCCTACCTGTCCGTCCGCCAGTCCGAGCAGTCGAACGTGGCCCCGTGGGTGCCGTTCATCATCGCGTTCGGCGTCATCGCGCTGGCCATCTCGGTGCTGATCGTCGTCAACGTGGTCAGCGGCGCCGTGGTCTCCGGCACGACGCGGATCGGCGTGCTCAAGTCGATCGGCTTCACCCCGCCGCAGATCGTGGCCGCCTACGTGCTGCTCGTCACGGTGCCCGCGGTCACCGGCGCCATCGTCGGCGTCGTCCTCGGCAACCTGCTGGCCGCGCCGCTCTACCAGCAGAACGCGCAGGTCTACCAGGTCGGCGTGCTCGGCGTGCCGTTCTGGGTGGACGTCACGGTGCCGCTCGCCGTGCTCGCGCTGACCGTGGCGGCCGCGATCGGCCCGGCCTCGCGGGCCGGGGCGATGTCTCCGGTGCAGGCGATCGCGACCGGCCGCGCCCCCCGCCCCCGGCACGGTTTCTTCGCGCAGCGGGCGCTCGCGAAGCTGACCGGAGTGCCGCGCCCGGTCACCCTCGGCTTCGCGTCCCCGGCCGCCCGGCCGACCCGGACCCTGGTAACGCTGATCGCGGTGCTGTTCGGCGCGGCGGCGGTGACGTTCGGCGTGGGGCTCGCGTCGTCGCTGAACCGCGTGTACAACGACATCTCCGCCGACCAGCGGCTGCCGGTCACCGTTCGCGCGATACCGCCGGGCCTGGCTCCCCAGCCCGGACCGAACGGTGGCCCCGGCCCGACTAAGGGCGGCACCCAGCAGGTCCACACGATCATCGGCCCCCACGCGGTCACCCTGACCGCCGCCCAGCAGAAGACCATCATCGCGGCCATCGAGGCGCAGCCGGGCACGCTGCACTACCTGTCGGAGGCGAATGACAACATCTCGATCCCCGGCCTGAACTCCTCGAACGGCGGCGCGAGCATCACCGCCTACGGCGATGGCAACCCGGCCTGGTCCAACCTGGCCCTGATCACCGGCACCTGGTACTCGCAGACACCAGGCGTCGCGCAGGTGGACGTCAACACCCTGTTCCTCACCGACACCGACACGGCCGTTGGCGGCACGTACACGTTCGTCAACGGCACGCGCACGCTGACGGCGAAGATCGTCGGCGAGGTGTTCGCGCCCGGCAACGACGTGAAGGTCTTCATGTCCCCGTCCACGCTGACCGCGCTCGACCCGTCGACGAGCGGAATCGGCCAGATCGACGTCTCGCTCAAGCCCGGCGTCAACGCCGACGACTACACGGCGAACCTGAACAACGCGCTCACCGGCTACGGCGTCAACGACTTCAACGGCGGCGGCAAGCAGCTGATCGCGGTCGTCACCCTGGTCGCCATGCTCACCCTGCTGATCGCCATCGTCGCGGGCCTCGGCGTGCTGAACACGGTCGCCCTCCAGATCCGCGAGAAGTCGCACGACATCGGGATCTTCAAGGCCCTGGGGATGACCCCCCGGCAGACGCTCACGATGGTGGTCTGCTCGGTCGGCATCACCGGCCTGGTCGCGGGCATCATCGCGGTTCCCCTGGGCATCGCGCTGCACCACAACGTGCTCCCCGCGATGGCGAGCGCGGCCAACTCCGGGCTCCCGGGCTCGGTCGTCGCGGTGTTCTCGCTGCCGGAGATGATCATCCTGGCCCTCGCGGGCCTGGTCATCGCGGTGGCGGGCGCCCTGATCCCGGCCGGCTGGGCGGCGAACTCCCGCACCGCCACCGCTCTCCGCACGGAGTAAACCCCCGAAAACCCATCATCCCGAACGGTCCCGTCGCTGCGCCCGGTCCCGCCCCCGTCGCCTCTAGCGGTCGCGCGTCAGCCGAACAGCGCGAACAGGCCGCGGCGGCCGTCCAGCGGCTCGGCGGGGGAGGTCAGGTCGGCCTGGGCGAGCAGCGCGGCCTCGACGCCGTTGAACGCGGCCTTGCCGACCTGCAGCGGCCCTGCTTCGGTGGGCTCGGCGGCGCGCAGCCCCGCCGCCTGCGCGGCGGCGATGCCGAGGGCGTTCCTGAGCTGGTTCTCCGTGAGCCCGAGCGTGAGCCCGGCCGCGACGGCGGCGCCGATCACGCTCGCGACGGTGGAACCGGACCAGCCGCCCCAGTTGCTCAGGCGAGATTCGACGAGCGCGGCCGCCTCGACGCCGGCGGCGACGGCCGCCACCGCATGGTCGGCCGCGTCTCGCGCTGCCGCCGGACCGTCGGCGTGAGCCCTGTCGTCCGCGACGTCGCCGGACTCCGCGAATGCCATGACCGCCGCGCAGACAGCCAGCTGCGCGGCGCTCCTCCCGGTGGCGGCGGCCGCGGCCGCCGCCGTCTGCCACGCCGTCCACCTTGGGTCGCCGGCCGACGGCGGACCGGCCGGACGGATCGCTCGCAGCGTACGGACGACCGGGCTGCCGGTTCCGCGGCCGGGGGCTTCCCCGAACGCGGCGAGGGCCGACTTGGCCGCCGCCGTTGGGATCGCGTGCCTGGCCAGCGCGATGATCTCGTCGGTGGAGGTGCTCGCGGTCGCCCTGACCGCCGCCCCGCTCCCACTGACTTCCAGGGCGCTGACTTCCAGGGCGCTGACTTCCAGGGCGCTGACTTCCAGGGCCGGCGCCAGTGGCGGGCGCAGGAGGGCGAGCAGTTCAGACGTGTCCGCCGCCGCGGACAGCCGGCCGATCGCCGCCCACACACGATCCGCGGCCGTTGAACCGATCACCGGGCCGAACAGCGCGCGCACCTTGTGCAGGACCTCGTCGTCGGTGAGCGGACGGGCGGCGCTGCCCCTGGTGTGCTCGACGGTTACCTCGACCGGCGGTGCGGCGCGGCGGCTGATCCGCAGCGTCGCCGCGTCCCTGGGCACCCCGGGATCGGGGTCCAGTTCGATCAGCGCGCGGAGGCGGGCCACCGCGGGCGCCGTCGCCGCCGCGTCGGAGAATTCGGCCAGGCCGGCTCGCCCGTACAGCAGGCCCACCGCGACGCCGTGCCGGGCGCTGAACCGGGAGCCCAGGCCGTCCTCGGGCTGGACCCGGCCCATGAGCTCGGGCACGAGGGGGTTGCAGCGCAGCGTGATCCCCGTGATGTCCGCCGGGTCGCCGATCGCGGCGGACACCGCGATCGCGGCGTCCATCGCCGGATGCGCGACGACACCGCAGGGATAGGTCTTGATCGTGTTCAGCTCGAGTTCCCAGGGATGTCCGGCTGGCCAGCCGTGGCCGAGGGCGTCCCGGTCGACCTTGTCCGCCAGGACTTCGAGGGCACCGCCGGGGCCGAGGATGTCTTCGGGCCCGCTGAGGCCGCTCGCCGCGAGCCGGGCGGCGAGCACGCCGTTCGCCGCGGCCTTGCCCGCGTGCAGCGGCTTCGTCATGGTGCCGAACGCCTCGCGGTGCCCGGCGGTCATCGTCGCCGCGAGCGACAGCGCGCGCGCCGTCGTCGCCGCGTCCAGGCCGAGCAGCACCGACGCCGCCATGGCGGCGCCGAACACCCCGCAGGTCCCGGTGATGTGCCAGCCATGGTCGTAATGCGCGGGCGAGATCGCGCACCCGATCCGCAGTTGCGCCTCGCATCCCGCCGCGAACGCTCCCAGGAACCTCTGACCGGGCGGCCTGGTCTCCGGCATCAGCGAAAGCACCGTGGCGAGCGTGGCCGCGCCGGGGTGGATCACCGTGGCCAGGTGCGTGTCGTCGAAGTCGTCCAGGTGCGCCGCGGTCCCGATCGCGAGCGCCGCCCAGTACGGATCCAGCGTCCGCGCCAGGCCGGGAACGGTGACGTCGCCGTCGCCGCCCGCTTCCCCGGCGACGGTCAGCAGCACGCTGACCGCGTCCGAGGTCGCGGCCGAGACGGCCGTGCCGAGCACGTTGAGCAGCGTCCGCCGCGCCGCCCGGTCCACGTCCGGGGCCAGCGGCCCGGCCGCGGTTTCCAGGAGCATGGCGCAGAAGTCCACCGTGGTGCCAGGCATGCGCCAACCGTACGGCCAGCCGGGACCGCCGAGCGAGGTGATCCGGAAACAGTAAGCGGCGGCCGGGTTTGTGAAGCTATTTCGCCGGAAAACCGGCGATAGGCTTAGCCAGGTTATAGCGCGGTGCTTTGTCTGCCATGGCACCCCTTATCGCAGGAGTACGCGAATGCCGGAGACGGGACGGCCGTACGAAGACATTAGGAAACTCCCGGTACCCGTCGATGCCGCGTGGGAAATCCTTACCTGCCAAGCCGGCGTGCGGCTATGGCTAGCGGATGACGCCCATCCTGGAGTTCGCATCGGGGCCGCATTCCCGGTGCGCGGCGGTCGTGCGGCTGAGATAACCGCGGTACACCGCCGGAAGTCCATTGAGCTGTGTTTTCCGTCTGGTCGGCGAGCCGTCCTTGAGTTCCACTATGCCGGCGAGGGGCAATCCAAGCTGCTGATCCGCGACCATGGCGTCTATGGGCGGGACGCGGACGCTATCCGTGACTCGTGGTCGGCGGTGCTGCAAGCCGCCGATTTCGTCGTGGATCAGGCGAAGGCGAACCGCAGGGGCCGTCAGGCCATCGTCGTCATTCACAGCGTCGGCAGCCAGCGCCCCTTGTCGACGGTCAGGAGCTTCACTCACGCGCTCATCGGCGATGCGAAGCGGTGGAGCAAGCCGGACCAGATGTCGGACTCCTACGAGCTGCGCCGGTTTCAGCTGACCAGGGACAAGTACCGGCCGCGGACCGACTTGTTCGAGTTGTACTGGGCCGATCAGGTGCCCGGCACGAAGGCGGGCGACGTGCTGTCGTGGCTCCGGTCCATCATGTTCCGTCGTCCCCGTACGGTGAACGCCGCGCTCCGGCCCATCGCCTATCTGAGCTGGGCCACGCTGGCGCTCGCGGCCCTGGCCCTGCTCGCGCTCTTGCTGACCGTCGGCATCGACGGGTTCGGGCACCTGCTGGCCGCCGCCACCGCGCTCGCGCAAGTGGCGTGGGTAAGCACCGGCCTGACCCTGCTCGGCGCGATCGTCAGCAGCCTGCTGATCGGGGCGCTCGGCAACGCCGCCCGCTACCTGGATGTCACTCCCGGCAATATCGCCGTCCGGCAGTCCATCCGGCAGCACGGTGTCGCGCTGCTGCGGCGTCTGCATGACGACGGCGGGTACGACCGGATCGCCATCGTCGGTCACTCGCTCGGCAGCGTGATCGGTTACGACATCATCCGGCTCTACTGGTCGCAGGTGCACCGGGCGCATGGCAACGTCCCAACTGTCAGCCAGGACGCGCTCACAGCCTTCCGGGACCTGCTCGGCGACTCCGCGGCCTCGGGCCTGGACATCACCGAGTACCGCCGGGCGCAGCGCGAGCTATGGTGCGAGTACCGTCGGCACGGCCATCCATGGCTGGTCAGCGACCTGATCACTATTGGCAGCCCGCTGACCCACGCCGGGACGCTGCTCGCCCGGTCCCCGGCCGACCTCGACCTGCTGATGTCCGACCTTGAACTCCCCACCTGTCCGCCGCGCGGCGACCCCAAGGACCTAACGTTCCGAGAGACTTACTTCACCGGCGCGAACATCCGGTCGCTCGAAGTGCTCCCGCACGCGGCGCCGTTCGCGGTCACCCGCTGGACGAACATCTACGCCCCAGTTCGCGCGATCATCGCCGGGGATCCGGTCGGCGGCCCGCTGGCTCCCGTATTCGGCGCCGGGGTCAAGGATGTCCCCGTGCCCATTTCGCCGTGGTGGCGCCGTCGGACCCCGCTCGCGCACACCTCCTACTGGCGGCGCCAGCCGGGTGCGGAGGCGAGCGCCGCTGTCCGCGCCATCCTCGACGCGATCGACTTGGAATCGGGCCGCTGGCTGGACCATCACCTGGCGGATATGCCGTGGGACATGAGCGTCGGACCGGACGCCGCCTGAGGGCGCCGCACTCCTCGGCCCGGTGTCCAGCGTGCGGCCGCCCACGTAGGGCGGCCGGAAGAACCGGTGGCCCTCGAAGCGCAGCGCTCTGGCGCTCCCGCGCCAAGCGAGTAACGTCAAAGAACGTGCGGATCACGGATATCACGGTTGTCCTCCACGAGCGCCAGGCCGTCGCCTCGGCCAGCTTCGGCCCGGCCCGGCCGATTCCGCTCGGGGTACTGCGGATCACCACCGACGAAGGCATCGAAGGCAACGCGTTCCTGTCGAGCCCCGGGCCTGGTCCGGTGGCGATCGCCGAGCAGATCGTCACGATCGTCAAGCCGTGGCTGGCCGGCGCGGACCCGCTGGATATTGGCAAGCACTGGCGGCGGATGGAAGGCATGGTTCACTACCTGTCTCCGCACACCGTCGGCACGATCGATATCGCGCTGTGGGATATCGCCGGCAAAGCAGCCGGGCTGCCGATCCACCGGTTGCTGGGGACCTGCCGGGACCGGATCCCCGCCTACTTCTCCTCCGCCCACCACGCCACTGCTCAGGAGTACGCGGACGAGGCGGTCTACTGGCAAGAGCAGGGCTGGCGCGGGTACAAGATACACCCGCCCCGCAGCCCGTGGCTCCCACCGGGTCAGTCACCGCCGGTCGGCTTCGACATCGATGCGAGCGCCGCGGTCCGGAACGCGGTCGGCGACGACATGACGCTGACGCTTGACTCCTCGTGGAGCTACTCCTACACCGACGCGCTCCGGGTCGGCCAGGCCATCCAGGACCTCGGTTACTTCTGGTTCGAGGACCCGCTGCCCACCCACGACATGTACAACTACGTCCGCCTCGGCAAGCACCTGTCGATCCCACTGCTCGCCACCGAGATCAACCCGGGCGGCCTCGCCGCGCTGCCGCCGTGGATCACGTCCGGCGCGACCGATTTCCTGCGCGGCGACGTTGTCATCAAGGGCGGCATCACCGGTCTGATGAAGATCGCGCACCTGGCGGAGGCGTTCGGGATGAACTGCGAGGTCCACGACTCCTACAACGCGCTTAACAACGTCGCCGGAACGCACGTGATGATGGCCATCGATAACTGCGACTGGTTCGAGGTGCTCGCCTTCAACCGCTCAGGCGACCACAGCCTCCTCCACATGAGCTATGGCCTGACCGAACCCTTCAAGGTCGACCGGGAAGGCAACGTGCACGCCCCGATCGGCCCGGGGCTCGGCGTCGGCGTCGACTGGGACCTAATCAACTCGTCGGTCCAGGCCATTGTCGCTTAAGACGCCCGTCGGCTAGACGGTCGCGAGGACCGGGGAGGGGAGGCGGCCGGCCGCGCCGCGCGGGTCGCCGGCGTCGAAGCCCGCGGTGACGCTGGCGATCTCGGCAAGCTCGTAGCTCGACAGCACCTCGAGGGACAACTGGTGCAGGCGGCGGGTCTTCGCCGCGCAGCAGTCCTCGAGCAGGATGACCGGGAAGTCCCGCATGAACGCCGACCGGGCGGTGGTCTCCACGCAGATATTCGTGACCACGCCGCAGATCATCAGCGACGTGACGCCAAGGCCGCGCAGCAGCGGCTCCAGCGAGGTCCACTGGAACGCGTCGAAGCGGACCTTGTCGACCACCAGGTCGTCGGGACCGCAGCCGAGCTCGGCGCAGACGTCCGCGTCCCAGGTGCCCACGGCCAGGCCGTCCACGCCCGCCAACTGCGGGCTGTTGCCGATCAGGGCCGCGCCCTCGTCGGGCCGCCCCGGACGGTAGACGTGCCGGGTGAAGACCACGGGAACGCCGGCCCGCCGGGCCTGGCGGACCGCGATCGCAGCGTTGCCGACCGCCTCCATCGCGCCCTCGCAACCACGACCGATTCGCGGGAATGAGCCGTCCGGGTGGCAGAAGCCGTTCTGCATGTCCACCACGAGCAGCGCGTATCCGTTAGCGTCCATCACACGTTCCTTCCGTCGTCGCACCCCCCAGGAGCACCGCCAGGGGAGCTCCGCCAGGGGAGCACCGCCAAGGGAGCACCGCCAACGTAACACCCGCCGCGGATCACGGCGAGCAGCCGCCCGCTCCGACCGCCCCTCCCGGTTAGTTTCGCCTTCGGGCGGAAGTTGCACGATTTCCGCAGTGCTATGTCCGGGTTTGACCACGCAACTTCCGCCTTAAGCTGGCCGGCACTGGTAAGATCGCTAGATAACAGCAAGAAGCGGCCCGGCGTCGGCCGTAGCCTGGCGAGTTCTGCGTAGACCGGGCACTGACGCCGTGGGTTCGAGGCCTCCGTTCGGTTCGATGCGCGGCGGAGCAGCTGCGCAGGTGCCGGCGGCGTGGCCGAACGCGCGCGCAGAGGTTCAGACCGGTATCGTCGGGCGGGCGGGAACGCGACCCGCTGCGCGACGGAAGGGCGGCCATGGTCGAGATCAAGACGGCAGGGGAGATCGACGCGATCGCCGCGGCCGGCCGGGTGGTGGCCGGAGTTCTCGCGGCTGCCCGTGCCTGCGCGGCTCCCGGCGTCACCCTGAAGCAGCTCGACGCGGCCGCCCGGGACGTGCTGCACAAGGCGGGGGCGGTCTCGCCGTTCCTGCACTACCACCCGGACTTCGCCCCCGTCCCCTACCCGGCGGTCATCTGCACTTCGGTCAACGACGCCGCGCTGCACGGCATCCCGGACAACTACCGGCTCAAGGACGGGGACCTGCTCAGCGTGGACGCCGGGGCGACCCTGGACGGCTGGGTCGCCGACGCCGCCATCTCATTCACGATCGGGATCCCCCGCGGCGGGGACACCGAGCTCATCGCGGCCACGGAGGCCGCGCTGGCGGCGGGGATTGCGGCCGCGCGGCCCGGCGGCAAGCTCGGTGACATCTCGGCCGCGATCGGCCACGTCGGCAAGTCCGGCGGGTATGGCATCTCGACCGACCTCGGCGGTCACGGCGTCGGCCGCACCATGCACGAGGAGCCGCATATCCCCAACCGCGGCCGGGCCGGCAAGGGCATGCGGCTGGTCCCGGGGCTCGTGCTCGCGATCGAGCCGTGGTTCATCGCCGGCGGCAGCGACGGCATCTACCTGGACTCCGACGGGTGGACGATCCGCACGGCCGACGGCAGCCGGGCGGCGCATTCCGAGCACACGGTCGCGATCACGGCGGACGGCCCGGTGATCCTCACCGCGCCCGAGCCGGCCCCCGTTTGAGCTGGCACCGCTTGAGCTGGCACCGTCTTAGCTGGCACCGCTTGAGCTGGCACCGTCTGAGCTGGCACCGCCTGAGCGAGTCGTCTTTCTGACGTGTTTTGGGTGCATCGGCCCCATAATGGGACGGTGCCGTTGAGAAAACCCAACACCGACTCTCCGCCCGGCCACGGCGCCGGCGAGCCCGTGGCCGGCACGCCAGAGACCGATGTCATCGCTGAAGAGATCAAGGCGCTCCGGAAGGGCCGCGGTGTCAACTCGGCGGAGCTTCTCGAGCGCACCGGCAGGCACCTGCGTGAACTCGCGGGGGCGGCCACGGATGGCGCCGCCGACAGCGCGCGGATCCGCCCGGCCCTCGAGGGTGCCCTGACCCGGCTGGCCGGCGAGATCGACCCGCAAATGCGCGACGCGGTCCTCGCCAGCCTTGGCATCCATCCCGCGACCAAGGGCATGCCGAACTTCACGAGCAGGAACGGCTGGGTCGCCCTGCACGTCTTCGACCGCGGCCCCCGGCAGGCGGAGCGAAACATCGGCAAGGCGGAGCGACTGCTCGCCGAGCGCGTCGCCATCGAGCTGGCCCGGCTGCGCGGCCGGCCGGACGCGGACGACACCGGCTGGTACGTGCGGAAGTTCTCCGCCACGGTGCTGCTGTACGGCGACGCCCCGGTCGCGGTCGAGCGGCGGCGCATCGTGGCCACCACGCGGGACCTGGACGAGATCGCGGTCGCGCTCGACGTGCCCCGCGATGGCGAGAAGCGGCCGCTTGGCCCGGCGGCGGAGGTGCTCACCGGCGGCGCGCTCGCCAGCACCGACGAGCCCACCCCCGGCCGTATCTGGTTCCGGATAAGGCTCGACAAGACGCTACAGCCCGGTGACGAGCACGAGTACGAGATCGCCGTCCGGATCCCGGCGGGCGAGCGGGTCCGCTCGTACTACGTGTTCACCCCGCACCGTAAGTGCCTTGAGTTCGAGCTGTCGGTCCGGTTCGACACCCAGCGGCTGCCCGCGTGGGTCCGCCGGGTGGAGCATGAGGACGTCCGGGCGTATGAGGTGATCGCGCCGCGCGAGCCGCTCGTGCCGGTGGACGCCACGGGCGAGGTGCGCGCGCGGTTCACCGTCTTGCACCCGCAGTACGGCTACGGCCTCCAGTGGGCGCCGACGTAGGACGCCCGACCCTGGATGAGTCCACCGGATGAGCCCGCCCCGGATGAGCCCGCCCCGGATGAGCCCGCCCCAGATGAGCGCGGCCGCGGCCCCTCCCCAAGCAGGGCCGCAGCCTTCGCCCGTCCGGGCTCAGGGCAATCCTGCTCCTCGCGACCGCCGCAAGCGACCACGGAAAGGTGACATTTTCGTGTAAGTCGCTTATGGCATGACATCGTTATCTAATGGGCGTGACCGGGCCGAGTTCGCGGACGCCCTGAGGGGTGGCGAGGCAGAGCATCCGGACCGGCGTGCCGTGCACGCTCGCGCCGTGCTGGAAGGCGCGCAGGATGTGCCGGTCGGAATCGGTCAGCTTCAGGCCGCCGGGGCGGCTCAGTGTGATCACGACACTGCCGCCGGGCCACGAGTGCGCGATGGCCTCGGTCGCGACGTAGCAGACGTTGCCGAGCATGCTCGGCGCGGGTCGGTCCGGGATGTCGTCGATCGGGACGACGAGCTTGGCCTGGGTGCCGTCCGGACCGAGGAAGAACAGCCACAACGTCCGGTCGTACCTGGCCGCCGGGGCGATGATCGCGGCGACCCGGCCGAGCACGTCCTGGTCGGCTCGGAAATGGGTCGCGAGGAGTTCGGTGGCCTGCCGGGTGGCGGACGCGGCGGCGGACATGGCGGTGGACGCGGCGGTGGACATGGCGGCGGATCTGCCGGCGGGCAGGCCGGCCGGCCGGCCGGCGGAGTTGCCAACGGGGCCGGTCCCCGCTGGGTCGCTGCCAGTGCGGTCGAGGCCGGCGACGGGCCGGCTAGCGGGGGATGTACTCATGGGCGCCAGTCTGCCAGAGCCAGTGACTATATGATGTCACTTAAGTACATTTAGTAATACCGGTTAC
>Ga0335073_10012412_pt1 | contig 11962 bp, 12 predicted proteins | sample Lox_Sample_22_FD_207093 | JGI IMG/M metagenome (GOLD analysis project Ga0335073, IMG submission 207093) | Soil microbial communities from Loxahatchee National Wildlife Refuge, Florida, United States - Lox_Sample_2.2 | ecosystem: Environmental > Terrestrial > Soil > Wetlands | place: USA... | reverse complement strand
CGACAAGGATTTGGCGCATCGCAATCTTTCCCGATTTACGGATGTGCTGCTCAACGAAGTAATGCCGCAAGCGGAGGCGATGTATCGGATAAAAAAAGACCGTAAGTCGCGCGCCATTGCCGGGCTTTCCATGGGCGGCGCCGAGTCGCTGCTGACAGGTTTGAATCATCTCGACCAGTTTGCCTGGGTCGGGGCGTTCAGCTCGGGAGGCATTGATCTCGCGGATTTCGCTACGGAATTCCCGGGAGTTGATGCCAGCGCGAATCAAAAGCTTAAACTGCTCTGGATTGCCTGCGGCACGGACGACGGTCTGATCAAGGTGAACCGCGCATTAAAATCTTGGCTGAAGGACAAGGGAGTGAACTTCACGGATATCGAAACTCCCGGCATGCACACGTGGATGGTCTGGCGGCGAAATCTGGCAGCGTTTACGCCGTTATTGTTTCGGTAGCTATTCCGGCGCGGATCGTATCAACGAGCTTCTCGACTGTTGTTAGAAGTTGTGGCGAAACAGTGGAACCGACGTTAAAATTGCGTCCTTCAATTCCGAAGATCTGTAGACGCTTGGGAACGTAGTTTAGAGTGCGTGAGAGCGAAATCGCTTCCGCGACGCCCAACCCATGGCTCGATGGCTGAGAGCAAGCCGGTAGTTGCAATTCCGCTCCGTCCCAAATATGCAGGGTGCCGGGGCGAGCTCCAGTGACGACCGTATCGATAACGATTACTTCATCTGCGCCACGCCAGGCTTCAATCAAGTCCAACGCTTCGCCGCTCTGAACCTCCACCTGAATACCGAAAGAGCGCAAACGCTCGGCAACTAGCAGGCCGGCGCCGTCATCACTTCGATTCCGGTTTCCGCAGGCGATAATTCGCATAACTCACCTGGCTTCGCGATTGATCCTCAATTTCAGAAAATGGGTGGCGCAGGAAATGCACGGGTCGTAGTTGCGAATGGCCTGCTCGCATTTCCACGTGGCCTCTTCAAGTGGCCAGGCAACCAGATGCGCGGCGTACTCGCGGAGATCATCTTCGATTCGCTTCTGGTTTTGCGAAGTGGGTGGCACGATTTTCGCCGTGAGCACCATCCCTTCTTCATCCAACGCGTAACGGTGATAGAGAATGCCGCGAGGGGCCTCGGTAATTGCCTGACCAACAGCTGACCGAGGAACTGCTTGTACCCGCGGTTCAGGCGGAGGCTCGTACTCAGTGATGATGCGGAGCGCCTCAGCGCACGCAAAAACCAACTCGATTGCCCGAACAGCAATGCTGCGGAATGGGTTCTTCACTGGCGGATGAAGTCCAATTTCAAGTGCAACCTGCTTCGCCACTGGGTGGAGCTGATCGAAGTTCAAGTTGAAACGCGCGAGTGGACCAACTAAATATGATCCCCGTCCCCGAATGACGGAATGCAGCGCGTTGGAATACTTTACATGCTGCTCGACGAAGTGGTCTTCGTACTCGGCAACATCAATGTCGAGGCCACGATTCGAGACCAGCCGTCCTTCGTTGAGCGCGTATTCGCCGGGATGGCGCAAGGCGACGAATTCGTAGTCCTGTTCGAAATCAGGAAAATCAAATCCGGCGGTCCAACGTGCAGTGTCTATGGAAGCTTCGAGCGCCCAGTGAAGATCTTCTGCGAGTTCGCTCAATTGAGCTTTGGTTGGGGTTTTGTAAAAGCCTCCGACGCATGCCGAGACAGGATGGATTTCGCGCCCTCCGAGCACGGTCATGATGTGGTTGCCGATCTTTTTCAGACGCAGCGCCTTCTCGACCAGTTCACGATGGTCGTGTGCCATTCCGATTACGTCCTGATAGCCGAGGAAATCCGGCGCGTGCAGCATGTATACATGCAAGGCATGGCTCTCGACCCACTCGCCGCAATAGAACAAGCGGCGCAACAGCCGAACGGCTGGATCGATCTTGATTCCGAATGCCCGCTCGATAGCGTGAACCGCACTCATCTGATATGCGACCGGGCAGATTCCGCAGATACGGGCAGTGATATCGGGTACTTCGGAATAGTGCCGGCCGCGAAGGAAAGCTTCGAAGAAGCGCGGCGGTTCGTAGATTTTCAACTTCACATCTGCTACGCGTTCGCCGATCAACTTGATGTCGAGTGCACCTTCGCCCTCGACGCGGGCGAGGGTGTCAACGCGAATGGTTCTGGTGCGCGTGTTCATTTGTGGTCACACTCCTCGCTGGCTTTCCGGAACTGCCACGACCACGCGTTGAACCCACGAAAGGCGCGCGCGATTTGGCTGTCGGCCTGGCCGAGCGCGCGAAGCTGCGTCGTCAGTGAGTTGGTGTTGGCGCTTTCCATGGGGCCGTAGCAGCCGTAGCAGCCGCGATCAAAGCTGGGACAAACTGCTCCGCAACCGGCTTGCGTGACCGGGCCCAGACACGCAAGCCCGCGAGCTACAGCTACGCATACATTGCCTTTTCGCTTGCACTCAATGCAGGTGCTGTAGAGCGGGATGTTTGGTTTACGGCCAATGAGCGTGGCGCTGACCAGCTCGATCAATTGCCGCTTGTTGATGGGACAGCCGCGCAATTCGAAATCCACGGGGACGTGCTCGGCGACCGGGGTGGACAACTTTAAAGTGCTGACGAACTGCGGGGTCGCATAGACCACGCGAATGAATTCGTCCACGTCTTTCCAATTGCGTAGAGCCTGAATTCCGCCGGCGGTCGCGCAGGCACCGATGGTGATCAGGGTCTTGCAATGCCGCCGCACTTCCTGGATTCGTTCGGCATCGTGGTGCGTGGTGATTGAGCCTTCAACCAGCCCGATGTCGTAGGGGCCTTTCAGCATGGTGCGCGAAGCCTCGGGGAAGTAGGCGATCTCAACCGCGCCAATGACCGGCAGCAATTCGTCTTCGGCATCGAGCAGGCTCAACTGGCAACCATCGCAGGAGGCGAACTTGAATACTGCGATCTTCGGCTTCACCGCTCGCTCGCCTTTTGTCTTAGAACTCATATTTCTCCAGCAGCGGCCGCATTTGCTCGTAAGTGAAAACCGGTCCGTCTTTGCAAATGAAGTGAGGCCCATACTGACAGTGGCCGCACAATCCGACGCCGCACTTCATGTTGCGTTCCATCGAAAGATAGATATTGTTCGAGCCGACACCATGATTCTCCAGCTCGCGAGTGACAAACCGCATCATGATTTCGGGGCCGCAGACCATGGCAATTGATCGAGCGCCTTGCAGGCGTGCATACTTGAACAACGTGGTTACTACTCCAACGTGGCCACGCCAACTCAAGCCGCCGTAATCGACTGTGACCAATATTTGTGTATCGGGCTGACGCGCCCAGGCTGCGAGTTCCTTCCTATACAGCAGTTCACGCGGGCTTCTTGCGCCGTATAACAAAACCAGGCGTCCATATTGCGCGCGATTTCTTAGCACCTCATAAATCACAGGGCGCAACGGAGCCAAACCAATACCACCAGCGATGATCACGACATCTTTGCCCTTAGCGGGGCCTATTGGCCAACCATTGCCGAACGGGCCGCGTATCCCGATAGCAGATCCGGGCGCAGTGCTCACCAGCGCGTGCGTTGCCTGCCCGACGGAGCGTACGGTGTAGGTCAGCTCACTTGATTTCGCGGGATCGCCGCTGATCGAGATCGGCAATTCGCCAACCCCGAATACCCACAGCATGCTGAACTGACCGGGCTGAAAAGCCGGCTGAATGAGATCGTTCGGTTGCTGCTCCGTACTCGCGGCATTCTCGGACTCGAGTGAGAGCGTAAATGTGTCGGGTGTTTCCTTCTCCACGCTCCGAACGATGAAGGGCTGCGGAAGCATGGGATCAACAACAATGTTCGGCGCAATATCGCTATCTAGCTGCATAAACATCCAGCAACTGCAAGCGCGTCGCCTCCAGGCGTTCGGTTAGGATTTCCGCAACACGTTTCAATAACTCGTAACCGAGATCATGATTTTGTTCGCATTTCGTGCGCAGGCATTTGCCATCGAGTGCGATGGCACGCGTATCTTCAAGAGTGCGTGCATGGAACCGTCTTTTGTAAGGAGGAACCAGCCAGGACCATCCCAGAATGTCGCCCTCGCGGAGGGTCTCAACCATGATGGGTTTGTGCTGCGGCGCGAACATCTCCAAAGCCACTTTGCCGGCGCGGATCAAATAGAACTCGTTAGCCTCCGCTCCTTCTTTGAAGATGTATTCTCCTGAATGAAAGCGCACATTCGAGGCGCACCCAACCACCAGGCTGGTGTATTGTGGCTCGAGGCTCGCAAAGAATGGGTGCTCAGTGATAATTCGTTCGAGCGTTTCCATGTTTCATCCCTCCTGAAGTGCGCGAATTTCTTCCGTGATGTCGATCCCTGCAGGGCACCAGGTGATGCAGCGGCCGCAGCCAACGCATCCAGGTGTGCCGAACTGATCGATCCAGGAAGCAAACTTGTGCGTCAGCCACTGGCGATAGCGAGCTTTGCCAGAAGCGCGAATGCTGCCGCCGTGAATGTAAGAAAAATTCAGAGTGAAGCAGGAATCCCAACGCCGCCAGCGCTCAGCGTGTTTTCCGGCGACGTCTGAGGTGTCTTCAACCGTGGTGCAGAAACATGTCGGACATACCAATGTGCAGTTCGCGCAACTCAGGCAGCGTGCGGCCACTTTTTCCCAATGCGGATGCTCGAAGTTCCGATAAAGAAGTTCTCGAAGTCCATCAGCCTCAATTTTTCTCACCTGTTGATGGGCTGCGTTTTCGATAGCAGCTGTTGCAATGCGAACATCAGTTTCAGATGCAGGCGTGATTTCAAGTTCGGAAGCGATTTCAGCTCCTCGCCGGCTCCCGATCTGCACGATGAAACGGTGTTGCCCAGAGCCTACGATTTCCGTCAGGCACAAATCGAAACCACTATGTGCCGCCGGACCAGTACCCATCGACGCACAAAAACACGTGCTCACGGATCGGGTGCACTGCACGGCAACGATGAATGCGCCCTGCCGCCGTGCTCCGTAGATCGGGTCTCGGTACTTGTCTTCGAGCAGTATGCGGTCTTGTATTGCGATCGCGGTCAGATCGCAGGCGCGAACTCCGAGAAATGCCAACGGGGACTTGGGTCCGGCGTGGCTGTTGAGAATGCGGAAGGCGCCGTTCTGCCGCTCGGCTGAGCAAAGCTGTAAATCTGGCGGATGCAGGTATCGTTTCCAGCTGTGCGGACCTACTCCGTAAGCGAAGAAGGCTTCATCGCTTCGCCGGGTCAGCCGGTAATGCGCAGGCTGCTGCTCATCTGTCCAGCCACGAGGAATTTGATCCGCCGACGTGATGGTATCGAGCACGATTGCGCCGTCGCGAACCATTGGCCCTATTACTTGGTAACCATGGCACAGCAGCGCAGCTATCAGCGAATCGAGTTTGCTGGCTGCCAAAATTCCGGGCTGTGCACCGGGCCCACAGAGGTTGTCAGACTCCATTTCCGGAGACGCTGCCATTGCGTTCACCTAATTCCAATTTATCTTTTACCTGAACGAGCAAATGTGACGAGGATCACGAAGGACGGTGATTGACGGATGCGCGTACCCAAACACTTGAAACGGCTTACCCAAGACGAGCACTTGTGGGATGGATCAGAACCCGCAGTGGCGTGACCGCGATCACAAGAAGTTGTGCCGCAAGTCATAGGTTCAGTTGGGGCCAGCTTCGATAATGCAATCAGAGGCGGTGATGCCAAGTAAGGTCCAGCTTCTCTGGCCTACGGAAGCGCACGCCGATGCGCACAAGGTGAGCGCATCGAGACGTCCTGGCTTCCATCAAATTGCAGGAAATTCTCAGAATTCAAAGCTCATTGAGCAGCGGACTGCCTGGCATGGGGGAGCGCGCGCGAGTTTCGCGCACAACAAAGTGGTCCGGGCGAGGTGAACCATGGCGGCCGAAGCACGCGGCAAGATCACAATCAATCCAGAAGAGTGCAAAGGTTGCGGGCTGTGCATTGAGTCCTGCCCGCCCAAGTGCATCGAGTTCGCGCCGGAGCTGAGCCATTACGGGGTACATCCGGCGCGCTACACCGGCAAGGACTGCACTGGTTGCGGAATTTGTTTTTATTGCTGTCCGGAGCCGGGTGCGATCGTTGTGTACCGGCGTTTGGTCCCACCGAAGCCGGTAGTCGCAGGAGGCGAACATGCGGCAACTGTGTAAAGGAAATGTGGCATTGGTCAAGGGAGCGATTCTGGCCGGCTGCCGTGCGTTTTATGGATATCCGATTACACCGGCCAGCGAGATTGCCGAGAGCGCGGCGCTATATCTGCCGCAGGTTGGCGGGACATTTCTACAAGCCGAGAGTGAAGTGGCCGCAATCAACATGGTTTATGGCGCCGCGGCGGCTGGGGTTCGCGTGATGACGGCATCTTCCGGCCCGGGCATCAGCTTGATGCAGGAAGGGATTTCTTATCTTGCCGGCGCGGAATTGCCCTGCGTGATTGTCGATGTGATGCGCGGCGGACCAGGGCTTGGCAACATTGCGCCCGAGCAAAGCGATTATTTCGCGATGGTGAAGGGCGGAGGCCACGGCAATTACCGCAACCTCGTGCTCGCGCCCGCGTCGGTTCAAGAGATGGCAGACCTGACGATGACTGCCTTCGAGCTCGCTGACAAGTACCGCAACCCGGTTGTGGTGCTGGCGGATGGTTTTGTCGGGCAGATGATGGAACCGCTTGACATCGAAGACCGCGAGATCGTGCCTGCGGAAAAACCGTGGGCAGTCAAAGGCACGGCAGAGACACGCGCCAATCTGATCAGTTCCATTTATCTCGAATCGGAAGAACTGGAAGGACACGAGCGAAGACTGGAAGCGAAATACATTCGCGCGCAGCAGGCCGAAACCAGATTCGAAACGTATCGCACGGAAGATGCTGAAGTGTTGCTCGTCGGCTTTGGAATTGTTTCGCGAGTGCTGCTCTCGACAGTGGACGCACTACGTAGAGAGGGAGTGAAAGCCGGCATGTTTCGGCCAATCAGCTTGTGGCCGTTTCCTTCGGAAGCATTGACCAAGGCTGCGACGAACGCGCGCAATGTGCTCGTCGTGGAATTGAGCAACGGTCAGATGATCGAAGACGTGCGCCTGACATTGAAAAACAAGGTGCCGGTTGATTTTTACGGTCGTGTAGGCGGCTGCGTACCCTCGGTCGCGGAACTGTGCGAGAAAGTTGCGGATCTCAATCCCACAGTCGAGAACCGAACGCTTTTTGGAAAGAATGGGATCTCGCGAAAAGGAAAACGCAGCGAAGAAAAATCGGTGGACCCATTTTCTATGGTGACGGTCTAGCAGAAACGGACAACGACAATGGCGAACACAATTGAATCCGGAATCGAGTTAGCTCCGACGAATGGCTACGAGATAGCCCATTCCAGGTCGCCGGTGTTCTATGACTTGTACGAGCGCAAGTCGGAACTGCAGCAGCAGACACACTACTGTCCCGGCTGCGGCCACGGAATCGTGCACAAGTTGATCGCCGAGGCCATCCAGGATTTGGGCGTTCAGGACAACACGATTCTGGTAAGCCCGGTGGGCTGCTCGGTTTTTGCTTACTACTACTTCGACGTTGGCAACGTGCAGGCGGCGCACGGTCGCGCCTCGGCCGCAGCCACGGCTATCAAGCGCGCGTATTCCGACAAGATGGTGATCTCGTATCAGGGAGATGGCGACCTCGCTGCCATCGGCACGGCCGAGATCGTGCACGCGGCAAACCGCGGCGAAAAGATTACGGTTTTCTTTATCAATAACGCCATATATGGCATGACTGGCGGGCAAATGGCGCCGACGACTCTGGTTGGACAAAAGAGTACGACCTCTCCTTGGGGTCGTCGCCCTGGAACTGAAGGATTCCCGCTGCACATGGCAGAGTTGCTGGCAACGCTGGAAGCGCCGGCCTACATCGAGCGCGTAGCGCTCTGCGATAACAAGAACATCATGCGGGCGCGGCGGGCGATTAGAAAGGCGCTCGAGATCCAGCATGCGGGCACAGGATTTTCCTTCGTCGAGATTCTTTCGCCATGCCCGACTGTGTGGGGAAAAGATCCCGTCGAGGCGCAGAAGTGGGTCGCAGATGCCATGGTTCAAACTTTTCCGCTTGGCGTGTTCCGCGACCGCAAACCGGAGATGCCCGTTGCCGATCGACCGCCACAACGCTCGATTGCTGATGTGCTTGAAATAAGCGAAGGCAGCGATAAAACTTCGCAATCCGATAAATCGAAGCTGCCGCATGCGCACAATTTTGCAAACCTAGAGCTAAAAATCGCGGGCTTTGGCGGACAGGGCGTGCTTCTGCTGGGTCAACTCCTCACGGAAATTGGGATGCGCGAGGGGCTAGAAGTCAGCTGGCTTCCTTCCTATGGGCCGGAGATGCGCTCCGGCAGCGCTCATTGCCACGTTTGCCTGTCGCAGAGTCGTATCGGCTCACCACTGGTTTCCAATCCTGACGTGCTGATTGCTATGAATGAGTTTTCGCTACGCAAATTTGCCCCGGAAGTGAAGAGCAGCGGAACAATTTTCTACAACGGACTCAGCTTGCCCGACGATTTCGAAGCCGGCGAGGCGCAAATCATCTGCATTCCGGCGGCGAAGATTGCCGACATCATCGGCTCCGCCAAAGCCGCCAACGTCGTCATGCTGGGGGCTCTGCTCGAAGAGACCCAGTGGCTGGCTCCGGATACTGCACAGACGGTTCTCGAAGATAAAGTCAAAAAACTTGAACTGCTTGAATTGGACCGCAAAGCCCTGAACGCGGGCCGTGACTTCAACGAACACCACGTCAACGTGGGTGCGATCAGCCAGCCTGACGGCTTTGCCTAAAGGAGGTTGGCCATGTCAACCGCTTGGGTATCTCGATATTCGCAACGCAGTAAGCATGCGCAGAGTTCGGCGATTCGCGAACTGCTGAAAATGACACAGAAACCGGGCGTGATTTCGTTTGCAGGCGGCCTGCCTTCGCCTGACGCGTTCCCGGTTCAGCGCTTTGAACAGGCTTGTCACAAGGTTTTGACCGAAGAAGCTTCGCAGGCGCTGCAATATGGAACAACCGAAGGCTACGAGCCGCTGCGCGATTTGATTGTCCGCAACCTGCGGCGTTATGGCATTCACGCCAAGCTGGAAAACGTAATGATTACGACCGGTTCGCAGCAGGCGCTTGATCTCATCGGAAAGCTGTTTATCAATCGCGGTGATCGCGTGCTGCTGGAAGCGCCAACATATTTGGGAGCTCTGCAGGCGTTCAATTCCTACGGCGCGGAGTACGTTTCGGTTCCGGTTGATGACGACGGCCTGCAAACTGAAATGCTCGAGAAGCCTCTTCGCTCAGGTCCTAAGTTCATGTATGTGTTGCCCAATTTCCAGAATCCCGCGGGGACAACACTCTCCGAAGGACGCCGGCACCAGCTCGTACTGCTCGCCGATAAATTTGGCATTCCGGTCGTCGAAGACGATCCCTACGGCCAGTTGCGTTATGAAGGCGAGCACATTCCGCCGCTGGTGGTCATCGATCGCGAGAACCTTCGCGGCGACGATGGTTTTTCCATCGGCAATGTTATTTATCTGAGCACGTTTTCGAAGACCCTGGCTCCGGGGCTTCGCCTCGGGTGGATCGTTGCGCCTCCGGAGATCATTAGTAAGCTGGTGCAGCTGAAGCAGGCAACCGACCTGCACACTTCCACATTCAATCAATTTGTGGCTTATGAAGTTGCCCGCGACGGGTTCCTCGATCAGCACGTCAAGTTCATCCGCGAACTCTACCGCGAGCGCCGCGACGTGATGCTCGATGCTCTCAAGGAATTCTTCCCATCCGAGGTGACCTGGACGCGACCGCATGGGGGATTGTTCCTCTGGGTCACGATGCCAGAGGCGATGAACAGCCACAAGGTCCTCGAAACGGCGCTCAGTCACAACGTGGCATTCGTCCCCGGAGATTCCTTCTACGCGCATCCGACAGGTGAGGATTGCCACATGCGTCTGAATTTCTCGAACGCTACCCCGGAGCAAATCAGAGAAGGAATACAGCGGTTAGCGTTCGCAATCGAAAAACATCTACTCATGAGTTATGCCTGAAGGAGGTAGGTTATGGCGCTCTCAAGCTTGAGGGAGTATTTGGACAAACACAGCGTGAAGTACATCGTGATCTCACACTCAGTCGCTTATACGGCGCAAGGAATCGCAGCATTGACGCACATACCCGGAAAGGAACTGGCAAAGACCGTCATTGTAAAGATCGACGGCAAACCTGCTATGGCGGTGGTTCCGGCGTCATTCCATGTTGATCTCCGCCTGATGAAAAAGGTGACAGGCGCGAAGACAGTGGAAGTTGCCTCGGAGCAGGAATTCAAGGGTCTGTTTCCGGAATGTGAAACCGGTGCGATGCCGCCATTCGGAAACATATATGGATTAGACGTATTCGCCGATGAGGCGCTCGCGAAAGACAAGGAAATCGCTTTCAACGCGTGCTCACATCGCGAGTTGATTCGGCTGGCATGGGAGGATTTTGCAAAGCTGGTGAAGCCGCAAATGGTGCAGCTTACAAAGTCGAAGGCGGCCGAAGCGGCGTGAGTAGTTGCGAGTCTACTGAACTTCAGCAGCGTGATGGGGATTTGTTTACCGGAAATAGCAAATTCTGTTTGCCCTGCCGCTAATCGCCTATTCCAAGACAAGAATATTTTTCTTCGTGCACATCTCTTTCAGGATGGGTGGCCAAACCGTAACGCTGACTTCCCCGAGGTGAGCTTTCCGCAGGAGCAGCATCAGCGTGCGGGACTGCCCGATGCCGCCTCCGATTGAGAGCGGTAGTTGCCCGTTCATGATTTCCTGATGATATGGGAACCTCAGGTTATCGGTCAGGTGCGACATTTCCAGTTGGCGCATCAGAGTTGCGGCATTCACACGAATTCCCATTGAACTCAATTCGTGGCGGCGCCCGGTCATGTGATTCCAGACCAGGATGTCGCCGTTCAGGCCATGCGTATTCCGGCCAGTCTCTGATCCGGTATCCGTGATCCAGTCATCGTAATCGGCGGCGCGCATTTCATGCGGGTAGCCGTCCTTCAACGGCCAGCCAATCCCGATGATGAAAATCGCGGGATATTTCTGCAGAACCTGGGTTTCGCGTTGCTTCCGAGGCAGATCGGGATACATCTCAAGAATTTCTTCGGCATGCAGAAAAGTCAGGTGCTCGGGCAAATCTGGATAACGAGGATCTTTGAGTTGCGGGAACATGCTCTGCGCAAACCCTTCGGCCCCGACTAATACTTTCCATATTCTGTTCACGATCATTTTCAGAAAAGCCAGATTGCGCTGGTCGGGCGTAATCACCCGCTCCCAGTCCCACTGATCGACGTATGCCGAGTGATCGTGATCGAGGAAATAATCTTTCCGCACAGCGCGCATATCGGTGCAGATGCCCTCGCCCGGTCGGCAATCGAATTGTTTCAGGGCGAGCCTTTTCCACTTGGTTGCGGCTTGCACCACCTGGGCATCGACCGGATGTAAGTCGCGATCATTCGAGATGTGGAACTGAACGGGAGTGCGCGAGCCATCACGGTCGAGCATGTCATTGACCCCGCTCGCGCTATCAACGATGAGCGGGACTTCGACCATCATGAGGTTCAATTCGCGGCACAAATTGTCTTCGATGTAGCGCCTGATGTGAAAAATCGCCTGCTGCGTTTCTCTGGGGGTGAGTAGAGATTCGTAACCTGCGGGCAGAATTTTCTCAAGCTCACGGTAGTCGCCAATGCCGGGACCGGCGAGATCGGCAGTCTTATCTTGGACCTTGTCCTGGATCTTGTCTTGGATGAGGATACTCATAAAACCTCCATAGAGGTCACAAGCCATTCTCGTTTGACGATGCCTGAACGTCTGTGATTTGGGTCACCAGCTCGGAAATTGCGACTCTATTGCGGCAAAACTTCGACGGCACTGACGGTCGCGTACTGACTGAGCGGAACAAAGTCGAGCAA
>Ga0335073_10012410_pt1 | contig 11963 bp, 10 predicted proteins | sample Lox_Sample_22_FD_207093 | JGI IMG/M metagenome (GOLD analysis project Ga0335073, IMG submission 207093) | Soil microbial communities from Loxahatchee National Wildlife Refuge, Florida, United States - Lox_Sample_2.2 | ecosystem: Environmental > Terrestrial > Soil > Wetlands | place: USA... | reverse complement strand
ATCTCGTCGAGCGGGTTCGAGACCACGATCAGCACGGCGTCCGGTGCGTGCTTGACGACCTGCTCGGCCACGCTCCGCACGATCTTGGCGTTCACCCCGATCAGGTCCATCCGGCTCATGCCGGGCTTGCGCGGCAGGCCGGCCGTGATCACCACGATGCCGGACCCGCTGATCGCCTCGTAACCCTCGCCCGCCGGGCCGGTGGTCTGCCCGGTGACCTTCGTCTCGAAGCCCTCGACCGGGCGCGACTGGTTCATGTCGAGCGCCAGCCCCTCGGGCTTGCCTTCCACGATGTCGGTCAGCACGACCTCATCGAATATGTCGTACTCGGCGAGCCGCTGTGCGGTGGTCGAGCCGTAGAAACCGGCCCCGACGACGGTCACCTTGCCTGTGCGGGTCATCTTTCGTGCTCCTGACTTGGATTGTGAGTTAGGCCGTCACCTGCGGCCCCGAGGCCATCGCGGAGCGCAGGTTCTCCTCCAGCGCGCCGAGGAACCCCTCGGTGGTCAGGAACGGCGTGCCCGAGCCCACGAGCAGCGCCAGGTCCTTGGTCATCTTCCCGCTCACCACGGTGTCGATGCACACCCGCTCCATCGTCGCGGCGAACTCAATGAGCTCTGGTGTGTTGTCGAGCTTGCCCCGGTGGGCCAGACCCCTGGTCCAGGCGAAGATCGAGGCGATGGGGTTCGTCGACGTGGGCCTGCCCTGCTGATGCTGGCGGTAGTGCCTGGTCACGGTGCCGTGCGCGGCCTCGGCCTCGACGGTCGTGCCATCCGGCGTCATCAGCACGCTGGTCATCAGCCCGAGCGAGCCGAAGCCCTGGGCCACGATGTCGGACTCGACGTCGCCGTCGTAGTTCTTGCAGGCCCAGACGATGCCGCCGTCGCCCTTGATGACCTGGGCCACCATGTCGTCGATCAGCCGGTGGTCGTAGGTGATGCCGGCCGCCTCGAACTCCGACTTGAACTCGCTCTCGAAGATCTCGGCGAACAGGTCCTTGAACCGCCCGTCGTAGGCCTTCAGGATCGTGTTCTTGGTGGACAGGAACAGCGGGTAGCCGCGGTTCAGCGCGTAGCGCATGGTGGCGCGGGCGAAATCACGGATCGAGTCGTCGTAGTTGTACATGCCCATCGCGATCCCGCCGCCCTGGAACCTGGCCACCTCGAGGTCGGTGCGGTCGGCGGACGGGTCGTCGGGCACGTAGGAGATGCTCACCGTGCCCGGGCCGGGCACGACGAAATCGGTGGCCCGGTACTGGTCGCCGTGGGCGTGACGGCCGATGATGATCGGCTTGGTCCAGCCGGGCACGAACCGCGGGATGCTCGACACCACGATCGGCGCGCGGAATACCACGCCGCCGAGGATGTTGCGGATCGTGCCGTTCGGCGAGCGCCACATCCGCTTCAGGCCGAACTCGGCCACCCGGGCCTCATCCGGCGTGATCGTGGCGCATTTCACGCCCACGCCGTGCCGCTTGATCGCGTTGGCCGCGTCCACGGTCACCTGGTCGTCGGTGGCATCCCGGTTCTGGATCGAGAGGTCGTAATAATCGAGCTCGATGTCCAGGTAGGGCAGGATCAGCTGGTCCCTGATGAAGTGCCAGATGATCCTCGTCATCTCATCGCCGTCGATCTCGACAACGGGGTTAGCCACCTTGATCTTGGACATGCCGCTACGTTCCCTTCATCGCTTACTTTGCCCGGCATCGGACCGGGTCAGTGCTCCTGCAGCACCAGCCCGGCGACGAGCAGGCCGGTGCCGAGTGCCGCCAGGACCGCCACGTCCGCCAGTCGTCGTCTCGACACGAGCATGCCGGCCCGGCGCTCCGGCAGCGCCAGCCTGGCCAGGGCGGCCGCGAACAGAATCCCGGCCACCGCCAAGGTACCCCCCCTGACATTCTGTCCGCTCTCCCGGATCCAGAACAGGGCCAGGGCCAGGCCGCAGAGGACGATCGCGTACGGGAGGTGCTGCCACCGCGCGCGCCCGGACCCGGCAGCCCGGTGCGGGGACGGCGCGGCCGCCGGCCGCGATGGTGACGACGGTGACGATGGTGACGACGCCCGGCGCTGCCTGTGCGACCGGGGCGCCGAGGGCGCGGAGTGCCTCATCGCGAGCCCAGCGGGACCCAGGCGAGCCCGCTCTCGCCGATGTACTCGCTGTCCGGCCTGATCAGCCGGTTGTCCGCGTGCTGCTCGATCACGTGCGCCGTCCAGCCCGCCATCCGGCTGACCGAGAAAACCGGGGTGAACAGGTCCGTGGGGATGCGCAGGTAGTGGTACACGGTGGCGGCGAAGAAGTCCACGTTGGGGTAGAGAGCCTTCTCGGCGAGCACGACCTCCTCCATCCGGCGCGACATCCGGTAGTAGGTGTCGTCGCCCGATGCCGAGCCTAGCTCCGCCGACATCTTCCGCAGGTGGCTGGCGCGCGGATCCTCGACTCGATAAACGCGGTGCCCGAATCCCATGATCTTCTCGCCCGCTGCCAGGCGCTCGGCGGTCCGGGTGCCGACCGCCTCGACCGGGTCCCCGCCGGCGGCCTCGGCCGCCGACCTGGCCGCCTCCAGTTCCCGCATGACCTGCTCGTTTGCCCCGCCGTGCAGCGGCCCCTTGAGCGTGCCGAGCGCCGCCACCACGGCCGAGTGCATGTCGGAGAGGGTCGCGGCGCAGACCCGGGCGGCGAACGTCGAGGCGTTCATGGTGTGGTCGGCGTGCAGGACCAGGCAGGTGTCGAAGAACCTGGCCTCCCGCTCGGAGGGCCTGGCCCCGGTGATCTGGAGCAGGAAGTTCCCCGCCACGCCGAGGGCCGGGTCCGGCTCGGCGTAGGACCGGCCCCGGCGGGCCGCCTCGTAGGCGGCGACCAGGACCGGCTGCTGGGCGGTCAGCCGGGCCGCCTTGCGCAGGTTCGGCCCCGGCTCGTTGGAACCCTTGTCCGGGTCGTCCGCGCTGGCCAGCGAGACCAGCGTGCGCAGCGCCTCCATCGGCTCCTGGCTGGCGGCCACCCCGGACAGGTCGCTGGCCGCCAGCTTGCCGAGCGGGCGTGCCGCGGCCAGCTCGGCCAGGTATCGGTCCAGCTCCGCGCGGCCCGGCGGCGCCCCCCGCTGCAGCAGGTAGGCGATCTCCTCGAAGGTCGCGGCCCCGGCGATCTGGTTGATGTCGTAGCCCCGGTAGAACAGGCGGCCCGCCTGCCCGTCGATGTCGCTGAGCGCCGTCGACGCGGCGACCACATCTGCCAGTCCCCTGGACTGCTTTACCGGCATATGTCTTCCTCTCCGAGGGTTCGCTCGGCAGTGTACTTCCGCAGGCTGGGGGCGCCCTCCGGGGCGGCTTCGGACCGCGCCCCATGGCCGGGCAATCAGTTGTGCAAGGTGCGGTACAACAAGCGCCGGAAAGGGTAGCTGAACAGTGAGAAATCAGTGGCTGCTTCGACAGGCAGGAGGAACGTTTCATGGATGGCCCCTACATCCGGGTCGAGGACAGCGGGCTGATGATGCCATTGCGCGAGGACGTGACGACGATCGGCAGAGGCGGTTCGGTCGACGTTCATCTGACCGATCCGAGCGTGTCCCGGCTGCACGCCGAGATCGTCCGGCGCGGGCCGTACGCGTACGTGACCGACCTCGGGTTATCACGCAACGGAACCCGGGTGAACGGCCGCCTGGTCGCGCGCCGGGTTCTCGAGGACGGGGACGTGCTGAGCTTCGGCTCGGCGCGGTGCCGGGTGTTCGGCCTGGCGGCCGAGGAACTCGCCGCGGAGGTGGAACTGCGCCGCCCGGCGGCGCCCGAGCTGACCCGGCGGGAGCTCGATGTGGTCACCTCGCTGTGCCGGCCGGCCCTCTCGGACGAGGCGTTCGTGGCCCCGGCGACGGCCCGCGAGATCGCCGCGGACCTGGTGGTGACCGAGGCGGCGGTCAAGCAGCACCTGCTGCGCCTCTACCAGAAGTTCCGGATTCCCGAGGGCGCGAACCGCCGGGTCCGGCTGGCCAACGAGGTGGTGGCGCTCGGGCTGGTCCGGCCGCTGCCGCCGGCCGACAAGACGGCCCTGGCCGCGCGGGGCGACGGGGAGGACCGGGTGACCACGGCCCCGCAGGCCGTCGCGCCGTCCCCGGCCCGGCCGGCCAGGCCCGCGCCGGGCCCGCCGGCCGGCCCCGCAGCGGCGCCGTCCGCCGCGCCTGCCGCGCCTGCGTCCGCGCCGCCGGCCGCGAGCCACGCGCCCCGGCTGGCCGCGGTCAGCCGCTGGGCCTGCCGATAGCGCGCAGCACCTGGGACCTGACGTTGTGCACCGCCATGCTCACCACGTGGAAGTGCCCGAGCCATCCGGTCAGGTTGCCGGCCGGCCAGAAGAACGGCGAGTGCGAGGCGGCGACCACGAAGACCGAGACGACCACGGCGAACACCGCGATGACCGCGGTCGCGGCGCGGATCGGGGTGTCCGCGACCGCGTCGAAGAAGCTCCGGACAGGCCGCCGCGCGCCGCCCGAGCCCGGGCCGAGGCCGTAGAACACGACCAGCGCGCCGGCCGCGAACGCGCACGCCGCCGGGATCGGGTAGTGCGGCACGGCGATGATCGTGATCGCGGCGGCGAGCGCGGCCATGACCAGCGCCGCGGGGGCCAGCAGCAGCGTCCGGACCAGCGACCAGGCGAAGGCCGGCGGGAAGCTGACCACGGCCAGCAGCCCGTCGCTGGCCCGCGCGCCGCGGCGTGACCGCCGGCGCGACAGCCGGCCGAACGTCCGGTCCCCCGCCCGCAGCCCCATCAGCAACAGCAGCGCGGCGACCGTTCCGGCCACCGGGAAGAGCACGGCGATCCCGGTCACCACGGCCAGCGAGCCGAGCACGAGCACCGGGGCCGCGGGAGACCGGCCCGCGGCCCGGCCGTCCGCCGCGTTCCCGGCCGCGCCGGGCGGCGGCCCGGTCCCGCCCCGTGCATAGCGCACCGGCGGCAGCACGTCGCCGTAGCTGTCGGGGGCCGCGGCGGCCGCCGCCCCGCCGACCGCCCACGGGTGCGTCGACGCCGGCCGGGCCGCCGGCGCGGCGGGAACCGCGGCGGCCCCGGGCACCGGGTCCGCCAGCGCGGTCGGCGACCGGCGGTCCGCGACCGTGCCCGGTGCCACGAACGGCACGGCGGCGGCCGCCGCCGCGGCCGGGATCAGCTGCGCCGGGTCGACTCCGGCGGTCCGGCGGCACAGTTCGGCGGTGTCGGGCCTGCGGGCCGGGTCGCGCGACAGCGCCTGGGCCACCAGCGCCAGCAGCGGCGCAGGGAACCCGTCAAGGTCGGGCTGGCCGTTGATGATCCGGTAGAAGATGGTCTCGAACGCCCCGGTGCCGAACGGCGGCCGGCCGGTGGCGGCGAACGCCACGGTGGCCCCCCACGAGTGCACGTCGGAGGCCGGGCCGCTCGGCTTTCCCTCGATCACCTCCGGCGCGAGGTAGCCGGGCGTGCCCATGAACATGCCGGTCTGGGTGAGCCGGGTGGAGTCCGCCACCTGGGCGATGCCGAAGTCGATCACGACCGGCTCGCCGCCCGCCAGCATCACGTTGCCCGGCTTGAGGTCGCGGTGGACCACGCCGGCCGAGTGCACCGCGGCGAGGGCCAGGGCCAGGCCCGAGGCCACCCGGGCCAGCTGCGTCCCGGTCAGCGGGCCGCCGCGGCCCACCACCTCCTCCAGCGTCTGGCCGTGCACGTACCTGGTCACGATGTACGGCGGATCGCTGGTGACGTCCGCGTCGAGGACCTCGGCCACGAACGGGCTGCGCACCCGGCGCATGGTCTCGACCTCGCGGGCCAGCCGGCGCCGGGCGTTGGGGTCCGCGGCGATCGCCTGCCGCAGCGCCTTGACCGCCACCTTGCGCTGCTGGGGGTCGGCGGCCAGGTAGACAACGCCCATGCCGCCCTCGCCCAGCCGCTCAAGGAGACGGTAGGGCCCGAGCGCGTTCGGCGTGTGGTCCTGAGCTGTCATGGCCTCACCAGCCTACGGAGTTCCTTTCTCCCGTACCTCGATGCCCGCCAGGGAACAGGCGGGCTATGTCCGGCGCACCGCGGTCGCGGCGGACCGCACCAGGGCCCGCGGGACCATCCTGGTGAGCGAGAGCGCCGACTTGTACTGCGCCCCCGGCACCGAGAGCACCCGGCCCGCCGCCACCGCCTCGAGCCCGGCAGCCGCCACCTTGTCCGCGTCCAGCCAGGCCAGGCCCGCCGCCCCGGACACCGCCTGGTCGCGGGCCCGGGTGCGGGTGAAGCCGGGGCACAGCGCGGTCACGTGCACCCCGGTGCCCTTCAGCTCGGCGGCCAGGCTCTCGCTGAACGAGGTGACGAACGCCTTGCTGGCCCCGTACACGGCGGCGCCCGGCGAGGGGAAGAAGCCGGCCACCGACGACACGTTCAGCACGCCGCCGTGGCCCCGGCTCAGCATGGCCGGCAGCGCCGCGTGGGTCAGCCGCACCACCGCGGTGACGTTCAGCCCGATCTGGTGCTCGGCCTGGGCGGCGGTCCGCTCGGCGAATGTCCCGGTCACGCCGAGCCCGGCGTTGTTGACGAGCAGCTCGACCGGCCGGTCCGGATCCGACAGCCGGGCCTGCGCCGCGGCCAGCCCGGCGGGCGAGGTCAGGTCGGCGGCCAGCACCTCGACGCTGACCTGGTGCGCGCTGCGCAGAGTGGCGGCGAGCACCTCGAGCGGCTCGGCCCGGCGGGCCAGGATGACCAGATCGCTGCCGTCGGCGGCGAGCCGCCGGGCCAGCTGCTCGCCGATGCCCCGCGACGCCCCGGTGACCAGCGCGGCCCGGTAGGCGTGATGCATGACACCCCTCGTGTCCCGCGGCGCGCGGCCCGCGGCCGTGCGAACCCCCGCCGCGTACCCCGTGCTAACTTCCTGACACCAGCCGGCGCAGCGCCCTGGCCGCCTCGGCGTTCTGCTCCGCGTGCGCGACCAGCGCCCGGGCCAGTTCCTCGGCCCACACGCCCAGCTGCACCGGCTGGCGTGAGAGCACCACCCCGCGCACCTCGCTACAGATCTCGGCGACCGGAACCCCGCCCTGTATGCCGAGCGTCATCACCCGCTCACCGAGCCGTACGGTGATCTTCGACACCTGGCCGGGCCGGCCACGCATCCGGTCGGACATGCTCCGGTCCACGTCAACGGTAACCCAGTCGGGCGGCAGCGCCTCCCCCAGCGACTTGGTGAGCACGCGGGTGTAGACGGCGAGATCGGCGGTGTCGGCCCGGAGCGCGGCCGTGACCATGTCCAGCGACGGCTCGCCGCCCGTGCCGCTGCCCGGCTCGGTCACCGGCCGGCCCGCCCGCCGGCAGTTGCCTGATCCATGAACGTTGCTGCTCCTCGGAACCCCTGCGATGAACCCCTGCGATCGCGCCCCCGGGCGGCGCTCACCGCCCGGCGAAGGTCGCCTTCCCAGGTCCATTCTCCACGAAGCTGCGCATTCCTGTCCGCTGGTCCTCGGTGGCGAACAGCCCGGCGAAGTTCAGCCGCTCGATCTCCAGCCCGGTGGCCAGGTCGACCTCGAGGCCTGCGTCGATGGCCTGCTTGGCGGCCCGCAGCGCCAGCGCCGGGCCGGCCGCGTAGCGTGCCACCAGTGCCCGGGCCGCCTGGTAGACCTCGCCGTCCGGGACGACCCTGTCGACCAGCCCGATGGCCAGCGCCTCCTCGGCCCCGACGAACCGGCCGGTGAAGACGATGTCCTTGGCCCGGGCCGGGCCGATCAGGCGGGGCAGCCGCTGGGTGCCGCCCGCACCCGGGATGATCCCGAGCTGGATCTCCGGCTGGCCGACCTTCGCGTTCTCGCCCATCACCCGGAAGTCGGCGCACAGCGCGAGTTCGAGGCCGCCGCCCAGGGCGTAGCCGGTGATCGCGGCCACCACCGGCTTCGGGATCCTCGCCACCGCGGTGAACGCGGCCTGGAGCCGGGTGCTGTCGGCGGCCATCCGCCCGTAGCTGGCCTGCGCCATCTCCTTGATGTCGGCCCCGGCGGCAAAGACCCGCTCGCCGCCGTAGATGACGCCCGCCCGGATGTCGTCGTCCGAGGTCAGCCGGGCGGCGGCCGCGGCGATCTCGTCCTGGACCTGGGCGTTCAGCGCGTTCATCGGCGGCCGGTCCAGGCGGATCGTGGCCACCGCCCCGTCGGTCTCGACGCGCACGAACTCGGTCATCTCGCACCTCCATGCCGGGCATGCTGGGGCACGATCCTACGCAGCCGCGGCCGTGTAGGCCCTGGCGGCTTGCCGTCGCGGCGGCCCGCCGCCGGCCGCGGCGGAGGGCTCAGGCGGCGGGGACGGCGCCCGCGGCATTGCCGGGGGCGTCGCCCGTCGCCTCGCGGTGGCAGTCGTGCTCGCACCGGCCGGCGTCGCACGCCGGGCGGCCCGACCCGTCCCGGCACTCGCCGAGCAGGCATGCCACCGACAGGCCCGGATACTGCGACCACTCCCGCGGCCGCGCGGCAGCAGGGTCCACGGCGGGCCTGGCGGGCCCGGCGCCGCGGGCCTGCGTCGTCCGCCGGGCCAGAACGGTCCTGGTCAGCTTGCTGAGTAACCGCCCGGCCGGGGGAGCGTCGTAGCGACGCAGAGCCACCACGGCCTGGACGCGTACCGGAAGGCCCTGGTGGCGCGCATGCTGCGCCGGGCGGCGTCTCCTGGCTTGCCCATGCTGATCCAGGGAGAGCATGACTCCCATGTGAACGATCCCCCTCGGTAGGGTCCGGGCGCGTCGCCGCGGATCCCTGTGAAACCTTAACGGCCGGGGTTGCGGGGGTCAACGCGTGCGCCGTGCGCGTCTCAACCCCGGCCAGCACCGGTAACCCCCGCCACGCGGGCACCCGCGAGGCGTCCTTGGAGCCGCGGTCTAGCCCCTCGCGCCGGCAGGACCGGCAAGCCCGCCGCCCGGGCGCCGCGAAGCATTCTCGCAGCCGCGGCCAGCCCCTCGCGCTCTCACCAGGACGCGCCGCCGGGGGCACCGGGGCCTGTCGTGTTGCCGCTCCGGTGTCTCCGGCGGCGCGGGGACCTGGTGTCTGCCGGCGGCGGACGACGAACTCCGCCATCGCGGCCGGCCCTGTCGTCTCCCCACCCGGCCCCGGCCGGCTCATGCGCAGCAGGGCTGCGGCGGGCGCGAGAGCTACTCGCCGGACGGCCGCGGCATGGAGACGTGCTGCCAGCCGTTCAGGAATCCGCGCACCTCGGTCTCGCTGTAGCGGCGGTGACCGCCCGGGGTGCGGATCGACGACAGCTTGCCGCCCCTCGCCCACCGGGTGACGGTCTTCGGGTCGACCCGAAGCATCGCGGCAACCTCGGCCGGGGTCAGCAGACGATTCTCCGGCTTGATCTGGGTTCTCACGACGATGGTCCTCTCGCGCTTGGGGGTAGTGGCATGATGACGGACGGTAACGGCACTTGTCCGTTACTTACCGCCAGCGTTCTATCACAGGATGTCACAAGGCCCAGGGTTTTGCTGGCGTTCTGCCTGGCACAGGGAGAAATTTCCTGGGCGGTGCCGGTTGTCCTTGTTGACAGGACCCCGCCACCTGCGGAAACGCCGTCACTAACGACGCGTAGCTAGCCAGATACGCTACGTCGCGATCGGGCCGCGCGCGCCGGTAACCCGCGAATTTGCGGCGGATCGCCTTTGCGGACGCAGAGAGCCGGCCTGGCGGCGGGCGGCCCGGGGGCATCGGATCGTGCCGGAGACCCGCCGAGTGGCCGGCCCCGGCGGCGATCGCCGCGTGCCCCGCGGCCCGCCCGCCGGCCGCCGGGATTTCGGACAGAACCCGATGATTCGGTCAACGCCCGTGGCGGGTCCGGCGGAACCGGAATCCGAACCCCGGCCGTTTTTGCCGCCGGACGCCCGATAAAGCGGTACATATGCGGCTTAACGGTCGACTTCGGGGCCGCCTACCGCGTCCGCCAATGACGTGAAAGTCCCACCGCAGCGAATAGAGGAGCAGCAATGGGACACCGCAGCTAATTGCCGCACCGCCGCACCGGCGCACCGGCGCCCCACCGCCCGGCCGCACCGGCGCACCGGCGCCCCACCGCCCGGCCGCACCGGCGCCCCACCGCCCGGCCGCACCGGCCGCCGCCCGGCCGCCGCCCGGCCGCCCGCGGCTGGGATCCGCTGGCCCGCAGCGGCCGCGCTAGCGCAGATCGCCGTTGGTCATGCCGGCCGGAGCGGTCGGCAGCGTGATCAGGCCCATTTCGGCCGGCGCGGCCAGCAGCGGGTGGCACGGCAGGACCCGGACGGTGTAGCCGAACGGCCCCGGCCGGCCGAGCTCGACCTCGCCGGCGTAGCGCGCGACCCCGCCGTCGGCCGGATCGCCCTCCAGCTCGAGGTCGGCGAAGGCCGGGTCCAGGATCTCGTCCTCCTCCCCGGCGGCACCGTAGACCAGCTGCACGGTCACGTCGCGCGGCGACAGCTGGCCGAGCGCGACGCTGGCCCGGACGACCAGCTTGGCGCCGGGGCTCGGCTCCCCGTCCTCGGCCTCGACGTGCTCGATCGCCACCGCGGGCCAGGCCTTGGCCACCCGGGACTTCCACGCCGCGAGCTCGCGCGCCCCGGCGTAGCCGGGCTCGCCGGCAGCGAGCGCCTGCGAGGACCGGGCGGCGGGCAGGTACATCTCGGTCACGTACTCGCGGACCATCCGGGTGGCCTGCACCTTCGGCCCGAGCGTGCGCAGCGTGTGCGCCACCATCTCCAGCCAGCGGCGGGGCAGGCCGTCCGGGTCACGGTCGTAGAACAGCGGCGCCACCGACTGGCCGAGCAGGTCGTAGAGCGCGGCGGCCTCGAGCTCGTCCCGGCGGTCTGGATCGGCGACGCCGTCGGCGGAGGGGATGGCCCAGCCGTTGTGGCCGTCGAACCACTCGTCCCACCACCCGTCCAGGATCGACAGGTTGAGCGCTCCGTTCAGCGCGGCCTTCATGCCCGAGGTGCCGCAGGCCTCGAGGGGACGCAGCGGGTTGTTCAGCCAGACGTCGCAGCCCGCCGTCATGGCACGGCCAAGCGCCATGTCGTAGTCGGGCAGGAAGACGATGCGGTGGCGCACCCGCGGGTCGTCGGCGAAGCGGACCATCTGCTGGATCATCAGCTTGCCGCCGTCGTCGGCCGGGTGGGCCTTGCCGGCGATCACGATCTGCACCGGCTGCTCCGGGTCGAGCAGCAGCGCGGTGAGCCGCTCGGGATCATGCAGCATCATCGTCAGCCGCTTGTAGGACGGGACCCGGCGGGCGAAGCCGATCGTCAGCACGTTCTCGTCGAGCACGTCCTCGATCCAGGTCAGCTCGGCCTCGGAGGCACCACGCTGGATCCACGAGGCACGCAGCCGCTGCCGGGTCTGCCGCACCAGCCTGGCCCGCAGCAGCCCGCGCGCCCGGAAGATGGCGGCCGGGTCCGCCGCGGCCTGCTCCCAGAACGCGCCGTCCTCGGTGAGCTCCTGGGCCTGGCCGCCGTGGGCCAGGCCGGTGATCTCGCCGGCCACCCAGGTCGGCCCGTGCACCCCGTTGGTGACCGAGCCGATCGGCACCTCGGCGGTGTCGAAGCCGGGCCACAGCCCGGTGAACATCTCCCGGCTCACCCGCCCGTGCAGGGTACTCACGCCGTTGACCCGCTGGGCCAGGCGCATGCCCATGACGGCCATGTTGAACACCTCGGGGTCGCCGCCTGGATAGGTCTCGGCGCCCAGCGCCAGGACCCGGTCGCCGGGCAGGGACGGCTCGGCGTCGGCGAACTGGCCGGCCACCAGATCCCGGCTGAACCGGTCGATCCCCGCTGGCACCGGGGTGTGGGTGGTGAACACCGTGCCAGCCCGGCACATCTCGAGCGCCTCGTCGAAGGTCAGGCCCTGGCCGACGTACTCGCGGATCCGCTCAAGGCCCAGAAAGCCCGCGTGGCCCTCGTTGGTGTGGAAGACCTCGGGCTCGGGGTGGGACGTGATCGCGCAGTACGCCCGGACCGCCCGCACCCCGCCGATGCC
>Ga0335073_10012409_pt1 | contig 11963 bp, 9 predicted proteins | sample Lox_Sample_22_FD_207093 | JGI IMG/M metagenome (GOLD analysis project Ga0335073, IMG submission 207093) | Soil microbial communities from Loxahatchee National Wildlife Refuge, Florida, United States - Lox_Sample_2.2 | ecosystem: Environmental > Terrestrial > Soil > Wetlands | place: USA: Florida... | reverse complement strand
CATTTTCCCAAAGACTGCGAGGACGACAATCGCAAGGGCCGCGGCCGCAATTACGTACCTTCGCTGCTGCGGGAGAAGCTTGGACCAGAAGATCTTCACCCGCTCGGGAATCTCTGTTGCAACAGAATTGATCTTTCCTGTCGCCAGTTTGTTTGTGGCCGCCATATTTTTCCAGTATTTTTTAGATTGTCTGCGGACTGCAGTTACATATTCAGGGCAACATCATCAGAACTGCATTTTCTCTACATCTTGATAGGCGTTCACAATCTTGTTTCGGACCTGCATCATAAGCTGGAATGCAACGTCTGCCTTTTCCACCGCGATCATCACCGAGCCAATGTCTGCGCCGCCCCCATGCAGCACATTGTTGACTTGGCTGGTCGCGTTCCCACTCAGCTGATTCACCTGGTTCAAAGCGTTGGTAAGAACGCCGCTGAATCCTCCTTCTTCCGCTGAGGGAAGCTCGAGTTTGGACATCTCAGGCAGAGGGCCGATCGCCCCAATTCCGCCTGCATTTGTAATCGGACTAGTCATTCTCTATCCTCCGGCTAGCTCTTGAGAACATCTATGGACTGCTGAATCATCTGCTTGGTCGCGGCCACTGCCGACGCATTCAGCTGATAGGCGCGAACCGCTCCCATCATGTCAACCAATTCCATCGTCGGATCAATTGCCGGATACGCAACATAACCGTCTTTGTTTGCGTCTGGATGTCCCGGTTCATACCGCATGACAGGAGGCGCCGGATCATCCACAACTTCAGAAACTCTCACCTCTCCGGAAGGTTGCGATCCTAACGTGGCATTCGAAAGCGTAAAACCAAAGGTTGGCGTACCCTCTGACTGGAAGACAACTTCTTTTCTGCGATACGGTCCGCCGTTGGTAGTGTGGGTCGTCTCGGCATTCGCGAGGTTGGCGGCAATGATCTCTGATCTCTGCCGTTCCGCGGATAGAGCGGACGCGCTGACTGAGAGCGAGTCGAAGAGGTTCATGGTTAGTTACCTCCATTGATGGCGGAAAGAATCTGGTGGAATTCATCCTTGATGAGCGAAACGCCCATCTGGTATTGCAGTTGCGTCTCAGCCATCAAAAGCCCTTCTCGATCCATGTCGACGTTGTTCCCGTCGGGACGTTCCATCAGCCCTTGTTGCTCCTGGACAACCGGAGACAGAGCAGGCGCCGCCCCCCCATTCATGGATGAGACCTGCACGGCCCGGTTCAGCTCTTGCTGAAAATTGATGTCGCGCGTGTGATAGTTCGGCGTATCAACATTCGCCATATTGGTCGAAACGAGCCTCTGACGCGCGGTCGTCAGCTGCAAAAAGCTTTCGAGGGTCGAAATCATAGGTACGTCTGACATGATGAATACCTCCTGGGCGGCAATCCGTACTCCCGGATCTTGTTCCTCATGGTCCGAATGCTTATACCGAGCATCTCCGCGGCGTGCGTGCGATTACCCTTTGCCAACGCCAATGTGTTCTCGAGGTGCATTCGCTCAAGAACGGCAATCGGCGTACCTGCTGTCGGAAGCTGTGGATTAGCCGCTTGCTCGTGCCCTGCCGGCTTGAACTCTTCGAGAAAATGTTCTTCTTCGATCACGCCGACCGGGTGAAGAGAGAGAACCCTGCGCATGAAATTCGCCAGTTCCCGAACGTTGCCCGGCCACATCTGACCCTCGAGCCTGTCGAGAAAACCTGCCGACAGGACCGGTACCGGCCTCTGGGATTCATTGGAAAACTTCTCGGCGAAATAGGCCGCGAGTAGCGGAACATCTTCGCGACGATCCCGCAACGGAGGAATCGAGAGAGGAATTACGTTCAAGCGATAATACAAATCGCTGCGAAATGTTCCATTTTCAACCATGGACGTAAGAGAAGCATTGGTTGTGGCGATGACGCGCAGATTCACGGGAATGTTGCGGCTTTCACCCAGCCTCTGAATCTCACGCTCCTGGAGAACGCGGAGGAGTTTTGGCTGGAGGCCTAGTGGCATCTCGCCGATTTCGTCCAGCAGAATCGTGCCGCCGTTGGCCATCTCGAACTTCCCGGGTTTGGCGGAATTCGCGCCCGTGAACGCGCCCTTGGCGTGCCCGAACAGTTCGCTTTCGAGGAGCGTTTCGGGGACTGCCGCACAATTGACAGCCACGAACGGTGCATTACTGCGGCTACCGGATTCGTGAATGAACCGTGCCAGCACTTCCTTCCCGGTTCCACTTTCGGCCTCAATCAGCACATCGGCATTTGCGGTCGCCGCGGCCTTTGCGCGATTGATGGTCTTCAAAAGCAGGGGGGATCGCCCCACAATCGAGGATGTGCAGATTTCCGTTGTTTGCGGAGCCTTCTTAGCCGGCTCCGAATCGCTTCTTTGCCGGATAATGCGGGCTGCCGTCGCCTGCAGGCGATCGAACGCGACAGGCTTTGTGAGATAGTCGACCGCTCCATCCCGCATTGAGGTCACGGCATCCGGAACGCTTCCATAGGCAGTTAGAAGAATGACCGGCGTCTCGGGACAGGTGTTTCGCACGGCTCGAAGTACCTCGAATCCGCTGCCATCCCGCATCCGGACATCTGACAGGATCAGATCAAAGGTCTGGCGCTTGATCAGGGCGTTTGCTTCCTCGACTCCTTTGGCCAAATCAACTTGCCATCCGTGGCGCAAGAAGTTCGCCTGAAGAGCCGTGCGCATACCGGGTTCGTCGTCGATGACGAGTACAGAGACAGGTTCTGCGTTCAAGCTTGGAGTCGCCATATTTATGCCACCCGCGATTGCACAGCTGGAAATTGGAGCGTGAATTGCGCGCCAGACGGAATGATGTTCTTTACGGAAATTCCACCACCATGCATTCGCATGACGCGTTCGCATACCGCGAGGCCAAGCCCGGGTGTTTCGCCACTGCCACTGAAACCCGGCTCAAAGATTCTGTCGATTTGATCAGCTCGGATTCCGGATCCGTTATCGGCGACCTCCACAACGATGTGGTCGGCGCCCGCAGGGGCGTTTTTTGCATCCCCCGAGCCATGAACCCGATATGAAACTGAGACTGTGCCGCCAGGAGGGGTATGCCGGGTAGCATTTGAAACCAGGTTCAGAACTACCTGTTGCACGGCACTCTCATTCAGCATCACGAGTTGCTGAGGCTCCGTATCGCCATTTACTTCGATCTTGATGCCGGCCTGTTGCGCGATTGGCTTTACGAACTCAAGTGCGTGCTGGATTGCATCCGGCAGCTTCATGGGGCTCATCTGCAATTCACCCAGGCGAAGATTCAGGACGTTGTTGACCGTTCCTCCAAGTGTCCGGATCCCGGCTCTCAGATTCGCAATCCATTCGCTCCGCCTTTGTGCATCCGTCTCAATCAACTCAGAGAACAATTCGAGGCTCGCTAATGGGTTTCTAATCTCATGAGCGATGATCGACATCGTCTCGGCAAGAGCAACCGCATTCCGGCCGGCTTCTCGTTCTTCTTCTGCACGCCTTTGGGCTGTAATGTCGCGGATGACCAGGATGGTTTGATCTGAGTCCCTGCCCCCGACCGTCCGAAGCAGAAGTTTCCGCTTGCGAACCTCGAGCCACTTGGGTTCTGCGGCGTTTCGAATGAGAAGATTCTGGGTCGACTCCGACTCATCTAGCCCAGGATTAAGGCATTCGGCAGGAATGCCGCTGGCCCGGCAGATTTCCTCAAGGTTTTTCAACGTCAAATTCTTGTTCTCCGCCGATGGCAGGCCCAATAGACGCCGTGATTCGGGGTTCATCAAAACCGCCTGCCCCCTGTCGTTGAGAACGAGGACGCCACAGGGCATGGAGTCAAGAATCTGCTGCTGTGACTCCCGAATCCTTTCGTTTTCGGCGAGGCTGTCGAGCAAAGCGCAATCCCGCTCGGAAAGCTGCTTGCGAAGGTCTAACACATCCTTCTGCAATTGCCGATAAGAGTCTTCGAGACGAACGGATGCCGTCACGAACTGGGTGAATGCGTTCGCAAGGATTGCGGACTCGTCGGTCCGACTGCCTGACTTCGGCAAGCCGAATTTCGGGCCCTCAGGGATTAAAGGACCTCCCGCACGATCGCCTGCGGAATCATAATTTATGAAGCCATCATGAGAACTAGGCAGCATATGCCTAGTTACGTTGCACGAATCATGCCAATCGCTTCGGGAGCCGCGGCGTCAGCTGGAGAATTCTGCGGAAATCCTAGAAAAGAATATGAGTTTCCGCGATTTCGGGCTGCCCGTCTGCCAAGATGCTGCACCTTTCCAGCACATTACGTAACTCACGAACGTTCCCCGGCCACGTATGCTGCTCCAGAACCTGCAGGGCGTCCGCCGTAATCGATGCAGTGGGGGCGAACTTCGCAAGGAATGCCTCGGCAAGAAGCCGAATATCCCCGGTGCGCTCTCGGAGCGGCGGGAGCGAAATGGGGAAAATCGCCAAGCGATAATAGAGATCCTCGCGAAAAAGCTTTTGTTTCACGAGGTCTTGCAGTGGGGCGTTGGTCGCGGCCACCACCCGGACATCGACCTTCAGGTTGTCATTCCCGCCGATCCGCTGTACCTCACCCTGCTCCAGAAAACGCAAGATCTTGCTTTGGAGAGCAAGGGGCATATCTCCTATTTCGTCGAGAAACAGGGTTCCGCCGTGGGCTGCATGGATCCTTCCAATTCGCGACTGAACCGCGCCGGTGAAAGACCCTTTTGCGTAGCCGAATAACTCCGCTTCCAGCAGCGGCTCCGGGATCGCCGCGCAGTTAATTGTGATCAGAGGCTGCTTCTGGCGCAAGCTTACAAGGTGAATCGCCTGGGCGATCATGTCCTTCCCTGTTCCGCTTTCGCCTGTGACAAGAACAGTTGTGTCCCGCTTGGCGACCATGTGGACGAGTTCATAGACCCTGCGCATGGGAGCCGAGTCGCCAACCATCCCGCGAATTCCCGGGGTATCCCTTTGAACCGACCTCATCCGGTTAATCTGGGTTGGAGATAAGGAAGAGGCTGGCGGTCTGGACCCGCTGTAGAGGGCATCCGTAAGTTTCGTAGACAGGGAAGTCGGCGAAGATGTGCCCACCACCAGCCTGCCCGTGTGCGCGTTAATGGTAAAAACCTGAATCTCCGGATACCGCTCTCGTACCATACCGCTGAATTCGCTGGCCTCCAGATCCGGGAGCATGGGGTCCAGAAGGACGATTTCGGTTGGTGTCTCGTGCAAGAACTCGAGGGCTTCTGCACCGCTGCTCGTTTCAATGATCTTCCAGCGGGGAGGCTCCAGCTTTTCGCACAGTTCAGAGCGCAGCCTGGAGTTGGGACTTACGACGAGCACCCGGATCGACGCCAAGTCCTCGACCCGGCTCCTGACTCCCTCTCCAACTGAACTCATTCTCCTCTTACCCCCATCGACAGTGGTGATTTCTTGAATTGGAATCGAACCGCAAAAGGCTGCAGTTCGTGGCTAAACTTCCCTCTCTGGCTCCGCATGCTCGACTCAACCATGGCCATTATGAGCTTGTTATGGGAGTCGAGGTAATTCAGCGATAGGAACACGTTCTCAATCTCAATGTTGACACCCGCCGACATTGCGCGAGTGTTGATCGCTACCACCTGCCCAGGTTTCGACAATGTACATGCGGTAAGAAGCGAAACCGAAAGGCTCTGAAGCGCCCGCTTGCGATGAGCCAGCACTCCATATGAGCCGGCCGGGTTGACATCGAGACGGATCCCGCGTTCTTCGTAAAGGAGGAGCACGCCGTCAATCGCCTCCGCGATCAGATCGGAGGATACGAGATTCTCCAACTCCGGCGTAAATCTCTCAATCGTAACAAGTTGCCTCAGAATGCTGAATAAGCTTCCTACCCGTTCCATCTCCCTTGCGGACCGGGAAACCGACTGTCGGAGTTCCGAATCGGATAGCTTTTCAATTCTTTCAGGACTCAATTCGTTTTGAACAATGGTGAGCGGCTGGGCAACGGCATGAAGCCCGTCTGCAAGATCGGAACAGAATGCATCCATCTGCCTTCTTGAGACGCTCGGTCGACCGGATCTATTGCCCCTCGTCATCATCACTCAGAACATACCCGACGCCGCGCACAGTACGGATCAGCTTGCGCTCTCCATCCGTGTCGATTTTATCCCGCAGGTACTTTACATAGACGTCCACGATGTTCGTGGATGGATCGAAGGGGACGTTCCAAACATCCTCCATGAGAGACTTCCGTGATACGACAACTCCCGAATGCCCTACTAAGTACTCTAGAATCGCAAACTCTCTTGGAGTAAGGTCGATCCGCCGCTGACCCCTCATGACACTTAGGCGCTCACGATTGAGCTTAAGGACGTTTGTGGGCGCTGTGTCGGGGACAGACCTGCCGTGACGATGTAGCAACCGCTTGATCCGTGCCGATAACTCCCTCATCGAGAAAGGCTTAACGAGGAAGTCGTCGGCTCCCTGCTCAAACCCGTTTACCAGGTCCTCCGTTCGACTCCGCGCGGTCAGAACTAGAACAGGAAGCGCCGGCCACTTGTTCCGGACCTCCTTCAATACTTCCATTCCGTCCATTTCGGGAAGGTTGAGATCGAGAACCAGTAGATCGGGAACCGACTCCTCGAAGCTCGTTAGAGCTGCACGGGGAGCGGTGTGAACCACGACTTCAAGGGCCACGTCCTTCAGCTCGCGCTGGAGGAATTTCCCAAGAGGAACATCGTCGTCCACGATGGTAACTTTTGCCCCTGAGGCAGTCACGATTCCAGCCACTCTCTCCATGCGACGACGTTCCCCTCCTGAACCTATGGAGGAGGTGGTTCGTTGTAACCCCACATCGATCGATTATCTTCCTTAAATATAGAGCACAAATACCACTTTACGTGCAACACGGACTGACCCGAACTGGGCGTCAAGAGTAACACTCTTCCCTTGACAAAGCCCTAAACGCACAGAAGTAACTCGATTTGAGATACGGGAGTAACTGAACAAACCTTTCGAACCACCCGATATGATCTTAGATTCCCCATCCGCTGTCAGTTGAATTGGAGAGATCTGGCTTGGAGAACATTCGAGCGTTTCAATACCGCCTATCCCGTCAAGCCGTCGAGTTTCGCGTAGAGTTCATCACCGAAGCAGGTACGGCGGTTGGTGACTGCCGAAACATCAGTCCATCTGGTGTTCGGGCGCAATTCAACTCTCAACTCGTGGAAGGATCCTCGGGTCGTTTGGTCCTTTACCACGCAAACGGCGTATTTGAAGTCGGCGCCGTGGTTAAGCGCGTCACAGAAGCGGAAACCGGGCTTGAGTTTCGGTGCGAGACTCCACAAGAGGAGCAGATGCTAGCTGAGTTGCTCGAGATCGAAGAGAAGATCGTGCAGCCATCTACCCCTTTTTCGTATCCTCCTCCAAACGGACGGAAGACGCGCTAAGTTAGCGCACGAGAGCTAACCCACCTTGCGCAGGATTGCCGGGAGATCGCGCGGGAAGATGCTCAGTCGAGCGCGCCTGGTTCGCGCTGCACAATCTGCATCGGTTCAGATTCGCCGCCCGAGGGAACCATGTCGGCTTCTAATCCTTTGAGTAAATTAAGGGTAACTCCACGCAGCTTTGCCACGTCGTCGACCTCGGCGGCGCTTTTCACTTCGAATTTTCTCGATCGCTTTTCTGAAAGGTCGCTGGAGTTTAGAGCCGGCAGGTAGACATCGAAGGCGGTACCTCTACCAACTTCACTGAAAACCGCAATCCCGCCACCGCTCTGCTGCACAATGCCGAGAACTGTAGAAAGACCGAGTCCCGTACCTTGGTTGTGAGCCTTGGTAGTAAAAAATGGCTCGAAAATACGGGTTTGTGTCTCTGGCGACATTCCCATACCCGTGTCCCGCACAGAAAGCCTGACGTAGGAGGCGGGCCTCAAGTTGATCGTTTTTGCCGCATCCGCATCGAGCAGCACGTTGGATGTCTCGATCACCAACGTTCCTCCATTCGGCATCGCATCTCGCGCGTTCACAACCAAGTTCAAGAGTACTTGTTCGATTCCAACCGAATTCACCTTAACGATGTCCAAATCCGGCTCTAACGAAGAAACCAGCCGTATGTTATCGCCGAGGATTCGGCCGAGCATTTGAGTTACATCCCGAATCACCTTATTCAGCTCGATTTCCCTCGATTCATATACGTGCTTCCGGCTGAAGGTAAGCAGGTGACGCGTCACTTCTGCTGCGCGATTCACCGCGGTCTTAATCTCTCCCAGGCGGCGGACAGATTGACTGTCCTCGCATTTGGCGAGAAGCAGTTCGGCATGTCCCATGATCACCGATAAGATATTGTTGAAATCGTGCGCGACCCCGCCCGCGAGTCGTCCCACTGCTTCCATCTTCTGCGCCTGAAGAAACTGCTCTTCGAGTTGCTTTTGCGCCGTTATATCGCGGAGGGCGGCATAAATATAATTCTGGCCTCCAACCTCGACGAGAGAAGCAGAGAGTTGTCCCCAACGAATCTCGCCATCCTTGCGCCTGAATCGCCCTTGGTAGCCGCGCACTGTACCTTCCTGCTTCAGGGAGCGCAGGAGATTCTCACGCTCGTTCCAATCCTCCCACAGCCCGAGGTCGCGAGTCCCTTTCCCGATGACCTCGTCAGGCTCGTAAAGAGTGATCTCAGAAAAAGCCTGGTTGATTTCGACGATGGTTGCAGATTCCACATGGGACAGGGCGATCCCGTGCGGGCTGGTCTGAAACACCGTCCGATATCGCAGTTCGCTCTGACGAAGTGCATCGAGCGCCCGCATCTGTTCTGTCGTGTCATGAAGGATGGCCAGAATGACCTTCTCAGTTTCGGTTTTCACCAAGGAACAACTGAGTTCGACCGAAACTGTTCTTTGATCCTTCCGGACTAAATGGAAGGTCGAGATAACTGGATGACTGACATCTGAATTCAAACTCCGGGAGAAGATATTCCGGACACTCGCTTGTTCCTCGCCCAGGTATAGCTCCGGCATTGCAGTTCGCCTGGCCTCCTCATCGCTCAGGCCATCGACCCGGGATGCTATCCGATTGCGGCTCAGAATGCGATAGTTCGAAGGGTCCAAAAGATAAATGGCGTCTGGCGCGGTTTCGAACAACATCCGGAACCTTTCACCCTCTTTTTTCGCGGCCCGCGCAACGAGGTGGCGACGATGAAATACCAGTAATCCACCTACGACTGTGAGAAACAGTGCAGCGGTAATGATTTCCCACATGGTTTGTGTATAGAAAGATGCGAGAGCTTCTCGCCGATCAATCTTTCTTATCACTCCCCAGTTCAGAAGAGGCACAAAGGCGGTGCTTGCAAAGACCTTCTCTCCTCTGTAATCGATAGAGTCGGTTGACTCACGTTTTCCTTCTACAGCGGATTGCTCAGCCACCGATGCTTGTGCGACCGGCACGGTCAAAAATGGAAGCGCTCTGGGCCGAAACCGAAGGGGAGAGAAGAATGTCAGGTCAACTCCACGACGCCGGATCAGCAGAGTTTCACCCGAGCCCGTCGAAGACGTTCCCCTCGTGATCATCGGAAAAATGGTCTGCGCTACTCGAGCTACCAGAACGACCGCACCAAGCGACCCAGTCGTAGTGGAATTCGGCGCGCTGCCCACTGGCCTTGCAAAGGCTAACGACGCATCGTCGAACTTGTCTCCGACCGTTGTGACCTTCACTTCCCCGGTCGACATGGATGACAGAGCGCCAGCCGTGAAAGAGGGGCCAAATGGGTCTGCATGAGTGGACCGTACGACGACCTGGCCGTCTCGATTTACGATGTACGCCGCGGAATAAGAATAGGAATTGACTACATCGTCTAGTGTTCCGGTGAGTTCTGATGTGATCGTGTCACGCGAGGCAGATCGGCCGGGATTCCCTCTCGACTCTAAAGCGGCGCGAACCCGCGACGATCCTGCCAGGACCTGGGTATCTCCGTATCGCTCCTCTGCCCAGTTCAAGATCAGGTTGACTTGATCATCGGCAATACTGCTGTTTTGCGCGTTCCAGTAAGCGACCTGGGCGTGGTAATCGCTTAGAGCGTGAAGACCGAGAAGAATGACAACCAGCAGCGCCACCAGAACAAAAAAAGCGCTGTAGATCAGCGGCTCTCGAAGACGAACTCTCGTGGAGATAGTTTCCGCGCCGACGCGCTCGCGCCACTTCGACACCTTCGGAAAGAAGCTCATTGACACTCTGGAGCTTACGCCCTTTCAGCGCGGGGAAGCTTTGACGAAGAGAATACTCCATTCGCCGGGGAGTCGAAAGCAGGCGCCGATGGCGGCGATTCTTCGCGCCTTCATCTTGGATGATCAAGGGACATGGACTGGCCCACCATGTCATTGATCTTCCGGGCGAGTACCTCAAGGCTGAATGGCTTCTGGAAGAACACGACCGCTGGATCATGCAACTGGAGTTCAGCCGGCTGGTGAGTATAGCCGGACATCAATATCACGCGAATGTATGGGCGCGAAGAGCGCATCCGCTCTGCCAGTGCTGGGCCGCTCGTCGACCCGGGCATCACAACATCGGTCACCAGAACATGGATTCTGCCCTCATGAACCCCGCTGACTTCGATTGCCTCTTTTGCCGAGCGAGCTTCTAACACCTCGTACCCTTTTGCCCGCAGGTATTCCGCGGCCAGCCCTCTCAGCGCGTCTTCATCCTCCACCAGCAAGATTGTTCCGAAACCCGTCGGAGCCTCACCAACTACTTCCTTCGGCCTCGACTCTCCCTCACTCTGATCGAGACGTCGAAGGTAAATCTTGAACGTTGTTCCGATGCCCACCTCGCTATACACCGCGATGGCCCCGTCGCTCTGCTTCACGATTCCATACACTGTGGCCAGGCCTAACCCAGTCCCGTAGCCCAGGCCCTTGGTTGTGAAAAACGGATCGAATATGTGTTGTCTGATCTCAGGGGAGATACCAATCCCGTTATCGCTGACTAAAAGACACACGTAAGGGCCAGGAGTGATATCCAAGTCTTCAAGTTTGGCGGTTTTTTCGTCGATGGACACATTGCAGGTTTCGACCCTTAGATGTCCTCCATTCGGCATCGCATCCCTGGCATTCAAAGCAAGATTCATAATTACCTGCTCCAGCTTGCCCTGGTCAGCGTTGACTGGACCGAGTTCTGGATCCAAGGACAATTCAGTATCGATATCTTCCCCGAGCAGCGGAGGCAGAATCCGCCACAGATCCTGGACCACGGTGTTCAGATTGAGGCGGGTTGGCTGCAAGACCTGCTGGCGCGTGAATGCCAGTAGTTGCTTGGTAAGATTTGCGCCTCTTTCCGTTGCCTCGTCGATCTGTTGCGCCAGTTGATTGACCCGGCCGGCGTCGCCTTTGGAGTCCATAAGCAACTGGGCCCCGGCCCTGGTGATCATCAGCAGATTATTGAAATCGTGCGCGAGCCCTCCCGCCAGTCTGCCCACGGCCTCCATCTTCTGTGACTGCTGTAGGCGCTCTTCCAAAGCCCTGTGTTCGGTGACGTCAATGATCGATGCAACGATGTGCTGCGTATTTCCCGAGTTGCCATGGATGAGCCCGGATTCCTTCACGATTCTGAAAGAGGCGTCTTTTCTTCGCACCCGGTACTCCACCGCGAAGGGAAGTTGGCCCTTTTGCGCTTCTTCGATGACTGCAAGATACCTGACGAGATCCTCCGGATGGATAAGTGCATGCCACGATTCAAGCCCCGATTTCAGATCTTGCTGACAGTAGCCCAAGACAGCCTCCAAAGCGCCCCCGAAGGCGGCTGTCCCATCACTGAGGTCTGCCTCATAAATGATCTGGCCCGTTGCCAGCACGGCCGCATCATAGCGACGTTTCCAATTTGCGATTCCCTCTTCCGCCTTTTTCCGATCGGTGACATCGCGCGCGTTGATTACAAATCCTTCTATGCCCTGGTCCTCGGTCCGGTCATTTCCGCTTGCCTCAATGATTCGCAGCCCGCCTTTGCGATCGCGGAGTCGAAACTCGACAGTGT
>Ga0335073_10012408_pt1 | contig 11963 bp, 11 predicted proteins | sample Lox_Sample_22_FD_207093 | JGI IMG/M metagenome (GOLD analysis project Ga0335073, IMG submission 207093) | Soil microbial communities from Loxahatchee National Wildlife Refuge, Florida, United States - Lox_Sample_2.2 | ecosystem: Environmental > Terrestrial > Soil > Wetlands | place: USA... | reverse complement strand
CAAGGATTGGGATTGCTGGGCAACTGAACTCTCTCCGCAACGGCGGCTGCTCCCAATCCAACGATCAGCGCACGGAACAGCATTAGTGCGCTGACCAGCCAGTCGTGACGCCATGCCGCTGGGCTCAGAATCAAATCCGATTGAGCCCAGATCGTGATGAACGACCCGAGTGTCGCGAGCACTACGACCGTCCATTTGCCGAGCGCTCGTTTGAAGGGGAGCACGAGCATGCCGGCCGTCAGCAGCGTTCCGAGAATATACAGGGTTGGGAACCAAAGGCGCTTGAGAGTCTGACGTACCCAGGGGTCACTACTCGACGAGTGCCATCCCTCGAAAATCGAAAACCACCAGTCTGAGGTGCCGTACAGCAGCATTGCGCAGGCAAGGCTCGCCACAAGAAGCGCGGCCAAGCGTAGGCGCCGACGAACCTGATACGCCGGCAGAATATCGCCTTGGGTGAACAGAAAGACCGCTAGCACCATCCACAGGGCATTCCGGCGATAAGCAAATAGGAAACGGAAACCCCACACCCCGAGTGCGACCCATGCAGCCCAATACGCTACGGCGATAACGCTCCGTCGATAGCCAGTGGTTCCATCCGCGTGTGTGCCGTCGGCGCTCATGCCAGCAGGGGGCAGGTCACCCCGAGCTATTTGAGAATTGATTGCAGCGGACAAACCGCCTCCATCGGGGGATTCACGGGCACTTCAGCGGCGTCGCCTATCAGGCATATGCGCATGTTTGTGATCCGTGCCTAGGGTGCGCTGCATACGAAGCTGTCTGCGGAATTGATGTCGCCCGAGCCCTGGTACGCGGCATACGTCGGGTAGGGACACAATGGACGTGTTCTCGACGCCACTCCGAAATAGCCGGGATTGCTGGCTGAAGCCCGGATCGCCGCCGGCGCGACGCCCTGCTCTACCCACTTGACCAGCGGTGTAAAGATGTCAAATGCGTCGGTGGCGGGGCCTCCCGAGCAGTGGTTCATCCCCGGGATGAGGAACAGCTTGGCAAACGCGGCCGCCTTGCCGCCTTGATCACGATTGATGCCGTCGTACCAGTTCATGGTGTCGTAAGCAGAGAACGAACTGTCTGCCATCCCATGGAAGATCAGCATCTTGCCGCCGCGCGAAGCGAAGGCCTTGAGGTCTACCGAGTTTGCCATACCGAATGATTTTGCCGATTCGATGTAAATCGAGGTCGTTGCGTTGATCAGATCCTCGGTCGCGTCGATATTGAAATTCGCCTCGAAGTTGAGATACCTATCCGCTGTAAGCGGCACAGGCGGCGTGCGCCACACCATCGCGTGCTGCGGCGTACTCAGCGTGATCTTGATGGCGTTGTTGGTTGCGGCCGCATAGCTTCCGAGCCACCATGCGCGGAAGCGACCATTGAAGGTACTGCCGTTCATGCCTCCAATGCCCGGATCCCACGGTGTCGCCGAATACAGTTGCTTGCCCCGGGAAGTCTTGGGGCCCTGCATCGCCGCATGCATCGCATCGATCTGGCCGCCGGTCAGGCAGCTCGCATCCTTGGCCCCGGTGCATTGGAGCTTCCGCAGTTCAGGCATCACCACGGCATCGGTACACGCCTTGACGTTGTTCACAATGCCATCCTGCAGACCGTCAAGCCGATCGCAAGCCGCGAGTACGCCAGTCGCGACCAGTTGCAGATCGCCATCGGTGAAGGTCTTGTTGAGAAGTGGCGTTCCAGTAGCATCGACCTTGCCCTGCGCGACAGCCAGTGGCCCAAAAGTCTGAATCAGATACGGCGCATATGAGGCCGAATACGGCAGGGAGATGCCTGGATCGCCCACCACGATACCGTCGTACGAATCGGGGAACCGCTCCGCCATCAGCGCTGCTTCGCGACCACCTTCCGAGCAGCCGACAAAGTAGGACTTGTCGGGTACCCTCGCGTAGTAGCGCGTCACGATCGCTTTGCCCACCCTCGTGACCAGTTCGTATGAGCGGTAGCCAAAGTCGATGCGGGCCTCGTTGTCCATACCGAACGCCGAAGCGCCGCTGGCGTTGGGGTCGCTGTCGACGGCGTTGTCATGACCGGAGTCGGTGGCAATGACGGAGTATCCCATCGAGAGCGCCGTCGTCGTTTGGCCGCCCCAGATGTTGCCGTAATTTCCACTTGTGGCCGAGGTTCCGAGGACTCCGTTCGAACCGCCTCCACCTTCCATGAAGAAGCGGCCGTTCCAGTTGACAGGCATGCGCAACCTGAACTTGATTGCGTAGGACTTGTTGTCGACGCGCCCGGTTCGATCGTTGATCGCCCCGATGACGTGGCAATGCGCCGGCACCGAGCCGGTGCCAGCGACGGCCTCCACACTGACGATGCGCAGCTTGATGCGGGCGCCAAGATCGAGCGACGAGACGGCCGCGCTGACCTGGTTACAACTCGACAGCGGCTGCGAGGGCGAGGCCAGTGGAGCAGCCGAGCCGTGGCCACTGCCTCTGCAAGCCGATAGTGTGCCCAAGCACGCGAGGCTCATCAGCCCGATGAAACGTAGGGTCATTGATAGTAATGAGCTGCTCATGCATCAGTGCCATTCCACTTCTTGGCCGCCCGCGATGCGAGCCCCCGGTTACTTCGTCGCTGCGGCTGCCGTCTTACCGGCAGCGGCGGGTGGGCCGGCGGCAACGGTCTCAGCGCTCGGTATCGGAGAAGGCACGAGCTTGCAGTCCTTGATCTCCGATTCGGCGACCTCCTTGGAAACGATCACCAGATGCGGATGGCCGACGAAGAAACCCATCCCCATCGAACCTTTGACGTAATAGGTTTCGCCGGCCTTCACATCCAGCGTTACCGAGGTCGACGCCTCGGTATGCTGCGTGAGCGTAAGCTCGCCCGGTGCCGCGTAATAGACGAAGTAACCGTGGGCAGGCAAACTGGCCAGCGTCACACCGTTCGCCACCACGTCCGGGTTGATGGCGGCTCCGAGCGAGCCGGGCCGGTAGAGGTACACGGCTGCGCGGTTTGCAGGGACATTCATATCGGCAGTGTACTTCGCCCCCAGAGTGGCGCAGCCGGAAAGCAATAGTCCGAGGGTTGCCAACAGCGAAAGCGTTCGAATGCGAGACATGGTTTTTTTCCTTTCTTTCAGTGGTCTATTGGGTGCGATGGTCAGAGGTGGAGCCGGAGGGGACACTCTTCAGCATCGCCACGAGAAGCGCCTCGTCGTGACACAGCTGACCGCTGAGGTTGTCGCGCACGAAAAGCAGCCCCCGATGGCGCATCTCAGTGAAGGTCTCACCCTCGTAGAACACGGTGCTCGAACGCTTCATCGCAGCGGCTGCCGCATAGGAACGTATCGTGTCGTCTCCGCGCACGACCTCGACGTGCCCGGTGATGACCAGACTGTCCGACCCGGTTGGGAAGCCGACCAGAGTCAGCGGATTCACCGCCGTCAGAACCCAGTTGGTTTCCTTGAGGCCGTACTGGGCTTCGTAGGCGTAGCGGAACGAAACCGGACTCGATCCGGCGGGATCTGCGATCAGTGCGGGCGGCAGGTATTCCGGCTTCCCGTCATAGCGAACCGTAGCGTGGATGTGGCAACTGGAAGGGCTCTTTTCGGTGGATTGCGGCGTAATGACGACGGATGTTGCGCAACCGGCCAGCAAGGTGTAAGCGAGCGTCGACAGCAGCCATCGCGACCCTGATATTTTCACGACCCCTTCCCTCATGGTCGAATGATAGGATCATAGAACCTGCAGGGGCCCTGCTGCAAGGAGCGCGGCTCGCAGCGATCGGATTTGCGCAGCCGGCCACGCGCGCGGCCAACATCGAAAGTGAACCTAGCTCACTACGCTTGGGAGCGGCATTGCACGGGACTATTCGAAACTGCTGTGGTCGCTTGATTGTAATGCGCCTCCCACAGGTGATTGCGGCCGGTCATCCCGGGACTGCCGAAGCGAGACCGCGGTGCTCCAAGCGAACTCAGTGAGTTTCCGCCGTGCCTGCCGTGCGACGACCGCGCAGAGCCATTAGCCCGCCCAGCAGCAGCGAAAATCCGCTGATCGCAGATGATGGTTCGATCTCTGGGGCAGCCAGCGCCGCGGTTGCTATCACCGTGGGTGACGGCAGTACGTTATATTGGACGCTTGTGTTTCCGCTATTTACGATCACATAACTATCGTCACCGTTGCTCGTTGGTATCGCCCCCAGTGCGATGCCGCTTCCGAATTCGATCGACGCGTTCTCAGTGAAATTATACGTAAGGCTTTGCGCAGTCGCTGTCAGTGGACCAACTCCTGATGCGGAGATGAGAGTTACAGTGCCTGGTCCACCGCTGTAGCTGAATGGGGTCGGACCGCTGACGGAGTACAGCGACCATGACGTTATATCTGCTGCCGTGAGCGGATCGGCGGTTTGCCCGTCAGTCGTGATCGTGCCCAGAATTAGCTCATTCTCGTTGGGAAATGAATTAATCAGAAAATCGACGTTATAGGTAATCTGTGCACTTGCGGCTCCACAATAACCGGCAAGCGCCAATGCGATTATCCACTTTGAGGCTGTGAGCATTTCTTGGTCCCCTGTTCTTGTTGCTTCACGAATACCAACAAACTTTACCACAACGGCATTTTTGGCTTGCGCATTGGGATAAGTTAAACGCAGCCAAAGCCATCCTGGCTTAGCCCGGTGCCTGCCAGCCACGAGTGCGCCTGAATTGCCCTGGACCTGGCGGTTGTGAGATATGTGCTACCAGTTCGACACCTGGAGTGGCTGGGGGGCTGCGATGATCTCGTATGTCACCGTCGGGACCAACGATCTCGCCCGCGCGGCGCGATTTTACGACGAACTGCTCACGATACTTGGCGCCCGTCGCGTATGGGAAATGGATCGCTCGATCGGCTGGAGTACGTCGAGAGACGCGCCGGCTTTTTCGGTGATAAAGCCCTATGACGGCAGATTGGCTTCCGTCGGAAATGGGAGCATGACCGCGCTGGCGGCCACTTCCAAGGACCTGGTCGATGCCGTCCACCGCAAGGCCCTTGACCTTGGCGCAACTGATGAAGGCGCGGCGGGTCCGCGTGGTGAACGCTTCTATGCCGGGTACTTCAGGGATTTGGACGGCAACAAGTTGTCTATCTTCCATGAAACAGCATGAGGTGGGCCTTTTCGGGCCCCGCATGGTTCGGTCAACGATAATTACCACGGCTCAATGTTCATGCAGTGCTGTGGAGATACGGGTCGCCGGTGAAGCAACGCCACTCTCGATTGTCCGCGGAGAGACCGCAGTCTTTACCCGACGAACCGGCCCCCTCACCAGCATATGATTCGCTCCCTGCTTACCCGTGGGGTCCTGCTGGTGTTCGCCAGCCTCAGTGGTACGTCTTGTCACGTTCAAGCGCTGTCGGATGAGCACCGCGCGGATGACGTCCTGGATAGGTCGCGCCACAAGGATCTTATCGAGAAATTCATTGCAGCCTATAACGAATTTGATGTCGAGAGAATGGTGGCCCTTCTTTCGCCGGACATCCGGTTCGAAAACTATTCTGGAAACAAGCTCACCGCGTCTACGGTCGGCATCGATGATTTCCGCAAGCTCGCCGAACAATCCAAGTTGCTGTTCGCGGAGCGCGAGCAAAGCATCAGCTCCATCACCTTCGGCCGCGATTCGGCAATTGTCAGCATCGAGTATCGTGGCCGACTTGCCGCGGACCTGCCCGGCGGTCCACGCGCCGGTTCCGTTCTTCAGTTGCGTGGAGTTTCGGAGTATTCGTTCCGCGGCGACCGGATCACCAAAATCGTCGACCGGAGTTGAGCGTATGTGGATCAACGGCGACACCAGATAGCGGTCATTAGGCAACCCGAACGCCGCACGAGCAAGGAGCTCCGCAATGCTCACTGCCTACGCGCCTCAGGCGGTAGGATGTCTATCATGGCCCCACCGGTCGATCACACGCGAGATACTGATATGAGCGAAGCAATTGAGATCTTCCGTGCTGCCGAGGGAATCCCCCTCGATGAATATGAATCCATGCAGGCCACTTATACCCCCGAAGTGCTTGCCGGGATCACCAAGCTTTACGACGCCGGAGTCTCCGACGGCTATTCGTCTCGGGTACTGTTTGCGTCAAGCGCGACCAACGGGTTCAGCTTGATCTACGCATGGTTCAAGAGGAATTTTCCGCTCACCGCGCATCTGCACAACGCGGACTGCCTCTATTTCGTCTTGGGAGGAGAGCTGACGCTGGGCAAGGGTGTGGCCAGTACGGTCATTCGAGCGGGCGATGGCTTTTTCGTTCCGGCGGAGCACATGTACAGTTACACGGCGGGTCCCGAAGGCGTCGAAATATTGGAGTTCCGCCGTGTCAGTCAATTCAACATCGAATACAAGAGCCAATCACCGTCTGCGTGGGCGCAGTTGGCCTCGATAATGGCGGCAAATAGAGATCAATGGCGAGTCGCGAAACCTCCCGAGTCGCGCGCGTTGCGATGACAGCACCGTCATTGTCCGATCGACACGACTCAAGCGGCTGTCGCAGACCCATTGTACTCAGCTTACGCAGATCCGGGACACCCGTCGATTGCGGCCCGATATTGTTCCTCCGTGACCTGTTCCATCCAATCCGCCGACTTACCGTTCAATTTCTCGACGATGGCAATATGGGTCATCGCCGTGCTCGCCGTCGCTCCATGCCAGTGCTTGGTGCTCGCGGGGCACCAGATCACATCCCCGGGCCGGATCTCGACCTTGGGCTCCCCCCAACACTGAGTCCATCCGCACCCGGAGGTGACGACCAAGGTCTGCCCGAGCGGGTGGGTGTGCCATGCGGTGCGCGCCCCGGGCTCGAACGTCACGCTGGCAACCAGAAGATGGCCTGGATCAGGGGTCTCCATCAGCGGATCGATGCGCACGCTGCCGGTGAACCATTGAGTCGGGCCCTTCATCGAGGGCAGAGAGCCGCTGCGTTTGATCTGCATTGATAGACTCCCTTGGGTGGGCTTGCTGCACATGAGGCCCCAGCCTTTACGAATTCGGTGCTGATCAGGAGGCCGCCGCAGGCACGGTCACCGACACCCTCGTGCCCTCGCCGGGTTCGTGCTGCACGTGCAGTGTCGCACCGATGATTCTCGCGCGATACTGCATGAGGCGCAGGCCGATTCCCGGATGCTCGGGCGCGAGCACGCCGAACCCGCGACCGTCATCTGCTATCTCGAGTTGAATGTCGGTTCCGACCCGGCACAACGAGATCTCGATGTGGGCACAGCCGCCATGTCGAACCGCATTGCTGACCGCTTCCTGGGCAATCCGGTGCAGGTGGTCGGCACAGAAATCGTCGATGCCGCCATCCTCGAAACTCGGGTCGATGTCGATCCGCAGCTCGGGCGGCGTTCCCCGGTGAGTGGCCAGCCGGCCGAGAGCGTTGCCGAGGGAACCGCGGACGACGCCGATGGGAGAGAGTCCTCGCGCAAGGTCGCGAGCGGCGCCGACAACCTGATTGATCTGGCCGACGGCGCTCCGCACCTCTTGGCGCAGCGCCTGAGTATCCTGATTCTTGGCGTTGGCGACTCCCTGGAGCAGCATGGCGATCCCCACGAGCTGCTGGCCAAGCCCGTCGTGGATCTCTCCCGCCAACCGAATCCGTTCGCGGGAAGCCGCGTCGAGCACCTCGCGTTCGAGCAGACGCTGCTCGGAAACGTCAGTGACGGTCAGGACGAAACCATTGATGAGCTGATTGGCGCGCTGGTTCACGGCAACGAGCTGACACGCGCGCGGCTTGTTTGCGTCCCGTTGCACTCGTAGCTCGGCGATCACCGGGACCCCTGGCCGGTCCAGGGACTGCGCCATGAGTTCTTGCAGAGTCGCGCGATGCTCGGCACCAAACAGGTCGATTGCCGGCGTCTTGTTCAGCGCCTCGGGAGCGATCCCAAGCAGCTCCGCGGTCGCAGGGCTTGCGAAAGTGATGAGTCCGTCGACGTCGACGACCAGTATCAGATCCGCGGAGCATCGCACCAGCTCGGTGAGCCGGGCATCCGCTTGCCGCCTCGCGAGCTGCCCGTTCAGTGCGCGCACTTCTGCGCGGGCGCTACGCTCCCGAGTCAGCAGCAGGAGCGCGCACAGTGCCGCCAGACTCACGAGAATCCACGCCTCCACCGCACGAGTGGTCGCCACGAAGCCGGCAACCAGCGCGATCGCCATCAAAACCGCGAGCACCGGCAGGAAACTATCCAGGCGGCGCGCGGGATCCGCCGGCGCCGGCGGGCGGTCGCTCTCGCTCTGGGTGATCGCGATCGAGGTGCAAATGCCCGTGAAGCACAAGACATCGCCAAAGTTGTAGAACGGACCGACGTAATCGCGATCCGTGAGCCAGCTCGCCATCCACATGATTTCCCAGGCGACATCGATCACACCGGCGCCGATCACGAGCAAGATGGGAACCGAATGGCGAAATGCCGGCATCTGCAGGCACAGCAGCGCGGCCATGGACATCATGCACACGATCGTGACCGAGTAGCCGAAGGTCGCCGCGAACGTGATTCCCTGACTGGTGCCGGTCGCTTCAGCGGGTCCCAGGAAAAAAGACCACAATGCGACCAGAAGCACTGCGGCCATGGTGAACCCGTCGAGCCAGGTTCGCCGCGCCCTGAAGGAACCTCCGGCGCGAACGAACCAGATTGCGAATGCGATCGTCAGCAGCCAGTAGTCGGCGAGGTAGACGAGGTCGGGGCCGCTCAACACCTCCCGGCCGCTCGTTCTGCTGGAGGTATTCCAGATGTAGGTGGCTGCAGGGCTCAGCGCGGTGAACGCGAGTACCCAGACCCATGCCGCGCCATCGCGCGCGATCGGGGTCGCTCTCGGCCACAGCAGACAAATCCCGAGCGTCAGCGCCGCGAATTGCGACGGCAGTGCGCACCAATCGGCGATCCACTCGAGATCGGTATGTCCGCTGGTCAGCGCCAGCGTGAACCCGATTGCGATCGCATACAGCCCGGCAAGGGCGGCCATGGTCGCCGCAACCCATCCGAACAAAGAGTTGGGATATCGGGCGGGCCGACGTCCGGTCGGGCCGGTAATGGACCCGTCAGCGATCTGGCGCAGCTCCGGGAACGTCTCTATGGGCTCATCTCAAATGGTTTTTTGTAATTATATCAACGTATTAAAGACATTTCGTAATAAGCACTTTAGATACGCCGCTCTTTGCATCGCACGATCTCGCGGTGCCTCCTCATCGGCCGCGATTATTGAGCTCTTCCTCCTTCACCGTAAAGATCGCCTCCGGAACAACCTCGAGCCGCTCTCGCGGAATCCGGGCGCCGCTTTCATCGGACAGGCCGTAGCTGCCCTCCTCGATTTTCTGCAGCGCGCGATTGATTCGTTGCAGTCTGATCGTATCGCGTGCCGTCAACTGGCCCTCGAGCTCGAGCAGCGCGAGCTTTTGTGCGTCTTCCTCCGCCTCCACGGCCTCTCGATCGGGGGAGCTGAGTCCCTGCTCTTCCAAGGTATTGGACCGCACCGCCGCGATCAGCTCGGCTCGAATGCCCAACAGTCGGCGCTTCTGGCGCTTGATGAAATCTGGATCGACCGTCTCGTGGTTGTTCGCCATATGAGCTCCATAACGCCACTCGTGGCATGAGTATAGCGCTGCCGCATTGCCGAACCCGGCAGTACTTCTTCGTAGCCGGTTGCCGAGGTCTCGTATGACGCTGCGGCGCGCCCCTCCTCGTAGGCACACGCCTACAGTTGCTGCATCCAGGTGGTTTCCCTACTTACTTGCCAGTGCGACGACGACAGCGGCGCGGCGCGACTCTCTTTAGTCTCGCGGTGAATGGCGACTCGTCCGCTTTCCGCTGCTCCGCTGCTGGCACGCCGGCTTCTGCAGATCCTCGTTGCGCTAGTGGCCGTCCTGATCTTGGTCCTGGCGGCGATTTCGTTGCTGCCGGATACCGTGTGGAAGCGTTGGATCGCGGGCTATATTTCGCACAAGACCGGGCGCGAGGTTGCGATCGAGGGACCGGTGCACGTCCGTATCATGAGTCTCGCACCCTCGATCTCGATCGACGGCTTTCGTCTGCAAAACGCAGTATGGGCCTCCGCCAAGCCCATGGTGCAGATCAAGCATTTCGAGGCAACCGTCGGCCTGGGCTCATTGCTGAGGTTCCATCCCGTATTTTCGTCGGTGCGCATCGTTGCGCCCGACGTGGATCTCGAGCGCGATGCACAGAACCGCGCCAACTGGGACTTCACCTCACCTGGGGCGAGCAAACCGGCTTCGCCGACGCCTTCTGCGCCCCTGCGTCTGCCGCCCATTCACGAGCTGGATCTGGCCGACGGCAGGCTCACGGCGAATGATGCCATTCGAAAGCTCAGGTTCCACGGCCAGATATCGATCGCCGAGCGCGCTCGAGCTGAGCGTGCGCTCAACGTGCGAGGTTCCGGGAGCCTCAACGGCAAGCCCTTCGAGCTTCACATCACGGGCGGACCGCTCTTTCTGGTGAACCAGGGCAAGCCTTATGGCTTCGATACGGCCTTGACCGCGGCGGATATCAAGCTCGATGCACACACCGAGATCGAGCACGCCTTCGATCTTGGGGCCCTCGAGTCTAGGTTCCACTTGCGAGGCGGGGACCTCGCGGATATGTACTACCTCACGGGCTTGGCGCTTCCCGATACCCCCGCCTATGACGTCACCGGCACGGTGCACCGGAATCAAATGAAATTCTCCATCGACGACTTCAAGGGCCGGCTGGGCGGCAGCGACATCAGGGGCAAGCTGTCCATCGACACCGACCACCCGCGACCGCTCCTGCAAGCGAATCTCACCTCGGAGCTGTTGAATCTGGCCGACCTTGCCGCACCCCTGGGAACCCAAGCGTCGCCTGAAACCAAATCAGGCACGCTCGCTCCACCCCAAAGCGCCAAGGTCAATCCCCGCTCCAAGCGAGGTCAGCGCGCGAGTGCCGCCGTCTCCACGGTGGACCTGCAATCCAAGGAGAGCGGGTATCTTCTGCCCGATGCGGATCTTCAGCTGAGCCGCGTGAGGGCGATGGACGCCGATGTGAACTTCGATGCTGCCTCCATCAAGACCGCCAAACTGCCGATGAAGCAGGTGCGCTTCCATCTGCTGCTGAAGGACGGCCGTCTCAAGCTCGAACCTCTCGAGTTCACCCTGCCGCAAGGTGAGTTCGCCGGCGATGTATCCATCGACGCGCATCAAGCCGTGCCGGTGACCGATCTCGATATGCGGCTCACGAATGTCGATCTCGCGCAGTTCAGAAGCATGGGGAGCGACAGTGCCGATGCCCCGCTATCCGGGCAACTGGTGGGGAGGATCCGGCTTCAGGGCCGAGGCGCCTCGGTCCACAAGGCGGCCGCGGACGCCAATGGAGAACTGACGTTCGTGGTTCCGCACGGCGAGATACGCTCCGCCTTCGCCGAGCTCGCCGGAATCGACGTCGCCAAGGGTCTGGGATTGTTGTTGACCCAGAAGGATCAGAAAACACAGATCCGTTGCGGCACCGCGAGCTTTCATGCCGAGAATGGCGACCTCAAGGCCAACACCTTGCTGTTCGATACGACACACGTGCTGGTGACCGGCAAAGGCCACATCAATCTCAAGGATGAAGCGATCAACATCGAGCTGCGGGGCAAGCCCAAGCAGCTTCGCCTGGTGCGCATCCGCGCTCCCATCGACCTTCACGGTACCCTGGCGCATCCCGAGATCGGGTTGAAGCCGGGTCCGCTTGCAGCTCAAGCCGGCGTGGCGGTTGCGCTTGGCACCTTGTTGACGCCGGTGGCCGCCCTTCTCGCATTCGTGGACCGAGGGCTTGCCAAGAATGCCGATTGCGCCGCCGTGATCGCCCAAGCAAGCGCGCAAAATCACACCTTCATCGAGAGCTCGACGTCGTCCGCGCACGGCACCGAGAGATAAGGGCTGCCCGCTGCGCGCACCCGCTCGACATACTCGGGAACCAAGTCCGCGTTGTCGGCCACCAATAGCGCCCCG
>Ga0335073_10012407_pt1 | contig 11964 bp, 13 predicted proteins | sample Lox_Sample_22_FD_207093 | JGI IMG/M metagenome (GOLD analysis project Ga0335073, IMG submission 207093) | Soil microbial communities from Loxahatchee National Wildlife Refuge, Florida, United States - Lox_Sample_2.2 | ecosystem: Environmental > Terrestrial > Soil > Wetlands | place: USA... | reverse complement strand
GGTTGGGAACGACGAGCGCAGGACGACATCCTTGGCCGAGGTGCCCGTGGCAGTGACTTGGGCGCCACCGCCGAGGACGATCTCACCTTGCGGACATGTTGCCGTGGCAGTGACTGCAGTACCCACGGGTGGATCGATCGCGGAGAGGACGGTGAGACCCGGAACGGTGGTGCTGGAGGCGATCGTTCCGCTTGCACCAGCAGCACCTATGGCGCCTCGCGGACCGTTCGCTCCGGCCGGCCCTGCCGGCCCCTGCTTCCCAGTCAGGCCGGTGGCACCTTTGGGCCCGGCAGGGCCTTGCGCGCCCGTTGCCCCTTGGGTTCCCGGCACGCCTTGGACACCCTGAGGTCCTGTTGCTCCCTGCAGTCCCGTCGGCCCCTGGGGTCCAGCCACCGCGTCGGGTGTTGAGGTGAGCGCGATGAAGGACACGCCGAGGGCGGCCGCTGCCAAGAGAACCGCGACGAGAAGTGCCCACAAAATCATTCGGTCGTTGCCACCACCCGCGGGTGCGATCTCATCTCGAGGCGCGCCGATGTGGTGGATCTGTTGCGTGTCGTCGAGTCCCACCAACGTCGTTTGCGTCTCGTCTGCGTGGGCAACCTTCATCTCGTCCTCCCATCACGTCGTGACCAGAGCGGGTCGGAACCTCGGTCACCGTCGCCCGCGCTATCGCCGATCGGCGACAGATATGACGTACCCCGCTTCGATAAGAGAGCCCTAAGAATCTGGAAATTGCTCTCGATGCGGCAGCGGGCCGTCGAGCCCGATCTCTCAAGCGCGGTTTTAGGACTTGGTCTCGCGAACCTCTGCGGCGATTCTCGCGGCGAGCTGCCGCGAGAACCCGTAGAGACGCCCGAGCTCGCCGATCGTCATGCCTTCGGCGAGTCCAAGCGCGAAGACCGCAGTGCGGACTCGATGACGCGCACGTTCGAGCTCTCCGAGCTGCGCGGCCACGGCGGCCCACGGCATCGCCATGTCCGAGAACGCGTCGGCGACCGGCACCTTGTCGCTGACACGGGCGCGGAGTGCCCCGTAGGTCGCGCCGGCTTCGCTCAACACTTGTTGCGTCTTGGCCATGGTGCGTTCGAGGTTCGCCAGTGCGGACTGCAACGCCCGTCGCTCATTGGCCATGCCGCAGCGTAGAGCCCGCCTGAGGGGAACCTGGGCTCAACTTCTTCGGATCGCCGACCGACAACACATGTTGTCAGTGGCGGGTTTCGTGGATGGCGCTGGTCGGGCAGAAGAAGGCGGACGGATGGGCTCGAGAGGGAACACCGCAGCAAGCGACGAGATGCGGATGGTGGGCCTTCGCATGGGCGTGCGAGCCGAATCCGGCTTCACCCTCCTCGAGCTCCTCATCGTGATCGTGGTGCTCGGAATCTTGGCCTCGATCGTCGTCTTCAGCCTGAGCGCGGTCGGCGGATCTGCGGCAACGGCCGCCTGCCAATCTGACTTCGCCACGACGACAGCTGCGGTGAGCGCGTATGAGGCACAGATGGGCTCCTATCCCGGTGGCAGTGGATCAGCCCATGTCACCGATTCGGATCCGGGGACACCGCCCGCCTTTACTCCTGGAAACGCGCCCAGTGGTGTCAACGCGGCCCGCGCCGAAGGCGAACTCCTGGTCTCAGGGGCTACGTCTCCGAACGTCGGTGGGACGACTCACGACGGTCCGTGGCTCGAGGAGTCGCCGTCGAACCAAGGGCATTACCGGATCTGGGTGGCCAACGACGGAAGTGGGATCGTCCAGGTGCTCGACGCCGAGGGAAACGTACCTGACAATCCCACGCACAGCGCGGCCGACTGCAGGGCCGTTGCCTCGCCCGCGGCGACGACGACAACGACCGCAGCACCGACCACGACGACAACGACGAGCGCACGAGTGACGACAACGACCGCAGCGCCGACCACGACGACGACAACCACGGTGCTTCCCCCGACATCGACGACGACAACCACCGAGCCGAGCCGTCAACCGCCCGTCTTCACTAGCGACGACGCAACAACGTTCCGCCACGGCGCCTTCGGCTCCTTCACCGTGGGTGCCGGGGGTGCGCCCAGCCCTTCGCTCAAAGAATCGGGCTCGTTGCCCTCCGGCGTCAGCTTCAATCGGACCACTGGCGTGCTCAGCGGGACGGCGAAGAAGTCGGGCACCTACCGGCTGACCTTGACGGCGAGTAATGGCGTCGCTCCGAACGCGACGCAGACTTTCACGCTCGTCGTCGTCTGAACGCCCGGCGCAAAGGCATCGGCGCTATCCCTGAGTCAGCGGCGGACCTACAATCAAGCTGCATGAGAAAGCGCGGCTCGATCATGGCTCTCTTGGCTGTTGTCGCTATTGGCTGTGCCGCGTGCGGCGCTCCATCTAGCACGTCGGCTTCGTCGCCGGATCAATCGTTTTTGGCCCACGTCGGCCAATACGACCCGTCACTCTCCAAGTGGTATACCGACTTTCTCATCGACGCCGGTCGCTCATCGTGCGCTGCCTTCAAGAGCGGGGATCGCCCGGGCGAAGTTGCGAATCACGTCGTCGATCTCGATGCCGGGACGTCCCTCAGCGAGACCGAGGTGTCGGCAATTGTCACCGCGGCGATCGTCGTCTACTGCCCACATTTTAGGCCGGCTTGGGCCGGAAGGGGTTCTACACAACCGGGCATCAATCGGTGACGCCGCCGTAGTTGGCCTATCTCACGGCGCGGGATCGATAGATCCCGATGAGCGCGAGCGCGCCGTCCAAGGCGCTACGAAGGGCCAGCGGATCTCGGTGAGCCTGCGAAAGAATCAGGCCGCCTTGCAAACTGGCCAAAGTGGACGCGGCGAGCCACGCGGGATCCGCGTCCGAGCGGAGTTCCCCCGAGGCGACCATCGCCTCGAGTCCAGCGCGGATGCTGGCTTCCCAGCGGTCATAGCCCGAGGCCAAGACAGCACGGATGGCGGCGTCGCGTTCGCCGACCTGACCGAGAAGGTTCGCGATAGGGCACCCGCCCCGTCCACCTCCTTCTTCTTCAGAGGTTGGAACAACTTGCGATGACCCGGATGATTCGGAAGATCGGCAACTGCCAGAACGTGGATGGGGTCGCCGAGAGGAGCCATGTCGAAGTTGACCGGACCGCCGTCCTCGTCTCGGTGCAGCAGACTCACCAGATTCGATGAGAACTCTGAGATCCGACCGACCACGTCGCGGATCAAACTTGGGTCGGAGACCAGCTAGGAGTCCTGGCCCGGAATCCGCCAGACTGGCGCATCGCGGCGCAGCTGGTCGTAGAGAGGACCTGGATTCTCCAGGACGCTCTTCGTTAACCAGCAGTTTCGGATCATCAAGGTCGAATGTCGTCATGCTCACGTCCGAAACCGCACCCTCTTGCCGCTAAACGAACGGTAGCAAGTTCCCTTGTGGGTGCCCCAGAACACACCCGATTGGGGCGATGGGTTCGCGGTTTGCCTGCCGCTACCCCCAAACACAAAATCTTGTGGTTCGGGGAGTAAAGGGCATCGCCCTCAATCGAACACGTCTCAGGTCAGAGCGGCTTGGATCTCATCGAGTGATAACTCAGACGTGGCGTGGCTAGCGCATTGCGAGCAGTCGCCGACGTGCCGCCAGGACTGGATGAGCCTTGTCCCGCTCTCGTTCAGGTGCACGATAAACCGCTCCGAGTCCTCGGCGAACTCGAGGCCGCAAAAAGGCCGCCACCCGGTCGCGACCGGATGACCTTTGACCTCGACGCCCTTGACGATCCGGCGGAACCGCATGCCGTCCATGTCGAAGATCCACGTTGCGTGGCATGACTCGAATACCAGTGGAACCATCATTTCCATTGTGTGCCCGCCAATGTAAGGGACGCCTCAGAACAGCGTGACAGTTCGGTGACGTTTCCCACCTGCAACGGGTGGGTCCCGCGGACATTCAGGCGGGTTCTCACAGGGCTCTGCGGTAGGGAGCAAAGCCCACCATCGGCACGCGCTTCATCATCTCGATCCGGCGGGCGTCGGTCCCGTCGTAGGTCACGTCCATCATCTTGAGGAGCTTGGCCGCGGTCCTCGGATGCGCGCGTTCGTACTCCGCCATGACGTCAGCCGCTTCGGAGTCGGTCAGAAACCGCACGATGGCGCGATGGCGCTTCGAGCCCACCCAGATGGCTTCGAGTCCGCCCGCTTTGAGGTTGCAATACCAGTCCGCACCGGGTCCCGTGCCCGACGCGCACACCCACTCGGTGTCGAAGCGTCCCGCGACTTCGATCACAGTGAAGTGGCGCGAGTGGCTCACTCGGCCCCGATGCTCGACCATCACAAACCGATCGCCGAACAGCAAACCCAGCCGAGCCCGGTAGAGGTAGCTCGGAGCCTTGAGGAGCCTCCGCTGCCAGCCGGAGGGTTTGTGCGAGAAGTCGATGAGGGGCACGGGACCTCAGGACACTTCGTGCGGTTCGTCGCTCAGCTTCTGTCCGAGGAGCGAGAGCCGGTCACCGGGCTCGAGGACCACGTCGCCCGACGGCGCGAGGACCTGGCCATTGCGCGCGATGGATGTCACCAGGGTCCCTTCGGGCAACCCGGCCGAGCGAAGCGGGTGTCCGGCCAGCCCGGACTGACCGTTGACGGTGAGCTCGTAGGCGCCCGCAGTGGCGCCCAGCGCACTGACGCGTTGTGCGGACGCCAGCAGCTCGCGCCGGTAGGTGGCGACGAGGTCAGAGATCGACACGGTCGCTATGACGTGGCGATCCGTGTCCAAGACGGGCACCCAAGACATGTGGGCCGAGGTGATTGCTTCGAGGGCGACATCGAGGTGGCTGTCTGTCGTGATCGCCGGCGCGCCAGCGTCCGCCAGGGTCCCGACCCCAACCTTTTGATCCGACGCGCCGGCGAGCTCGACGAGCGACACCGTTCCCTCGAGGCGCCCCTCCTTGTCGACCACAGGAGCTCCAGGCACACCCGCCTGTGCGCATATCTCCTTAGCCTTACGTACCGACGTGGAAGTGGCCAAGATCACGCGCGCCGGCACCATCGCGCGCGAAGTGGGGATCGAGGCGAGGAGGGGCAGTCCCGCCATGATGCGCTGGGCCTCGGTATCGCGGCGGCTGCGGATTTGGCTCCGGTAGATGGAGTCGTCGAAGTGCTGCACGATCAACCAGGCCAAGCCGACGCCGACGAGAGCCGGGGTGAGAATCGAGAGACTGCCGGTCATCTCGGCCACCATGAGCATCACCGCCAGGGGCGCGCGGGCGATGGAGCCGAAGCAGCACATCATGCCGACGATCACGTAGGGGGACGGGTCGTGTCCCATCGACGGCGCGATCGGCTCGAAAAGGCGCCACACGGCGGCCCCCATGAAGGCACCGATCACCATGCCGGGTCCGAAGATGCCCCCCGATCCCCCTGTGCCGATGGACAGACCCGTTGCGACGATGCGCGCGAAGGGGACGATGAGCACGATCCACAAGGGGATCCCGAGCAGCTCCGGTCCGAGTGATCGTTGAATCCAGCCGTACCCGGTGCCGAGCACCTGAGGGATGGCGATGCCGATGGCACCAACCATGAGACCACCGATGGCGGGCTTCACCCACTTGGGCAGACGAGAGATGGCTGACGAGATCTGGGCGATGCCGTAGAAGCCCTTGGCGTAGAGGAGCCCGATGAATCCGCCCAGGATCCCGATCAGCGCAAACCACGCGAGTTGGACTGGGTCGCCGAAGCGGTACGACCCGACGTAGCCAAAGAGAGGCCCGAAGCCTTCGACGGAGCCGAAGATGGCAAAGCTCACCGACGACGCGATGAAGCAGGGCAACAATGCAGCCGGGTCGAAGTCGTCGCGATAGAGGATCTCCGAAGCCAGCACCGCGCCGCCGAGCGGCGCACCGAAGATGGCCCCGATACCCGAGCCGATCCCGGTCGCCACCGCGATGCGCCCGTCGGCGGGATCGAGGTCGAGCACGCGGGTGAGCAGGGACCCGAAGCCGGCGCTGATCTGGCCGGTCGGACCTTCGCGTCCGCCCGAGCCGCCAGATCCGATGGTCAGCGCCGAGGCCACGATCTTGACGATGACGGCGCGGAAGCGAACACCCTTGGGGTTGTGGTGGACGGCTGCGATCGCGGCGTCGGTTCCGTGCCCTTCGGCTTCTGGCGCAAAGAAGTACACGAGGAGTGCGCCCCCCAGCGCACCGACTCCTGCGACGAGTGGCAACACCCAGGGACGCGCCGCGTGCGCCGGCGGTGGGACATTTCCTTCCCCTTTGGGGGTCGGCACGGTGTAGCCGGCGAGGATCTCCAAGAAGAAGTGCGTGCAGACTCGGAGGGCCTCGTAAAACAGCACCGCCCCGAGCCCCGCGATCGCCCCGATGGTGACGCCCAGCACGATCCAGCGCTGCAGGTACGACGCGGAGCGCAGCCAGCGTCCAGTCGCAGCAGCGGCCCGGCGGGCGCCGACCGAACGGCTGGGCCGTGGCGTGCGGGCAGGTGACTCTTCGTCTACTCCGTTGCTCATCGGGTCAGAGGTCCCACCCGGTGCTCCAGTCCTGCTCGGGCACCTCACCTGCTGTCTCGGTCAGGTGCGCGAGCGCGGAGACGACCTCGCCGCGTGACTCTGCTGGGATGGAAGACACCAAATGCTCGATCTCGGCGCGACGGCGGGTGGTGACCGTGTCGACGAGCTGGCGGCCGGCGGGAGAAAGTGCAATGCGAACCTGTCGCCGATCGCGACGAGCGGCGCGCCGAGTGACGAGACCCTTCTTTACGAGGCGTTCGCACATCCGAGAGGCGGTGGGAGATGTGACCGCAACGGCCTCGGCCAAAGCGGCCACACCCTGAGGTCCCCGGGAGGCCAGCACGACGAGCGAGCGGTACTGGGTGAGGGTGACCTCCTCGCCTACGTCGGCCAGCGAGCGCGCCGCGATGGCGACGAGGACCCGGCTGGCGTTGAGCACGGCGTCGACCAGCTGGTCGTCGGTTGGCGCGGCCACGACGTGTTGGTGCATAGTGCACATATTGTGCAGCGTATTCGTCTGACTCGCAAGCTGCTTTACCTGCTGGTGGCCACTTTCGCCGTCCTCGTTGGCACTGGGGTTGCGGCGGGGATCGCCTCGTCTGGCGTGGCCGTGCCCGGCCCACCTCCCGCTTCGATCGGCGACCAGATGGATCGCTCCTTGCCGGCTGGACTCATCAACGCGACGTTCAGCGACCAAAACGGAGACCCGGTACAGCTCTCGGCGTTCGCCGGCGAGGTCGTGCTCCTCGTTCCTTTCCTGACGTCGTGCCAAGAGGAGTGCCCGGTGACGACAGGGGCACTCGAAGAGATCGAGCGTGCGCTTGTCGCAGGTCACGTGAACCACGACGTCCAAATCCTCGAGGTGACCGTCGACCCTGGCCGCGACACGCCCGAACGCATGGCCGCATACGCCAAGCTCACCGGGACCACGTGGCCGCTGCTCACCGCTTCGACGGCAACGATTGCCGCGCTTTGGCACTTCTTCGGCATCTACTACCAGGTCGTTCCGGAGGGCTCGCCGCCGGGGATCGACTGGCAGACGCATACGCCCTACATCTACGACGTCGATCACTCCGATGGCTTCGTGCTGCTGAACAGTCGCCTCACCGAGCGCTTCGTCGCGGCGGGCATGGTGCGCGGCGCCACGGTCACGCCGGCGCTCAGACGACTGCTCGACTCCCAAGGTGTTGGCGACCTCGAGCATCCCGGCGGCGGAAGCTGGAGCGTCCCCCAGGCTCTCGATGCGATCGGCTGGTTGCTTGGCAAACCAGTGCCAAATCCGGCAGAGCCATAGAGGCCTCCAGGCACTCTGATGCCGGCGAGATACCGTCGTCATCATGGCAAGTGGAGCCCGGTGCGGATACTGATCGTCGGTGCTGGAGTGGCCGGTCTGACGCTGGCCGGAAGACTGCGTCAACAGGGGCGCTCCCTCGTAGTCATCGATCGAGCGTCCAGCTCGGAGGCTGGCTATGCCTTGGGCCTGTATCCCCTCGGAGCGTCTGTTCTCCACGGAGTCGGCGCCTACCAGCGACTACTCGATCGGGGCTTGATCGTCGAGCGCTACCAGCTGGCCGACGGATCAGGGCGAATTCTTCAAGACGTGGATATGTCCCGTTTGACCGGTGAGATCGGGCCGATGGTCATGGTGGAGCGGGCGAGCCTGATTGATCTCTTGGAGGAGACGTGCGAGGCGGTGGATCTCCGTCGCGGGGTCGCCGTGGCGTCCCTGAGCCCCCACGAGTCCGGTGTCGACGTCGACTTGAGCGACAGGTCGACCGAGCGGTTTGACTGCGTCGTTGCCGCCGACGGAATCTGCTCACCCGTGCGAGAAGAGCTCTTCGGTCCAGCCGACGGCTTCGACTCCGGGTGGACCCTCCTGACCTGGTGGGCGCCAACCGACGGCTTCGACCCGCGCCTGGTGCGGGAGTGGTGGGGACGGGGCTGCTTCTTCGGTGCCTATCCCGCCCCCGACGCCGTCATGTGTGCTGCCGGTGGGCCCACTGACCGCTCGTCGGGTTCGCAGCCCGCCCATGGCCTTCGCAGCCTGTTGTCGGAGATGGCCGCAGCTGTCCCGACGGTGGATCAGGCTGTGGGGGATCTGAACGAGGCCTACCGCTGGCCGATGCGCGACATTCGCGCAGGTTCTTGGGTCAAAGGGCGCGTGGCTCTGTGTGGCGATGCCGCCGTCGGCTTCTTGCCGACGGCTGGGGTGGGAGCCTCAGTTGCCATGCGCTGCCCAGCCGGCCTGGCCGACGAAGTATCTCGAGCCGATGCCGCGACGCTGCCTCTGGCCCTTCAGCTCTACGAGACACGGTGCCGACGGATCGCCGAAGCAAATCAATCGGAGTCTCGCCGTCTGGGGCGCGTCATGTTCATGACCAACCGACCCGGGGGGTTGGCTGCGCGACCACGTGGCAAAGCACTACCCAGCTGAGAGGATGCTGGCCCAGATCATCTCAAACTCTCGGAAGCCGTTCTGAGCAGCTCAGTGCTCCCGGTAGGAGGTTCGAAGGATCCGACCTTGGGAGCAGTTCGAGGCGACTCGCGTCTACCGCCAGACGCGGGACACCCAACGGACCAGGGGGGCCGGATTCCGCGCTAGACCTTGAACGTCAGTGTGCTGGTGCTCGGGCCTCGCAGAAAGAGGTCGCGTCATGCCAAGTGTCGTCATAACTCACAAGGTGGCCGACGTTGAGAAGTGGCTCAACTTCAAGTCGGAAAGAGCGTCCGCTAGCGGCAGCCTGGGAGGCACCAACGTCGTGGATCACGTAGACGCAGACGGTGGAGATGTCATCGCCATCACTTGCGAAATGGCGGATGTGGATGCGGCGCTCGCAGCCGTGCAGTCACCACCTCCTGAATTGGCCGCCGCAATGGAGAGCCACGGCGTCGTGCCGCCGCTCACCTTCTTCGTCGCACGCTAGCGAATGGTCTCACGAGCCTCATTTGGACAGTCCACCAGTCGCGTGTCCCGACGATCACCCACCTGTATGAAGTAGCGACGCCACGGCCGGCGAGCCACTGGGTTGCGTACGTTTGAGTTGCGTACGTGTACGACTTCTGATTTTGGGTACTTATACGCAAGACCACACGTGTGGGACCCGAAACGGAGGCGTTCGCGTGATCTGGCTCTTGGTCGTCGTTTGGGTCTTGGGGGTTGCTCTCTTCGCTTTCAGCGTGTGGGCCTTCACCATCGCGGCGATGCGGCTCATTTCGGGACGCCGGCGTACGCGACGGATATGGCGTGGACGGCTCGTCGGTGGCCATCTCCACGTCCCGGCCCTTTCTGGCACGTCTGCGCACCACGGTCACTTCGTCGGGCATCGTGGACGAGGCGGCACAGCGTGACGACGCCCTCTTCGCGTACGTCGAGGCTCCTCGAGGGCTCCGCCGAACCCACACCAAAGGCCTGGCCGAAATGGGTCATGCCGGTGGTCATCTGTGCGCTCGCGCTCGGGGCCAGCGGACTCGGTGTCGGCGCGTACGCGGTGGCCGCCATGCCGGCCAAGACGTCGGGGCCCCAAGGTCCACGAGGAGCGACGGGCGCCCAGGGACCACAAGGTGCCAAGGGGGACGTGGGCGCTACGGGTCCGGCCGGGACCCTGGCCGCCGTCTCAGTCCTCTCGGGCGCGCCGGTCAAGTCGGCACCCAACCCCGCCGTCGGGTCAGTCCTGGTGGCGAAGACCTCGTGTCCTGCCGGCCAGATCCTGGTCAACGGGGGCGCTCGCGTCAGTGCGCCGGGCGTGGAGGCCGACCGAAACGTCACACTGCGCTCGTCGTTTCCGCAGAACCAAACGACTTGGCAGACGGTTGCCATCGTCACCGGGCCGCTTGGAGCCGGAGGGGTCATGACCATGACCCCCTACGTCGTCTGCGGTCAACCTGCCCTGACGACGACCACCACTACCGTGGCGACCACGACGTCGACGCCGCCCACGACGTAGGCGCACGAACATTTTGTCGAAACGGCCACTTGTTGATGGAGCCGGAGCGCCTGTCTGTCAGCGGCGGGCGAGCGAGGCTTCAAATCGAACGCCTGCGGGCGGGAAACCAGCGTCCGCACAGATGCCGTCGAGTAGCAATTGGAGGCCCGCCTTGAACTGAGCAGGCGTGGCCAGCTTGGCCAGCTCTTTCGCTACGCCATCGGCTCGGTCGTCGTCACGTCCCGCCATTTCGCCGCGCGAGGCTTCGAGGGCAGCAAATCCGACCGTGTAGGTATGGATCGCGCCATAGGCCTGTCGCGTTTGCGCCGTCGTAAAACCAGCGGATGAAAGGACGTCGAGCATCGCGTCCATCCGTGTGATCGCGGTCGGCGTCACGACCGGGTGCTGGAGGAACGCGTGCAGGGCCACTGGTTCGCGCACCAAGAGCGTCCGCAGTCGGTCAGCTGCCTCTGATGTCCAAAGACGCCAATCGTCTCGGCGGGTTCGCGGCCTCCAGGCGCCAGCGAGGAGACGATCGGCAACCTCGTCGAAGAGGTCGTCTTTGTCGCGCACGTGTCGATAGAGACTCATGGGCGCCACGCCGAGCTCAGCCGCCAGAGAGCGGATGGTCATCTGATCTGACCGGCCCTCGCGCACAACCCGTTCCGCGGCGTCGATGACCTGCTCTCTCGAGATGCTCCCCCAGGCGGCGCGGCCTTTCGCACGTCTGCGCCCCGCCGGCTTGTGCGCGTTCACAACGAGAACATACCCAGAACGCGGACGTGTACCCGCGTTCCAAAACGGGTACATGTACGCGAAGCGAGCGCTCAGAGAACTGCGTTTGCTTTCGAGAGGAGAAGGGAGCCCAAACCATGACAAGGCGATCGATCGCCGTGGTGACGGGGGCCTCGGGCGGCGTTGGACGTGCCACCGCCCGCACCTTCGCCGCAGCTGGCTTCGACGTGGCCCTTGTTGCACGTGGCGACGGCGGCCTCGAAGCCGCCGTCAAGGACGTGGAGTCGACGGGCGCCCACGCCTTGGCGATCTGCGCAGACGTCAGCGATTACAAAGAGGTGGACGCGGCAGCGAACCAGGTCGAGCTCGACCTTGGGCCCATCGACGTCTGGATCAACGACGCGATGACGACCATTTTTGCGCCGTCGTGGGACATCGCCCCCGACGACTTCCAACGAGCGGTCGAGGTCACGTTCCTGGGGCAGGTGTGGGGGACCATGGCCGCGCTCGAACGCATGCGGCCTCGCGACCACGGATGCATCATCAACGTCGGATCTGCTTTGGCCTACATGGGCATCCCGCTCCAGGCGGCGTACTGCTCTTCGAAGTTCGCTTGCCGGGGATTCTTCGAGTCCGTACGCGCGGAGATCTTGCACTCAGGAAGCAACGTGCGCCTTGGTATGGTCCACCTCCCGGCGGTGAACACGCCACAGTTCGACTGGTGTGAGACCACGATGGATCGCCACCCGCAGCCCGTTCCACCCATCTACCAACCAGAGGTCGCCGCCAGAGCCATCCTCGACGCTGCTCTGACCGGTCGGCGGACGAAGG
>Ga0335073_10012405_pt1 | contig 11965 bp, 8 predicted proteins | sample Lox_Sample_22_FD_207093 | JGI IMG/M metagenome (GOLD analysis project Ga0335073, IMG submission 207093) | Soil microbial communities from Loxahatchee National Wildlife Refuge, Florida, United States - Lox_Sample_2.2 | ecosystem: Environmental > Terrestrial > Soil > Wetlands | place: USA: Florida... | reverse complement strand
GCCCTGGCCCGGTTGCGGAAGCTGTTCGATGACCCGCTGCTTGTTCGTGAGGGCACGGCGCTTGTCGCGACCGCACGCGCTGAGGCGCTCGTGCGACCCGTGCGGGAGGCTCTCGACATCATCCAGGGCGCCCTGGACACCAGGCTCGGCTTCAACCCTGGCACCGACGAGTGCACGGTCACGGTCAGCTGTTCCGATTTCAGCGTGCTCCTGCTGATCGGGCCGCTGGTGCGCCGCCTGGCCGCCGAGGCGCCGGGGGTCACGATCCAGATCCGGCCCCGCTCGCCCGATCCCTCGCGGGCGCTGCGCGACGGCGCGGCGGATCTGGTCATCGAGCCGACTGCGATCATGGGCGAGGTTTCCCTGCCTTCACAGCCGCTGTTCACCGACCGATGGCTGTGCTGTGTCTGGGAGGGCAACAGCCAGGTCGGCGACGAGCTCAGCTTGCAGACGTACCTGCGGCTCGGCCACGTCGCTTATTCGATGGGACCCGGGCTGCCGGCCGCCACCGTGGACACCTACCTGGCCGAGGTCGCGCTGCCCCGGCGGATCGAGTTCATCGTGGAGAGCTTCCTGCTCGCGCCGGTGCTGCTGCAGGGCACCGACCTGATCACCCTGGTGCTCGAGAGAGCCGTCCCCGTCCTGCGGCGCACGGCTGCGATCCGGGTGCTCGATCCTCCGCTGCCGCTTCCGCCCATCGTCCAGAAACTGTGGTGGAGTCCGCACCGGACCACGGACCCGGCGCTCACCTGGGTGCGGGCGAAGATCGGGGAGATTGCCGCGGGCCTGAACGCTCCCGGCGGTTGACCTCGCGGCCGTTTCCACAACTGCCCAGGGCGGGCTCGGGGACCCGGAGGGCAGCCCTTTTAAGTCGTTGAGCTGTGACAATAGCTCGGATGAATACCATCCATTGACATCACCAGCTTGGCAAATGTGGCCCGTGGCCTGATCGTTGGTGCTCTACGGGGCGATCCGCCCTGGCAGCGAGAGGGAGGCAGGCTCGTGACTGGGGCGACCAGCAGGGTGGCATTGGTGACCGGGGCCAGCAGGGGAATCGGCGCGGCAACCGCGCATCTGCTGGCCATGCGCGGGATGCGGGTGGTGGTCAACTACCTCTCCAGCGGCCAGGCGGCCGAGGAGGTCGTGGACGGCATCAAGGCGGCGGGCGGCCAGGCCATGGCGGTGCAGGCGGACGTGCGCGACACCGCGGCGGTCGAGGCCATGGTCGAGCGCGTCGGGTCGGTCTGGGGCGGCATCGACGTGCTGGTGGGCAACGCCCTTACCCCGTATGCGATCAAGCCCTTCCAGGACATGACCTGGGAAGAGCTCGGCGGCAAGCTCGAGGAAGAGATGCGCGCCGCCTTCGTGGTGACCAAGGCCGTCCTGCCCGCCATGACCGAACAGGGCTGGGGGCGGCTCATCTACCTCAGCGCCGTCCTGAGCCGCCAGCCGCGGCCGGGCTTCATCACGCTGGGCACGTCCAAGGCCGCGCTGGTGCAGTTCGCCCGGTTCCTCGCCCAGGAGCTTGGTCCCCAGGGCATCACGGTCAACGTCGTCGAGCCCGGCCCGGTGACCGATACCGGCATCTCGCATGTGATGCAGGGGGAGCGCGCGCGGCAGCAGGTGGCCGCCACTCCGGTGGGCCGCCTGGCCAACCCGGCAGATGTCGCCCAGGTCGTGGCCTTCTACGCCGGCGAGGACAACGTCTTCATGACCGGAACCACCGCCGCGGTCAACGGCGGACTGTCAATGTACTGAGGAGAGACGCTCATGCACACCATCGATCTCGCCTACGTCGGGCGCGGCCTGCACGAGGAACTGGTCGCCTACATCGCCGACCAGGAGAACTACTACGCCGACGAGGGCGTGCACGTCGCACTGCGCGACGGCTGCGACTGGGACGAGGAGCGGCTCCGCCGCGGCGCCTGCATCGGGCTCGGCCGGGCACTGCTGTCCCGGCTGACCAGTGGCATCCCCTGGGTTGGGCTCACCGTCAACACCCACTATCCGCTGTTCTGGTTCCTGGCCCGCCCCGAGGTGACCTCCCTGGCCGACCTGGCCGGCCGGCGGCTCGCGGTGCACCCCAAGTACGCCCCGCCCGGCTGCTTCGCCCGCATCGTGCTGCGTCAGGCCGGCCTCGACCCGGACCGCGACGTCCAGCTCGTCGTCCAGTCGCCCGGGGACTACGGCATGTACCTGCGCCAGCTGCGCGACGGCGAGGTCGACGCGGCCTATGTCGGCAGCACGATGGCGCCGGAGGCGGTGGCGGCTGAGTACGGGTGGCGGGTCCTTGCCTGGGTCGGTGACCATTTCCAGATCCCCACCGTGGGGGTGGCTGTCGACCCCACCTACACCCAGCCGGACGGCCCCGCCATCCAGGCCGTCGTGCGGGCCCACCGGCGCGCCCTGCAGGTGATCCACAACGATCCAGAGACCACGGTCCGGTACATCCGGACGTTCCACGGCCACCACACCGCGGACGAGGCCCGAGCCCATTACAAGGCGTTCATCGCGGCGCATTACACCACCGACGGCCAGGCCGACCTCGCTATCGGGGCCCGGGCGATCCCCGCGGTCGCCGCCGAACTCGGCGTGCCCGCGACCTTCACCGCGGCCGAGTTCTACCGCACCGCACCCTGAGAGCCCTGCGGAGGAACTCAGGGAAACCCAGCCAGCCTGCGCCGGAGGCACCGGCTCGCCCGCGGTCACCGAGCTGACCGCGTCGGTCACGAGGCGGCGGGCACCCCCGCTCGACGGGCGCCGAGCTCCTCACCTGCGAGGAGCTCGGCGAGTGACTCGGGCGGGCACGGCCCGGCAGTTCCGGCTCGTCACGAGACGGACGGGAGGTGCCTTCTGTGGCATCGATCGAAGCGAGCGCGACGCCGGAGCCAGGTCCGCGCGCCATCATCCGGAGGAAGCTGGCGCCGCCGGTTCTCGGTGACCGCCTCATCCGCCGAGACCGGGTGACCGACCGGATCCACGCGCAGCTCAGCCGGGCCAACGTGCTCACCGTCTATGCGGCGGCCGGATCGGGCAAAACAACCGCCGTCGCGATGGCGCTGCGGGACCTCGACCGGCCGGTGGCGTGGCTGTCGCTCGATGGCACGGAATCGGCGGCCGGACGCCTGCTGCTCTATATCGAGGCGGCAGTCGCGCCGCACGCGCCCGAGGCCAGCGGCGCGGCGACCGATGCGCTGGCCGCCGGGATCCCGATCGGGGAAGCCGCGGGCCTGCTCGCGGAGAGCATGCACGGCACCGGACTGGTTCTCGTCTGCGACAACGCTGAGCGGATCGTCCGCAGCGACCAGGCGCTCACCGTCCTGTCCGCGCTCGCCCGCTACGCTCCGGCGGACGTCGGGACCGTCCTTATCTCCCGGACCGCCCTGCCGCTGGACACCGGCTCGACCGGAGATCTGCACCGAGTCGCCGAGCTTACCGGCCCGGATCTCGTCCTCGACCTGGACGAGGCCGCGGAGGCCATGCGCCTGTCCGGGCGGCCGGTTACGGATGCGGCGGAGGCGATCCGGGTAACCGGCGGCTGGGTGGCCGGGGTGCTGTTCGCCGACGGTGCGGCCGCCGACGCGCCGCACCGGCTGCGTGACTACCTCACCACGCATGTCCTGTCCGGGCTGTCCGAACGGGAGCGGCGGTTCCTGGTGCGCACCAGCATGCTCGATGAGGTGACCATCGACGACGCGCTCGCCCTCAGGCTCGAGGACGCTCCCCGGATCATGGCGTCGCTGCGACACCGGCACCTTCCCGTCACCTGGCCCGACGACCGGACGCTGATCGTCAGCCCTCAGCTGCGCGACCACCTGCGGAAGCTGCTCTCCCAGCAGGACCCCGGTGAGCTGAAGCGGCTGCGCCTGCGGCACGCCCGGCTGCTGGTACGTCGCGGCGAGCAGGAAGAGGCCGTGCACGCCCTGCTCGGGGCGGGCGCGGTCGACGAGGCGTGGGCGCAGGCGGCGGAACTGCTTCCGCACCTGATCGAACGGATGGACTTCGGACCCGCCGCGCGGTGGCTCGACGAACTGCAGACGTCCGGGCGCTCGCTCAGCCCGCGGATCGGCGCGATCGTGCTGCGGGTCGCCTTCGCGCTGGAACAGGCCGGGCGCGGCGTCGAGCTGTTCACCCGGTACCCTCGCGGCTGGATCGCCGAGCTGGCAGCCGCCGACCAGGACGGCTCCGGTGAGGCTCTGGTACTGCTGACCTGGTGCCTGTGGCACTCGGGCCGGACAGCAGACGCTGAGCAGGTGGCTGACCTGTTGCCGCCGGGGCGGACCAGGGACATCGCCTTCACCATGATCGCGCTCAGCAGGGACCAGCCGCCACCTGCGTTCCCCCCGTTCGCGACGACCCTGTCGGGACCGCTGGACGGGCTGCTCATGCGGCTGGCCTTCCTCCGCGGGCGGCTGGCGGGCCTCGACGATCCGGGCAGCTACGGTCCTTGGCGCAGCGTTCTCGGAGTCCCGTGGGTCATCGCCGGGCTGCGCGCGACGGGGCGGATCGAGCAGGCGATGGCCCTGTACGAGGCACACCGCAACCATCCGCAGCCGCTGTGGCTGCACTCGCTCGACGCTGTGGATCTCATGCTCGACCTCGGCCGCGCGGAGCACGCTTGGCAGGCGCTGCAGCGCGGCCGCGAGCTCGTCGCGACGACCGGGTCCCAGATCTACCGCGTCCAGCTGCAGCTGAGGGAGGCGAAGATGTGCCTTCGCCTGCACCATGACCCGGAAGCCGCGCACCGCGCAGTGGACGAGGCCGAGGCGACCGGAGCGAGCAGGCACGCCTTCACCCGCGAGCTGGCCTGGCTCTGGCGGGGGCTCGCGTTCCTGCTGCGCCACCGCGACGCCGAGGCCCGCGACGTGCTTCAGCGGTGTGTGCAGAGCATGCGCCATGGCGACCGGATGCTTGAGATCCCCACGGCCGCCTGCTACCTGGCGGAAGCGCACTGGCGGCTCGGCGAGGAGGACGCCTCCGACGAGGCAGCGGCTCTGGCGATCAGCGTGGCGGAGGAGCGTGGTTCGGTCCATCTGCTGCTGACCGCGCTGTCGGACGTGCCGGCCGTGGCAGTGCGCGGCGCGGACACGGAACCGAGCCGGCTGTCACGCTGGCGTGAGCTGACCGCGTCGCTCGCGAACGGCCGCCGGATCACGGCCGCGGGCAGCATCCCGCGGCTGGTGCTCGAGGATCTCGGTGAGCCGGTGCTGCGGGTGGACGGGGAGACCGTGACGCCGCGGCTGCGCAAGAGTGTCGAGCTGCTCGCGTACCTGCTGGCTGCCCCCGGCCATGTGGCGGGTCGCCAGGAGCTGCTTGACGCGCTGTTCGACTCACGCAACGTAGCGGCCGGGCGGAGCTACCTGCGGCAGGCGCTGTACCGCCTCCGTGAGGTGCTGCCAGACGATCTGTCGCCCACGTTGCGGGGCGACCGATTCTGCATGCCGGGGCCTGAGCTCGTGCGAAGCAGCACGGCCGAGGTACTGGCGGCGTTCGCGCAGGCCGACCACGAGGACGAGGAGGCCAGGCTGGACACGCTGACCGCGGCGCTGGCCCGGACCGAGCGCGGTACCTACCTCAGCGGCCTGTCTGGAGACTGGGTCGAGGCCCGGCGCGCAGAGCTCGACGAACAGATCCTGCGAGCCCGGCTGGACCTGGCCAAGGTCGCGTTCCGGCTCGGCCGCTACCGGGAGGCTATGGCGAGCGTCGACACCGTGCTGCGGGTCGATCCCTACCGGGAGCAGGCCTGGCTGCTGCGGCTGACCCTCGCCCAGGCCAGCGGGAACGACGATCACGTGCTCGCGCTGTACCAGCGCTACATGGCGACCATGCAAGAGCTGTCCGTCCCGCCGTCGGCGGAGATGCACCGGCTAGTGACCCGGCTGCGGGCGTGACACCTCCGATTTCCCCGGCAATAACGGGCCGTGTGCCATGGTGGGCTCACGCCCAACGTCGTCGGCGCGCTCCGAAGGAGGTAATGATGGACAGCCCGAAGCTTCTTCCCGTGCCTGCTGATCCCGCGGACTTGGGTCCTCGTTTCCGCCAGGCCATCTCCCGGTTCAGCACGGGGGTCGCGGTGATCACCACCCGTTCGGCGGACGGGCCGGCTGGCATGACCGCGAGCGCAGTGGCCTCGCTCTCGATGGATCCGCTGCAACTGCTGGTGTGCATCGGCACAAAGCTGCCCACCTGCAAGGCGATCGTCGAGTCTGGCTATTTCGCCGTCAATGTCCTCGGCGAGGGCCAGGAACACCTCGCGATACGCTTTGCGACCCGCCGGCCGGACAAGTTCGCGGGCGTCAGGCTGCACACCGATAGCGACATCCCGGTCCTCACCGACGCGATCGCGCACTTTGTCTGCACCGTCGGCGGCACATTGCCGGGCGGCGACCACACCATCGTCGTCGGCGACGTGCTCACCTGCGACCACATCCCGGACAGGAACCCGCTGGTGTACTTCGCGAGCGCGTTCGGCAGCCTGTGCGACCCGGCCACCCATGTCAGCGATGCCTTCGACTGGCAGCTCGCGTCGGCAATGTGACTGCTATCCGGATACAGCCGCCCGTCGTCGTCCGGACCCGGCTGCGGCCACCCGTCCCGCACCCGGACGATGTGCGCCGCTCGCGGCTGCTCGCCCGGCTCGACGCGGCCAGCGAGCAGGTGATCTTGGTGGCCGCGCCGCGCGGCGCCGGCAAGACCGTGCTGCTGGCGCAGTGGCTCGCCGCCAGGCGGTGCGCGTGGATGAGCCTGAGCAGCCATGACGACTCCCCGGCGGGCGTATGGTCCGCGATGCTCGAATCGGTGCGGCCGCACTGCGCCGGTATCGCGGCACCCCCGGCGGCACTGCTCGACGACCAGACCAGCCTGTTCACTGACATCATCCCCGGACTGCTCAACGCCCTGGCCTCGGCCGGTCCGCTGGTCCTCGTACTCGACGGGCTAGACGCCGTCGACCACCCGGTGACCCGGGCAACACTGGATGAGTTCGTGCGCCGGATCCCCGGCAATGTCCGGGTCGTGCTGGTGACGGCTCGCCCCCCGACCGGTCCCGTCGCTGCCCTGCGCGCAGCCGGGCGCCTGGCAGAGCTTGGCGAGGACGATCTCCGGCTCGACCTGGCGGAGACGCGGCAGCTGCTAGCCACCATGGCTCGCCGTCCCGTCAGCGCGGCGGAGGCGTCGGCGCTGTGGCGCGACCACGACGGCTGGGCGACCGGTGTGCGACTGGCCGGCCTGGCCCTGCGGAACCAGCCGTCCGGAACGCGCCTGCCGCATCCCCTGCCCTCGATCGAGGACTTCTTCCGCGCCGAGGTGCTCGAGCGCGTCACCTCGCGGCAACGTCGGCTGCTGCTGTACAGCAGCGTCCTGGCGGAGTTGACGCCCGATGGTTGTGCGGAGGTGACGGAGGTGCCTGCGGCCGGCGAGGCGCTCGCAGCGCTGGCCGCGTCGTCGCTGCTGCTCGGGCGAACGGGGGCCGGCTTCCGCTGCCACCCGGTGCTGCGCCTCGTGCTCAGGTCGGTGCTGGCGGCGGAGCAGCCGGGCGTACTGGCCGTTCTGCACGCGCGTGCGGCGGAACGTCTGCGGCGGCTGGGCGATCCGGACGCCGCCTACGAGCACGCCCGCCTGGCCGGACTGGACGATGTGGCGATGCGGCTGGCTGTCGAGGCCTGGCCCGCGGCGCACCCGCGGATCCTGCTCGCACGGCTCGACCGGTTGCCCGGGGCGGCCCCGGGGGCTGACGCGGTCGCCGCGGCCGCCGAACTGGCCTGCGGCAACCCTGCCCGTGCGGCGGCCAGGCTCGCGGGCGCGGACGACCTCCCCGCGCTCGCGGTGCGGGCGTGGCTGGCACTGCAGCGCGGCGACCTCGGCGCAGCGCGGCGCGACGCCGCCCGCGTGGTCGGTGCCCGCGAGCCGGAGAGTTCTTCGCCCTGGTGGCTGACGATGGCTGACGCCGCACTCGGCACCGTCGGCGTGTGGGAGGGGCAGGCGGCCGACAGCGGCAGGCTCGTCGCGACGGCTCAGGAGGCGGCTGATGCCGGCCACCGGGACGTTGCGGTGCGGGCGCTGGACGCGCGCACCGCCGGGCTGCTGCTGACCGGCGAGCCGGCAGCGGCGCTCGTGCCGGCGAGGGAGGCCGTCGCGTTGCATGAGCTGGATCCGACGCGGTGCGTAGCTCCCGTAGTCGCCTATGCATATCTGGCCGCCACGGCGGGCGCGGGTCACGGGACAATTCCGTGGAGCGCGGGCGACGCCTCGGAACCCCCGGCCCCGCATGCTGAGGCGTTCGCGTGGCTCTTGCTCGCCCATGCCGCCAGCACCCGCGGGGACGCCCGGCAGGCACGGCGAGCCCGGGCGCAGGCGCGCCCCGCGCTGGCGGGCCTGCCCTCGGGGCCGGCGCTCGCCCCGTTGCTCGAGGGGCAACGGTCAGGCAGAACTCCGGACTTCTTGCCGGCCGTGCTGTCCGACCGGGAACGCGCCGTGCTCCGTGCCTTGTCAGGGCCGCTGACCCTGCGGGAGATCGCCGCCGAGCTGAACGTCTCGCACAACACGGTGAAGACCCATGTACGGTCGGTGTTCCGTAAACTCGGCGCCCACGACCGCGCCGCCGCCGTCGCTCGCGGGGCCGCGGCTGTCCGGGTCACCCTCCGAGCCGGGCCTGACGGCGCCCCCGGGCCGAGGGTGGAAGTGGCGCCCCGAGCCCGTGACCTTGTGCGCTCGCCCGGCCTAGTGGCGTGAAGGGCCGCCAGGTGGGGGACCACCCAGCGGCCCTCGCGGTCAGCTAGCTCGTGCGTCCTGTCGGCGCGCGTACCCCGCCTGCTCGGTGTACTGCGTGTCGTTCTCGTCCTTGACGGCCGGTTCGATGCCGCAGATCTTCCGTGCGAGGTCGGTCATCGGCCCCGTCGGCGACATCTCGGCCCGTTTCATTGTCAGCATCCGCACCGCCAGCAGCGGGGTTCCGTTGAAGTTTTCAAACACGGTGATCCGGTCGCCCCAGTCAGAGAGGAACATGTCCCGGATAACCCGGCTGATCTTAAGCCGGTCGTGCGGCCGCCCGACCGGGCCCGTCTGCAGCGGCTCGAGCCACTTGCGGAGCTCCGGCTGGTCCCACTGCTTCTCGGTCGGGAAGATCAGCGCCGAGCGCCCGGCCAGGTCGATCAGTTCGTTGACCATCCGGGGCACGTGCTCTATGTAGTGGGCCCGGCCGAAGTCGAACAGCAGCACGCTCGGCTTGTACAGCCCGCCCGGCGTGGTGAACCCGTCATCCTCACTGGCGAGCACGTGGGCCCGCATCGTCTGGTGGAAGCCTACGAGCTGCGCCAGCCGAGCCTGGACCGGCGGCAGCTGATAGGTGCCCACGTGCTCGGTGATCAGCAGGGCCAGGCCGAGCATCAGCTCGGCGCGCACCGCCTGGCGGACCAGCGCCTGGTAGTGCAGCCAGTCGAACACCCGCTGCGGGTACAGCGAGGCGTGCTTCGGGTTGCCGATGTGGAAGACCCTGTTCCACGGGATGAACACGTCGTCGAACAGGATCACGGTGTCGAGCTCGTCGCCCTTGGCGGCCAGCGGGTGCTCCTCGTGCTGCCCTTCCTTGACGGTGCTTTCCCGGCAGACCAGGGTGACGCCTGGGGTATTCACCGGGACAGCACCGAAGATGATCTGCTCGCTGGGGATGCCCGGCCGGAAGAAGACTCCGATGTGGATGTAGTCGGCGAACGGCGCGCCCGTCGCGATGGCCTTCACGCCGCGCACGACGATGCCGTCCTCCCGGGTTTCGGTCACCCGCAGCGCCGGCGACTCGGCCTGCGCCGACTCGCGGGACCGGTCCGTCTGCGGGTCGACGAACGCCGGTGCCGCGTTCAGGTCCCCTGCGACCATCAGGTCCCAGAACTCCTGGATCCCCGTAGTCAGGTCGCGCCCGCCGGTGCCCACCGACTGCTCGCTCCACGGGACCGGATCGTCCTTGTACGTGAGCAGCGGGTAGTTGTTGACGTCCGGCGTTCGCGGCGCCACCCCGCCGTCGAGCTCGCGGATTACCGTCTCCAGGTAACGGCGCTTGCGCCGCAGCTCCTCCTTGTTCGTGTGCCGGAACCACATCATCGACCGCAGCTCTCCGTCGTCGTCGACGAAGGTCATGATGTCCTGCAGGTCGGGCCGGTGGTGCAGGTCGTAGAAGTCCGCGATGCGCTTCGCGTAGTCACGCGTCTTCGGATGGGTGGCGATGTTGTCGACCTTTTCGTCTCCGACCCACACCACGCGGCCGTCGTCGAGTGCCTCAAGGTATTGCTTGCCAGTTCGTAGCACGGATCGTTCCTCTCTCCGGTCAGTGGCGCCTCGGTGCGCAGGTACCGACCATGACGCGGAACGGGGTGAGCTGTGCCCGGTCCCGCCGGGTGAACCTGGGTTCACAGCCGGTTTCGCGCCGGTTAACGCCCACCGGGCTAGCGTCCGCGTTGCCGGCCCCCGTGCAGACATCGCGGGAGCCCGCCAGCTGAGAGTGCTGGCTAAGCCGCTGAGTTCGAAGTCGATTGCGAGCCAAGGCTCGATGGGAGGAGCAGAAGGGATGAAACTGTCACTTCAGACAGGTCGGTGCGAAGGATACGGGCTCTGCGAGGAGGCGGCACCGCACGTGTTTCGCTTGCCGGAGTCGGACAGCGAAGACGTCGAGATTCTCTTCACCGATGTCCCCCCGGAATTCGAGCGCGAGGCATCAGCCGGCGCCCGCGTCTGCCCGGTTGCCGCGATCTTGATTAGCCGGTGAGCCGCCCCCACTTGGTGGTGGTCGGGGCGTCGATCGCCGGGGTCACCGCGGCGGAGTCCGCACGGGTCGCGGGCTTTGACGGACGAATAACCCTCGTAAGCGCGGAAGACCATCCGCCGTACACCAGGCCCGCCCTCTCGAAGGCACTTCTTCGCGGACACCAGTCGGCGGAGACGGTCCGTCTCCCGCCGATCGACACGCAGGTAGAGGTGCTCCCTGGCAGGGCCACGGCGCTGGACGCCGAGCTTCGACGAGTTGGCTTGTCGAATGGTGAGTGGGTCGAGTACACGGAGCTGGTGATCGCAACCGGCGGCCGGGCCCGGACACTCCGCGACTTCCCCCGCACCGGTCAGAGCTCCTGTGCAGAGCGCACCTTGAGGTCCCTGGATGACGCTCTCGCACTCCGCGCGGCAATGGGCTCGGCTACCTCCGTTCTCATCGTCGGCGGCGGATTTGTCGGAACAGAGGTTGCGTCGGCGTGCATTGAGGCCGGGCTCCGAACCGAGGTGCTTACCCTCCACCCGCGACTCGTGCCGCAACTCGGCGACGAACTATCGGGGCTCGTGACCAGGCGGGCCATAGCCGCTGGCGTCCGCCTGACCAGAGTGGACGGGCAGTTGGAAGTACCGCCTGGGCAAGGACATGTGCAGGTTGTGCGCAGTTCGGCCGGCGAGAAGGAGGCCGACATCGTGCTGACCGCGGTCGGTGATGATCCAAGCCTTGAGTGGCTTGCGTCCACCACGCTCCAAGTTGACAGCGGGATTGTCGTTGATGAGCACTGCGTCGCCGCTCCGCACATCTTCGCCGTCGGTGACGTTGCCCGGGTCAAGACAAGTCACGGGGTCGCTGCGCGGACTCCCTTCTGGACGGCGGCACTTGAGCAGGCCCGCGTGGCAGGAGAAGCCGTAGTCCGGGGACGCGCGGCTGCACGCTACCAGCCTCGCCCGTACTTCTGGACTGAATCGTTCGGGCTCACGATCAACATCGCCGGCCCGATCCCGGCCTCAGGCCGATTTGAGGCAGTGGAGGGAGATCTCACCGCGGGGGCTGGGGTGTTCCGCTGGGAGCGCAGTCACGGCAGCACCGTGGCGGCCGTCAACCATCGCCTGCCGATTCGAAAGCTCAGGGGCCTCGCATCAGCGTTGGCGCAGCCGTAAAGGCATGACCATCTCACTCGAAGGGACTAGGCAATGACTGCAAGCCTCGAGACAG
>Ga0335073_10012403_pt1 | contig 11965 bp, 9 predicted proteins | sample Lox_Sample_22_FD_207093 | JGI IMG/M metagenome (GOLD analysis project Ga0335073, IMG submission 207093) | Soil microbial communities from Loxahatchee National Wildlife Refuge, Florida, United States - Lox_Sample_2.2 | ecosystem: Environmental > Terrestrial > Soil > Wetlands | place: USA: Florida... | reverse complement strand
GCGTGGCGCCGACGGAAACAACGCCCTGGCCAGGCCAGATGCCTGCGCCCGCTGTGCGGCGACGAGCAGCTAGCCGAGCGTTAGCACCGCGTAGGGTGCGCTGTCCCATGATGGCTTGGTGCGGTGTCAGTCGCGCGCGGTCGTCGCACGACACGCCTCCCGATGTCTGACGTTCGGCAGTCGTGCGCGGCGGCACCTCACCGGAACTCGCTGATGCCGCTGGTACCGGAGGGAGGCTGCGGTGGCCTACCATCTCCCCGCCCCGATGCAGGACCTTTGGCTCGATCTGGCCAGCTCCCGGCACTGGTCCACGGCACAGCTGCGGACCCAGCTAAGAACATTCCGCTCGTCGGTCGGGCGCTGGGCTTCTGGAACGGGCTGCGCGAGGTGTTTCCCGAGACCCGGGAGGGCCGCTGCTGGTTCCACAAGACCGCCAACGTGCTGGCCGCGCTGCCTAAGTCGGCTCACCCGGGGGCGAAGAAGGCGCGCATGGCGGCCACGGCTTCCGCCCGTACGGGATTCTGGCCTTAGGCCATGCCGGACACTCCAGTCATCCAGCAGGGGAGGCCGTATCAGCCCGCCCACTGCCGGGCGCGGCCTCAGCCACGCGCTTTAGCTCGGCCAGGTCGGTGCGGAGGGCTTTCGGGCCGGTCATGGCCAGGACGGGCGCCAGCCAAAGGTGCCGTGCCCGGAGCGAGAAGTCCGAGACGCAGGTCACGCCCGTGCCGCCGGCGGTGGCTTTGAGAGTGAAATGCCATCTGGCCCGCCTGAAGAAGCCGGAGTGGGTAACCGCTTCGTGCTCGCAGGGGGCGCGAAGCTTGGTGACCTCGTAGGACATGCGCCCGCGATCGCCTGCGGCGAAGGTGTCGAAGGTGGTCCCGACGCCGCCGTCGCCCGACGTCACCTGGACGCGCGCAACGCCGCGGTCCCACTTGGGAAGGTTCTGGATGTCCATGAAGAACGCCCACACATCCTCGATATCCCGCGCGATGACGATCCGCTCTTCCAGCTTCATGAGCCCATTGTGCGGCCGGGCGCCAGATGCTCGGCACCGCCGCACCTGGACCACCCCCTGGCTGCCTCCCGGTTACGAACAGAACTCCTGGAATGCCGCTCAGTAGCTCGCGCTAATGGCGACGGACGTCATCCCTGCCGTGCAGTTGCGGCCAAGGGGCTCTCGACCTGCTCTGATGCCGCAGGCATCTGAACGGCAAGCATCTCGCGCCTCGTCCCGCCGGCGGGACATCCGAGAGGCGCCGCCTCTGCTGCTCCACATCGGCTATCACCCGAAGCCGTCGACCAGCGCGGCATGGTGGGGTGACGGCGCCGCAGGTCATCAACAGTTGCACCGACCCGCCGGTGAAGTGGTTCTCATCAGCGATCTTGGCGCGGCGGAGGGGAGATCGTCCACCGGGCGCGCACGCATGTGAAGCCGTATGGTCGCCCGTCAGCTTCGCTTGCCTCTCAACCGTGAATATATCCCCGTTCCCCGGCGGCTGAGGGCTGAGCTGCGCGGCGTGCGCGAGCCGGACTCGTTGACGGTTACTTACATGCAATGTATAACCAGCATGTACAAATGTCAGGTCGGGTGGGTGACGCCGAGAACTGGCTCAGCCGGGCAGGGTTAGCAGTCGATGCGCTTGAGGCTGGCACTCTGTCCGTGTTTCGTGCGCTTGGAAGGCACGCGACTGCCTGCCTCTTGGATGTCGCCCGATGGCGCTGGAGCGGTGGCAGGGGCGGCGATGACTGCAGCATGTGACAACGCCTCAGCGGCGGCTGGTGCAGGCACTGGTACGTCGCGACATTCTCCGGTAGCCCCGCTGGACAGCGGGCTGAGGCGGGCGATCGCTACGATTGCTCGTACGCCGCGGCTGCTGGTGGCCTGCGACTATGACGGCACGCTGGCGCCGATTAATGGCGACCCGTGGTCGGTGCGGCCACTGCCGGAGGCAATGTCCGCGCTGCGGTCGCTGGCATGTCTGCCTGAGACGACCGCGGCCGTCATCTCTGGGAGGGCTTTGCGCGAGCTTGCGGCCATGTCCCGGCTGCCCGCAGAGGTGCACCTGGTCGGAAGCCATGGCTCGGAGTTCGATATCGGATTCGCCCGCGCGCTAGACGAGCAGGCACGGGCGCTGTACACCAGGCTCGCCGGCACGCTGCGGAGGATGGCCAGCGGGGCGGCCGGGGTGATGTTGGAGTTCAAGCCCGCCAGTGTGGCGGTGCACGTGCGCCAGGCCGAGCCGGCGCTCGCTGAGCGGCTGCTGGCGAGGGTGCGGTCCGGGCCATGCACGTGGCTTGGGGTGCACGTCACCGAAGGCAGTGCCGTGCTGGAGCTTTCGGTGGTCCGGACCGACAAGGGCGAGGCGCTCGACGTGGTCCGGCACCGGTGCGGTGCCACCGCCGCGCTATTCGCGGGGGACGATGCCAGCGCAGAGGAGGTCTTCGTCAGGCTCACCGGCCCGGATCTGGGCATCAAGGTCGGGGCAGGCCCCACCATCGCTGCCCACCGCATCGCGGGTCCATCCGAGGTGGCGGCCGTGCTGTCCTTCCTGTCGGAGGAGCGGCGCGCATGGCTGTACGGCGAGTCCGCACCTCCAATCGAGCGGCTGTCGATGCTGGGTAACGGGCGATCGGTGGCGCTGGTGACACCGGACGCGAAGGTGTGCTGGCAATGTGTGCCTGGACCAGGCTCGGCCGCAGTCTTCGCCCACCTTCTGGGCGGCGCGTCGGCCGGGCACTTCTCTGTCCGGCCGCTGCGCGACGCGCTGCCGCTTGGGCAGCGGTACGTACCGGGAACCATGACGCTGGAGACCCGGTGGTCGCGGCTGCTGGTCACCGACTACCTGGATCACCACACCGCTCCGCACCGGACGGACCTGATCAGGGTGATCAGCGGTTCCGCTCCCGCCGTCGTAGAGTTCGTCCCGCGCCCGGACTTCGGGCAGGTCGCGACACGGTTGCAGCCATTCCCCGATGGATTGCTGGTCGCGGGCACCTGTGACCCAATCGTGCTTCGCGCTCCTGGCGCCGTATGGGAAATCGTGTCCGACGGCGCGCATGAGTCGGGCCGCGCCGTGGTTGAGCCCAGCCCGGGCCAGCCTGTAGTACTGGAACTGCGCTGCGGCACCAGCGACCTGTCCCCGCACCACATGCCGGAGCCCCGCCGGCGCGAGCTGTCCGCTGATCATTGGTCACGGTGGCTGGCCGGGCTGTCGTTGCCGACGGTGGGAACCGCCCTCGCTGGCCGTTCCGCGCTCACCTTGAGGGCGCTGTGTCACGCCGACACTGGTGGCATCATGGCGGCCGCCACCACCTCGCTGCCTGAGGAGATCGGCGGCGTCCGCAACTGGGACTACCGCTACTGCTGGCTGCGGGACGCGGCGATGACGGCGCGAGCCCTGGTGTCACTGGGTTCGACGGCGGAGGCCGGCGCCTTTCTTGGCTGGATGCACACGGTCCTGGCCACCCTGCCCGGGCCCGAGCGCTTGCATCCCGTTTATGCCATGGACGGCAGTTCACTCGGTCCTGAGGCGGTCATCGACGTGCTGCCAGGATATGCAGGTTCACGACCAGTCCGCATCGGCAACCTGGCCGACCAGCAGGTGCAGCTCGACGTGTTCGGCCCGGTGGTGGAGCTGATCGAGGACCTGGCTATCCGGCGCGGTCGCCTCTGCGACGCCGACTGGACCCTGGTCCGCGCCATGTGCGACGCTGTGGCCCGGCGCTGGCAGGAACCCGATCACGGCATCTGGGAAGAGCGCCTGATTCCTCGCCACCACGTCCACTCCAAGGTTATGTGCTGGGTAGCCGTCGACCGAGCGATCCGCCTCGCCTCGCGCTACGGTGCTGCTGCCGACCCGGCGTGGCCGGGGCTGCGGGAGGTGATCGCTGCGGACGTGCTCGAACAGGGCTGGAACGACCGGGTGCGGGCGTTCACCGCCGCCTACCACAGCACTGAGCTCGACGCGGCGAGCTTGCACGTGGGCCTGTCCGGGCTGCTCGACCCAGCCGACGACAGGCTCCATGCCACTGTCGCCGCCGTCGAAGCCGAGCTGAGAGCGGGCGGCACCGTCTACCGTTACCGGCGCGACGACGGGCTCCCCGGTCAGGAAGCCGGCTTCCACCTGTGCACGGCCTGGCTCATCGAGGCCTATCTGCTGACCGGCCACCGCACCGACGCGGAAGAGCTGTTCCGCACGCTTGCCGACGCTGTCGGCCCAACCGGCCTGCTTCCCGAGCAGTATGACCCGATCGCCGAAAGATCGCTGGGTAACCACCCGCAGGCCTACAGCCATGTGGGCCTGATCCGTTGTGCAAGGCTCCTCGACGGCCCGAACCCCGGCTGACGGGATTAGCGGCTTCTGTGGACTGCAGGCGGCAGCGGCCGACAGCGTAGCGACCTACGGCCCCAGGACAGCCGCAATCGGCATGCGGGCCGCTCGGCAGGCCGGGAGGATGGCGGCGGCGGCCACCGCGGCGGCGGCGGCGCCGACGGCGATGGCGATGGCCGCCGCAGAGGGCGGCCTGCCGATTCCGGCCCCGATGCCGTAGGCCTGTGCCCCGGCGTTGACCAGGCGGGAGGAGAGGACAAGCCCGGCGAGCGCACCCACCGCAACGCCGATCAGCGCGAGCACGGTGGTGCTCGTCACTAGCGATGTCATGACCTGCAGTGGGGTGAGGCCCATGGCCCTCAGCGCGCCCACATCACGGAGGTAGTCGCGCAGGCCCACCGCGGATGCTGTGAGCAGGATGCTCAGCCCGATTAGGCCCAGGACGCCAAGGACGCCGTTGAGCATCACCTGGACGATGCCGAGCTGACTTGCGGGATCAACGGCCTCCGCTACGTCCAGACGGTCACTCGACCGGGCCAGCAGGTGTGCGCGTGCCACGCTCGGAGCGATGCCGCCCCGCAGCACGAGACTGTAGTAGACCGGCGGCATGGCGGCCCCCGCCTGACTGAGCGTGTCGAGCCCGTAGGCAAGCACCTGGCCGTCGTATTCCGGCTCGATGATCCGCCCGACGATACGGAAAATCACGGGAACACCGTTGATCTGCATCGGGACCAGCTCCCCGACCCGCAGGTGCAGGACGTCGAGCAGGCCTTGGCTGGCCACCGCCTCCCCGGGCGCGTGGTAAAGGCGGCCCTGGGCCACGTGGAACGGATAGGGCCTGGCGGACGTGCCCATAGCCAGCGTGGTAATCGTCGTGGTCCCGGCCGCCAGCAACGCGCTGACTGAAACACATGGGTAGACCGTCGCGATGTCCCTGTCGGAGTAAACGATCCGGCTCGCCTGAGCCGGGTTGAGCTCCCCCGGGCCGACGGTCAAAGCCGCGGCGAGACCTATGTCGGCCGGATGCTGCTGGACATCGTCCAGCGTCGACACGAACCCCAAGCCGATCATGATCAGGGTCATCGACACGGCCAGACCCCCGACAGCCAGGGCCGCGGGCAGTCGCCGGATGAAGGCCGCGCGGGCGCCGAGCACCACAGCGGGCGGGAAGCGGCACAACAGCGCCGCGCTGGCCAGCCGGGATAGGCGGCCTGCTGGCGGCGAGCGTCTCACCGCGACGACCGGCTGGACCCGACCCGCGCGCCAGCCAGGAACTGCCACGGCAAGGACTACGCCGAGCTCGATGCCGCATCCGAGGAGTATCACCCATGCCCCGGGAAGCGGTGCGACGGCGGGCAGGACAGCGGCCGGGAGCCCATGCAGCAGGGGAATCGTCAGCTCGCGCGCCGCCACCGTGCCGACAGCCGTCCCAGCCAGGCCCAGAGCCGCGTGCTCGGCCACGACCATGCCCATGATCTGGGCCGGAGTGAAGCCAAGCGTCTTCAGAGTGGCAAGATCCTGCAGCTGAACGAGCACTCTCCCGCCGGTCACGCACGCGATAGCGAGTACCGCAGCGCCGAGGGCGACCAGGCCGAACAGCGCCAGCAGCAGACCGAGCAGCAGGTCGCCGCGCGCCATGGACTGCTCCACCTGGGTCCAGGTGGACATCTCGCGGACATCGCCGCCGCCAAGCTGGGCCACTGCTTGCTGCGCTACGAAACTGGTGTCGGCAGGGTCAGAAATCCGCAGGCCCACGAGCTCGTCGGTGTGCCGCGTGATCGGCTCTACCTGCCTGAGCAGGGTCGGCAGGACCCACACCAGTCCCGGAGTCTGGTCCGGATAGAAACCCTGATCAGATGTGTCAGCGATGCCGACGACACGCACCCGCGCCGAGGGGCCGTCGATTCCGCCGATGACGAGGCTGGCGCCGACCGTCGCATTGACCGCCTGGGCGAACGATGCCTCCAAGACCACGCCGTTTGGAGCGGCGCGGTTGAGCCAGCTGCCCTGGCGTATCAGCAGGCGGCCCACGTCCGGCATCGCGGGCGTCATCGCGCGTAGCTCGATCGGCGACTGCGTCGGTCCCTGCAGCAGTGTCGCTGCGGTCGTGGTGTAGGGTCCGACGACGTCGGTAACGCCACCGATGCTCGCTAGCTGCCGAACGTCGGTGCCCCGCGCCAGGTGCATCCAGATCTGGGCGCCTCTGGTCTGGGCGAACAGGCCGCGCCAGGGATTCGTCGCCCCTTCGAGCACCGTGGCCGAGAGCAACAGCGCGGTCACCACCCCGGCGATCACCAGCGTTACGACGAGGGCCTGGCCCGGGCGCGCGCGCAGGTCGGCGCGGATCCAGCGGACGCCGGCCCGCATCGGGCTCACCCCGTGAGCCTGACCACGCCTGCGGCTGCAAGTGAGGACCGCGGCGGTGGGAGGACCGCGGCGTCATCGGCGACCATGCCGTCGAACAGGTTGATCACTCGGTCGGCTAGGCAGGCGGCGCGCGCCTCGTGAGTGACCAGGAGGATGGCCTGGCCCTGGTCGTGAACGCGGCCGAGCAGGCGGAGCACGTCAGCGGAGTTCGAGCTGTCCAGATTTCCGGTGGGCTCGTCGGCGAGCAAGATGCTGGGCCGGTTCGCGAGGGCGCGGGCGAGCGCCACGCGCTGCTGCTCGCCACCGGACAGGCGCCCGGGCGCGGCCCTGGTCTTGCCGGCCAGGCCCAGCTCGGCGAGCAGTTCCTCGCGCCGGGCCTTGGCCTGGCGCCTCGAGGCGCCGCTCATCAGCGCAGGCAGTTCCACGTTGTCGGCCACAGTCATGTTCGAGACCAGGTTGAAGAACTGGAAGACGAAGCCGATGTGACGGCGGCGCAGCACGGCCCATCGCGCCTGACTCAGGCCGTCAATGCGATGGTCATCTAGCCAGATCTCGCCGCTGGTTGGTGGCTCCAGCCCGCCGATCAGGTGCAGTAGAGTGGATTTCCCTGAGCCGGACGGGCCCGTCACCGCGACGAACTCGCCTCGTGCCACGGACAGATCCACTCCGCGTATCGCGTGCACCGTACCGCCGTCGCCATGGAAAATCTTGGTGAGTCTGGTGGTGCGCAGCAGCGCCGTGCCCGCAACGGGCGCCGCGAGCGGCCGGGTATTTCCGATCATACGAATTCCTCCTGGCACCGCTCCAGCCAGTCGAGGTCGGCCTGCAGGTGCAGCATGGCGCCCTCGATCAGCAGCCGGGATACCTTGTTCCCGCGGTCGTTCTCCGCAGCCAGTCTGGACAGGCCCCGCATCAAGCTGAGGTAGTGCCTGCGCTGCCGGTTGATCAGCGCCATCCGGTCTGTGGCACCCGTCAGCGGGCTCAGGACCAGCTTCACGAAGAAGTCATCGCGGACCCGTGGCTCGTCACTGGCCTCCTCGACCCACGCAGCGAGAGCATCACGGCCAGCCGGAGTCAGCTCGTAGACACGCTTGTTCGGCCTGGTCGCCTGAACCACATTTTGACTCCTGACCAGCCCAGCCTGCTCCAGGCGCTGCAGCGTCACATATATCTGGCCGATGTTTGGTGAGGGGTATGCCTGGCCGAACGTCTGCTCCAGGAGGCTCTTCAGCTCATAGCCGTGGGCAGGCTCCTTGGCCAGGAGCGCTAGCAACGGCAGGCGCACGACCTCGCCCCTTCCGGTGTAAAGCTCGTTACTTCCATCGGGGCCTCAAGGACATGGTGGCACACGCCGACGGGAATGGCATCGCGTCGCGGGCGAGACGGACGTGAGCTACTGTGCCCCCGGGTGCCCGCTCTCCTGCGCCGCGGCCAGCGGGCACTGATCGAAGGCCTGCCCGCTCTCGCCCGGGTGCGCAAGAGCCCGCAAGCGCGGACCACCGAGGCACTCTGCCGCAACATGTTCGCAACCTCTCGTTGACCGCTACCTAACATAGGTATATAACACGCATGTATGTAAGTCCACCGAAGGGCGTGGGCGCATGAAGCACTTCCGACCAGGTCACCGGCTGGCCGCGTCCGTGCTCGCTGCGGCGGCACTGCTGGCGGGCGGTTGCAGCATTACCGGCGTCGCCGCTAACCCCTCCACCCCCTCGCTGAGTGGCATCGGGCCGATAACCTTCGCCACCGGCGAGCTCGACACCGGCAGTTATCTTCCCGGGCTGATCGACGAGTGGAACCGGGACAACCCCGGCCAGCGGGTCACCCTGGTCCAACTGCCCGAGGAGGCCGACGACCAGCTCGCTCAGCTGGTGGCGAACCTGCAGGCAAAGAGCGATGTCTACGACGTCATGAGCCTGGATGTCATCTGGACGGCGGAGTTCGCGTCCAACGGATGGATAATCCCGCTCAACCAGAATCTGTTTCCCCTGGACGAATTCCTTAGGCCGGCCGTGGACACGGCGATTTACCAGGGAAAGTTGTGGGCGGTCCCGTTCACGAGCAATGCGGAACTGCTCTACTACCGCTCCGACATCCTGGCCAGAGCCCACGCCAAGCCGCCGCGGACGTGGGCGCAACTCGCCGCGCTCGCTAAGACTGTCGCACCCAGGTTTGGCCTCTGGGGGTACGCCGGTCAGTTCCGCGCCTATGAGGGCCTTACGGTCAACTTCGCCGAGGCAGTCCAGTCGGCCGGGGGCAGCATCCTGTCACCTGACGGCACCAGGGTCACGCTCAACTCACCACAGGCGCGCGAGGGCCTGGCGTTCCTGGTGAGCGGGTTCCGGCAGGGCTGGATACCGAGGGCGGCGCTCAACTACGACGAAGCCGCCTCGCAGGACGCCTTCGAGCAGGGCAGGCTGCTGTTCCTGAACAACTGGCCCTACGTCTACGGCCAGGCCAGCGAGCCGGGCCCGGGCGAGAAGGTCGCGGGGAAGTTCGGCGTCGAGGCACTGCCCGGCCCGGACGGGCCGGGCACGAACTCACTGGGCGGGGCAAACCTGGCGATCAACGCGTTCTCCCGGCACCAGCGCACGGCCCTGGCCTTCATTCGGTTCCTCACCAGCATGCCGGTTGAGCGGCAGGTCCTGATCAAGGGCTCCCTTCCCCCGGTCTGGACCCAGCTGTACCAGGAGCCATCGCTCATCAGGCAGTTCCCCTACCTGCCGGTGCTCGAGCAGTCCATTCTCTCCGCGAAGCCGCGGCCGCAGATAGCCAATTACAACCAGCTGAGCCTGGCTATATCTAGCGCAGTGCACCGTTCCCTGATGCTGCAGGAATCCGTGAATGCAACAATCACCGATCTATCCAATGAACTTAATCAAATCATAAAAGACGGATGACACGAAGTCTTCCGCTGTGCCCACAGAAGGAGATGACCAGCTATGCACGTGCGCCCAAGAAATAGACCGCGCCTGGCGGCTGTGGCGGTCGCCCTCGCCCTCGCCGTGATTGGCGTAGCCGCCTGCAGCAGCGGCGGTAGGAGCACGAGCGCCAGCAGCCAGGTGCCGGCCAGCGCGAACCAGACCATCGTGTTCGCGACGGCTGGCCTTGGCACGGAGGGCACGGCTACCGAGACCGCGATCAAGGCTTTCGAGAAGCTGCACCCCAACATCAAGGTGCAGATTCTCAACCTGTCCTCGCTATCCACCGTCGCGCTGCAGCAGGAGGAGCATTACTTCATAGCGGGGTCGTCCACGCCTGACGTGGTCTACACCGACGTGGTCTGGCCGGCGACGTTCGCCCGGTCCGGATGGATCGCCAACCTCGCCGCTTTCCACCCGGACATGAGCTCGTTCTTCACCGGGCAGGCGGAAACCACGGAATACAACGGAGGCGTGTACGCGGTCCCGTGGTTCATCAACGCCGAGGGGGTCTACTACCGCACCGACCTCATCAAGACGCCGCCGACCTCGATCTCGCAGTTCGTCAGTGACGCCAAGGCCGCGATGAAGGCGGACCCGTCGTTGAAGGAGGGCCTGGCCTTTGAGGGTGCCCAGTACGAGGGCGCGGTGACCGCCTGGCAGAGCTTCGGCGCCCAGATTGGCTCCTCCAACCTGACCAACATCGATACCCCGACGAACGTGGCCGCGCTGAATTTCATGTACGACGCCATCCACACCTACAAGATCGCTCCCTCGGCGGTGACCACCTGGTCGGAGCCCAACGTGCAGGCTGCCTGGCAATCAGGGCAGACGGCGTTCGCGCTGAACTGGCCGTACCTATTCCAGCTTTCCGAGGCCAAGGGATCTGACCTGGCGGGCAAGACCGGCTGGATCCCGTTCCCGAGCGCGACTCCGCAGTCCTCGCTCGGCGGCGACGACCTTGCGATCAACGCCAAGAGCACCCACCAGGCCGCAGCCTGGGAGTTCATCCAGTACCTGGACAGCGTAAGCGCACAGGACGCACGCGCCGTCTTTGCCGGTGACCCGCCGTCGGTGAAGGCCGCGTACAACTCGGCGCTCTATAGCGCGGCTCCTTATTACCGGCAAGAGCAGGCGGTCTATGCGGTCGTCACCCCCCGTGCGGTGACACCGGTTTACCCGGACATCTCCGATTCAGTGCTCCAGTCGATGATCTCGTCGGTGCTCAGCGGCCAGGAGACCGCTAGCGCAGCGCTATCGTCCAACGCTCCGACGGTCGCCCAGATATACGCCACGGCCAAATCATGAGGCACGAATGACGACCCGCCAGGAGACCGCTGTGCCGCCCGGGCGCACTGCCCGGGCGGCACGGCGGGACCGGCGCAGCCTGCGCGCCCAGGATCGCAGGCTTGGCTACATGCTGGTCGCGCCCGTGGTCATCGTGCTGCTGGCGATCACCGCGTACCCGCTCTTCTACAACGTCTGGAATTCCTTCCACAACGTGGACTACGAGAATGCTGCCACGTTCGGCAGCTGGGCAGGACTGGCCAACTACGCGAGGCTGTTCACCTCGCATCAGTTCGTCCCCGCGCTGACCCGCACGATCGGCTTTACGGTGGTGTCGGTCGCCGTCGAGACCTCGATCGGGCTGGCGGTCGCGCTAGCACTGAACAAGCCGTTCCGCGGCCGCGGCTTGGTCAGGGCCGCAGTCTTCATCCCATGGGCGGTGCCGACGGTGGTCTCCGCCGAGCTGTGGAAGACGATGTTCGACCCGCAGTCTGGCTTCGTGAACTACATACTGTCCGAGCTGCACCTGCCACTGGCCAGTACCACGTGGCTGGACGGTACCTGGACTGCATGGGCAGCCATCTTGGTCGCCGACGCCTGGCGCAATACGCCGTTCATGGCCATCGTGCTGCTCGCCGGGCTGCAGGTGATCCCGCAGGATATCTACGAGGCTGCCAGGATCGACGGCGCGAGCGCCTGGCAGACATTCCTGCGGCTGACGCTGCCACTGCTGAAGCCCGCCCTTATGGTGGCGGTCATCTTCCGCACGCTGTCCTCATTCCTGATCTTCGATGTGGTCTACATCATGACGGGGGGCGGCCCGGGGACCTCCACCCAAGTCCTATCCGTCCTGGACTACCAGGCATTCCTCGCCAACCTTGATTTCGGCTTCGGTGGCGCGATCGCGGTCGCCCTGGTCGTCATGGCCCTGATCATCGCCGCGTTCTACGTGCGCGCGTTCCGAATCGAGCAGCCGTCATGACCTCGGGCGGCGCAGCAGGGAGGCACCGATGAACACGACGGTAGCTGCGCGCACACGCGCCGTCGAGGCTGCCAGGC
>Ga0335073_10012399_pt1 | contig 11968 bp, 10 predicted proteins | sample Lox_Sample_22_FD_207093 | JGI IMG/M metagenome (GOLD analysis project Ga0335073, IMG submission 207093) | Soil microbial communities from Loxahatchee National Wildlife Refuge, Florida, United States - Lox_Sample_2.2 | ecosystem: Environmental > Terrestrial > Soil > Wetlands | place: USA... | reverse complement strand
TCCGGGTATCTGCAGGCAAGTCTGCAGATACTTACCGTCCTTTTAGGTCCCATAGCGGAGGCGGTGAGAGGTCTACCGTGACAGTGTGATTCATGCTCGATCCTTCCACGTGTCGGGATACGATAGAGTACGGAGTAGAGTAGCTGGCGCAGAGCTACAATTGCAGCCTGGTTCTCAGCTGTTTCATCACACTTTTCTTAATTACTGTTGCAAACCGCACAGCAAACTTCCCATCTCTCTTTCCGTCGAACTTCAAATACAAGGACAATCCATAGGTATATAGTGTTTGAACATAGGTATTCTTCAAGATGACAAACCCACTACCGCCTGACAATCGTGTCTACAGCTCCCTCTTTCGTACATCAAAGGTAATGGAGGTTCCAATTAGATTCCTCCTCCCATACCCCGTTGACCACCAAAATCCGCATGATACCTTGACGGAAGACATCCTCTGCGCTACTTGCGAGACCCGCGGCAACGTCAAGAATGTGGATCCGCTCAAGTTGGGCGATGGTACCATACACGATGCCCCTGAAGTCGGTCGATCGTACTTGTGGGATTTTCCTACGCTTCAGAGGAACCACAGATGTTCCTTATGTAGATTGGTGTGGAGGACATTTCAGCCGTTCTATGAAAAGTTGAAGGAAAGCGGACCGCCAAATGCAGTTTTGGGACGCCATTACGGAGAAACGCATGGGGAACAAAGGTGGATTGAGATAATAGCCATGGTTTTCAGGAATACGATAGATAATCAAGACATGCGCGGGAGTGAGAACGTTGTAAATTAATCGCGAGTCTTTATCGAGGTATCTGACATTCGAAAGTACATTTACGAGGATGAACGAATTCCGCACTTCAACATCACACAGCCCGGAATAGATGAGGATTCAACGACTGGCAAAGCAGCTGAAAAAGAGTGGCGACAAAGTAAGATGTTGAAGAATGACGAAATTGACTTTGATCTGGTGAAGAGGTGGATTACGGTATGTAAGACTGAACATGACAGCAAATGCAATGGACATGAAACAGACAACACGCCCGCTAAGAGGTTGATTGATGTGGATAGTAGTTGTATTGTAGATGGCTCTGCCGTCAAGGAATACTTAACACTGAGTTATGGTTGGGGTATGGCTGCCCAATTCATGCTCACCAAAGACGTTGTCGAAGATTCAAGAAACAAAGGCTTCTTTGAATCTCTCGGCACCAAGATACCTCAAAGCATACGAGATGCCATGCAAGTCTGCCGGAATATAGGAGTGCATCATTTATGGGTCGACGCCCTTTGCATTGTTCAAGATGACGATGAAGACATTCAGATTGGTTTGATGGATGAGATCTACGGACACGCATTGGCTGTTCTAATTGTCGCAGCTGGAGACGGTGTAGATTACGGTATACCAGGAATGGGCGAGAAGATGCGAGAACTTGTATCTTATGTGGAGACTGTGGACGGCATATAGCTCATGACATCTCTCGCTTCCACGACTTTCTCCGTAAAACGATCACAATGGAACATCAGAGCATGGACATATCAGGAATACATCCTCGGCAACCGGCTCCTGGTATTCACTGATACGTATGTCTTCTTCAAATGTTCAACATCCATGTTCGGAGACGATGTAGTACTTCCTGCTTCTGGGTCCTCTCCATCAATGCCAATCCAGTCGGATGACAAGTGAATTTTGGTCACCCTGAAGGATATTTCAGAAGACGTGGATCTTAAGAAGGTGTGGAAAGATTACTACGACGGTTTGCTTGCATTCTACCTCCGACGCAACATGAAGTTCGACTCAGATGCACTGCCTGCCTTCTCCGGCATACTCAACGTACTTTCGAAAACACTCGGTCCATTCCATTTTGGCCTACCGAAGAAGTATTTCAGTCGCTCATTGCTCTGGACCGACCCTCATTATGGCATCTTCAAAAGGCGAGCAAATTTTCCAAACTGGTCATGGACGGGATGGAAGTGGTCATTTGAGTATTTCGACGCGGAGCGAAGTACGGTTGGGGCATATGGATATGATATGCCTGAGGAGACCGTACCAATCCAGTTCTTTGTGTTCAATGGGGATGGCAAGCTCAAGCCATTTTTCCTCGAAGAGCCTGAAGGATTTCCTTGCGGAGTTGATGTCGATGAACCAGTGGGTGTCGGATCCCAATCTCTCTCCCGAAGATATCCAGATGAAGATAGTGAATGATTATGTTAAAAAGCAGGCCCAGAAGAAGCCAGAACCGACAGAAAAGAGCGTGGCGGAAGAGAAGGAGCGAATCTCCAAGATGATGTCTCATCTTGATCCGCCAAACAACTATCAAGAGCTCCACTACAAGGATCTGATGTCTTGTCAAAATCATCCAAACCATCTAATCGCTTTCTATACGAGCGTTGCAGCATTGAAGGTTTCATACTCAGCATCCCGGAATGTCGGACCTGGTGCAACACTCTCGTATGATGTGAAGGGTCGCAATGGTGACACCTTATTTAGCTGCCATATTGATCTTGAGTGGAGAGACAAACAGCCGAAAAGTCTAGAATTCGTTGTGATTGGTCTGAAGGAAAGAGGAGGAATTAGTCTGAAGGAAAGAGAGAAAGCGGCGGCATTAATGCTGCTGGAGAATGTTGACGGAGTTTACCATCGTGTCAATTGGGCCTGGAAATTGTCCCAACATCTCAGTATTGACGAGTGGATGGATGAAAGTCCTGTTCAGAAGTTGATCATTTTGGGATAGGGAAATGTACAGTGCGTCAGATCTCAGATATACGATAGCTACGGCACTTAGGTAGTGGCTTGGTGGGTCGAAATATGCTGACCTAGTAGGGACATGAAGGCGGTCAAAATTCGCTCACTTTTAGCAAACTATTAGGCCGCTCTCATTGACCTCCGCTCTAAGAGGCTCAAAAGGACAGGATATCTAATGTAATTCCGATTCTGTGGGTGAGATATTTATCGTATGGTTCCTAACATTTCGCTAGTAGTTGGCCGTGTTGCTATGGCAGCCTTGTTGGGTTTTGCTCAGTACCCGATATAGAGTAACAGCATAATAAAGTCAATACACTTGAATACAACAGATGTGAAATGGCTGCACGACGTACAGAAGGTGCGTGCTTCATACGACGCTCAGGTACCTCTACGCACCAAGCACAGAAGTTCGCAACTTCCTTGTTAGAGTACGCGGGCGTGGTGCTCCGCTTGCGTTACATCGTACTCAGTCATATCGATTAAAGGCATACTCGGTGTAGGTGAGCTGCTTGCTATGCTTGTCATTCTCTTCTCGTTACTGATAATTTCCACATTGCCAATTCTTCGCAATTCAAAAATACTCAAGACTCCACTCGGTGTTGTGCACAGGTGATGGTCCCTGCGCCGCTGAGCTATATTTAATTTTTCTTCGACTGCCTCAGCTATCGTACACTGCGTATCCACTCCGCCTCTCAATCCATCATTTTCGAGCTTTGTGTGGCGAAAACGTGTAGTCCTTAATGTTGCCATGTCCAACAGCTCTGATTCTGCTTCTGCTGCTGCCGCCGCCGCGTCTTCTGCCGCTGATGCAGCGTCTTCTGCCGTAGCCGCAGCTTCTTCTGCTGTTGCCGCCGCTTCTTCTGCTGTTTCGGCTGCCATCTCTGCTAACAGCGGGTTTCAATTCACCAACTTCTCCAGTGGCTACTTTGCTTGGTATCTGGGTGGCAATAATAACACTAGTCAAAATGAAACCGGTCTATTGGCTATCCAGTTGGATCTCGTTGGTTTTCTTGCCATCTTAGGCGAAGGTTCTATTCTCGCCAACTCTGAAGTCGCTGCCCTGTCTTGGTTTACTTTCCTGCCAAGAATAATGCCGGCTCCTCAAGCTCTCCTCAGACCTTCTCGAGCTACTAAACTTGCGTCTCACACCGGTCATAGCACGGCAGTGGCTTCTGGCAATACGCGCAATTATTTGAATTACGTCAGTCAAGTTGTAGTGTGAGTGATCTTGATCAATCCCATTACTAAACTAACGTTATTTAGTGAAGCCGAGAGTTTACCCCGTCATTCAGTTCGTTGCGTCAAAATTGAGCGACAATATCGAACAAAGAGAGGAAAAAGAGATGGACATGCAGCATCGGACGGTAGTCTTACTGCCAAGATCTGGGGCCCCTTGACATTCGTCATTCTTCTTGGATGCACCCTTTCTTTGTTAATGTTAGCTCTTGCTATATGGCACCATGATGGTTTTGCAGTGTGTGGGGACATATGCATATCATTCTTGTCCACCTTAACCGGCCTCGCCAACAAGTGGACACTAAAGCTACAAAAACGACAAAACCGTGGGATTAGGATGCTGCCTGGTGACGTTGTCATTCGTTACCCCAATGGGAATTTTCTTTGCGTCGAATGTGATGAGAACGTGGCTCGTGAATTGTACTTTGCTCCAGAGGGCATTGACTACCTAGTTAGTGACCTTTGGCAGTATCGTATAATTTCCCTCTTTGGTACCATCTTGCTCATATTCGGTGTTATATTTCTTGCCAATTCCTCAACATGGATGCAGCTTATATTTGCCGGATCATTCGTTGCTCTCAATATCTCGTATTGGTTAGTAGCAGCGCTTCCAAGTCGGGTCCATTGGGACACAACCTGCTTCAAAGTCACCGAAAATGCTATTGAAATCTACGATACAAAAACCAAAGAACTCACTCTTCCAACTCCACATCTCCGCAAGGAAGAAAGATTTGTTGACCTCAACCCAGACTACACTTCGGCGGTGTGGAAAGCAATCCTGGTGACTAAGGAAACTCTCTGGGCGGAGACTAGCGGTGCTATTCCAAATACTCCGGCTTGGAGGGATTGGATGCGAGAAGCAAGAGACAAAGCAGTAGATGCCAAAGTTCGCTATGAAAAGATTGGTGGAGTCGAGGTCAAAGTGTTCGAACATCCCAAATGGGATCCAAAGCAAGCTTGGGATGCGTGTCAAGAAGCCAGCATGAACGACGCTGAGAAAGCTGAACCTTGTGTCGTCGTAGACAATACCCCGAATACCCTCTCTCTACGGTCAAATGCATCGGCGGCAAATAATGTTTGAAGCGTTTGCAATTTTCGACTTTTTCGTTAACCTGCTAGTCAACCGTAGCGGCGTCCTTTTGAATATGCTAAGCCTCAGCACCGGGTGACGACGAACCATATAGCCTATAGCAGTGCGGAGAATATCATTGAAGAGCTAAACACCAAACTCACTACTGCTTACAACAACGAAGGTGCTGAGAAGGGCGATGGAGATGTATAGATGGTGCGGGCAGGCGCTATATAATAGTATCTTTACGCGGAAGAGGCCCGCTAAACGGCTTCTCTGCGAGCTACATATACATAAACGAGACCATCAATATCAAAGATCAGCCACTTAAGAGCTATTTCACGGTGAAAGATCAGCTTTGCTCCGATCCCAATGGATTCATGGAACTTGCGCTTGAGCCCAATGGCTTTGCGAAAGGCAATAGATTGTGTACGTTGCGAAACAGGCTACTCGGTACACCGCCAGAGATCACAGAACTCGGCGATAATATTGCAGTTCTCTCTGGCTGTCATATACCAATAGTTCTTCGACTCCGAGGCGATTCTTACGAGGTGATAGGACCTAGCTTCTCGAGGGCTTGATGAAAGAAGAAGTTGTAAAGGATATTTATCGAGGGAAATTCCAGCTTGAACGTTTTAGTCTTTGCTAGAATGGACTCTGAGTTATAATTATCATTACTCAAGGCCTCAGTTCCCCAGAAATTCCGCCGAAACCGAACTAGAGCTATTGAAAAGAGCCATGTATACTTCCATCGCCCTGTGAACAGCGTTCGCGTATGGATTAGTTTGCCTGCCTTAGACATCGCACTGCGAAATCTCTCTAGATCTTTAAGAAATACCTTAGGAGGTTCGTTTTGCAGGTATTCGTACCAATCCACCGCGAAACACCTCAGAACTTTGATGTGTACACCTCAGGGTCTTAAATTTACGCATAGCTAAGTCAATAGAGATCCAAATCCCACCCTGTCCTGTGTAAATGCAAAACTCCTGACTTTCAATCTTAATGGCTCCACAACAACAGCTTGCTTTGGTCGTATCGTGAATCGTCAGATAAAGAAGGTGGACTACAACGAAGAAGGACTGTCTTACCGGTCACTGATACTCTATGGCTAACGGTGAAGCAACCCTGCTACGCTCAAGTGAAATCATATGGCAGTTCCATGTACGATAGAGTATGGGTTTGGTCGTGTTCTGCGTAATTGTAGTCCGGGAGATATAAAAGCTCCAATGAGAAATTAGTTAAAAGAGTTCCTCCGCTCCGAAAAAAGATATCAGTTTCGTCCTCAAACGCAGAAACAAATACCTCAAGATTCTGAAGTGTTTTATTCTGGGTCGATTGGAATATGAACTGCGGGCCAAGCGAAGTTTTCGCGCGCGATTCGCGAAACGCGCTACTCTATCGTATTGTATCGTACGGGCTGTTCACCGGAAATTCAGATACAGTACTTCTCGACCCGACCATAGAATTGCTGTTCAACCGGTAGCGATTCCTAGTTTGGATAATGTAGACCACTCTCGTCACTAGACACCACAGCATCTACGGACGTGACAGTCCATCCGATTGTAAAGTCGTCAGCTACTCTGACACTTCTGCTGAGTGTACAGCTCAACCTCCGCGAATCCTCGATCGTTCGCTTACTTTTAAAGACTTCAAATACACAAGGAAAATCCCTCAAACAATGTCCGAGCTCATACCGAGTGCAATGGACAACAAGATTGCCAAGTATGACCCGTACTTGAAGTACACACCTTTGCCACAGGGACATATCCGCCTTCTAAAGATTCATGAAAGTTCAACTGCGTGGAATATCGAAGAGAATCCCAACACATGGAACCTTGAGCAAGAAATCGAAATATCATTAATCTCCTTGCCGTTAGACGAATGTCCTCCTTACATTACGCTATCCTATACTTAGGGAGAACCAGGTCCATTTGTAGATCCTACGACTTCCATTTTCACGCAAGTACCTCGATGTTTTCCATTCAAATGCCACGGAAAGCTTGTGTTGGCCACCCGCAATCTACGCAACGTCCTACGTCGTCTGCGCCAGTTTGAATACATTCAAAAGCTGGCACCCGCAGATACTCCTTTGGGGAAGATGGCAGCCGACCTTGCTCACTACAACAAAAACGTCTATACATACTGGATAGACGCAATATGTGTAGATCAAGATAACCTACGCGAGCGATCGGAGCAAGTTTTACTCATGAGCCGCATATACCGCCAAGCCCAGTGTACTATTGCTTGGCTTGGAGAACGTGATGCCTACACGGCACCAGCAATGCAGGCTTTAATGAAGATATCTGGTTTCAATCCCGAAAATGGCTCTACCTCCTCTAGCAAGTCAGGAACAGTACGCTACACATTTAATGGACTTCAGTCCCTCCACGATTCCGAATTGACAGCATTAGCTATGTTAATGGCGCGAAGCTGGTTCACCCGAACATGGATTCTTCAAGAAGCGGTGTTGGCTGAATCAGTCGTAGTCACGCTGGGTAGCATTTTCATGGGATTTGAGCTTCTCCTTACGGTCGGAACTGTACTGAACCTCTCTAGATCATCGCGGAGGCTTCTTGGGCACTTCCTAGAACGCCAGGGAGAAGCCAAGCTATTTTCTATGTTTATAAACTCTCCTGATCACATTTCACGATCGCCAATAGCTCTCGCGGTAATGGACAGCTGCCGTCTGACATTGAAAAGCCACCAGAAGCCGAACTTCATGGCGGCTGCCGGGATGGTTCGACTGTGCGAATCAACAGATCCACGCGATCGCATCTATGGGATTCTCGGCATCGCCTCAGAGTTTGACGTCAGCAATGGCATAGCACATAAACCAGATTACAGCCTCACTGTTGTGGAAGTCTATGTGCGTGCGACCGCATCAGTCATTGAAACACGTGGTGATCTTGCCTGTCTTACACTTGTCTGCGATAGTTCCTTTAAAAGGTTCAAGAATCTCCCAACATGGTGTCCGGACTACAGCGCACCTATCGGGCCGCTAAAGGACTACAATGAAATTACAAGGACATGGCGACTGGGACTAACCTGGTCTGATGCGCAGATTCCAAAGGTTTTTGGAACCTCGCTGCTTGGAGTAGACGGAATCATGATTGATGTTGTGACGGATACAGCTACTATCAAAGAAGATCGAGAAAATAAGGGGGCGAAGCATGGCGTAGCCGCCTTGTTCAACTTAGCAGCACAATTGAAAGACCAAGGTTCAAGGGATTCTCCCATAAGGTAGGACTCACGATCTATTTACTCGCTCCTTATGGCTTACTTCTCCAAAAGCTACACGCAACGTTCTAGCCCATTTGAAACACTATGGAGAACCATCATTCTAGACAGCTTTGATGCTAAATCACCGGCTTCAGAAACAGTCGCATTGCTCTTTCCGGCCATCGTCGCATTTCTCCTTAACGCCTCCTTAAGGCCAAAAGATGAGCACGATAAACGAAAGGGCTCGTTGCTTAAGGAATTGCTTGAAGAATTGCAAAAGCTGCAAGCCAGTGTCAACCGGATTGTGCACCTTGAACCGCACGCGGACTCCCGTTTGCCAAAAATCGACCTGATGCGCCAGCACATTACTTTTGCTATCCAAGACGGCCAGAAGGCTTCCGATGGACTCCTACTTTATGCTGCAGAAGAAATTTCGCGTTTCTATACAATACACAAAGCCGCATTTCTTGCAATGGATCTGTCGGGCGAAAACAAAACGTCTCTCCAACCTGATGAATTTCGGTTTACCAATTCGTCCAATCTGGACAAAGACATCCTCCAAACAGATGAAATTCGGGCACAAGAAATACTCTCCCAACATCTAATACCCGAGACTACCATCCTTTTCAGGAAATTCTTCATTACCAAAGGCAATACTTTAGGTTCAGGTCACGTGTCAATCATGGCAGGAGACGAGATTTGGTTTCTATATGGAGCTTCTGCGCCAGTTATCCTCAGACCCCTTGCCTCTGGTAATTACATGTTCATCGGCGAAGCTTACGTCCACGGCGTCATGCATGGAGAGGCGGGGGCTGGCTGTAAAACACATGAGTTTGTTATGATTGAGTAGAGGTATAAGATGCGTGCACGTGAGGCTAAGTCAACTGCTGGAGAGTGAGCGCAAATCGAGACTCTCTTAAAAGAGAGAATCGTATGGAATTGAAGGTATTTCTATTTAAAATAAGGGAAATTACAAGTTGTATATGGTAGTATGCTTCCTTGTGGTAAACACACTTCACTCAGGAATTTACGATCATGCTTGATCAAGTCGGCTCAGAAGCAGCTCAGTCTGTTTATTCTTGCTCACATTCCACTCAAGCCCGAAAATGGGAGTAGATCTTATATGAGGGTAGTTTTCATGCGATAGTATTGCGCTGTTCTCGGATAGCCTATCAAATCGGACAGCCATTAAATTCATTTTACTCTCGGACCTGAGGGGCCTTTTTGGTTCGAAAAGCCTCTTGAATCGGACAGCCGAATTATTCGAACAGGTTATTGATTCATCTAGCCTGTCCAATCATCTCTGGCCTGTTGATTCGGTCATCCCGCCTTATGGATCCAATTGGACCGTGGGCGAAACTGAGCAATCCATGATCAGTCTGAAGCAAGTTGGGTTAGAAGTTGATTACGATTGAGCAGAGCGTAAGCAAGCGGTGGTGTGTGACTAAACTGGATTGAGCCGAAAAAAGCCCCGCGATTCTTTTTTCTGACTCAATAAGGTATGCTCGGATCTACACACCACGTTGGGACGCGGGTGTGGTGACTTTGTTGCAAATAATCACCCCATTAAATCGAACAACTGGAAAAATCTTGTGCTGTATGACTCTTCATCAGATAAACGGTTGTCTTTTCATGTTCATTACAACGTTCTAAGCATAGCAAGAGCCTGAAATTTGCAATGTCTGCTAGCATTCCGAGATTGCTCTGCCATTCATTCTCTCGTCCAATTCAACACTTAGGTAGAAAGTACGGAGGTTCTCGTCAATATTCGAAGTTTCAGTTGTGGAAACGAAGACCTCGGAACACTGATCACGGAATACATGGAGTATGGAGTCGTCATTTGCATTGGGATTTTGTCATGCAGAAACCTCCGGAACGTTTCTCCAGTGGCATTGCCCCAATTCTTAAGAATGGAAATATCCAAGTGTACTCCGATACAGCTCATACGCACGTAAATGTACCAGCAGCGTGGCTCCGAGACCACTGCCAGTGCAAGGAATGTGTACATGAGTCTACGAAGCAACGACTGATCGAGACTTTCGACGTCATTCCCAGTGACATATCAACAACACATGCTCAAATTAACGAGGACTCGAATGGTTTCGAAGTAATCTGGCCCGACGGTCACCATAGCTACTACACGAAAGATTGGCTGGAGGGAGCCGGCATGAAAGCGAAACCACGATCGGCCGAACGACAAGGCATAGCAGAAATCACGTTCTGGTCTGGGACTTCCATCAAGTCCAACCCACCTACGGTCGATTACGAAGCGATCATGGATCCGTCCGACGCAGGAGTAAAAGAATGGCTATCACTCATCAGGCGCTACGGCTTCTCTTACGTGTCGAACTGCCCAGTCTCTCCCGAAGCCTCATTAGCCATGATGGAGCGCATCGCATTCATCCGGCCAACGCACTACGGCGGCTTCTATGACTTCACGTCGGACCTATCCAAAGGCGACACGGCCTACACGTCGCTCGCGATCGGCGCGCACACCGACAACACGTACTTCTCGGACCCAGCGGGGCTGCAGCTGTTCCACCTGCTCTCGCACACGGGCGGGCGCGGCGGCGCATCGCAGCTGGTGGACGGCTTCGCGGCAGCGCACGACCTGCAAGTCGAAGACGCCGACGCGTACGAGACGCTGAGCAGCGTGCGGGTGCACAGCCACGCGAGCGGCAACGCCGACAGCAGCATCCAGCCGTTCCAGGCGTTCCCGACGCTGGTCCACGACCCGCAGGCCGGCCATCTGCAGCAGGTGCGCTGGAACGGCACCGACCGCGCCGCCATCGACGCGCCGCTCGAGCGCATGGACGCCTGGTACGACGCTGCCCGCAAATGGACGGCCTTGCTGCGCCGCCGCGAGTACTGGGAGCAGCTGGTTCCCGGAAAGCCGCTGATCTTCGACAATTGGCGCGTTTTGCATGGCCGCAGCGCGTTCACGGGGAAGAGGAGGATGTGTGGCGGGTATATCAACCGCGATGATTTTGTGAGTAGGTATAAGATGACGACTCTAGGGAGGGATGAGGTCCTGAGGTTGGTGGCTCAGGGTTGAAGTCTGCGTAGGGCGGATGATTCAACATCAAGTTGGGATTTGGTGAAGATCTAATGCCACAGTTAAGTAGTAAAGCATGCTGTAGCATTGAATCCCTCCGCTGGATGTCTACACTCAATTTTCTCCTACGAAGATATGCATCGCCATTGCGCTATTTATTTGGTCGTTGTGTACGACCCTACAATCTTAGACGAGAGAGACTTTTGAAGTATCAGTATTGATGCTAGAAATTTTCACAACTTGCATAGTCGCATTCATCTCTCGCCAGGTTCGAATTCATGCTCCGCTGTAAAGAACTTAACTCCTTTACCAGCCATCGCCGTTCCATGCCTTTGAATGCAATCTGCGCAGCCTTTCCGAAATCGAGGTCCTCTATATTATATTCACGACTCGTCGGTGAGTTCAGGAACCGGAGAGAGCTTGCTCTCGCTCTTACTCCCTGAGCTGAGACGCCCGTGAGAACGAATGGTCCTCCTACAGTTGGCATGCTGTCGCTGGGGAGAGTTTTCGTCGGCAAATTCCTCCGTGACCTCAGAGAAGCACCTTCCCTTAAGTATCTGCCTGACACCGAACAGCCAGGAGCCAAGATTTCGGACTGTTTGGTCGTCCATGCCCACCCAATCAACTCCGCCGAGCACGCCGGCAGCAGCC
>Ga0335073_10012398_pt1 | contig 11968 bp, 16 predicted proteins | sample Lox_Sample_22_FD_207093 | JGI IMG/M metagenome (GOLD analysis project Ga0335073, IMG submission 207093) | Soil microbial communities from Loxahatchee National Wildlife Refuge, Florida, United States - Lox_Sample_2.2 | ecosystem: Environmental > Terrestrial > Soil > Wetlands | place: USA... | reverse complement strand
TTGCCTAACCATCTATAAGGAGACACTAGTGTGTCTGCAACCCATTCCCTCTGCACATATTTTCTATGAATCCATTCCTTCCTTGAATTTTAGTTAGTTCGTCGACTGAGAACTGACCGTGACATTTCACTTGCTGCTGGCCGAAGAATTGGGCCTCGTCTTTTGATCTGAGGCTTGTAATTTGCCAGCCAGAATCTAGAGTTATTTCGAATCGTGTTTGTGCCAGTACTTTTGCGCACGAAAATTTCCCCATCTGGCTACTTGCGCAATGTCGTCCAGGTTCCATTCGTGTAGGTCGTAAAAGATGTAGAGACCTGGATGTTAATACTCCAACTATGGAGGTATATACATCGTCCGAATGCAGGCGGTATGTACTCTCTATGGTGTTTGGCACATCTGACTGTTAGAGTACAGAAAGCAGAGGACACCAACGCCTGGCACAGAAAAATTCCAAGCATTGGATTGACGAAGGCAATGGAGTTGGCCGGGATAGCTTCACGTAGCGTCATCACATCTGGGTCATGTTGTAGGCCGCAGTCGGCACAGTACCTTTCATGTCAGCAAAGGATTTGTGAGTCGCACCGATTCGAAGGGAGTGCTCGTAGCATCTGACAGTTAGTAAATAAGAAAGTCTCGTGCGTTCAAACCCGCAACATTTCTTGAATTGATAAGCGATGTCGATGGATATTTGGCCATGGTATCTGGTGTCTCCCTCTACTTATTCTCCACGTCCACGGCCATTCTTTCTCCATCTCACTGACTATCTCTGCTGCGGATGAAGACGAGTGATGGAGGACAACGGAGAAGCGAGACTGCCAATTCCGTAATCAACCGTCTTTCATGCAATGAACCTAAAATTAGTCGAAACTTTAAATCCCAGGCGAGGGTGGGATGCACACAATTAGCAAGCATGGGGCTCTGAAACAGGGTACATGGACGGCTAGAAGGTTCAGCCAGCAATGTCCCTGCAAATTCTATAGCCATCACAGCGCTCAGTACAGAACTCGCAATCGAGATTCCCTGACTTGATGAAGAATGGAGCATCTCCTAGCACTGTCTACTAAATTGCGCTGATGTCTGGTCTGTGGAGACCTAAGAAGAGGCGCAATCCGCTATTGATTGGAGTGGTAATTGTTGTGTTTGTGGTGTTGCTGGGTCTCTTCATTGTCGCCAATGTTGCCGGACAAGCGTATGAGAAGGATTTCTTCACTTCCTCGCAATACAATCCGTCATCTTCACATGGATTCCCGTCCAACTTTCTTGGTGGACTGTTGCAGAATAAGCCTAGCTGTAGCGATTTCCTGATACAGAGAGGCGATGGTATGTTCCTGATTTGATTCTATATTTCGATTTCTCATTTGGTTTTGACGGATGACTAAAATGTGAATAACTAGTTGTTCGCACGAACCACTCCTTGTTCGAATATAAGGTTATTCAAGCAGGGGCAGAGACGATTGCTTATGATGATGCGCCATTACAGAATTGCTTTGTTCAAGAGATTTTGATTACGAGTACCTCAATTCTAGAAACGACTTTGCCTACGAGTTTTGGTTTCTTCCCAAAAGTAAAGGTATACTACAATTTGAAGAGAGATATTAATTGAAAGATCTTGGTTTCATGCGAGACGCCGAACCTGATATTGGAGACTCATTTCACTTATGCCAACAACGATCCTCTTCAAGAAGTAGAGTCAGACGACTTTGAAAACTTGTCGCTGAGTATCAACACTTCGAGTTACTGGGCGGAAGCTGTTTTGATTTACTGGTGGGATCAATTGGCTGTCAACTTGACTCAAGCGAATCAAGACACTTTCAATTCAAGTTTACAAAGTGTTTTGCTGCGAGGTTCCTTCCTCTGGTAGGCGTGTCTAATGATAAGCGCTCTATCCGAACAACACTCAAACCGACCTGAATACCGATGCGACAGTTACGACCTCTATCACTCTCTTAAATGCTAGTCGTCCTATTTCATTTACCAGACCACCTTCCGCAGCCTTCAGCACAGAACAACTTGACCTCTTAAACGAATTGGACATTTTCAATGCCTCCGCACAACTATTCGAAGCAGCTTACTGGGCAGTGAATCTAGACTTGGGACAATTCAGCAGTCAAAATATTTTCACCAATCCAACACTCCTTGCAGATGCAACGGACATATTTCACGATAACCCCTTCATAAGTTCGACTTTTCAAGACACACCTTTGTCAGATGGAACGATCCCCGGAGACGGTTACAGAGGACTGCAGAATAGAGTATTGCCGCCAACACAGACGAATGCTAGCCTCAACGTGCTGTATCAATGTTGGAGATGGGTTAGAAAACCAATCTTATTAGCCCTTATGGATGTTGCTGTACCTGCGGTCGTACTCGTTGCAATTATTGGCTGTTTAATCTATTTCCTCCTGTCCATTTGCTGTTCTCTCGGAGGTTCTCTAAGTAGAAGAGGAAGTAAGTATCAACTTGGATAAGGCTAAACAATAGCAAACCGTTCTCACTTCACTTTGGTTCCTCAAGCACCAAGGGACAGTGCGGGAATCCCTCTCCGCGATACCAGAACTCAAAGCTTCGAAACACCATCTCGCGATCGAGCATATTCGATCCCTCAAATCGCCGTCGACCGAGCGTCTACTATACAAACTGACCAATTCTCAACAGAAGAGATCGGCCCCTCAGGAACAGTTTACCGTTTCCATCGGCGCTCTGATCCCTCGACTCCACGCACTGAAGAGGCCTACGAACCACAGTCAGACAATACAACGACGACATTATTGGCAGGCAAGAGCCCCGAAGTCAGAACACAGGGTTCAGAGAGCTCCGCTTCGATCATGGAGACTCCCGTCGTGCAGAGGGGAGAGTACAGAATTTCACCTAAAACAGCACAAGTATTTGAGGCACATGCGAGAAGAATGGCAGAGGAAGATGCGAGAATGTCTGACGATGCGGAAGAGTTTGGAATTGCCGTGCCGGGACCTTCGAGAGGATTGAGTCAACGGAAGAGTAATACCGATTTACGAAGGATGAAGGCTGTCAAGTAGGAACTGGAATTACAGATCAACTTTTGGAGTTCGGAAACAACGGGTAACCGGCTTAGGAAAGGGAAAGGAATATCTCATTCTTGGAAGAGTGATGGAATATCTGTATTTTATTATACGAGACTAGGAATTATCTGACAATATGATATTTGCGACGTTAATATTCATTCAGGCTCATTGATCAAAGGGTCGAGACCCAACCCTGTTACCGCACGTACTTAACAAACAGAAATATTAATGAGTGGAAAGTGCAGTCTGACCACTTGTTCCCGATAGATAATTGTTTGAGAGTGAAACATGCCTAATTATATAGGTTTTGCAACTGTTGCAGGCCTTGTTAGAGCTTTATCGCATTCTTCCCCGTAAAAAGATTATTGGATTCAGGGGCTGAATAACGTTGATTGGTTGCTAAAATTCCCGAGGCGCCTCTTCACTCGCCGGAAAATACAACAACTTAATATACGTCGACAGAATGGCAACAGCACCGACAAACAAAGAGCCTGGAAAAATTGCCGACTCGCCCGAGGGCCTGAGGCAGTGCTTTAAATGCGGTGCTCTTCCTACAGGTTGAAAAGGATTCTGTCTTTGCTCTTCTTCAACTTCGATGACAAATTTGTTTGTTGTTTTCTGGAAAGTTGTTGTGAAGACGCACTGACCATCAGCTGATAATCTGCTTCATCTCCACTTTGTTAATTTTAAATATGCAAGCTCGAAGCACAGATCGTTTTGCGATGAATTGAGGATCTCCGCAAGGACACTAAGCTGGACGAAAACAGGGGCAAACGCGGATCAAAATTCAATTTTCCTTAGGTGGGGACAACTCAACTCGAGTATCGGATTGCAATCCGAAAAAGGGAACCACAATCTCCCAAACGATATTCTTCCCATCCTACCAAGTCAACTGAAGTCAAAGTCCAGCACGAGTTAAGACATGACTATTCCTCAACCGCGGAGAGCGAAGAGCTCTGTTGCACTACGCGATCAGAGTCTTGCTCAGCAACGAAATCTGAAAGTCCCGCCGCCATTGCCATCTATTTCTTCATCTTCGTCCTCAACACCGTCCATTTCATCCGGTAGCTCGTTGCGCTCAGTTTCATCAGTTTCGTCAACACCTCTGACTCCTCCTCCGATTTTTGTTCCTCCCGCGACTTCTCCATTGCTTGGAAAAAGCCCTAACTCGTTGCTTAGCGAGAAACTCAACTTTGTCACTAGTGAGTTGGAATCTTACGTGGAAGAGGAGGAAGAAGATGATAATCAGAATAATGTCCACGTTGCAGTTCGAGTGAAACCAAACTTTAACAAGGACAAAGATGTATGGAATGCTGATCCACTGAGAGGATATGTGGGTGGAAAATTGGGTGACTTTTTCTTTGGTATGCAGATTTGTGTATCTGGGTTGACGGTAGATTATGTGTATACTGGAGAAGACACCAATTATAGCGTGTATGAAGCGAGTGTCAAGAAACTGGTTCGAAAGACAGTGGAGGTCACATGGATGAAGCTGGGATTATCCCGCTGGCCATTGGAGAACTCTTTGAAGAAATCTCATCGGTAATATTCTTAAGAGGATGAACTAATTGTAGCAACGAGCAAGAGAATATACATTGAAAGCGACCTATTTGGAAATTTACAACGAAAAGATCAGAGATTTATTACTTGACCCAAATCTCCCCGAGCCCGCTGAGATCAAGCTACAAACCGAGAAGAATGTAAGTCTATCTGATGTTCTTTTCTGACAACTAGGGATTTGTGAGGGCGGTGCCTCTAACAGAATACAAACTTTCCAAAGTAGATGATGTTCAACTTCTACTTCTGAGAGGAGATGCTTCTAGAATGACTGCTTCCACAGAATACAACAATGTTTCCTCTCGATCTCACGCGGTTATGCAAATCTTCATCGAATCCAGGGACCGATCTCGGCGAGTACGAACTTCCGTGCTGGTATTCTAGTTCTGTGATTCAAACTAATGGTAGAGCATGATTGATCTGGCTGGAAGCGAGAAAGCTTCTGCTCAAGAATCGAGACGTAAAGAAGGAGCTTATATAAATAAATCGCTCCTGACTCTCGGAACAGTCATCTCACGACTCAGTTCTCCAGGGGCAACAAGAACTTCACCGACGCCGTTATCAACTCCATCGACTCCACAAGCAAATCACATTCCTTATCGGGATTCCAAATTAACGCGGTTGTTACAACCATCCTTAAGTGGAGGAGGTTATATTACCATCCTTGCAACTATTTGCGGAGGACAAAAGTTTAGTGCTGAAACATTGTCCACATTGCAATTTGCCAAACGAGCAAAGAAGATTCCAGCGAAAGCAGTACAGGAAGAAAGTTTTGTTGAACATGGTTTTGAAGGAGAAATGGAATTAAGGAGACTGGTGGCTGATTATCAAATTCAAATTGAAGATCTGAAGAGACAGCTTGAACACGAGCAGACTAAAAAGATTGCAGACGAACAAACGAGAAAGGTTGCCGATACCGAGATGAATGAATTGAAAATCCAACGCGAAAATCTCAACAATCGAATCGAACGGCTCAGCGTGTTAGCATTGGCAGCGGGAGATGGAAGAAATCCCATTGTCCAACAAGTAACTCTCTTACTTGTGGAAATACTGACAAAAGACTATCACGGCGTTGGAGTCGGAATTATCGACACGTTACGAATACTGTGAGATTTTGGAGACTAAGGTAGAAACTCTCAAACGAGAAAAGAGAGATGGAGAGAGGGAATGGCACAAAAAGCTTGACGATAGAGATCGTTTGATTTCAGAGTTGAAAGCACAATTATTAGCTGGGGGATCACCATTGACGAAGATCGATACTAGGCTTCCTTCATCATCAGCAAGTTCGAGTCCTGTTTCTGCGGCGAGTTATTTACGAAGTTTTAATCCATTTGGAAAATGATGATATTGACGATTTACATAAAATTTGATGAGCATACGAATTGTAGAGTAGAGATTTCATGGACATTGAGTGGAGATGGAGGGTTAGTATAATAGTTTTAGCCTAATACATAATCTAAACAGTTCTCGACTTTTCTTGGTGAGATGAGATATGGGCACAGAAATCGGGGATGTGGGGTCCGCCAATCAAATCTTGCCGATGTGACGCACTCTGTCGAGAGCCAAGCTCCGCTACGTTATCATTTCGGCCACCATCAATAGCTTTGTTCCTAGCCTCGTTACCGCAGAGCAATTATGAGTTCAAAGGCAGGTCTTCAGCAGAAGCTTTGTGCTAATATTAGCCTCAATTGAGAGGATTGCCAGAATTTGATCTTTCTGGAAAAGTGTATGTCGGTGAGCACTAAAAGGAGACATAGGCTCACACGTTAGTAACCGGCGGTGCCCGCGGCCTTGGATTAGTTCAAGTTGGAGCCCTAATCGAAGCAGGAGCAGCAGCTGTTTTTGCATTCGACAGACTTCCGACACCAGATCCGAAGTTCGACGAACTCCGCGAGACTTATCCTGAGCAACATCTCGAATATATCCAAGTGGATGTCACGAAAACTCAAGACCTGAAAGAGAAGTTCAAACAAGTGGCGGACTGGAAAGGAAGACTGGATGGTCTTGTTGCGGCTGCTGGAATTCAGTATGAGGCTCCTGCATTAGAGTATACAGCAGAAGATTGTCGCAGGATTCTAGACGTAAACGTACTTTCAATTTCGTCGATGGAGTTAATGCGTAGGTCACTGGGGTGTTTCTTTGTGCCCAGGCAGCCGCAGAGCAAATGATTCGAACGAAATCTGAAGGCTCAATTATCTTGATTGCCAGCATGTCAGCAACAGTCGCAAATCGCGATCTCGATTGCGTGGCCTATAATGCGTCAAAGGCTGGAGTTTTGCAAATGGGCCGTAATTTGGCTTGTGAATGGGGAAAGTACAAGATTCGTGTCAATGTATACTATCCTCGATTCATCATCTGAAGGTAGACCATATCGCCGGGGTACATTGAGACTGCGATGGTAGCGCAGCTTTTCGAAACGAATGCTGCGAGACGCGAGATCTGGTCTAGTCACAATCCCTTGGGAAGGCTGTCAAAGCCAGAAGAATATTGTGCGGCAACGGTCTTTTTAGCCGGCAGCGGAAGCAGCTTTATGACCGGGTACACATCTTCACATCTCCCATTGACTTTAGCGCCGACTTGAGAATCGATGGAGGTCATTGTGCTTGGTAAAGTCACCGTACTATTAACATTGAATTCCCTAATGTCCCTTCAAAACTTGCCAAAAATGCATTTCATTATTCCACAATTTCAAATTCAGAAACTCGATCAGCTGCATAGACGTCTTTCCACTCCTCCCAAATTCGTTGCAATTCTTGGATGTAAAGTGCTTGCACTCGAAGGACTTCTTCTTCTGTTGCTTTTGCCATCTTTTTGACCTCAATCGGTCGTCCCACTAGTAATTAGGACGCTGTTCAGAGCGCAACATAACATACCGACTGTATTTATCTCGTGTCGCCAGGGCATTAGCCCAAAATCATAATTGAACACGCCTCTCGCCCAAACGACAGGGGTCGTGAACCCAGTAAGCTTTTTCATGGCTTCCTGAAACTTGTACATCTTTGAATTTGGTGCCTTCACGGCTTGCTGAAATAAATCTGCTGTTAGAACTGGTAAAATGCAGGGCGATACCATTCTCACCAAATGACAATATCGGCACTAGGAGAGATCCGCTTTCAATAGCAAGACGGATGAAACCATGCCTTTTACGCAGGACTAGTTCTAGAACACCTGGTCGTGCATGCAACGATTCTTCGGCACCTCCAATAACAATTGTTATCGAACTTCCTGGGCCGTTTTTTCTGAAGTCAGTGTAGAAGATAGTGAATTCTCACAATAAGGCTTCGCAGCTTCGTCGACTCACACTAGCTAAGCCAAGAGCCTGTAGATACTCTTTATACAGAGGGACACGGAAATTGCCATTCAAGGTGAGTAATGAGTTTGTTATTCCAGGAAACTTCTTGGCGAAATCGGTTCCTTCCGTTGCAAAATTTCCAAAAGCTCCCAGGGACACAAAGCCATGAGGATGATATCCTGAAATGAGACCAGTCTGGAATGTGTATACCCATAACGTAGGTGCGACTGGGATCTAGATCGGTAGATTTGTGAAGGCGGATGGGGAAGTAATTGCAAAAGTACCTCCAAGCTTTCACTTTTCTGAACCATTGACTGCGTTTCAAAGACCCATTTTCACTGGAATTGTCCATGCTGAATCGTATCTATCATTAAGATCGTTCTTTCACAGAAGTACTAGGTAGATGATAAGGAACTAAAGGTTAGTTGACTTCACGAGAAAGGCAATATACGGGCCACAGAAGCGGAATTGCACAGAGGAAGAAGAAACAACCGAGACAGAGAGCTGGTCCATTTAAGAACATTAGTACTGCCAGCGTTTGTAATCTGCGCTCTTAAACCATTAGAATAGGGACAATGATGGACGACGTACCAACTGGTATTCTCAATGGGGCGAAGTGGGGGTGTGGAGGTGGTTCACGCTGGAGCGGAGGTACAAACTTATCCCCATTCTGGTGCTTTTCACTTCCATTTCCATTTCCCTTTCGTTTTACCAGATGCGAATGCATCTCCTAATGGGAACAGCAGTCCGTCTTTACAGATGATGTCTGTGTGTTGTCATGAAGACGCTGAAGAATGGTGTGGAATTGGGGAATGACGGGCGGCTGATCTGTAATTTGCTGTAAATTTAGAGTATCCGTTTCAGGTTTGGCAAGTAGCTGATCTGCAACACGCACAAATCAAATATCCAAGTCAACTCCGACGCTCAAATTTCGAGATTGGGTATGCTATTAAGTTATACTGTACAAGCCTAGAAAATCGACACTTTTGCTATGCTATGCTCCATCCAAAGGCCTGTTGAATCCACCTGGTCTATTCATATACTGTCGATACGTTCTCTTCTTTATTAAATCCACCGCACCGAAATCTTCATGTTTCTTCCCCTTTGTAGAATGAAATCGACTGAACCCCATTAATTTTGACAGCGGCGGATCTTCTTCATATAGCAAAGCTGCTGCAGTGACTCCTTTAGTAGCAGGACGTGGGTCTATTTCCATCACCGGTTTTGGGGAGGTTGACAGCCGTCGTTCTTCTTCCTCGTGAACTTCAACTTTCTCGACATGCGAAGATTTAATCGGTGGAAGTTTCCGTGTCTCGCGATCGGGTCTGCGGGGTTCATCTAAACATGTCAGAGCCGGAGAAAATGGAAAATACCTTGTACGGGGGATCGCGTATCTCGTTCACGTCTCTCGTCTCTTCTATGATGTCTCTCATCCCTTCCATTTTGCATTGACGAGGACCGACTTGGCTTTGGACTAGGGGAACGATCTCTTCCATTCCTTCTGTCATCTCGTCTCTCATCTCTGCGGTCATCTCTCCTATCAGACCGCCGCCTTTTATCGTCCCGCGGTGACCAGTCACGATCTTCTGGTGACCTTGACCTCTTATGCGACCGCCGTTCTCGCTCTGTGTCCCGTCGATTCATCAACAAGTTTGTGCACAAAATCGAATTCGAAAAGCAGCCAAAATATCTAGTCTTTCAGAGTCACGTGACGAAAGTCTACCGTGGAAATTAGTGGCTGAGCTTTCTGGGGAGATCTACGCCAGGCACTCGACAGCTCCCGGGCCATGACTCATGAACACGTATCTTTGGAATCGTGACGTTGGAAGAATTCCATCTAGAGAATTTCGTTATGCGCAGACAGATCGGCTTTATAGGTCACTCCATAGATCAAGCAATAAAAGCCTGCGACAACGTCATGATGGGGCTGTCAATACTCTGGATATTGAGCAGATAAATGGACGATAGTACCCCTTCCACCGGCAAGTACGAGCTAATCATTAGTCTACTTTCAGGAGGTGCCGATACGGCAATCAATGTCTGGGACCTTGAAGCACTGGACGCGAATCAAGAAGAATCTGTCATTGATGCTCTCGGAGGGATTCCTGCGTATTCGCAACTTTACCTTTCATTTTGACGTTAAGACATACCGGCCATCAATTCGCAATAACCGGGGTAAGATGGTGGCCAGTGGACACAGGAATGTTCACTTCAAGTTCATTCGACAAATTTCTAAAAGTGTGGGACACCAACACTCTAGACGTATATTCATATTTCCGCACTTTTGACAGCCATAGAACGTGGCAAGTTTCTCCTTCGACGCTAAAATCTATTCTCACTGTGCGTCGCCGGTACCTGTGCACACATTAATCGCTTGTATATTCCACTCCTTGAATTGTCTCATTTCAGGCGGTGCCGAGCTTCCTTCAATTCGGCTTGTTGATCTCCGAACAGGAGGAGTAACCCAGACTCTTACCGGTCACAGTTTTGGTTTTGTTATTGCAGTACAGTGGTCTCCGACTCAGCCATACTTGCTTGCCAGCGGAGGTCATGATGGAACTGTTCGTCTGTGGGATGTGCGACGGGGAAAATCATGTCTCGCGTCTTTGGACCAACACAATACAGCAAGTCGTGGCACCGGCGGTTGGCTCAACCCAACGAACAAAGCACACACAGGGCTGGTGAACGGTCTCGAGTTTACAGCCGATGGACTTCATCTGGTAAGTGTAGGCCATGATGAAGAAATTAGAGTTTGGGATATGGAAACGGGGTTGAATACATTAGTGTCTTTCGGACCCATTCTCAGGAACCGCCATGGCATGGAAGTGAAACCGTATATTACACCTCCAGACACCTGCCAAACCCCTCTTATGTATGTTCCTTCAGATGAGTCAGAAATTCTCTGTTTCGAATTGTTTACGGGGGAACTAGTGTCTCGTCTTCAAGTTTTGGGTGGACTTGCAGGAAGGGCGACCTGTGTTGCTGGGAGACCAAGCCATCAAGTATGTCGCCTTCTCTTTCTCTCATACTGACGTAAGGAATTGTATTCAGGGGCAATTGATCGTGAGATCGGTGTTTGGGAGTCAAATCTGGTATACAAGCAACCAGAAAACTCAAATGTTGAAGAACATATCTTGCGAGGGCACCAACTCCTGAGGGATATCTCGAGGGCATTTGTCCCAAACCAAGAGTAGATTTGAGTTTAACTTTGGTCGTGAGCATTGATACCGGCGTAGGACACAACATTGTTTGGAGTATGTATTTGATAGAGATATTCAGATTTTTCATGCCATGTCTCAAGAAATCTTTTGCAATCTGATGACATTCTTTAATTTTTAAATCTTACAAGTTTTCATTTCACATGAAATGTACCAGAATGAAAGTATTCCCCTTTGAGCCTCGATCCTATCAAAAACCAAGCTTCAAAAAGTCCGCATTGAAAACCGTTCCTTCAAGTACTTTACCATACTGTCACCAGAGCAATACAAATATAAAGGGATAAGAAGGAACTAAACCGACGACAACCTTGTAAACCCACAAACGAACTATTGAATATAATAAAACAAATCAACTTACTTTCCTTTGACGAATTTCCCGAGATTATCACATATCCTAGCCTTTCCCACGTATTCTGGTTATCTATTCCAAATAAAAAAAAAAACGAAGTTGAAAGTAAAAGCGAGGAACTAACGATTTGGTGGTGTCAGGACACATTGGTTCTAACTATTTTTAAATGATACAACTTTCCGCGCCGCGGGTCCGTAAGAAGTCGAAGCAGAAGAAAGTAGACTTTTTGTGGTTCAAGTTGCGAATCTCATGATGGGGGACGAGACGAATCCGGCGGCTGCGAGGGAAGAGATGATGGTTGTCTTCGTTCTTGCCAAAGAATGTAGACGAAATGCTCGAGTTGCTTCACTCGCTCTTCCAATGTCCGATTTCTTTCGATCAGCGAATCGAAGTAACCTCTACTTCCATCTGAACCACGATTTGCATCAATTGATTGCCTTGCGCTGCGATCGTAGGAATTCCGGGATGACGGCGATATCAGGGTGCCTGGAGACGGTAAAAGGGGTAATGT
>Ga0335073_10012397_pt1 | contig 11969 bp, 11 predicted proteins | sample Lox_Sample_22_FD_207093 | JGI IMG/M metagenome (GOLD analysis project Ga0335073, IMG submission 207093) | Soil microbial communities from Loxahatchee National Wildlife Refuge, Florida, United States - Lox_Sample_2.2 | ecosystem: Environmental > Terrestrial > Soil > Wetlands | place: USA... | reverse complement strand
GCACAACCGGACGCGCGAGCTGCCGCAGGTCGAGCAGGTCGGCGGATGGCTGGCCGCGCGGATTCCGGAGTCGCCGCCGGCGACGATCGTCCACGGCGACTACCGCCTCGGCAACACGATGTTCGCGGCGCAAGCGCCGGCGCGGCTGATCGCGATCTTCGATTGGGAGATGGCGACGATCGGCGACCCGCTCGCCGACGTCGGTTACATGCTCATGCACTGGACCGAGCCGGGCGATGCCCTGGGCAAGTTCAACCTGAACAACGTGACGCTGCAGCCGGGCTTCCCCACGCGCGCGGAGCTGACCGCCCGCTACGAGGAGCGCTCGGGCCGCCCGGTCGGGGCGCTCGACTGGTACGTGACGCTCGCGCTGTGGAAAGCCGTCGTGTTCATGGAGGGCAACTACAAGCGCGCGCTCGCCGGCTCGACCGACGACCCGTACCTGAAGTCGTTCGGCGAGGGCGTGCTCGAGATCGCCGACCGGGCACTGGCGGTGACGCGCGATGGCCTCTGAGGACGAGCACGGCGCCCGTCCGCCGGCCCCCACCGACGAGACGCCCGCCGAGCTGTCATGTCCGCTCGGCGTGCGCCTCAGGTGACCGCCGCGACTCGCGACGGATTGCTCACAACTGCTACAGCTTCGTCAGCCCGATCTTCTCGGTGCACGTGACGTGGACGCTGTCACCGCTCGTGCACTTGATCGTGCCCTTCTTGCCCGCGGCGCCGGCGTACGTGCCGGTGCCGCCGGTGACGGTGAACGTCCCCACCCACGACTCGCTTTCGAAGTTTGTCGCGGAGAGGTCGCCCGATCCCTCGTTGGGAATCAGGTTGAACTTCCCGCGGACCGAGCTCGTGCCGAAATAGAGCGCGTAGCTACCGACCGTGTCGCCGCTGGCGGGCACGGTGAACGTGGTGCTCTCGATCCCCGAGCCGGCCTTGGGGCAATGGGCGGGCCCGTACTGCGCACCCTGCGCCGGCGGCTGGTTCACCGACGGGGAGCCCGGCGGAGGGACGGTACTCAGGGTGATGTGGCACTTCAAGGTCGCCACAGACTTGGCGGCCGTGCCCTTGGCCAGCGCCGCTGGCACTCCGAAGCCGATAACAAGTGGGGCAGCAGCGATAGCGCTCCCCACGAGGCACATACGACGTCTCACTGATACCTCCAGGTAGTACTGGTGTCGAAAAAGTCCGTTTCGAGGCTCGCCTCGCGACCGGCACTGAACGCGCGCGGCCCGGGCGCAAACTCGCCCGGGCCACACACACGATGAGTCACCTCACGTCAGCCGATCTGGTTGACCGCAGCGTTGTCCGCACGCAGCACCACCTTGGGTAGCGGCGCGAAGTCGAGCGACGGACCGAACCGCTGTCCACCGTTGAGCGCGTAGCTGATGAACGACTTGAGCAGGGCTCCGTTGCCCGCGTTGGTGGGAACGATGCAGTACGTGAACGTGGAGATCGGATACGCACTCTTCAGATTCTTGTGCGGATCCACGATCGTCAGCGTCCGGTCCGACGGCACGCCGTGGATACCCGACGCCGCGGCCTCGATCGCACTCAGGTTAGGCACCACGTACCTACCGGCGGCGTTCTTGATGCCGACCGCCGGGAGGCGATTGGCGATCAGGTACGACACGGCGATGTAGGCGATCCCGCCGTTGGTTCCGGCAAGCGCGGTGGCCATGCCGCCGTTGCCCTTCGCGCCGACGCCGGTCGGGAAGCTGACCGAGGTCGAGCTGCCGACCTTGGATCCGAACGTACCGTTCACGTCCGACAAGTACCGCGTGAACGCATATGTGTCACCCGACGAGTCCGAGCGGAAGAACACCGTGATCGGCGTGCTCGGGATGCGCGACCCCGGGTTCAGCCTCTTGATCGCAGGCGCGTTCCAGTTCGTGATCTGGCCGAGGTAGATCTGGGCGAGCACAGAACCGGTCAGATGCAGGTTCGTGCCGTGCTTCAGCCGGAGCCCGTTGATGTGGTAGCTGACGCCGGTGGCGGTCAGCGCCCACGGGATCTGGATCAGGTTCGACGGGACGCCCGAATACACGTCCAGCGGGGCGTCGGAGGCGCCGAAGTCGACCAGGCCTGAGGCGATGTCCTTCTCGCCGGTCCCCGACCCCACGGGGTTGTACAGGACGGTGTTGCCGGTGGAGTTACCCCAGGCTGCGGCCCACTCGGCCTCGATCGGAGCAACCAGCGTCGACCCCGCACCGTTGAGCGTGGTCGCAGACGCGACGGCGGCGCTCAGGCCGAAAACAAGGCCCGACACCAACCCCGCGCACGTCAGGGCCACCAATCTCTTGGAGCGCAAAGCAGAACTTCCTTTCCTCTTGGAAACCGATACTGCTCGGCACGGTCCGGCCAGCCCCTCCCGAGCGGCGCTAAGCATCCCGGTGCAGGTTTGGCCAACTGTGACCAATTTGTGACCGTGTTGTTGCAAATCTGTGATCGCTCGACCCGCGATCCGTAGCCCCGGGAGCGATTTCCCTACGCTTCCGCCGCGTGTCCTCGAGGGCAACGTTCAGATCGAGGCGGCCGGGGGCGCGAGCGCCTTCCAAACGGCACGCGCGCCGAGCCGGACGGCTCGGCGACCGCGTGATGTTCGTGCTGTGCCTGGGCGCCGGCGTGATCGTCGTCGCGACGCTGGTGGATGTCGTCTACCAGCTCGCGAACAACGGGAGCATGGCGATCTCGAAGTTCGGCTTCGGATTCCTCGTGCATTCGACGTGGAGGCCAAACGTAAACATCGAGGCGGCCGGCAACCTCATCTACGGGACGCTGGTGACCTCGTTCATGGCCGTGCTGCTCGCGACGCCGCTCGGAATCGGGATCGGCCTCTACCTGAGCATGATGGCGCCTCGCCGGGTGCGCTCCACCGTCGGTCCGCTGGTCGAGATGCTGGCGGCGGTGCCGAGCATCATCTATGGGTTCTGGGGGCTGGTCGTGCTCGTCCCGTTCGTTGACCACCTCGAGCCGGGACTGCACAGCGTGCTCGGGTTCATCCCCCTGTTCGGTACCCCGTCGCCAACGGGCATCAGCGTCTTCGCGGCGGGAATCGTGCTGACCGTGATGATCCTGCCGATCATCTCCGCGCTGAGCCGCGACCTGTTCCTCACCGTCCCGCAGGAGCTCAAAGACGGCGCCTCGGCGCTCGGCGCCACCCGTTGGGAGGTGATCCGCGGGGTCGTTCTGGCGACCACGGTGTCCGGCGTGAGCGCCGCGGTCGTGCTCGGCCTGGGACGGGCGCTGGGGGAGGCGATCGCCGTGTCGTTCGTCATCGGCGACTCCGACCACAGGCACACCTCGCTGTTTCAGCCCGGCGCCTCCATTGCCGAGCGGATCGCCAACCAGTTTCCCGGGCCTGTCAACGGCCTGCACACGTCCGCGATGTTCTACGCCGGCCTCGTGCTCGTGGTGATCGCGATGCTGACCAGCATCGCCGCGCGGGCGATCGCCGGCCGGTTCGACGTCCAGGCTTCACTGGGTGGACGTGCCGCGTGAGCACCACGGCTCCGATCACGCTCGGGGAGTCGGGGCTGTTCGATCCGACGGCGCCGCTGATGCCTTCGGGCAACCTGCGTCGGCGCGCGGTGGTCGACCGCGCAGTGCAGGTGATCGCGACGGTGGCGGCGGTGGTGGCGGTCGCCGTGTTGGTGATCATCGTGATCGGCGTCGCAAAACACGGAGCCGAGGCGCTCAGTCTCAACTTCGTGATCCAGAACCCGCAGGGCCTGGCCGGAGGCGGGATCGTGAACGCGCTGCTCGGCACGCTCGAGATCGTCCTCGCCGGGGCCTTGGTGGCGCTGCCGCTGGGGATTCTGACCGGGCTCTATCTCACGGAGTTCGCCGGCCCGCGGTCGCGTTCGGCGCGAGTCATGAAGCTCGCGCTCGACATGATGGCGGGCCTTCCGACGATCATCGTCGGGCTGTTCATCTATGGCCTGATAGTCATCCCCCAGCATCGGGAGTCCGGGTTTGCCGGCGCGATCGCGCTCTCGATCATCATGCTTCCGCTGATCGCGCGGGCGAGCCAGGAGGTGCTGTTGCTCGTCCCGGGCAGCCTGCGCGAGGCCGCCGACGCGCTCGGCGTGAATCGCTGGCGTACGGTGCTCACCGTCATCCTGCCCGCGGCGATGGGAGGGATCGTCACCGGCGCGATCCTGGCCATCGCACGCGCCGCGGGCGAGACCGCGCCGCTCCTCATCTGCGACGGGATCTACAACCCGAACACGACCTCGTTCAACCTCTTCCACGGGGTCTCGAGCGTCCCGATGTTCATCTACACCTCATATGACCTGCCGCTGACTCAGGCGGTGGATCGAGCCTGGGCCGCCGCCTTCGTGCTGATGGTGTTCATCCTGCTCGCCAACATCCTCGCGCGCGTATTTCTCGGGCGCAGCCGTGCGAAGATGGCGCGATGACCGAGTGGGACCGGGACAGCAGGACGGCGAGCCAGATCATCCGCGGCGAGGAGAAGGCGGGCCGCGTGCGCCTCCGGACCGAGCCGGTGCTCCCGGTCATCCGTCCCGAGGACAACGGCGGCGGGACCGAGACGCGGGCCGTCGTGTTCGACATTCGCGACATGGGGGTCTACTACGGGAGCAACCGTGCTCTGGCCGACACGACGTTGAAGATCTACCGCAACCTCGTCACTGCGGTCATCGGTCCGTCCGGGTGCGGGAAGTCGACCTTCATCCGCAGCCTGAATCGGATGAACGATGCGATTCCGGGCTTCCGGGTGGAAGGTCAGATCCTCTACCACGGCCACGACATCTACGACAGCCGCGCCAACCGGGTCGAGGTCCGCCGGCGGATCGGCATGGTGTTCCAGAAGCCCAACCCATTTCCGAAGTCGATCTACGACAACGTCGCGTGGGCCTCGCGCAATCTCGGCATGAAAGATCGGCTGGACGAGCGCGTGGAGGAGGCGCTGCGCCAGGCCGCGCTGTGGGACGAGGTCAAGGACCGCCTCCGCGCCAGCGCGCTAAGCCTCTCCGGCGGTCAGCAACAGCGCCTGTGCATCGCGCGCGCGATCGCGATCGAGCCCGACGTGCTGCTTCTCGACGAGCCGGCTTCGGCACTCGACCCGGTATCGACGGCCGCGATTGAGGGGCTGATGCACAACCTCAAACACCGGTTCACGATCGTGATCGTCACCCACAACATGCAACAGGCCGCGCGCGTGGCCGACCGCACGGCGTTCTTCAGCCTCGACTCGACCGGCGCGGACCGCGTGGGCACGCTGATCGAGTACGGCGATACCAAGACGATCTTCCGCGACGCATCGGACCGGCGTACGCGGGATTACGTCGCCGGTCGGTTCGGCTGAGGCGCGGTCTAGGAGAAGATCGAGTCGCTCGGGATCTGCTGCAGGATCGGATGGCCGCACTGCCAGCAGAACGATGCGCCGGTGCTGTGCGGCGCTCCGCAGCTCGAGCAAACGCCCGCCGTCGCGCTGTGCTCGAGGCGCAGTATCCGCTCGATCTCGCCGAGCTCGGAGTCGGCGTCCTGGAGCACGGCGGCGCGCTTGACCAGCACATCGACGCGGATCCGATCCCGGATCGCCATCTCGTAGACGAGACCGCCGAGGTCCCATTGCAGCTCGGCCACGCGCGCCTTGAGGACGTCCCGCCGGCGCTCGAGATCGACCACCTGGCTTTCGGTCGGCGTCTGGGGAGGCGGCGACCCGACGGTCCCACCGGTTGGGTTGACCGTGGCCGCGCTCGCCGCGGATGCGCTCTTGGAGTTACTACCGCGTCCGGGAATCCGCATCGTCAGCCCCCGCTCAGTTCCCACCGAAGAAGTTCCCGTTGAACTTCCCACCCGAACAGCCGGCCTGGTTGCTGCTGCACGACCCGCCGGTGGTGACGGTGGGCGGCGCCAGGTTGTTCCCGTTGCCGAGCACCTTGCCGGCCGCCTGTGTCGCCTTCTTCTGGACCGCCGCGGACGGCGGAGCCTTCTGCGCGGCGGCTGCGTTCAGCTTCGACTGTTTCTTCTTGCTGACGTGCGAGGGCGTGGTCGTGGTCGGCGCGGTGGAAGCGCCAGTCGTTGGGGCCGCTCCGCCGCCGCCCGACACGCTGATCACCTGGGTCGCGGCGCCGGCCTTCGTCGGGTTGTTGTCGCGGCCGATACGCCCGATCAACACACCCAAGCCGATCGCCAGAAGCAGAACACCGACGAATGCCACCAATGTCGTGCCGGACGACGCCCGAGGCGGGCGGGGCGCCGCGCTCGCTCGCCGGCTCGACGAGCGTACCTCGGTGACGGGTTGGCTCTGGGGAAGCGACAACTGGCCGCGCCGCTCGCCGCATTCGACGCAGTACTGCTGGTCGTGCGACATCAGCGCTCCGCAGTTTCCGCACCGATCTCCGGCGTCCGCCGCGGGGACCGCGGCGAGCTCTCGGGTTGGAGGCGGGGAGGCCGAGAGGTCACGCGTCGGCGCGTCCGAGACCCGGTCTCCCTCGCGATTTTCCGGATTAATCGACGTTGCCTCGTCTCCGACTTCAGCTGGTTTCCATTATGGGCACAACAAACGGTCCCCGCGGCCTAGTATCAGGGTAGGTCACCGGACAATTGTGTACAAGCCGTGACCGAGATGGATAGAAAGGGTCACCCAACTCAAAGCCACCCTGTCCCGACCGGGACCGGCTTCGGTCACAAGATGTTCACAACTTCGACGATAACGACGGCGAGGCTTTCCGGCCGCCGATGATTGCCGAGACTTCGACTCCGCCCTCGTCGCCTGGTGCCGCGCGTTGCGCGGAATGCCACGCGCCGATGGCCCACGACCAGCGCTATTGCCTTCAGTGCGGGGCTCGGCGAGGACCTCTGCCGCCGCAGGTCGCCGAGCTGATCGGAGCGATCCACGAGCAGGGTCCCACTCCCGATCTGCCGCCGGGAACGCCGCTGGCCGAGGCGCTCGCCGATCCGGCTCCGGCCCCGGGCGGCTTGCAGTTCACGATGCCCGGGCCGCGCGCGGCCGCGGCCGCGGTCATGGCGATGCTTGGTTTCGGCGTGATCATCGGCGCGCTCGCCGGCGGGACTCCCATCGAAACGCTGGCCAATGCGCCGATGATCGTGCTCAACCTGGGCCATCCGGCAGCGAGCACACCGGCCGCCGTGACCGTGCCCGCGGCGACCGCGTCCGGCGACGGCGGCGCGGGCGGCGGGGGCGGCGCAGCCCCTGCGGCGGCGAACACCGCGGTGGCGTCCGCATCCCCGAGCACGACCCCTACATCCAGTGGCTCTGACACCACGGGAACATCTACCTCGACCGGGTTTGGCGACCTCCCACCGGTCAAGCACGTATTCCTGATCGTGCTTTCCGATCGCGGCTTGGCAAAGTCGTTTGGCGCGGGCAAGAGCGCCGGCTATGTCGGCGGCACGCTGCGCCGGCAGGGAGAGCTGCTCCAGAACTACTACTCGGTGGCGGGGTCGCCGCTCGCCAACGAGATCGCGCTCGTCAGCGGCCAGGGTCCGACCGCTCAAACCGCGTCGGATTGCCCGGTGTTCTCGCGCATCACACCCGGCCGCAAGGGCCCGCGCGGCCAAATCCTCGGCACCGGTTGCGACTACCCCAGCGCGACCCACACGCTGGCCAGCCAGCTGACCAGCGCCGGCGACACCTGGAAGGCGTATTTCCAGGGCGTGAGCACGAACGCGTCGACCGCATGCAAGGTGCCAAAGCTCGGCAGCAAGCCGACGCAGATCGCGCGGACAACCAACAGCTACCTCGCCTGGCGTAACCCGTTCGTCTACTTCCGGTCGCTGACGGCGGGTCACACGTGCCGCAGCCGCGAGGCCGGTCTCGGCCAGCTCGCCACCGATCTGAAGAGCGCCGACACGACCCCGTCCCTCGCCTACATAGTCCCCGCGGCGTGCTCGGATGGCAGCGAAGCCCCCTGCAAACCGCACACGCGTCCCGCGCTCGCCGGTGCGAACCGGTTCTTGAAGTCGGTCGTGCCGGAGATCAAGAACTCGGCCGCGTACAAGGACGACGGGCTGATCGCGATCACGTTCGACCAGGCTCCGCAGACAGGCCCCGATGCCGATTCGAGCGCCTGCTGCGGCCCTTCCTCGTACCCGAACCTTCGCAAGCTCACGACGCCGCCTACAGTGCCGCCGGCGGCGATGGGGGCCGGCGGGACGACGACGACCACGACCGGCACCACGACCACGGCCCCGACGACCACCGATACGACGTCGACGACCGACACGACCTCGACGACGGACACCACGACCACGGCCCCGGCGACCACCGACACGACGTCGACGACCGACACGACCTCCACGGCTCCGGTGACCACCGACACGACGTCGACGACCGACACGACGTCGACGACCGACACGACATCGACCACCACGCCGACGAGCACGACGCCCGCCACCCAGCTCAGCGGTGGCGAGGTCGCGCCCACGGGCGGCGGCGGGCAGGTCGGCCTGCTGCTGATCTCGCAATACGTCAAGCCGAACAGCATCGACGTCGTCGACTACTTCAATCACTTCTCGCTTCTGGGCTCGCTCGAGAAGCTGTTCGGGCTGCACACGCTCGGCTACGCCGGCGCGACCGGACTCCCCGTGTTCGGCATCGGCGTCTTCAACGACTACGGAGGCTGAGCCGGCGCGGCGGTTAGCCGCGCCGCCGAGACCCTCAGCCGAGTTCGATCGAGGTGATCACCGGAGGTTCGACGGGACGGTCGCCGGCGCCGGTCTCGACGCCCTCGATCGCGTCGACGGTGTCCATGCCCTCGGTGACCTGGCCGAAGACCGTGTGCTTGCCGTCGAGCCACGGCGCCGCCTGGGTGGTGACGATGAAGAACTGCGAGCCGTTCGTGTTCGGACCGGCGTTGGCCATCGCGAGCGCGCCGCGGACGACCTTGTGGCTGTTGATCTCATCCTTGAACGTGTAGCCCGGCCCGCCCATGCCGGTTCCGTCGGGGTCGCCGCCCTGGATCATGAAGTCCGGGATGATCCGGTGGAAGATGACCCCGTCGTAGAAGCCGTCGCCCGCGAGCTTGCGGAAGTTGGCGACGGTCTCGGGCGCGTCCTCGTCGAACAGCTCGAACGAGATCGCACCAAGGCTTGTGTTCATCTGAGCATTTGACATGGCGCGCAGCGTAGTGGGCTCGGTCAGTTGTCGTCGTCGCCGGCCGTTTGGACGGTATGGATCGTCGCGGTGACGCTGATGCTCGGCGGCGGGGTCGCCGGACTCGCCGGCGTCGCGGTGTCCGCGCAGTCGATCGCGAGCGTCTGCGGCGAACCGGCGACGGCCACGGGGGCGACGAGGGGGATCGTTCCCCTGGCGTCGCTGGCGTTGGCGCCGCCGAGGTTCGAGTCGAACTCCCCCTGAGTGCCGGTTACGTTGGGGGCTGACATCGAGCACGAGACATCCACCGCCTGGGAGCCGGTCGCCCCGGCCTCGGCGACCTGCACTGTCCCGATCGCCAGATAGGAAGAGCCGGCCTGGCTGCCGGGAAGCGAGACGGTGGCGACCTGCACCTGAGATCCGGTCAGTGTCGCCGTCTGCGGCTGGGTCCCGTATTCGTTCGGCAATGCCGGCGTGCACGTCACGTTCCCCGTCTGATTCAGCGACTGGATCGCGCCGATCGAACACGCGCTGGTGACCCGCAGCTGTATCTGAGCCGGGTCCACCTGGGTGGCGCCGACCGACCCGGGGATGATCTTGCGCGGGCCGACGGAGTTCGGGCCGAGCTTGACGTTGCCCACCGAGAAGTTCTTGAGCTGGGCGCTGCCGACGCTGTTCGGCGGTAGATGGATGGCCGCCCAGCTCACTCCGCCGAGCGCGACGAACAGGGCCACGAATGACACCGCGAGCGGCGCCGAGGGGCGCGGTAGACGCATCGCATTACCTCCCACGTCTGCGGTCCCGGCCAAGGCGGCCGGCGGTCCACGCGAACGCTACTCGGGCAGGCAACCCCCACGGCCGGCCCCGCGCCCCCGCGAGGCCGGCCGCTCTCTTGGGACGGAAGTCCTGGCTAGTTGTTGCTGGCGGTCTGGAGCGCGCTCAGCGTCGTGTCGACCTTGACCGTGGGAGCCGGCGCGGCCGGATTCGCGGCCGTGTCGGTGCAGCTCACGGTCGCCGGCTGAACGCTCGTCGACGAAGCCACCGGCAGCACCAGCGGGATCGTCCCGGCCGCCGGGTTCGCGATCGATCCGACGTCGACGGCAAACGTCTTTGTCGTGGTCGTCGGATTGGCCGGCGGCGGCGTGCCCGACCCTGCCGGGACCGACAACGTGCAGTCGACCTCGACGTGCTGCCCCGGAGCTCCTGCGGTGATCACCGCGTGCGGATTCGCCATGACCAGATACGACGACCCGGCCGCCAGCGACTGCGTCGCGACCTGCGTCGCGCTCGACCCGAGCGTCACGGCCGCGCTGTTCGATCCGAACTCGTTGGGGAGCGTCGGCGTGCAGGTCACCGTGCCGGACAGCCCGACCGACGCGATCGCGCCGGTCGAGCACGCGTTCGACACGCGCAGCTGGACCTGGCTCGAGTTGACCTGCTTGGCGCCGACGGCGCCGTTGATGATCTTGCGCGCGCCGACCGCATTGAACTTCAGCTTCCAGTTGCCGACGCTGCCGTTCTGGAGCTGTGCGGTCCCCACGCTGTTGTTGGGTAGCCGCGTGGCGGCGTAGCTCGCGCCGCCGAGGGCAACGAACAGTGCCACGAACGAAACGATCATCGGCGCCGATGGACGCCGCCGGACGAGTGATTTCAGACGCAAAAGCGGTACCTCCGGGGTGTTAGGTTCTCGGCTTACCAGCCGCCTACCCCACGCAACACGCCGGCGCAGCCCGAAGTCGCGCCCGCTCTCACGGGAGCTGACAGGGATCTGACGCGTGGCCTCAGGTGGCGGCCGGCTCGAGCTGCACGGTCTGACCGAGCAGCTCGGTGCCGCTGACCTGATCGACCACGCGGTCGACGTCCTGCTCGGGGACCTCGAGCAGCGTGAACCGCTCGAGCACGCGGACGTTGCGGACGTGCTCGCCGTCGAGGCCGGTGGCGGCGGTGATCGCGTGGATGATGTCCGAGGGCTCGAGCCCGGCGGCCCGACCCAGCGAGACGATCACCTTGCGCGCGCGGCCGTCGCCGTCGGTTGAGTCGTGCGGTTTGGAGTGGCGCCGTGGCTTGGTCTTGACCGCGGTGGGCGCGACGTGCGCATCCTCGACCCACGGCGCGAGCGTGACGCCGGCGTGGTTCTCGATCGCTTTGAGCTCCCGGCGTTGCTGGGGCTCGAAGAAAGTGATGGCCCGGCCGCTGCGACCGACGCGTCCGGTGCGGCCGATCCGGTGTACGTACACGTCGGGCGAGGTCGGGATGTCGTAGTTGATCACGTGCGACACGCCGGAGATGTCGAGCCCGCGAGCGGCGACATCGGTCGCGACCAGCAGCGGGAGCCTGCCGTCCTTGAACGAGATCATCACCCCGTCGCGGGCGCCCTGGGTCATGTCACCGTGGAGCGCCTTGACGTTCATCCCGCGGTCCCGGAGCGTTCTGTAGAGCTGCTCGGTGCGGATCTTGGTCCGCACGAACACGATCGCCTGCTCCGGTCGCTCGGCGGCGAGGACCTTCACAAGCTGGTCCGCCTTGTCGCGCGGGCGGACCTCGAGCGCGAACTGCTCGACGGTCTCGACGGTCAGGGTCGCCGCCTGCACCCGTACCGTGACCGGGTCGTACAGGTACTGGTCGGCCAACCGCCGGATCTCGGGCGGCATCGTCGCTGAGAACAGGGCGGTCTGCCGGCTCGACGGGGTCAGCGCGAGGATCTTCTCGACGTCCTCGAGAAAGCCGAGGTCGAGCATCTCATCGGCCTCGTCGAGGACGATGAAGCGGCACCCGTGGAGCAGCAGCGAGTGGCGCGAGATCAGGTCCTTGACCCGTCCGACCGTGCCGACGACCACGTGGCCACCGGCCCTGAGTTGCGCCTGCTGCGAGCGGATCGGCGCTC
>Ga0335073_10012395_pt1 | contig 11969 bp, 7 predicted proteins | sample Lox_Sample_22_FD_207093 | JGI IMG/M metagenome (GOLD analysis project Ga0335073, IMG submission 207093) | Soil microbial communities from Loxahatchee National Wildlife Refuge, Florida, United States - Lox_Sample_2.2 | ecosystem: Environmental > Terrestrial > Soil > Wetlands | place: USA: Florida... | reverse complement strand
GCTGTCTGATTGGGCTGGCGCCGCTTCGCGCCGCACGTGAGCAATCTCACGGAAAACCGCCATATCGCATAAACTGAGAACCCCATGTCGGAACCGAAACCGGGACGCAGCGGATTGCTACGATCCATCGGTCGCTGGGCAATGACGGGCCTGGTGATCAACTGCATCATCGGCAGCGGCATCTTTGGATTGCCCGGCGAACTGAACCGCCTCGTACAACGCGCCAGCCCGATCGCCATGATCGTCGCCGGAATACTCATGGCTTCTATCATGGCTCCGGCGGCCGAAGTCGCTTCGCAATTCTGCGAAGCCGGAGGGGCTTATTTATATGCTCGCCGCGCTTTCGGACGCTTCGTGGGGTTGCAGATCGGATGGTTTTCGCTGCTTTCCGCGGTTGCGGCAGCAGCGACGATTGCCAACCTGTTCGTGGTCTACCTCTCCGGAGATTTCCCGGCCACAGGGCAGGGTTGGCCACGCGCCCTGGTCCTGCTGGCTTTTGTTGGAGTTCCCGCCGCTATCAACTATCTCGGCGTCAGCAAAGGTGCTGTCTTGAGCAGTGTCCTCGTCGTGGCAAAAATCCTGCCTTTGGCCGTCATTATCGTCCTCGGGCTGGCGCGCTTCAGCACCAGACTCGAGGTGATTCACTTCGGCGAGATTACGGCGCCGGGATGGGGAAACTGGCTGAGCGCGCTGCTCCTGCTGATGTTCGCCTACCAGGGTTTCGAGTATGCCATCATTCCCGGCGGCGAGGTCGATAATCCCCGTCGTACGATGCCATTCTCCCTGGGGGCCGGTCTGCTGCTGGTGGTGGTGATCTACACATTGCTGCAATTCGTCACCGTGGCGACCATCGGCACCAGCACGAGCATGCGCCCGGTCGCCGACACGGCTTCGGCATTGATTGGGCCGATGGGCGGCATCCTGACGACGATCGCGGTGCTGATCTCGACCGGCGGCGCGAATTCCAGCTTGATGCTCGACTCGCCGCGCCTCATCTTCTCGCTGGCGGCTGAGCGCGAGTTTCCTGGCGTGTTTGCCAGCGTGCACCCACGCTTTCACACACCGGGCATCGCGATTATCAGCTATGCCGTGCTGGTCTGGCTGCTGGCCATTTCTGGAGGATTCTTCTGGCTTCTTGCCATCTCGGCAGCCGCATCGATGGTCATGTACATCAGCATCTGCGCCGCACTGATCCAATTGCGGAGAGTGCAACCGCATGCTGAGGCGCTGCGCGTGCCTTTCGGACCCGCGCTAAGCCTGATTGGAATCGTGATCTCGCTGGTGCTGATCGCGCAACTCCATCTCGACCAGGCTCTGCTGATGCTGGTGACGGTACTGCTGGCCGCGGCAAACTGGTGGCTCGCCCGCGCCGGGCAGCCTGGGCGACGGATGGAAGAGACCTCCCCGTCAGCATAGACGGCGGGGGAATTTCACCTTCCCAACGCTGCGCTGAAGCGCTGCTCTACCCAAACATTGGTTCTCCTGGCACAACAGGAACCGTGCCTGGCCTGGGCGTTCAATTCGGCCGCCCGACTCAGCTCCACGCGAGCGTGGTGAGGGAGTTCGCTTGCAATGATAATTGTGCCGTTGAATCCCCAAGTTGCAGCGTAATGGCTTGCGCGTCGCCGGAATTTGCCAGCACCATGACTCCCTCGCCGTCGGGGTTTTCAAAGGCGGCGTGGGTAATTCCGGCCAGGTCGCCCTGCGACTCGATGCGCTTCGCGCCGCGGCGGATGACGCGGGAAAAGTGGGCGAATCCCCAGTATTGGCCGCTGCGAGTGACGGCTTTGGTTTCGGAGTTGATGGTCACCATGCCGCCGCAGGAAAACGGTCCGATGTCAGGGCGGCCTTTTTCATCCAGTGCGAGATTCCAGCCGGTGATGGACTGGCACCAGTTGCGCAGAATCTCGATGTAAGTGTGGCCCCACTTCACCCAGTCGGTTGAATAGTCGGGAGAGGTGTAATCTGGACCGCCTTCGGTCCAGTACATCTGCGCGCCGGGATGAGCCTCATGGACGCGGGTCATCATATCCGGCGTGCCCACATAGCCGTGCCAGGCCACGGCGTCGCAGTACTTGCGAAGTTGCTGGTCATCCAGTTCCGCGATGGCGCGGCCCCACAAGTTGTAGTTGTGATCGAGAATCCAGATCTTAGAGCTGACGGCATTCTGCTCCAGCAATGGTCCCAGGTGTTCGCCCACAAAAGCGATTTCATATTCCTGGGGCCAGATGCAGGCTGGCATGCGGCCGTCCTGGTCGGTATCGACTTCGTTCTGCACGGTGACGGCCTGGATGGAAACACCCTCGGCGGAATAGCCCTGGAGGAATTTCAAAAAATAGTGCGCGTACGGTTCGAAGTATTTGCGCCGCATCGATCCGCCCAGCATGGAGCCGCCGGCTTTCATCCAGCCGGGAGGACTCCATGGCGAGGAAAACAGAAACAAATCGGGATTGGCCTGGCGCGCCTGGCGCAGCGTGGGGAGGATGTAGGCGCGGTCATGCTCAATGGAAAAGCGCGTAAGGTCAGGATCCGGCTCGCCCTCATCGAAGCTGTACACCTTGGTGGCGTAGTCGCTCGATCCGATGCAGGTGCGGCAGACGCTGAGATTCATCTCGGTGGGATGGAACAGTTCGTGGAATAACTGGTCGCGGGCAGGAGCAGAGAGCTGGTTGAACATGTAGCACGCGGAGTCAGTGAAGGCCGCGCCGAATCCGAGAATTTCCTGGTAGCGCATGCCGGGATCGAGCGTGATGGTGTTGGCAGCGTTCCCTGCCGAGGCTGGCTGCCATCGGATGGGAGCAGCCGCAGAAAAACGCAACTTGTCGCTGGTGACCCAGACTCTGATTTCGCGGGCGGATGCGGCCGGCAAGGCAAACAGCGAAAAGGGAGCCGTGGCCGTAGCCGAGGCTAGTCCAGCGGCCGAGAGTTTCAGAAAGTCGCGTCGTGTCTGGTGCGTAGGCATGGGATCTCCCGGCAGCATTTCGCGAACGTCTGTTCGTATCATAAAGTAAACGCCATGAGAGATCGTGCCCGAGAGCGCTCATTGCCGATTTTGCTGGTGCCCTCATTTGCCTATTCACTCTTGGTGCTTGCTTCCACGCTTACGGCGATGGGACAGAAAGCGCCGCAGGCGGCCAAGAAGGCGCGATGGATTCTTACCTGGAGCGACGAATTCAACGGTCGCAATCGCTCCGCTGTCGATCCAAAGAAATGGGCGTTGCAAACCGGAGGCGGCGGCTGGGGAAATCACGAACTCGAATACTACACGGCGCGCACGGAAAACGCCTATATCGAACACGGGAAACTGGTGATCAGAGCCGCGCGCGAAAACTATACCGGACCGGACGGCGTCAGCCGGGATTACACCTCCGCCCGGCTGCAGAGTCTGGGCAAGTTTTCGCAGACATACGGGAGGTTCGAAGCCCGCATCAAGCTTCCGCGCGGGCAGGGCATGTGGCCAGCATTCTGGATGTTGGGAGAGGACATTGCAAGCGTTCGCTGGCCGGCCTGTGGCGAAATCGACATCATGGAGAACATCGGCAAGGAGCCGGGGACGGTTCATGGTTCGATTCATGGGCCGGGATATACCGGCTCGGTGGGACTCGAGGCGTCATACCGCCTGCCAAAAGGAAGGCAGTTTGCCGATCATTTTCATGTGTTCGCAGTGGAATGGGAGCCCGACGCCATCCGGTTTTATGTCGACAAGCACCTATATGTAACCCGGACCCGCAATGATCTGCGGCCGGGATGGAAGTGGGTTTTCGACCACCCCTTCTTTCTACTGTTGAATCTGGCGGTAGGAGGAGACTGGCCCGGCAGTCCCGATGCCACAACGGTGTTACCTCAGACAATGCTGGTCGATTACGTTCGCGTTTATCGGCTGGCTGGGCCGCGCTCTCCAGAGTAACGGCCCGAGCACTTGGCGCAAATGCTTGGCACCGAAAGCATTAGCAGGATTCGCGCCGCGGCCGTCAAGGCCGGGCCTGGGCGGGGAGTTACCGAAGTTTTCCGGAGAGCCCACAAATTATTGTTTCTAAACACGTTAGCTGATATTTCTTGTGGTTCGGAAACAACCCGCGTTCCGGCCACCACGGGCGGGTCGCGTGCTGTGCCAAGCCATGCCTACTCGCTCACAATCGTGGGGAAGCCTGCCGATCGGAGCCAAGGGCTTCATTGCCCTGATAATCGCGTCGGGATTGTCAGCGCTGTTGTACGCCGCGATCCACCAGCGCAGCAGGAATATTGCCGAGTTTATCTGCTACCTGGGCATTGCCATTCTGGCGTCGCGGTTGCGAGTCACGCTGCCTGGAATCACAGGAACGCTCTCGGTCAACTTCCTGTTCATTCTGGTGGGCGTGGTCGAACTCAGCTATGCGGAGACGATTACGCTCGGCGCCGTTTCCATGCTGGCGCAGAGTCTCTATCCGGAGCGGCCTAGCGCGATACAGTTAACCTTCAACGTTTGTGCCGGGAGCGTATCCACGGCGCTGGCGTATTTCGTGTATCACCTTCCGCTGACCGGCCAGATCATCACGAGCCGGCCCCTGGCGCTGTGCCTGGCGGCTTGCACTTACTTTGTGGCCAACGCGGGTTCGATTGCCGCCATCATCTCATTCACCGAGGGCAAACCGCTACGGCAGATTCTGGTGGACTGTTATTTCTGGTCGTTTCCGTACTACCTGGTGGGGGCGGGAATCGCTGGCGCGATTTCGTGGTTCAACCGCACGTTCAACTGGGAGACTTCCCTTCTCTTCGTGCCCGCCATTTACGTGATTTACCGATCGTACCGCCTGTATCTGGGCAAGTTGGAAGATGAAAAGCGGCACGTCGAAGAAATCGCCAATCTGCATTTGCGGACCATCGAAGCCCTGGCGCTGGCTATTGAAGCGAAAGATCAAACCACGCACGACCATCTCGAACGGGTCCGCGTCTACGCCATTGAGGTGGCCAAGGAACTGGGCATGAAAGGAGCCGAACTGGAAGCCCTTCATGCCGCGGCTTTGCTGCATGACATCGGCAAGCTCGCAGTGCCCGAGCACATCATCTCGAAACCGGGAAGGCTGACGCCGGAAGAGTTCGAGAAAATGAAGATCCACACAATCGTGGGAGCGGAAATTCTCGAGCGGGTTCGCTTTCCCTATCCGGTCGTGCCTATCGTGCGAGCCCACCATGAAAAGTGGGACGGGTCGGGATATCCCTTCGGTCTGAAAGGCACCGAGATCCCCCTTGGCGCACGCATCCTGTCAGCGGTCGACTATCTGGATGCCCTGGCGTCCGACCGTCAGTACCGCAGGGCGGTGCCCCTGGAAGAGGTGATGAAGCGCCTGTCCGACGAGGCGGGGAAATCATTCGATCCCAAAGTGGTGGAAGTGCTCAGGAAACGTTACCGCTCCCTGGAGAATTTGGCCCTGGCCAAATCGGCGCGCGATGTTAGCTCTCCTCTCGCTACCGACATGAAGATCGAGCGTGGACCCGCCCCCGCCGCCGGATTCGAAAATATTTCGGTCGGCGACGCTCCGGGACGGGAGGCGACTTTTCTTTCTTCCATCGCCGCTGCCCGCCAGGAAGCTCAGGCTCTGTTTGAGATGAGCCAGGATCTGGGGGCCTCCCTCAGCCTGGGCGAGACGCTCTCCGTTTTCTCGGTCAAACTCAAACCGATGGTCCCTTATGACGCCATCACCATCTACATCCGGCGCGGCGATGAGTTATTCCCCGAATACGTCAACGGCGACAATTATCGACTGTTTGCTTCGCTGCGCATTCCCGTGGGCCAGGGGTTATGCGGCTGGGTGGCGCAGAACCGAAAGCCGATTGTGAATGGCAACCCCGCGGTTGAACCCGGCTACGTAAATGATCCTGCCAAGTTCAGCACCCTGCGATCGGCCCTGGCAGTGCCTCTGGAAGGAGTCGGGGGCATAATTGGGGTACTGGCGCTGTATCGCCCCCAGAAAGATGCTTTCACGTCAGATCACCTGCGCATTCTGCTGGCGGTCAGCGGCAAGATGGCTCTGGCCATCGAGAACGCCTTGAAGTATCAACAGGCGGAAAGCTCGGCGACCACGGACTATCTCACCGGCCTGCCCAACGCCCGATCGCTGTTCCTGCAACTGGACCGCGAACTCGCCCGCTGCAAGCGCGATGGTTCCTCGCTCACCGTGATGGTCTGCGATATGGATGGCTTCAAGAAGATCAATGACCGGTTTGGACACCTGGAGGGGAACCGAGTTCTGCGACTGTTTGCCCAGGCTCTGAAGGAAACCTGTCGTGACTACGATTACGTGGCGCGAATGGGCGGAGATGAGTTTGTGGTGATCGCTCCCGGACTGCCTCCAGATGCGGCGGCCAAGAAGGCCGAGCAAATGCGGCCGCTGGCCAAGCAGGCGGGCTTTGAAGTCTGCAAGGAAGACATCCTGTCGCTCAGCGTGGGGCAGGCAGTTTTCCCCGGCGACGGCAACGATGCAGAACAGCTTCTGACCGAGGCCGACCGGCGCATGTATCTGGAAAAGCAGAAACAACCGACGGAGAAGAACCGCCGCATGCACCCGCGCATGAAGTGCCGGGTCACCATCGAGATGCATCCTCACGACGGGCAGGGCACAGTGCTGGGGAATCTGATCGACATCAGCATCGGTGGTTGCTACGTGGAAACCAGCGCGATCCTGAAACCCGGTTCAAACCTTAAGCTCGTATTCTCCATCGATGACGGCAGTCTCTCCGCTGAAGGCACGATTGCGCGAATTCATCCTGGATCGGGAGTGGCGGTGCAGTTCACCGAAACCGGGCGGGAGACGCGGGAAAAGATGTATCGCATTCTTGAATTCGTCCAGAATACGACGACGTTTTACAACGACCGGTACCTGCAGACTCTCTTCAAGAGCTGATCGTACCCTGGTTCCCGGATTTGGTCCGCGGCGAAAAGTGAAATCTGCTTTCTAAGGGCGGGCAACCAGCCATCCCAACGTGGCCCGGACAATCTCAGGGCCGATCTGCTCAAGAGGCAGGACCTTGTCGGCCAGACCGGCGCGCGCGACGAAGCCCGGCATGCCCCACACCACGCTGCTGGCCTCGTCCTGAACCAGGATCCTCGCTCCCTGCTCGTGCAGAGCCTCGCTTCCATTGAGGCCGTCGTGGCCCATGCCGGTCAGCACAACCGCCAGGGTGCGTCCGCCAAAAGCCGCCGCGACTGAGCGAAAGAGCACATCCACGGAGGGCCGGCAGAAATTCTCCTTGGCGCCCTGGTGGGTTCGCACGCGGGCAACCCCGTCTTCTTTCTTATCGACCACCATGTGAAAGTCGCCCGGGGCAAGGAAGGCGCAGCCGGGAACGAGTGCTTCGCCGGACTTGCACTCCCGGACGGGCAGCGGTGATTTCTCGCTGAGCCGCTTGGCCAGCATGGCAGTGAAGATGGGTGGCATGTGCTGCGCAATTACCACCGGGACGGGCAAATTCGCAGGCAAGGCGGGCATGAGCCGGGCGAGGGCATCCGGGCCGCCGGTAGAGACACCTATCGCCACGACTTGGATGGGACCCGCAACCCGGGAGCGAGGCGAAGTACGGCGTGCGGCTGGAGGTGGAGCAGACTGTTTGGGAGCTACCAGGGAAGGCTCGGGCAGGTGGCACAACGCGTGGACCTTGGGAATCAGCTCCTGCGACACGGTGCGGAAGGTACCTTCCATATCGGTGTTGCTGGGCTTGGTGACGTAGTCGGTGGCGCCAAGAGCAAGAGCCTCCAGAGTGGCCGACGCCCCATGCTCGGTGAGGGTGCTGAACATGATGATGGGGATGCGCGTGTCGATCTTGCGCAGCTCGCGGACGGTTTCCAGCCCATCCATTTCGGGCATTTCGATGTCGAGCAGAATGATGTCGGGCTTGAGCGAGGGGAATTTGGCGAGGGCCAGGCGGCCGTTGCTGGCCGTTCCCGCCAACTCGAGAGCGGCATCCTGCGAGACGGCGTCGGAGAGTACGCGACGGACAACGACCGCGTCGTCTACGATGAGCACTTTCTTCTTTGCGGCAGTCACCGTCCCTCCACAATCGTTACCGCTAGCGACCGCTCGCCGCCGCCCGGGCCCCATTCTGCGACTGCGTAACCTGAGTTTCCAGTCTGGAAAGGAGGGTCACCACCTCATCGGCGCTGCGACAAGCCGCGGTGAACCGCTGCTCCGCCGCTGCAGCATTTCCGGCCTGCTTCAGTTGAACCACTTCTTTCACCACAGCGTGCATGGCCATGTGCTTGCTCTCCAGTTCCTGGAAATCTGGCAACTGGCCGTAAGCAGTAGCCCCACCCCCGTACAACCATTTGCCGAGTTCGCAATCGCGGTGAGACGAAAGTTTCTCAGTCGCCAGATCGACCCGCCCATCGAGAAAGCTGCGCAGCTTCAACCGCCATCCGCGATGCGCCATTTTAACGCCGGCGAAGTCGAGGGCTGCGGAAGCAGCGCTGGCGTCGCCAGCTCCATCGGCACTAACCTTGAATTGTCCGACCAACTTGCGCAACTGGGCGGCCATATCTACCAATTGCTGCGCGGCTTCTCGCGTATCCGCGGCCGCCTGCGAGGTGCTGTTGGCGGCTTGCGCCACCCCCGCGATGTTGCGGGTAATCTCGTCCGATCCTTTGGCCGCGTCCCCTACGTTGCGGGTCATCTCGTTGGTGGTGGCACTCTGCTCCTCCACCGCTGTCGCGATCGTCCCCGAAATGTCGTTGATTGTGGTGATGACCTGGCTGATCGTGCCGATGGCGTCAACCGCGTCCTTAGTGTCGGTCTGAATGGCGGTGATCTTGCGGCTTATGTCTTCCGTGGCCTTGGCCGTCTGCTTGGCCAACTCTTTGACTTCGTTTGCAACGACCGCGAAACCTTTGCCAGCTTCGCCGGCGCGGGCGGCTTCGATGGTGGCATTCAGGGCAAGCAGGTTGGTCTGCTGCGCAATCGAAGTGATGACCTTAATGACTTCGCCGATTTCGGCACTGGACTGACCAAGTTTTCCGACCGTTGCATTGGCCTCCTGCGCGGTCCGCACGGCGTTGCTGGCCACGGTCGCGGCTTCGTGAGCATTAGAGGCAATACTCTGGATGGTAGAGGACATCTCTTCAGCACCCGTGGAGACGCTCTGCAGGTTCTGGTTCACTTGCTGGACGGCCTGGGATACGACGTTGGCCTGAGCGGAGGTTTCCTCGGAGTTGGCCGAAATCTGCTGGCTGGTATTCAAGACGTCATCGCTGGCGCCTCCGACTCTTTGAGCCGCATTGGCAATGGACCTGATCATGTTTTCCAGCTTGTCGACGAACGTATTGAACCATTCACCCAGTTCTCCGATTTCGTCGTTGATCTCGACTGGAATTCGCCTGGTCAGGTCTCCCTCGCCTTGCGCCACGTCCTTGAAGCGCTCCACCATGGCACCCAGACGACGGAAGGTGGCGCGCGAGGTAACGAGGGAGATGACAATGAGTGGAAACAGGCAAGCCACAGACAGTCCAGCCGCGTTGATGGCGTTTTGTCGCCAGGCGGCGTCCACGTCGTCGATGTAGATTCCGGTTCCGATCACCCAGCCCCAGGGGGCGAAGCGCTTGACGAAGGAAAGCTTGGGAACAGGCTTTTCCATGCCGGGCTTCGGCCAAAGATAGTTGACGAAGGCGCCATCCGACGCCTCAGCCGCCTTGACGAATTCGACGAAAACCGCCTTCCCGGATGGATCCATCAGGGAACTGAGATCCTTTCCATCCAGTTCAGGCTTGAGAGGATGCATGATCATGGTCGGATGCTCGTCATTGATCCAGAAGTAGTTGTCTCCTTCGTAGCGCATGGACTGAATGACTTCAATGGCCTGTTGCTTAGCCTGCACCTCGGTGATTTTCCCCTGCGTTTCGAGTTGGTACTCCTGCGCGATCACGGAATAGGGAACCTCAACCAAATTCTTGGTTTTCTCCCGTTTTTCCGAGAGGAGAGTAGCGTGTTGGCCGTGAATCCAAAAGGCGGCCACGGCTAGCAAGCCGGCGGCGGAAATTGCAACCATCAGCCTGAACTGTGCTCTTAGACTCATGACAACTCTCCTTTCTTAAGCAACCCCGGGATGCCCAGGCGCATTTCCAGAAAGCCGTTACCACTCCGATTTCAGGACGGCGCTGCCCTACCGACCGGCGCCAGCCGCCATGCTTATGGCGGAACGCGGCCGTGCGCCAATGTCGCCGCCTGCCGAATCGATCTTGAACTGTGACACCAGGCTTCGCAGTTGCTCGGCCATCTCCGCCAGTTGACTCACGGCCTTCTGCGACTCCTGTGCGCTGTTCGATGTGCCCCGCGCAGCTTCGGCTACTCCCGCGATGTTGCTCGAGATTTCTCCTGAACCCTTGGCAGCGTCGGCCACGTTACGCGTCATCTCATTGGTGGTTGCACTCTGCTCTTCCACTGCCGTCGCGATGGTCCCCGAAATGTCGTTGATCTGCGTGATCACTTGCGTGATCGAACCGATCGCTTCCACCGCTCCTTTTGTGTCGGTCTGAATCGTCGTGATCTTGCGGCTGATGTCTTCGGTCGCCTTCGCGGTCTGCTTGGCCAGTTCTTTGACTTCGTTGGCGACGACGGCAAAGCCTTTGCCTGCTTCTCCAGCGCGCGCGGCTTCGATGGTGGCGTTCAGAGCGAGCAAGTTGGTCTGCTGCGCGATCGAAGTGATGACCTTGATCACTTCTCCGATTTCGGCTGAAGATTCACCCAGCTTACCGACCGTGGCGTTGGCTTCCTGCGCGGTCTGTACGGCCCTGCTGGCAACCGTCGCGGCTTCGTGCGCGTTGGTGGCGATCGACTGGATGGTCGAGGTCATCTCTTCGGCGCCGGTGGAAACGCTCTGCAGATTCTGATTCACATTCTGGGCGGCTTGAGAAACAACTCCGGCCTGCGCGGAAGTTTCCTCGGAGTTGGCGCTGATCTGCTGGCTGGTGGCGTTGAGTTCCTCGCTGGCGCTGGCCACGTGCTGGGCGTTCTCGGTGATCGCCAGGATCATGGTTTTCAGGCTGGCGCTCATCTTGTTGATGGCTCTGGTCAGATCTCCGAGTTCATCCAGGCTGCGGACTTTCAGATCTTCACCCGTTAGATCTCCGGCAGCGATAGCCTCGGCCTGGCCAAGAACGGCTTGTGTAGCACCAGAGATGCTGCGGCTCAGAAAAATTGCGACAAAGACACCGAGGGCGATGGCCGCGAGCGTGGTAATGCCAGTTGTCCAGTTAAGGGAACGATTCGCGGCATTTAGGTCGGCCTGATCTTTGTCCAACGCGGTGACTAAGGTGTCCGCCAAATCTCCCAGTGCCTTTTTAATGGCATCGTTGACAGCGATGCCTTTGTCGCTGATCTCGTTTCCTCCTTCGACGAGGGCGTCGCGATCGCCGCTGGACGCACGCTGAATGGAAGACTCCTCGACCTGTTTGAGAACGGGAACCTGTCGCTTGATCTCAGCCAGCCGATCGCGGTTTCCCTGAATCGTCCACTTCGGGCTGAGCTGTTCCAGGGCGGCAAGATCCTGCTCTTCAATAACACCCCAGGCTTGATCGAGCAACTTCTCGGCCTGGTCGCGTCTGGTAGTTTGTGTGCCTGCGAGAATTGCCTGGCGGCACTTGCTGGCTGTCTGGTTCAGGTCCCTCTCCAGCCTTCTGGCAGTTTCGAGAGAAGGCATCCCAACCTGTATCATGCTGGTTTGAATGCGGTTGACCTCAGACGACTTCAAGTACATGAGGATGGCGCTGATGGTCATCAGAGCGAGGATCGCTCCAAATCCGAATCCGAGCTTCCTTCCAAGGGTGAATCTCATTGTTGTCTCCTGAAGTACCGCAGCCGCGTGAAATGACCCCCGCGGCACCGGTCACAGTTCGACAGGTAACCGACTCAATTACCATCGGCGTTGGAAGATGAGACTTTAGAAACAATGCGGGACGGCTTCGCATGATCCCGCACGGGCGGCGTTCACGCGGTGGCGTGGATTGA
>Ga0335073_10012393_pt1 | contig 11970 bp, 13 predicted proteins | sample Lox_Sample_22_FD_207093 | JGI IMG/M metagenome (GOLD analysis project Ga0335073, IMG submission 207093) | Soil microbial communities from Loxahatchee National Wildlife Refuge, Florida, United States - Lox_Sample_2.2 | ecosystem: Environmental > Terrestrial > Soil > Wetlands | place: USA... | reverse complement strand
AGCCTGCCCACGGAGTCCTCGTCGAGCGCGCCCGTTGGTGTGGCTGCGCCCGGCCCCTCCACCGAGATATGCAACTAGTGGTTGCGTTTCGGTGCAGGCTCCGATAGGTTGGCAAACACGCAACAAAAGGTTGCGGATTGGAGCACGGAAGCGTGCCGGGCAGAGCCCGGGGGAGCCTCCGGCGGGCACGGTCGCCGGAGGCTCCCGTGGGGCGTCCCGACCGAGCGAGGAGGAGCACATGGTGCAGCCCATCGAGCGAGAGATCGCCATCGACGCCCCCGTCGAGGTGGTGTGGCGGGCGGTGACCGAGCCCGAGCAGATCGCGCAGTGGTTCGTCACCGGTGCCGATATCGAGGCCAGGCCGGGCTCCGAGGGTTCCTTCAGCTTCCGTCGGGACGACGGCGAGGTCCTGCGCTTCCACGTCACGGTGACGGCGGTGGAGCCCCAGCGCCGCTTCGCCTACCGCTGGCAGCACAGCGAGGGGACCGCTCCGGCCGAGGGGAACTCCGTCCTGGTCGAGTTCACCCTCACCCCCCAGGGCGATGGCACCCTGCTGCGTGTGGTGGAGAGCGGCGTGGACCGGATGGACTGGCCCGAGTCCCAGCAGGCCGAGTACGCGCGCGACCACCAGGGCGGGTGGCAGGGCTTCCTGACCCGGTTGCGCGACCTCCTCGATCCCCAGCTCGCCGCCAAGGGCTCGTGACCGCGTCCGGGGACGACCGTCTGTGGGCGGCGGTGGCCGAACCGAGCCGCCGCCGCCTGCTCGACGTCCTCGTGACCCGGGGCGAGGCCACCCCCACGGCCCTGGCCGAGGTGCTGCCCTTCAGCCGCCAAGCGGTGTCCAAGCACCTGGCGGTCCTCGTCGACGCCGGCCTGGTCTCGCCCCATCGCCACGGCCGGGAGGTCCGGTACCGGGTCCATCCCGAGCGTCTCGCCTCGGCCGCCCAGGAGATGTCGGCGGCGGCGGCGCGCTGGGATGCCCGGCTGGTCGCCATCAAGGAGCTGGCCGAGTCGTCGGCCCGGGCTCGAGAGGCCGATCCGGCCCCGGGGTGAGGGACGGGACCCCCGCCGGCAGGCAGTGCCTGGGGCTCGTGGAGACACGAAGCCGCAATACCGACTCCGGCATGCCTCGGTAGCTGGCGGGCCGTCGGTTCCCGGGGTCATCCGAGGGGTCATCCGGGACCCGGGACGCCGGCCGTGCCGGAGTGTCGCGGGCGGTCCGGGAGCCCGTCCTGTGGCCCCCGGATTGGCCCGGATGGGGCTTCTGTGCCGCCCTCGCCTCGAGCCGAGGACCAGGGCCGTTGCCCTCACCCACCGACTGGCGTCACGCCCCGGAGGTTTCGATAAACCGCCCATAAGAGATCTTATGTAAAGTAAGGCCCTTCACACCGGACCGGCAGAACGCTGGATCGTGCTGGGCTTTTGCCGTCCCGTGGCACCGCCGCACCGAGGTCGCCGAGGCGATGCTCCCCCCTCGGCCTGTCGGCGCGACGTTCCGAGCGGGGCCGCTGACGGCGGCGATCAGCGCCGACGACGGAACCCGAGCGGCGACGCCGGCATGGCCACGACGCGCCCGCCCGGGGCGCAGATCTCGTCGATCAAGCCGTAGTCACGGGCCCCGGCGGCGTCGAGGAACGCCCCGCCGGCCAGGTCGGCGGCCACGGTTTCCGGGCTGCGGCCCACGGCCCGGCCTAGGCGCTCGCAGAACCGCTCCAGCTGGGCCCGTTGGGCCGCCGCCCAGGCCTGGAGATGGCGGGCGTCACCGCTGGCCTCGGCCACCGGCTCGCACAGCCGGAATCGGGCGTGGGGGGTCGCCTGGCGCCGGTGCGCCACCGCCAGGGGACCGAGGGCCGTGCCGGCGGCCTGACCCACGCACGTGGCCACCACGTCCACCCCGAGGAGGTCGATGACGTCGATGACGCTCAAGGCCGCCTCCAGCGATCCACCGGGGCTGTCGACGTGGAGATGGACGGGGTCGTCGCCGGTGGCGTCGAGCGTCATGAGCTCGGCTGCCAGGTGCCCGGCGGCGGCGGAGTCCAGCGGGCCCCACAGGAAGACGACCCGCTGCTCGAAGAGCCGTTCGTGCACCGAAGGTCGGGCGTCGGGGTGGCCCGGGTCCCCGGGGAGGCCCCGCCAGTCCGGAGGCCCGGCCGGCCCGAAGGGCGCCCCGGTCGTCACCGCTCCCCCGTCGCCTCGTCGAGGGACCAGGCCAGGCTCACGCCGACGGCGGCGGCGTAGCGCTCGAGGGTGGACAGCCGGACGTCCCCCTCCCCCGCTTCCAGACGCGCCACGGCCGACTGCGACGTGCCCATGCGGGCCGCCACCTCGGTCTGGGAGAGGCCGAGGGCGCGCCGACGCACCACCAGCTCGCCGCTCAGGTCCTTGCGGCGCCGGGCCATGTCCCCGAAGCCGGGGAACACCGTGTCGTGTCGCCGAGTCGTGGCCGACCTCCTGGTCCGTCTCCGGTGCCACGCTACATCGTCAATGGTATCTCACAAACGAGATATGCTGGGGCCCGAGGTCGTCGTACGAGGAGGATCCCATGGCCGTGAGGCAATCGCTCATCCCCACCGTTCTGGAGCAGTCGGCCCGGGGCGAACGGGCCTTCGACATCTACTCGCTGCTGCTGCGGGACCGCATCGTCTTCCTGGGTCAGGAGATCGACGACCAGATCGCCAACCTCATCATCGCCGAGCTTCTCTACCTCGAGGCCGAGGATCCCGAGCGCGACATCTCCCTCTACATCAACTCCCCCGGCGGCCTCGCCTATGCCGGGATGGCCATCTACGACGTGGTCCAGCACATCAGGCCCGACGTCTCCACGGTGTGCGTGGGGATGGGGATGTCGGCCGCGGCCATGGTGCTGTGCGGCGGCGCACCGGGGAAGCGCTTCGCCCTGCCCAGCGCCAAGATCATGATCCACCAGGGCTCGGCCGGAGCACGTGGTGCGCCGCGCGACATGGAGATCCAGCTTCGGGAGGTCCTGGCCACCACCAGGCGCATGGCCGAGGTCATCGCCCACCACAGCGGGCGGCCCCTGGAGCAGGTGGAGCGCGACCTCGACCGGGACAATTTCATGACGGCCGACGAGGCCGTGGCCTACGGGCTCGTCGACGAGATCATCCTCCCCCGTCGGGGCCTGGCCGCTCCCCTGGCCCTGCCGGTCGCCGGCTGAGCGGCCGCTACGAGGACTTGCTCTTGGGCAGCGAGGAGAACGGGATCGCCCCGGTCGGCGCCGTCAGGCTGATGGCCGTCCCCCACTGGGAGAAGGTGCAGGTGTCGCTCACACCGGTCGAGGCGCTCCCGGTGAAGCGAAGGGGCACGACGGGCTTGGAGGCCGCCACGTAGAGCGTGGTGGAGCCCGAGACCCCCGAGGCCGTGCCCTTGGGCAGGCTGCCCTTCACGGCCAGGGCCTGGCGGCCCCCGATGGTGGTGGGCGAGGCGAATTCGAGGGGGGCGGTGGGGATCAGCTGGGACAGTGTGGCGGTGAGCGTCACGGCCTGGACGATGCTCTTGTGCAGGCTGTCGGTGCTCTGGATGGCGATCCACTTGCCGGCGTACTGGGCCGCCACCGAGCTGGACAGGCCCATGGCCGAGGCCAGGCCTCCGGCATTGCCCTGGACGTAGGCCACACCGCCGACGTAGGTGACCGACACTTTCTGGGTCCCCTCCGTCACGGTCTGCTGGGCCTCGTCCGTGCCGGCCACGCCCTGGATGGTCTGGGTCTGGGAGCCGTCGCGGGCCACGAGGACGTAGCGGACCGATCCCGCCGCCTTGGCCGCCGCCTCGGCGGCGGCGATGACCTGGGTGGGCTTCTGCCCCTGGAGGTCGCCCACCTGGGCGGTTTTCGATCCGGCGGGAGCGGACGATCCCCCACAGGCGGCCAGGGACACGACCATCAGCCCGACGACGAGGCCGGGAGCGAAGCGGCGCATCGACCCACGCTAATCCAGCGTGCCCTCCCCCACGACGCCGCGGCCGATCCTCAGGGGCGCGGTGGCGGCCTGCGCCGGGATCCGTCGCGAGGCTCGAAGTCGATGACGAGGTCGGTCCCCAGGGCACGGGCGATGCGGTCGAGGGTGATCACGGTCGGGGACACGAGGCCCCGCTCGAGGCGGGCCACGGAAGGCTGGCTCGATCCGGTGAGCTCGGCCAGCTCCGTCTGGCTCATGCCGGCCCGGCGCCGCGCCGCCCGCACGGTGCTCCCCACCATGATGGAGGTCCGGGTGCGCTCGTAGCGGGCCAGGGCTTCGGCCCCCCGGCTCACCCCAGGGCGCTTGGGCACGGTCACGCCGCGACGGCCACCACCGCTCCCCATCCGGGACACTGCCATAGCAGAGATGCAATATATCAGATCGGGAATGTAGGGGGCGGACCCACCGCGCACCCAGCGGGCGTCGGGCCCGATCGTCGGGTCAGGCCGGGACCGTGCGCCTCCACAGATGCTGCCAGCCGAGATCGGCGAAGCAGGGACCGTCTGCCGCCTCGGAGAACTTGATGTCGTTGTGGGTCCCGTTCCATTCCATCACGGCCACACGGTCGTCCTGGTCGACGACGACGTCCCAGCCGATGGTGCGGGCGAACGGCATCTGCCGGTGCAGTGCCACGCAGGCCTCGACGCATCCCTGGAAGTTCGGCACGACGTGGTCCGCAAACGCCTCGTTCGAATCCGGGTGGCGTGTGACGGGCACCCAATCGGGCAGATACCCGGTGACGCCCAGGCGGCCGTCGGCGACGTTGACCACCACCTTGACCGCCGTCTCCGACTTCACGTGCGTGTCGGCACGCCGGGGCATTCGCAGGTAGGCGGCGCGACACGAGACGTGCAGGTCGTCCTCCACAACCGTGGTGAGCCTGAGCGTCGACACCGATTGCGTGTCGAAGGCGTCGAAGAAGGGGTGCTGGACGATGTAGCTCTGGAAGACGCCATTGCCGAACACCGTCGTCTCGTGGGGAAAGCTGCCGGCGTCGTAGACCGAGACGCTCTTGCCCTGGCCGCCGCTGTCCCGCTTGAAGACGACCTTCTCGGTCTTGTCGAAGAGGTGCTTCTTGAGGTCGCCGGGTTCGATCCTGTCCAGGGATGCGGTGCAGAGGAGCCCGTTCACGGCATAGGCCACGTCGGGCAGCAGATCCGTGTGGAAGAGACGATTCGAGATCGCCTTGCAATCCGAGACGGCGCCGTAGGCCCCCTTCAGCCTCTCCACGACCACGGCGCCGTAGTAGTTGTCGGGGATCCAGCCCTCCTTGAACGTTCCCGAGAGCACCGTGTACGCCTTGAGCCAGGGCGAGTACTTGTCGGAACCGAAGACGTCGCGTGCGTAGGCATCGCACTGCTCGAACAACGCGTCGTCCCGCCGGAGTCCCCCTCGGGAGGTCATGCTGTCGATCAGCTGCCACGCCTGGCGCTTGTGGAGCGCGTGATAGGCATACCGGCTTGCCGCTGACGCCGCCACGTTCTTCAGCCGTTTCGCCGTCGAGCCGAGTTCCGCCATCACCCGGCCAGTCTAGTGAGACGCCCCTCGGCGGCGGTGGTTGATCGGACCAGGGCGTGCACGATGCCGTGGCCGACGACACGCCGGCGCGCAACGCGCAGAGCCCGGTGACGTCGGCGTCGCGGTGGCGGTCGTCGCAGCGCCCGATCTCGGTGGTGCTGCCGTCATGGACGAGGGGGACGTCGGCCGGGATGCCGTCGTCCGGCGCGGCCGCGTGCCGTGCCGAGCGCTCGGACCGGAGAGGGACAGCGGGGCTCGGGACCCTCGACAAGGCACTCCGGGTCTCGGAACCCCGCTGTCGTGGGGGCCCCACTTCGAGCGTACGTTGGCCGGTCGGCTTCGGGGCGAGGCGAAGGTCCCAATTCGCCGGACGAGCACGACCGACCGGACGTGCGGACCGGCGGCGCGTCCCGGTGGTGCCGGGCGGCGCGGCCGTAGACTGCCCGGCATGGACCGCCCCCTCGACTTCGGCATCTTCCTGGCGCCCTTCCACCCGGTGGGCCAGAACCCGACCCTGGCCCTCGAGCGCGACTTGGAGCTCGTGGTGCGCCTGGACGAGCTGGGGTTCGACGAGGCGTGGTTCGGGGAGCACCACTCCGCCGGCTACGAGATCATCGCCTCGCCCGAGGTGTTCCTGGCGGTGGCCTCCCAGCGGACCCGCCACCTGCGCCTGGGCACCGGGGTGAGCTCCCTCCCCTACCACCAGCCCCTGATCCTGGCCGACCGCATGGTGCTGCTCGACCACCTCACCCGGGGGCGGGTCATGTTCGGGGTGGGACCCGGGGCGCTCCCCTCGGACGCCTACATGATGGGCATCGACCCCATGGAGCAGCGGGCCATGATGGAGGAGTCGCTCGAGGCCATCCTGGCCCTGCTGGACGGGACGGAGCCGGTGTACCGCCAGACCTCGTGGTTCACCCTGCGCAACGCCCGCCTCCAGCTGCGTCCCTACACCCACCCCCGGTTCGAGGTGGCGGTGGCCGCCCAGATCTCCCCGGCCGGGCCCCGTGCCGCCGGGCGGTTCGGGCTGTCGCTGCTCTCCATCGGTGCCACCACGGCAGGGGGATTCGACGTCCTCGGCTCGCACTGGCAGGTCATGGAGGAGCGCGCCGCCGAGTTCGGGACGGCCGTCGACCGGGCCCGGTGGCGCCTGGTGGGTCCCATGCACATCGCCCCCACCGAGGAGCAGGCCCGGGCCGAGGTGCGCTTCGGCCTGGCCCAGTGGGTCGACTACTTCGAGCGGGTGGCCGCCCTCCCGCTCGCCCCGGCCACCCTCGATCCCGACAAGATGGTCGACGCCCTCATGGAGATCGGCTTCGCCGTCATCGGCACCCCGGCCATGGCCGTCGCCCAGATCGAGCGGTTGCAGGAGCAGTCGGGCGGCTTCGGCACCTACCTGCTCATGGCGCACGAGTGGGCCGACCGGGCTGCCACCCTGCGTTCCTACGAGCTGTTCGCCCGCGAGGTCGTCCCCCACTTCAAGGGGACCCTGGGCTCGCTCACCGGATCCCGTGACTGGGCGGCCGAGAACCGCCCCGAGTTCATCGAGCGGGTGGGCGGGGCCATCATGCAGGCCATCACCGATCACCAGAGCGAGCGCCAGGCCTCGCAGGGGCCCACCTCCGAGGGCTGAGGCCCTCCCGGGCGCCTCGGGCCGGGGTGCCGGGTGGGGGCGCGGGCGTGCTCGCCGTCAGCGAGGGCGGGCGTCGAAGGTGGCGACGAGCTGGCGGGCGGCCCTGGCCTCGTCCACCCGCCGCACCGGCGTCTCGTGGGGGGCCTCGGCCAGGCGGCGGGCCCCGTCCTCGCTGGCGGCACGGGCCACGATGGCCTCGAAGGCGCCGGCCAGGGCCTCGAGGGTCTGGAGGCTCTCGGTCTCGGTGGGCTCGATCATGAGCGCCTCCTCCACGATGAGCGGGAAGTACACCGTGGGCGAGTGGAAGCCCTCTTCCAGGAGGGCCTTGGCCACGTCCAGGGCCCGCAGGCCGGTGGCCTTCTTGAGCGAGGCGGCCGAGAGCACGCACTCGTGCATGCAGGGGCGGTCGAAGGGGGCGTCGAAGGTCCCGGTCAGGCGGGTGCGGAGCCAGTTGGCGTTGAGCACGGCCAGCTGGGCCACCTGGCGCAGCCCGTCGCCCCCGTGGACGAGGATGTAGGTGAGGGCCCGGGCCAGGACCAGGGCGTTGCCGTGCCAGGAGTGGACCCGGCCGATCGAACGCGGCGGGGTGCTCCACCCGAAGCGGGCGTCGTCGCCCTCCCCCACCCGCACGGGGCGGGGCCCGGGGAGGAAGGGGGCCAGGCGCTCGGACACCGCTACCGGCCCGGCCCCCGGTCCCCCGCCGCCGTGGGGCGTGGCGAAGGTCTTGTGCAGGTTGAGGTGGACGATGTCGAAGCCCATGTCGCCGGGGCGCACCACGCCCAGGATGGCGTTGAGGTTGGCGCCGTCGTAGTAGAGCAGTCCCCCCACCCCGTGGACGGCCTCGGCCACCGCCACGATGTCCTCCTCGAAGAGGCCCAGGGTGTTGGGGTTGGTGAGCATGATCCCGGCCACGTCCTCGTCGAGGACGGCGCGCAGCGCGGCCACGTCGACGCAGCCCCTGGCGTCACTGGGCACGGTGACCGCCTCGAAGCCGCCCAGGGTCACCGAGGCCGGGTTGGTCCCGTGGGCCGAGTCGGGGATGACCACCTTGTGGCGCGTCCCGCCCTGGGCGGCGTGCCAGGCCCGCATGAGGAGCAGCCCGGTGAGCTCTCCCGCCGCACCGGCGGCGGGCTGGAGGGTGGCGGCGGCCATGCCGGTGATCTCGCACAGGGCCGATTCGAGCTCCACCATGAGCTCGAGCCACCCCTGGGTGCACGAGGCCGGGGCGGCGGGGTGGACGTCGGCCAGACCGTGGAGGGCGGCCACGGCGTCGCACACCTTGGGGTTGTACTTCATGGTGCACGAGCCCAGGGGGTAGGCGCCGAGGTCGACGGAGAATTGGCGATGGCTCAGCCGCGTGAAATGCCCGACCAGGTCGCGCTCGGACACCTCGGCCAGCTCGGGCGGGGCGACCCGCCGGTGTGCATCGGGCACGAGCTCCTCGAGCGGGGTGGCGGGCACGTCGGTGGTGCGCAGCTGCCAGGCGGCGCGCCCGGGCCGCGACAGCTCGAACAGGGTGGGTTCGGTGTCGTGCCCGAGGAGGGGGGCGCTGGCGGCCCGGCCCCCCGCCGGCGCGAACCGGTCGTCGGCGCTCATCGCAGCGCCTTGTCCATGACGGCCACGAAGGCGTCGATCTCGGCCCGGGTGCGGCGCTCGGTCACCGCCACCAGCAGCCCGTCGTCACGGCCGTCGGTGTAGGTGGGGTCGAGGGCCACGCCGGCCAGGAATCCCTCGTCGGCCAGCCGCTCCACGGCCAGCTCGGCCCCGATGGGCAGGCGCAGGGCGAACTCGCGCACCGTGGGCGCCGGCGCCAGGGGCTCGACCCCGTGCAGGGCGAGCAGGCCCTGGCGGCAGTAGTGGGCGCCGCGGGCCGAGCGCAGCGCCACCTCCGCCAGCCCCGTGGTGCCCAGCCACCCGAGCTGGACGGCGGCGGTGACGGCCATGAGGGTCTGGTTGGTGCAGACGTTGGAGGTGGCCCGCTCGCGCCGGATGTCCTGCTCGCGGGCGCGCAGGGTGGTGACGTAGGCCCGCCGCCCCTCGGCGTCGACCGTCTCGCCCACCAGCCGCCCCGGCAGCCGCCGGACGTGGTCCAGGGTGCAGGCGAAGAGCCCCAGGTACGGCCCCCCGAAGCTGAGGGGCATGCCGAGGGCCTGCCCCTCCCCCACCACCACGTCGGCGCCCCACTCCCCCGGTGCCCGCAGGATGCCGGCGCAGACGGGATCGAAGGCCACGACGAGCAGTGCCCCGGTGCGGTCGCACACGGCCCGCGCCGCCGCCACGTCCTCGAGGCAGCCGAGGAAGTTGGGACACGCCACCACCACCGCCGCCGGAGGGTCGAGGTCGTCGAACCCCGTGGCGGCCCAGTCGGTGGTCCCGTGCCGCAGGGGGACGTCGCGCAGCAGGTGCCCGGTGCCCGCCGCGAAGGTGCCCAGCACCTGGCGCCAGGCGGGATGCACGCCGTGCGAGAGCCAGACGTCGGGACGCCCCGTGGCCCCGGCCGCCAGGTTGACCGCCTCCACCAGGGCGGCGGCGCCGTCGTAGAGCGAGGCGTTGGCCACGGCCATCCCCGTCAGGCGGGCCACCAGGGTCTGGAACTCGAAGACGGCCTGGAGCACGCCCTGGGCCACCTCGGGCTGGTACGGGGTGTAGGAGGTGACGAACTCCGAGCGCGAGGCCAGGGCCCGGGTCACGGCCGGCACCTCGTGGTCGTAGGCGCCGGCGCCGGCGAAGCACACCAGGTCGCGCCCACAGGGCCGGTTGGCGACGGCGAGGTCCTCCAGGTGGGCCACGACGTCGGGCTCGGGCCGTCCCGGCGCCAGGTCCAGCCCCCCGGCCAGGCGCAGGGCGGCCGGGACGGCGGCGAAGAGCTCGTCCAGGGACCCCAGGCCGAGGAAGCCGAGCATGGCCGCCACGTCCTCCTCGGTGTGGGGCGTGTAGCCGCTCACGACCCAGCACCCCCGGCCGCGCTGGCACCGGGCCGCACGAAGGGGAGCTCGGTGAGGCGGGCGGCCAGGCTGCGCCCCCGGACCTCCACCTCGACCTCGTCCCCCGGCACCAGGTGCCGGTCGCCGTCGAGCAGAGCCAGGGCGATGCCGCGACCCAGCACGGGCGAGAAGTTGCCGCTCGTCACCGCGCCGGCTGGGCTCCCCCCGGCCCGGACGGGCGCCCCCTGGCGGGGGGGCTGGCGCCCGTCGGCCACCAGGCCTCGGAGGCGGCGGGGCGGACCCTCGGCCCGCTCCCGCTCGAGGGGGGCCCGCCCCCGGAAGTCGCCCTTGTCCCAGCCCACGACCCATCCCAGCCCCGCTTGCAGCGGGGTGATGCCGGGTCCGAGCTCGTGCCCGTGCAGGGGCAGGCCGGCCTCGAGGCGCAGGGTGTCGCGGGCACCGAGACCGGCCGGGGCCACCCCGGCACCGATGACGGAGTCCCAGAAGGAGGCGGCGATCTCGAGCGGGACGGCGCACTCGACGCCGTCCTCGCCCGTGTACCCCGTCCCGGCCGCCACGGCCTCGCTCCCGCCCCACCGGAACGTGGTCACGGCGAACCGTCCCACCGTTGCCGCCTCGGGCGCCACGGCGGCGAGGCGGTGTCGGGCGGCCGGGCCCTGCACGGCGATGACGGCGCGCTGGGCCGTGGTGTCATGGCCCCCGAGGGCGGCCCGGACCGGACCGGTGTTCGAGGCGTTCGGCATCACGTCGAAGACGCCGTCGCGCAGCCACCACACGATGAGGTCGTCGAGGACCGATCCGTCCGCCTCGTCGAGGAGATGGGTGTACTGGGCGCGCCCCGGGCCGATGCGGCGAAGGTCGTTGCTGAGCTGGGCCTGCAGCAGCGCCAGGGCGTCGCGCCCCTCGACCCGCACCGTCCCGAGGTGACTGACGTCGAAGGCCACCGCCTCACGCCGGCACGCCATGTGCTCGGCCAGGGTCCCGGCCGGGTAGGCGAGCGGCATCTCCCACCCCCCGAACGCCACGAGCTTGGCCCCGAGGGCCCGGTGGGCGTCCTCGAGGGGAGAGTGCCGCAGGGCCTCACCGCCCGCCGGGGACAGCGCGCCCGGAACGGTCGACGGAGAGGCCGGAGGTGCTGCCACCACCTCAGACTAGGCGGCGGGCGAAGAGGGCCTCGAAAAGCCGTATTTCGACAGCAGGGCCCGGTAGTCGCGCTGGTAGAGGAGCTTCACCTCGACCCCGGGGTGCAGTTCCCGCAGGCGGCGCACCTTGGCGTTCTTGCGGGTCACGAGCTTCTGGCTGAGCGTGGTCAGCTCGATGAAGCAGTGGTGGTCGGGAAGGTAGAAATCGGGCCTGAAGGCGAGCCGGGGGGACCCGTCGTCGTGCCACTCGAGGACGAACTCCACCGGCTCGTACTCCCAGTGGACGCCGTAGAAGTCGAGCAACTCGGCGAAGTGACGCTCGGAGTCGTGGGCGAAGCGCACCTTCGCCGTTCGCACCGTCCGCGTCCCCGCCCGAGGCTCCACGGTCAGCCCCGCGCCTCCCCGGCGGCGAGACCGAGCCGGACCGGTGGGGCCTCCTCGGCATCACGCGTGCCGATCTGGAGAATGGCGGCGTCGAGCTCCTCGAGCACACCCGACAGCGGGACGATGTTGAGCACGCCCTGCCCACCCTTGAGCAGGTCGACCACCTCGCCGTCGCTTCGGGCCAGCACCGAGTCGGTGCCCACCAGCACGAGGTTGGTCGAGCCCAGGTCGCCGCCGAGCCCGCCGCGCAGGCACTCGACGGCGCGGCGCGCCCGCTGCAGGGAGATCCCGGCGTCGAGCAGTTGCTTGATGACCTTCAACTCGACCACGTCGGTGTAGGCGTACCGGCGCTGCGTCCCGCTGCCGCGGGCATC
>Ga0335073_10012392_pt1 | contig 11970 bp, 10 predicted proteins | sample Lox_Sample_22_FD_207093 | JGI IMG/M metagenome (GOLD analysis project Ga0335073, IMG submission 207093) | Soil microbial communities from Loxahatchee National Wildlife Refuge, Florida, United States - Lox_Sample_2.2 | ecosystem: Environmental > Terrestrial > Soil > Wetlands | place: USA... | reverse complement strand
ATGTCTGATAGGCGCCGTAGCCGGGCATGCTGAACTCGCCATGCGGCTCACGCTCCGGCCGGCCGAGGAGCTGTTGCTTGAGCTGCATGCCCACGAGGTCCCGTGAGGCCACGTGCAGCCCGGTCTCATACAAGCCAACCTCGACGTGACCGGCGCGGCCGCCCTCCCGCCGCTGCAGCATGGAAGCGAGGATGCCGATCACCGCGTAGGCGCCGGCAAACTGATCGTGATACGAGGGTCCCAGGCGGCTCGGCCGTCCGTTGACGCGATTGGCCTCCATCACTCCGGTTGAGGCCTCCGCCACGGGGTTCGACGCGAGGTCGTCCGCCTGCGGCCCGGGCCCATAACCACGGATGTGGCCATAGATGAGCCGCGGATTGATCGCCTGGCAATCCTCACGCGTGAGCCTCAGCTTGCGCGCGGCCTTCGGCGACAGGTTGTGCACCAGCACATCGGCGGTCGCCAGCAGCTTCGCGAACGCGTCCCGGCCTTCCGGCCTCGAGAGGTCGAGACACACACTCTTCTTGCCGTGGCTGTAGGCGATGAACGTGCCGCTCGGACCGCCGCGGACCAGGCTCCGCGTCGGATCGCCGGCGGGCGGCTCGACTTTGATGACCTCCGCGCCGAGCTGCGCGAGGATGTGCGCCGCGAACGGGGCGGCGATCATGGTGCCGAGCTCGATGACACGGCGGCCGGCAAGAGGAGGAAGCTGCATCTGTCGTCGAAAGTCTATGCTGGGGAGGCACGATTCATATAGAATGCATTCTATATTCTTTGCATCCCCATCCGCAATCGCGAGGCAGAGGTGACGGTGGCGCAGGAGGTAGAAGCGTGGATCGGCCGCGAGGAGGAGCGCAACGAAAGGATTCTTCCGTCGGCGGTATGCGCCATGGCCGCCACCCTCGATCTCGAGCGCGCACCGCAACCGGGTGATCCGCTCCCTCCGGGATGGCAGTGGCTGTTCTTCAACACGGTGACGCCCCGCAGCGGGCTCGGTCCCGATGGCCATCCGCGCCGGGGCGGCTTTCTGCCCCCCATCGATCTACCCCGCCGGATGTGGGCGGGAAGTCGCATACGCTATCTCGCCGACCTGTGCATCGACGCCGCGGCGACCAGAAGATCCCGGATCCTGAAGATCGAGAAAAAGGCGGGAAAAAGCGGCTCTCTGCTCTTCGTTACGGTCGAGCACACGATCAGCTCTGGAGGCGTTCCGCGCATCCGCGAGGAACAGGACATCGTCTACCGCGAGCCGACCCCGCCGCCAACCGCCACCCCGCGACGACACGATGACACGCCGCAGTGGACGCGCACGTTCGAGGCCGACACGACGTTGCTCTTTCGCTACTCCGCTCTGACTTTCAACGGCCACCGCATTCACTATGATCAGGCCTACGCACGGGGCGAGGAAGGCTATCCGGATCTGGTGGTGCACGGCCCGCTCACCGCAACGCTCCTGCAGCAGCTCGCATTGCAGCACGGCGGTGGACGCGCCCTCGCCGGCTTCGACTTCCGCGGTGTCACGCCATTGTTCGTGGGGCGTCCATTCCAACTCGAGGGTCGCGCATCCGCGGAGGACACTCTCGCGCTCTGGGCCCGTGGACCCGACGGGGAGCTGGCCATGACGGCGACCGCGACATTCCGCTGATATGGCATCGACACGGGATCTCATCATGTCTACCTCGTCGATTCCAGTCATAGGGTTCGTCGGTCTGGGCGTCATGGGCGGTCCCATGTGCCGCAACGTCGCTCTCAAGCACAAAGGCGAAGTCGTCGCTTTCGATGTCAGCGTCGCGGCCTTCGCCGCGCTGGAAGGGACACCGGCAAAACACGCGAAGGCGCTCGCGGACGTCGCCGAGCAGGCCGACATCGTGTTCCTGTCGCTGCCGGGCGCGCCGCAGGTCGAGCAGGTCTGCCTCGGCCCGCAGGGGCTGAGCGGGGCCGCCACGCCGCCTTCGATCATCGTCGATCTGAGCACGACCACTGTCGCCACCGCGCGCACCGTGGCGGAGCGCCTCGCGTCGAAGGGAATCGCATTCGCCGATGCGCCAGTGGCTCGTACCCGCGAGGCGGCCCAGCGAGGCGAGCTCAGCATCATGGTTGGCGCCGACGAGGCTCTCTACGCGCGCATCGAGCCGCTCCTGCGCTACATGGGCTCCGATGTCACGCGCTGTGGCGGTGTCGGCTGCGGTCAGGTCGTCAAGCTCATCAACAACGCGCTGGTGTTCGAGAACACCGTCGCCATTGCCGAGATGATGGTCGTGGGTGAGCGGGCGGGCGTGGCTCCCGCGACGCTACTCGATGCGGTGTCCAAGGGATCGGGCGACAGCTTCGCGCTGCGCAATCATGCGCGCAAGGCAATGCTGCCGCGGCAGTTTCCGGAGAAATCCTTTCCGCCCGAATACGTCCTGAAGGACATCGGCTATCTTCTCGAGCTCGCGGGAGAGGTTGGTGTGGCCGCCCACGTCAGCAGGCTCGCGCAGCGCTACTACGCAGCGGCCGCCGCCAACGGCTGGGCCGGCCGATACTATCCGGCCGTGATCGAGGTGGTGGATCGCAACATCGACCTGCCCGCGCAACACCCGGGGGAAAAGAAATGACACTCAAGCTTCAAGGCCGGGTCATCACATCCGGCCTCGGATTTCCCGAAGGCCCGGTCGCGCTGCCGGATGGCAGCGTACTGTGTGTCGAGATCGCCGCAGGCCGCCTGACTCGCGTGCTGCCGAGTGGCGAGAAGAAGGTAGTCGCCGAGCTCGGCGGCGGTCCCAATGGCGCCGCCCTGGGCCCTGACGGTCAATGTTACGTATGCAACAACGGTGGCTTCACCTGGCGCACAGACGACGGCTTCACACGCCCGACCGGCGCACCGGCCGACTACCGCGGCGGCTCTATCCAGCGAGTGAATCTGGCCAGCGGCAAGGTGGAAACGCTCTATGACCATTGCGACGGCAATCCATTGTATGGACCCAACGACATCGTCTTCGATGCGCAGGGCGGGTTCTGGTTCACCGACTTCGGCAAGAAGCTCCACGACCGCATCATGCACGGCGCGGTGTATTACGCGCGCACCGATGGCAGCTCCATTCGCCGCGCCGCCTTTCCGGCGCTGACGCCGAACGGCATCGGCATATCGCCGGACGGCGGCACCCTCTATGTCGCCGAATCCGATACCTGCCGCCTTTGGTCGTATCCGATCCGCGCGCCCGGCGAGCTGGAATTGCAGCCCTTCCCCTCTCCGAACGGCGGCCGCCTGGTGCAGGGCTCATCGGGCTACCAGCGCTTCGACTCCCTCGCGGTCGAGGAATGCGGCAACATCTGCGTCGCAACGCTGGTCAACGGCGGCATCAGTGTCTTCTCCCCCGGCGGGGATCTGCTCGAGTTCCACGAGGCCCCCGAGGGCTATTGCACCAACATCTGCTTCGGCGGCGCCGACCGGCGCACGGCCTATATCACGCTCTCCGGCTACGGCCAGCTCTTCGAGGCGCGCTGGCCGAGGCCCGGCCTGCGGCTCGCCGCCTGAGTCGCTGTTCGATCGGCGCAACAGCCTGAGCAAACCCCCGCGCCGGGCAGGCGCGCGGCCGATGAGGCCCGCGGGCGGCAGCTGACGCTGGCATCGGTTTGCCCACTGAGCGGCCGCCGAGGTGGAGTCGTGCGTGCGGATAGTCGCCTCATGGACGGAAATACGTCCTATCGCCGAGCGACTGTCGCCTACGGTCAAGAGTGCCGGAGAGCACCGCTGTATCATTTTTGGGCCAGCAATTTGCGGCCGTGAGCCATTTTACCGGGGGGAACAATGCGCATCAGAGAGCTCGAGAACGTCCGACCCACGCTCGTCACAGCCGCCGTGCTGGTCGCACTTGCAGCCGCCGCTCCCACCGTGGCGCAAGCCCAGGCGAGCACGCAGACGCAATCGGCCTCCGCCTCCCCTTCCGCGACCGCTGCGCCGCCTGTCGCCTCCACCCTGAACGAAATCGTTGTAACGGCGCAACGACGAGCCGAGCCCATCCAGAACGTGCCGATCACCATCAACTATCTCGGCGCGAACCAGCTTTCGAACGCAGGCGTCACGGACCTCAGCGACATCGACTCGCTCACCCCGGGCCTGCGCTTCGGCTATGCAGGTACCTTCATCCAACCGACCATCCGCGGTGTGGGCACCACACTCGCTCTCTCGGGCAGCGGCTCGAACGTCGGCGTGTACATCGACGGCTTCTATTCGCCCAATCCTGAGGTCAACGATTTCGAGCTCCTCAACGTGCAGAGCGTCCAGGTGCTCAAGGGCCCGCAGGGCACGCTCTTCGGTCGTAACACGACAGGAGGCGCGATCCTGGTGACGACCGCGGCGCCGAGCACCACGACGAACTTCATGACGAACGTCGACTACAGCAGCTTCAACACGCAGAAGTACCAGGCTTACTTCACCACCGGGATCACCAGCGACCTGGCGTTCGATGTCTCGGGCATGTTCACCAAGAGCGATGGCTGGCTGCACAACATCGCCGATGGCGACAGGGATGCGGGCGCCTACCAGGATTACACGCTGCGCACCGGCCTGCTCTACACGCCGACGGATAACCTCTCGTTCCTCCTGCGTTGGTACCACACCGGCACCAACGATCCGTCCAACCTCGACATGGCGGCGTACGAGCAAAACGGCGTGCCGCAGGTCTACGGCCGGTTCGTTCCCGGCACGACCATCACGACCAGCCCCTACGAGGTGGCTTACGATGATGAGCCGGTGAGCATGCTGCAGCACACGAATGTGTGGCAGCTGACCTCGAAGTATGACTTCGACTTCGCGACCTTCACCTCTTATACCCAATACCGCAAGGAGTTCGGCGAGACCTTCGAGTCGCTCGACTACGACTCGTTCCGGGCGCTGAACATCGACATCAACGTGGCGGACCATACCTTCACGCAGGAGTTCCTGCTGAACTCCAAGTCGGGCGGCCCGCTGCAATGGACGGCCGGCGCTTTCATTCTCAACAGCCGCGACATCTGGCCGACCGATGGCCAGATATTCGACTCGCCGATGTCCCTGCTCGCCGCCTCGGCCACCACCGACCGCTCGTTCGCCGGCTACTTCAACGTGACCTATCAGCTCGCGCCCAAGTGGTTCCTCACGGGCGGCTTCCGCTACACCCACGACGAGCAGAGCGAGGGTTTCTACTACAGCACCGCCGTTCCGTTCTACAACTATCCGACGCTCAGCAGCAATCGCGGCACGCCGCGCGTCGTGCTGCGCTATCAGCTCGATGACCAGTCGAGCCTGTATGCATCGTTCTCCACCGGCTTCAAGTCCGCGATCTTCAACGTCGGCGGCGGGCAGAAACAGCCGATTCTGCCGGAATCCCTCAAGGCCTACGAGATCGGCTACAAGTTCTCCAACCCGCGGGTGACCGCGAACCTCTCGTCTTATTTCTACAATTACAAGGACCTGCAGGTCGAGACCTACGCCGTGGTCGACAACGTGCCGGAGAGCCTGATCAACAACGCCGCCACGGCGCGCATCTGGGGCTTCGACGGCGATCTGAGCTTCCGCATCACGCCGGAGCTGCAGATCACCACCGGAGCCAACTACACGCATGCGATCTACACCGACTATACCGCCGCACCCACCTATCCCGAGTGTCTGAGCCTGACGCTCTGCGGGACGGGCTACGGGTTCTACCTCAACGGCTCGACGGACGCGAGCGGCTTCGAGATGGCGAACGCGCCGAAGTTCACCGCCAACATCGGTCCCACCTACACGGTCGACATTCCCGGCGGCAGCGCGCTCGCGCTGTCCGCGAACTATTACTACACGTCCTCGCTCTACTTCGATTCGGCGGAGCAGTTCAAGCAGGGCGCGTACTCGACCCTGGGCCTGCGGGCCGAGTGGACCAGCCCCTCGGGCCAGTGGAGCGCCGCGCTCTACGGCAATAACGTGACCGACACCCATTACATGACGCAGGTTCTCGCCAACACCTTCGGCATCGGCGCCCAGTGGGCCGCGCCCATGTCGCTGGGCGTTTCGGTCTCTTATCGCCTGCATTGATGCGCCCCGATTGACCGGCCGTCCGGTTGCTAATAAACTGACTAGCATCATGCTGGGGCAGGAGCCTCGCGCGAGGAAACCACCATGTTGCGTGTCGGTGACCTGGAGCTGAGCAATCTTCCGATCGAGCAGTCGGGAATGGCTGCCGATCCCATGCCGTACTTCGACGCCGTGCGCCGCCAGCATCCCTGGCTCGCCAGGTGCAGCGTCGGCTATGCCGTCACCGAATATGCGGCGATGAAGGAGATCATCCTGCATCATGACGGCCGGTTGCGCTTCATGAGCAAGGAGATCGTCGACCTGATGAAGGCGCGCGGCACGGGCTGGGGGCGCTTCACCGAAGAGATCATGCTCTCCAAGTCGGGCGCCGAGCACGCCCGCCTGCGCGGCAGCGTCGCCGAAGCGTTCAACCCGCGCAGCATCAACCGCCTGCGTCCGCTCATGCAGCAGGTGGTCTCGAGCCTGCTAGACGACTGGGCATCCAAGGGAGCGTGCGACTTCGCGGAGCTCGCGGCGGACTTCCCGATCCGCGTGATGTTCGCCCTGATCGGCGCCTCGCCGGACCTGCTGCCCGGCATCCGCTCCTCGCTCGAGATTCAGGGCTCGAGCTACAGCCTCGAGCCCGCGCGCATGCCGATCATCGAGGAGGCCTATCAGGTACTGTGGAATTTCGTCGTTCGGCTGATCGCCGAGCGCGGCCCGAACGCCGGCAAGGACGACCTGCTCGATGATCTCATCGCGGCCAACACTTCCGGCGCCATCAACGACGAAGAGCTGCGCATCATGCTGGTCTTCCTGTTCGGCGCCGGGTACGACACCACGAAGAACCTGTTGACGCTCACGATGTTCACCATGCTGAGCGAGCCGGAGATGTGGGCGCGCTGCGCCGAGGACCGGGCCTATTGCGAGAAGGTGGTACGGGAGCAGTTGCGTCTCACGAGCCCCTCCAATACCTATCGCCTGGTCACGGAGGACTTCGAGTTTCGCGGCGTCCTCTTTCCGAAGGACACCATGCTCTTCATTCCGCTCTCGATCGCGGGGCGGGATCCCGGCGTATGTGCCCATGCGACGGTGTTCGACCCCGAACGGCAGGAGCCGGAGCGCCACCTCGCGTTCGGACGCGGCATCCACATCTGCCTGGGCCAATCCCTCGCTCGCGCGCAGGCGGAGGAAGGCGTGCACCTCATCGCGCAGCGAATCACTCGCCCGAGGCTCGTCGGTGAGGTCGCCTGGCGACCGTTTCCCGGAGTCTGGGGCATCAGGTCGCTGCCGATCGAGTTCGATCCCGGCCCGCGTCGCGCGTCCCACTAGGACTGACACCGTGGCAGTGAGCAGGAGGATGGGACCGGCGAACGCTGTAACGCGCACCACGCTGATGGACGCGACCGAAGCCGTGATGCGCGAGGAAGGCTACGCGGCCGTGACTTCGCGCAGAGTGGCGGAACGCGCCGGCGTGAACCAGCAGACCGTCTACTACTACTTCGAGACCATGGACGATCTGCTGCTCGCGACCTATCGACGCCGTATACAGACGGTGCTCGAAAAAGTCGAGCATGCTCTCGCCTCCGAGCGCCCGCTGCACGCCTTCTGGCATGCCACCAGCGACCCGTTCGATGCGGCGCTGACCATGGAGTACCTGGCGCTCGCCAACCACAACGAGCAGGTTCGCCGCGAGACCGTCGAGTTCGGTGAGCGGCTGCGGCGTCTCGAGGGCGAGCGGCTCGCCCACCGCATCAAAGATTCGGGCGATGCAGCCGCCGGCGGCCCGCTCGGCGTCGTCATGGCCATTACCTACATCGGCTACCTGCTCGGATTCGAGTCGACGCTCGGGCTGCGCGGCGGTCACAGGGACGTGCGGCTGCTCGTCGAGGCCTGGCTGCGCCGGCTCGAGCCGGCTGGCGCGCGTCCCAAGGCCGTATCCGCCTGACATCACCCTCGGAAGACGCATGGCGCAACCTGAAACCGGACCCCTTCATTTCGATGTCGGCGCACGCCAGGCGCATGTGGTGGGCGATGGGCCTCGCATCGCGGCAGTGGCAAACGAAGCAGTCGACGCCGCCTCGCTTCGTCTCGTCAACGAGGTCCGGGCCTCCGCGGGCACCACGCGGGTCGACGTCATGCCCGAATACATGCGCACGATGCTCAAGCACCCGACGCTCTTCCGCGCCCACATGGAAATGGGCACGGCGGTCTTCAAGGGCCTGATTCCGCCCCGGGAGCGTGAGCTGGCCGTGCTCCGGACGGGTTGGCTTTGCAGAGCGCCGTACGAGTGGGGTGAGCATGTCAACATCGGCAAGCGGTACGGACTGACGGCGGAGGAAGTCGCACGGGTAACGGCGGGCTCGGCGGCTGAAGGTTGGGGCGAACACGATGCCGCCATCCTGCGTGGCGTCGAGGAACTGCTTGCCGACCAGTGTCTATCGGACGAGACCTGGAACACCCTGGCGAAGCGCTGGGACGAGGGGCAGCTGATCGAGTTCCCGATGATGGTCGGTCAGTACGTAGCCACGGCGATGGTGCAGAACACGCTGCGGATCGCACTTGCCAGGGACAACCCCGGTCTCAGCCATCGCTAGGGCGGGATCGGGGAGCAGTCATCTCCCTGCGCCGATGAAATCGAGAATCCGCGGCGCCAGCAACGGCCACCGTTCGAACCGTCCGCGTCCCGGCTCATTCGGAATGCGGGAGCAGTCGTTCCATTCCTGGTCCGGCCAGGGCGGCTCGATGAGCTGCGAGTGCGGGATGAGCTCATGGACCCATTCCCATGCTATCTTGTCACCTGACTCGTTTCAATAGGGCGAGGATTCCGATATGACGGAAATTGCAGGCAAAGCCGCGGTGGTGACCGGCGGGGGCAGCGGCATCGGCATGGGGCTCGCGAAGGAGCTGGCCAGGCAGGGGGCGTCGGTCGCAATCGCCGACATCATGCCGGAGAACGCCCGCAAGGTTGCCGATGCGATCAACGCCGGCGGTGGCAACGCCGTCGCCCTCGCTTGCGACGTGTGTGAGCGCGATTCGATCCGCCGGATGAAGGCGGCGGCAAACGCGGCGCTCGGCCCGATCCACCTGGTGTTTGCCAATGCCGGCGCGACCGCGTTCGAGCCGCTGGCGAATATGTCGGATGACGACGTCGACTGGATTCTCGACGTCAATCTCAAGGGAGTCATGTACACCACGCGTGCGTTCCTGCCGGACATGATTGCTGCGACGGGCGGACACATCTGCGCCACGGCGTCGATCGCCGGCCTGATGCCGGGGTGGATCCCGCAACATACGCCCTACTCGGCAGCCAAGGCGGGTGTCATCGGGCTGATGATGAACGTCCAGATCGAGCTCCAGCAATACAACATCCATACCACGAGCTATTGCCCCGGCGGCGTCGCCACGGGCATGAGAGTCAACAACGCGCGCTACCGTCCGGCGAGATACGGGGGTGCCGGCGAGCAGGAGGTGCACCTGGGCGAGGAAAACCGCGGGCAGAGCAGTCTGCGGTTCTATCATCCCGAGGATGTCGCGCCCATGGTGCTCAACGCGGTGCGCAACAATCGGCCCTTCGTCTTCGATCACCCGGACCAGCAGCCTCTTTTCCGACAAACCTACGCCGGTATCGTCGATGCGTGTTACGAAGATGCGGCGAAGTGGTTCCGGGAGCACGGCGAGCCGCCCGTGAACCCGCATGGAGCGGATCTGGTCGACGCGGCGCGATGAGTGCCGCGCTGGCCGTCTGAGCTCAGCGGCCGCGCCCCGTTCCCTTGAGCGCCGCGATCTCGAGCATGGAATCCGCGAGCAGTACCTTCAGTCGACGATTCTCTTCCTCGAGCTCCGCCCAGTCGTACGTGGATCGCGTCGAATCGGGCAGGTGTGACTTGGCGCTCTGCTTGTGAACCGTCATGGGACGCAACTGCGCGCCCGTGACTTCCTGCCCCAGGTGACTCAGCCCGTGCACGAACAGCCGCACCGCGTACTCGGTGTACTGCTCGATGGCCGCCTCGGTGAGAGTGACTCCCCAGGCCGTTATGTTCGCAGGACCTCCCACGACGAGGTGCAGGAAGGCCATTGCCGCCTCCTCGGGATCGCTGACTTCCAGGCCATCGGCCCGGCTGCGGCGGCGAATCAGGTCTGCGAGGTAGGCAATGGTCGGAGCGGTTCCCTGGGTGTAGGAAAACGCCCCGATTTCCGGCAACCGTCCCGACTCCGCATTGGTGATGCGCATCAGGCGCAGCCCGGCGGGATTCAGCACGTTGACGACCAGCATCCGACCGATCCGCAACAGTGTCGCGGCCAGATCGTCGCTTTCCGCGGCCCGCAGTCGCTCCACCGGCACGATCCACGATTCGATAGCGCGCTTGAGCGCCGCCTTGAAGAGGCCCGTCTTATCGCCGTACCGCAGATACACGGTGCGCTTGGCCATGCCGACGGCCGCTGCGATCGCATCGATGGTGGTCCGCTCGAACCCTCGCTCCAGAAACAAGTCGAGCGCCTTGTCGAGCAGCTCGAGGTTGCGCTGGCGAGTCGCGCTGGCCGTCTGGCGGCCCGGACCTTTCCGGGGCTTGGTCTCCCCGGGAGCGGCGGCGGCATGTTGCTTGTGGCCGCGCTGTTCTTGAGTTTCCATCGGCGATCCAATGTGATCGAAGTAACGCTGCAGTCTACCCGACATGGGGAGATGCCGGGCTTGCATCCGCCGCTCGAATTCCCGCCGCCCAGCTATAATTATACCGATTGAGGTGCTAATATTCCCGAGCTGCAGCAAGGGAAGGCGCAAACACTGATCGCGGAGGTCGCACATGGCGCTGCATACACACGATCTGACCCCTCGCATCGGCACCGAGCTGCGCATCGATCGCGACGCCCTGCTGAGCGGCACGGCCGCCCGGGCGATCAGGACCCTGATCGTCGAGCGCGGCGTAGTCGTGATCCGCGGCATGGAGCTGAGCGACGAGCAGCAGCGCGCCTTCACGCAGACATTGGGCAAGCTGCGTCTCGGGACGGTGAAAGTCGAGGGCGAGGCCGGCCTGATGAAAGTCACGCACGACAAAAAGGAAAATCCGGTTTACGCGGAGTTCTTTGCCGGCACCTTCTTCTGGCATTTCGACGGCCCGCACGAGGAAATGCCGCCCTTTGCGACCGTTCTGACGCCTCGGGTACTCTCCCCCTCCGGCGGCCGGACCGAATTCGCCAACGTGTACGCGGCTTACGAGGATTTGCCGGCGGAAGAGCGGGCGTTCCTCGACACGCTGAAAGTGGCGCACACCATGCCCGCCGCCATGTGGCCGTCCTACGAGGATGTCACGGAGGCGCAGCTCGCGCTCTGGCGCAGCTATCCCGTACGCATCCAGCCCCTGGTCTGGAGTCACCGCTCGGGTCGCAAATCGCTGGTGCTTGCCACTTCCGCGGCCCGCATCCTCGGCATGCACCTCGCCGAGAGCTACTACCTCCTGCAGCGCCTCATGGCCTGGACGACGAAGCCCGAGTACGTCTATCGCCATGAGTGGCGGATGAACGACGTCCTCATCTGGGACAACACCGGCACCATGCACCGCGCGACGCCCTACGATACCGCCTCGGGACGCAGGCTCCATCGCTTCACGCTGGACGGCGAGGAACCGATTACCGCCGCCGCGTGAGAACTCATTGCTATGAAACGATTTAGGTGCTAATGTCGCCGGAATCCTGGAGGTCGTGACATGCGCGTCGGAATGCATCTGGGCTATCAGAACCTGAACGGTGTCCCCGACGCCGAGAAGTTCATGCAGGAGACCCAGCTCGCCATCGAGGCGGAAGCCATGGGCTTCGATTACGTCGGGCCGGTGGAGCATCATTTCACCGACTACGCGGCCTGCCCCGATCCGTTCCAGATGCTGGCCTACGTCGCCGCGAAGACCAAGGCGATCAAGCTGATCACGGCCGCGGTCATCCTGCCTTGGAACAATCCGCTG
>Ga0335073_10012389_pt1 | contig 11972 bp, 9 predicted proteins | sample Lox_Sample_22_FD_207093 | JGI IMG/M metagenome (GOLD analysis project Ga0335073, IMG submission 207093) | Soil microbial communities from Loxahatchee National Wildlife Refuge, Florida, United States - Lox_Sample_2.2 | ecosystem: Environmental > Terrestrial > Soil > Wetlands | place: USA: Florida... | reverse complement strand
CGATCGGCCGCGGCCAGCGCGAGCTGATCATCGGCGACCGTCAGACCGGCAAGACCGCGGTGATCATCGACACCATCATCAACCAGAAAGCCATCAACGCCGGCAACGACGAGAAGAAGAAGCTCTATTGCATCTATGTCGCGGTGGGGCAGAAGCGCTCCACCGTGGCGCAGTTGGTGCAGACGCTCGAGGAATACGGCGCGCTGGAATATTCGGTGGTGGTGGCGGCGACGGCATCCGATCCGGCGCCGATGCAGTTCCTGGCGCCCTATACCGGCTGCACCATGGGCGAGTTCTTCCGCGACAACGGCCGCCACGCAGTGATCTTCTACGACGACCTCTCCAAGCAGGCGGTTGCCTATCGCCAGATGTCGCTGCTGCTGCGGCGTCCTCCGGGACGCGAGGCCTATCCGGGCGACGTGTTCTATCTGCACTCGCGCCTGCTGGAGCGCGCGGCGAAAATGAACGACGACAACGGTGCGGGATCGCTGACCGCGCTGCCGGTGATCGAGACGCAGGCCGGCGACGTCTCCGCCTACATCCCGACCAACGTCATCTCCATCACCGACGGCCAGATCTTTCTTGAAACGGAACTGTTCTTTCGCGGCATCCGGCCCGCGGTGAACGTCGGTATTTCGGTGTCGCGCGTGGGCTCGGCGGCGCAGGTGCGGGCGATGAAGCAGGTCGCCGGGCGCATCAAGCTGGAACTGGCGCAGTATCGCGAAATGGCGGCATTCGCACAGTTCGCGTCCGACCTGGATGCGACGACGCAGCAACTGCTGGCGCGCGGCTCGCGGCTGACGGAGCTGCTGAAGCAGCCGCAATTCAAGCCCGTGCCGGTGGAGGAGCAAGTGGTGGCGATCTTCGCCGGCGTGCGCGGGTATCTGGACAAGATCGATGTCGGCCAGATCGGCAAGTTCGAGATGCAGATGCTGTCCGAGATGAAGTCCCGCGACCCGGGGATCCTGGAGTCGATCCGGCACGATGCGGAGATCAAGCCGGACACCGAGAAGAAGCTGGTCGCGTTCATGGACGGCTTCGCGAAGAGCTTCGCGTGACGCTACTCCGTGTCATTGCGAGGAGCAAAGCGACGAAGCAACCTCGGTCGAGCGGGGGGCCGGCGTCCAACCGTGACCGAGGTTGCTGCGGCCCAGTGGGCCTCGCAATGACATGTGATCACGGTTTCGCCCCGCCCCCCGGAGGCAGCCATGCCTAACCTGAAGGCCCTCCGTACCCGCATCAACAGCGTCAAATCGACGCAGAAGATCACCTCCGCCATGAAGATGGTGGCGGCGTCGAAGCTGCGGCGGGCGCAGGCGCAGGCCGAAGCCGCGCGGCCCTATGCCGACCGCATGGAGCGCATGCTGCGCACGCTGGCCGCCTCGATCGCCGGCTCGCCGACCGCGCCGGCACTGATGGCAGGCACCGGCAAGGACCAGACGCATCTGCTGATCGCGGTGACCGCCGATCGCGGCCTGGCCGGCGCGTTCAACTCCAGTATCGGCCGCGCCACGCGCAACCTCGCACGGCGCCTGGAAGCCGAAGGCAAGACCGTCAAGATCCTCGCCGTCGGCCGCAAGGGCCGCGACTACCTGCGGCGCGAGCTTTCCAGCCGGATCGTCGGCGACATCAACTATGTCGGCAAGCGCCGCGTCGAGTTCGGCGACGCGGAGGAGATCGCGCACCGCGTCACCGCCATGCTGACCGCGGGTGAGATCGACGCCGCCACCATCATCTATAACCGATTCCGTTCGGTGATCTCGCAGGTGGTGACAGAGCACCAGATCATCCCGGTGCCGCTGCCGGAGGGCGAAACGGAAGACCTCGGCGGCGCGATCTTCGACTTCGAGCCGGATGAAGAGACCATCCTGGCCCGCCTGTTGCCGCAGGCGCTGGCGATCCAGGTGTATCGCGCGTTGCTGGAAAATTCCGCCGGCTTCCAGGCGGCGCAGATGACCGCGATGGACAACGCCACGCGCAACGCCGGCGACATGATCAAGCGCCTGACGCTGAACTACAACCGCGCGCGCCAGGCGAACATCACCAAGGAACTGATCGAGATCATCTCGGGCGCCGAAGCCGTCTGAGATCGGCCCAGCGACAGCGACCTGACCAACGCAAGAGGAACAGGGGCATGGCAAGCAACATCGTCGGACGCGTGACCCAGGTGATGGGCGCCGTGGTGGACGTGCAGTTCGACGGCGACCTGCCGTACATCCAGAACGCGCTGCACACCAGGACGGCGGACCATACGCTGGTGCTGGAAGTGGCGCAGGAGCTGGGCGAGCGCACGTTGCGCTGCATCGCGATGGACAGCACCGACGGCCTGGTGCGCGGGCAGGAGGTGGTGGATACCGGCGGGCCGATCACCGTGCCGGTGGGGCCCGAGACGCTGGGGCGCATCCTGAACGTGATCGGCGAGCCCGTGGACGAGCGCGGCCCGGTGAACGCCAAGAAGCGCTACCCGATCCATCGTGAGGCGCCGCCATTCGAGGACCAGGCGACCACCGCCGAAATCCTGGTGACCGGCATCAAGGTCGTGGACTTGCTCGCCCCCTATCTGAAGGGGGGAAAAGTCGGCTTGTTCGGCGGTGCCGGCGTCGGCAAGACGGTGATCATCCAGGAGCTGATCAACAACATCGCCAAGGCGCATGGCGGCGTGTCGGTGTTTGCCGGCGTCGGTGAGCGCACCCGCGAAGGCAACGACCTGTACCACGAGATGATCGACGCCGGCGTCATCAGGTTCGGCGACAACGGCTCCACCGAGGGTTCCAAGGTGGCGCTGATGTATGGCCAGATGAACGAGCCGCCGGGCGCCCGCGCGCGCGTCGGCCTGTCGGGCCTGTCGCTCGCCGAGTACTTCCGCGACGAGGAAGGCCAGGACGTGTTGTTCTTCGTGGACAACATCTTCCGCTTCACGCAGGCGGGCGCCGAAGTGTCGGCGTTGCTCGGCCGCATTCCCTCGGCGGTGGGCTATCAGCCGACCCTCGCCACCGACATGGGCGCGTTGCAGGAGCGGATTACGTCAACCAACAAGGGGTCGATCACCTCGGTGCAGGCGATCTATGTGCCGGCCGACGACCTGACGGACCCGGCGCCCGCCACATCCTTCGCCCACCTGGACGCCACCACCGTGCTGTCACGGCAGATCGCCGAACTGGGCATCTATCCGGCGGTGGACCCGCTGGACTCCACCAGCCGGTCGCTCGATCCCCGCGTCGTCGGCGAGGAGCATTATCAGGTGGCGCGCGAAACCCAGCGCATCCTGCAAACCTACAAGTCGTTGCAGGACATCATCGCCATCCTTGGCATGGACGAGCTGTCGGAAGAGGACAAGCTGGTGGTGGCGCGGGCGCGCAAGATCCAGCGCTTCCTGTCGCAGCCCTTCCACGTGGCCGAAGTGTTCACCGGCTTCCCCGGCATCTTCGTCCCGGTCGCCGACACGATCCGCAGCTTCAAGGCGATCTGTGCCGGCGAATACGATCACTTGCCCGAGGCCGCATTCTACATGGTCGGCACGATCGAGGACGCGGTGAAGAAGGGCGAGAGCCTGAAGGCGGCGGCCTGACCCATCAACGACTCCTCCTCCCCTTGAGGGACGGGGGGAGGGGGCGAAGCAAGCCTCGCCGCACGACCCCGCCCACGCCCCCTCCCACGCCCTCCTCCCCTTGAGGGAGGGGGGAGCATCTCGCTCCCAGGACCCCGCAATGTCAGTCAACCTCGAAATCGTCAGCCCGGAGAAGCTGCTGCTGTCGCGGCCCGTGGAGATGGTGGTGATCCCTGCCGCCGAGGGCGACATGGGCGTCCTGGAAGGCCACACGCCGATGATCGTCATGCTGCGCGGCGGGGTGATCTCGCTGTACGAGAACGACCGGGTCACCGACACATTGTTCGTGGCCGGCGGCTTTGCCGAAGTGACGCCGACGCGTTGCACGGTGTTGGCCAACGAAGTGGCGCCGGTGGCGGAGTTGCAGCGCGCGGAAGGCGAACGGCGCCTGGCCGCGGCCGAGGCGCAGCTTGCCGAAATCGATGCCGCGGACGTCGCGGCAGAGGAACTGGCGCTGGAACGCCAGCAATCCGCGCGGGCGCTGATCGAGGCGGTCGACGGGCTGCTGACCGGACGATGAAGCACGGCTGCTGACCGGACGATGAGGCGCGGCTGACGCCGCCTCAAGGGCGATACTCTGAGTAACAGGCTCCGCCGTGTGCCTCGCGCGCCCGGGCAGCGGTCCTCGCCACCCGTTGGATAGAAAATTTAACTAACCCCTTGACAGGGGCGGTCGCCGCCACTTGATAGAGTTTCTAACTTTCGGCATGGGCGGACATGGCAAATTCTCGTACCCCGCGCGATACGAACCGGCGGATGGCCGCGATCCACACCTTTGGACATCCTAACGCGGCGGTGCCGCGCACCCGCTGGGCCGCGCCCGCGCACGGCCAGGCGGGCGAGTCCGCCGTGTCAACGATCGTCGCGGCGCCCCCGCCGGTGCTGCTGCCGAACCCGCCGAATGCCCCGACGCTGGCCGTCGGCACGCCCAGCGGCTTGCAGGTCTCCTGGGCCGCGCCCGCGATCGATGCGACGCATGCCGCCGCTTCGGGCTACAACCTTCAGTACAGCCCATCAGGCGCCGGCACCTGGACCATGCTGTCGAACGTTGCCAGCCCGTATGCGCTGACCGGTCTCGCCGCCGGCACCGCGTTCGACGTGCAGGTGCAGGCGACGAACGCGGCCGGGGCCAGCGCATGGTCGCCGGCCAGCACGCTCGCCACCGCGGCGGCCGCGCCGAACCCGCCGAACGCTCCGGCGGTCGCCTCCGTGGCACCGGTGACCGACGGCAGCGTGACCAGGCTCGCCGTCATCTGGACCGCCCCGGCGGTCGACGGCAGCCATGCCGCCGCCACCGGCTACAACCTGCGCTTCAGTCCGTCGGGCGCCGGCACCTGGACCACGGTGTCGGGCGTGTCCAGCCCCTACACCATCACCGGCCTGACCGGCGCCAGCGCGATCGATGTCGAGGTGCAGGCGACCAATGCCGCGCCCAGCCCGAGCGCCTGGTCGGCGACGGTCACCGGCACGACCTGGGGTGCCACGGTGGCGCTGGGGAACTGGGTTCCCGCCGCCTCGCAGGTCCATAACACCAGCGTCGCGCCCAGCGGCGGCGTCAACATGACCGCGACCCCAGCCCCGACGGCGGTGACCGGCGCCGCGTTCGCATGGTCCGGCGGAACCGCGGCGATTCCCACATCCGGCCTGATTGCCGCCGGCGCCGACGGACAGAACAACGGCTGGGGCCAATGGTTCAACACGCCCGCCACGGCCGGCACGTACTACCTCTGGCTGATTGCCGAGGGGGCCGGCGGGACGACGATCGGGGCGCTGGTGACGGCAGCCATTACGGTGACGTGATGGAGTGACGTGATGGAGTCGGGGAAGCAGCTCCCGCTTCCCTCGCAGCCCAGCCGCGCAAGGGGACGCGGCGCTTACGCCTGGTGCGCCCTCAAATGCGGTGCGCCTCGTGTGTCGACGGATGGAACAATGCCTCCGGCGTCAGCAGACGCGATGACAGCCCCTCGGCGTGGTGCCGGCGCAGGAATGTCTCCAGCACGTGGCGATTATGCTCCAGCCCATAGGCCCAGAAATCCTCGCCCATCAACTGCCGCGCCGCCAGCAATTGCTCCTCCACGAACGGCAGCGTCACCTTGCTGGCGGCGACGTCCTGCAACTTCGCCAGCGCCCGCGCCTTCGCCTGCGCGAATGCCTTCATCGCCGTCGCGGGCAGCCAGGGATGGCGCTCTGCCAGCGACCGCCGCACGCCCAGCAAATGCATGATCGGGAAGATCCGCGTCTTGCGGAACCATGCCGCCGCCGCCGCGGCCGGGTCGGCGAACAACCACGCGACATGCGGATGGCCCGCGGTAAAGCAGGACGGCGCGCGCGGTCCGATGACCGCATCGATCGCTCCCTCGGCGAGCAAGCGCGAGATCGTCGTATCCGCCGGCGCGTCTTCCACATGCACGTCGGGCGGCAGGTTCAGCGTGATCTTCTCGATCCGCCCCGATTGCTCATAGCCGCCGCGTACCCAGGTCACGTCGGACGGCTTCACGCCGTACTCCTCCTCCAGCATCAGCCGCGTCCAGACATTGGCGGTGACCTGGTACTCCGGCACACCGATCCGACATCCGCGCAGATCCTCCGGCCGCGCGATGCCACGGTCGGTGCGGATGTAGATCGAGTTGTGCCGGAACGCGCGCGAGGGAAACACCGGCACCCCGACATACGGGCAATCCCCCATCGCCGTCTTCACGGTAAAACTGCTCATTGACAATTCGCAAAGATCGAAATCCGCATGGCGGAACGCGCGGAAGAAGATCTCTTCCGGCTCCAGCAACAAGAACGTCGGATCGACGCCGTCGATCTGCACCGCGCCATCCACCAACGGCCGCACCCGGTCGTAGTCGCCCACCGCGATCGACAATTCGAGCTTTGCCAACGCCTGTCCTCCATCGCGTCGCGTGCCGCCGCCCGGGGGCAGCGGCACGTGACACCGTTCGCGCTACCGCCTGGCTCAGGCCGGCTTTACCACATAGCCGTACGCGGCGTTGCTGCGTGAGCCACCGTTCTGCAGATAAGCCGCCTTGCGCTGCGCGATGCCATCCCGCGGCAGATCGTTTTCCGCCGCGCGCAGGTCCAGGTGATAGTGGCGCGCGCCGTTATAGCCAAGGATCGCGCTTTTCACCGGTCCGTCGGCCGCGCCCAGCGGGGCAAATCCGTACTTCTTCTGCATGTCATCGGGAATTTCCAGACGCCGGAACGCCTCGATCTGCCATTGCGGCGAGCCGTACCATACCGAATCGGTGCCCCAGAACACGTGGTCATGCCCAAGGCCCTTGACCAGCGTGCCAACCATCGCGGCGCAGTACCGCGGATTGGTCACCGCCGAAATCGCGAAGCACGTGCCCAGGTCCGCAAAAACGTTGCTGACGCCATGCTTCTCGGGGATCGCGGCGAGATCGGACGTCCACCGGATGTAGCCGGTGCGCTCGAATTCAGCCAGGTCGTCGTCGGGGTTTTCCAGGAACGCACGCAGCGCGGCATGGTAGATGATGAAATTGATCCCCGGCCAGTCCTTCGCCGCCTTCGGAATATCGTCGGCGTCGGCATAGCGCCACGCGCCACCCGGGATCGCCGTCTCGTAGTCCTTCGGCAGCAGACCCTTGTGGATGCAGATATTGGTGATGCCCGCCTTCACCGCCCTCTCGTAGAACGGGTACATCACTTGCTCATCGTCCAGCCGCCATGGATATTTCGTCGTCTGCGGCGACAGCGGATCGCCGATCGTATAGCCCTTCCAACTGGTCGGCCGGACCACCTCGATCACCCGGTCGACCTCCTCCATCCAGCCCGGTTGCTTCGGCGTGATCACCGAGTGAAACAGCAGCCGCCGGGAACCCGCGATACTGTTCACCGTCTCGGCCGCCTGCTTGATCTGGTCGTTGGTCAGGAACCAGTGGGTCGGGTCGTCGAACGGCGCGCCGCTCAGCAAGCCGATGGTAGTGTCGCTATCGAAATACACCTCCTTCAGGAAGTTGGTGAACTTGTAGCGTTCCAGCGTCATGCCGACCGGCTCCTTGAGCATCGCCGGGTTCCAATGCGCCGCGGCGTACTGCGCCAGCCCCATCAGGCCGGCAAAATCGTAGTCGTCGCGCACGAAATGCAGTTGGTCGTCGAACACGAACTGCCGCTGCAAGGCACTTGCGCGTGCCGCCGCGGCGTCCGGTTCCTTGGCCTCGGCGGGATCGACCTTGAACAACGGGCCGAACACCTCGTTCATCGCGACGAATGCCGCCGCCATGCCGCAACCGGAGCGCAGGAACTGCCGCCGGTCCATGCCGAGCCGGCGTCCGGCCGCCTCGGCGAATGCCTTGAGCCGGCCCTCAACCTTGCGCTGATCCGCGGTCTGCGGCAGCGGATTGAATTCGCCGTTCGACACCATTTGCAGCGGCACCGGCGACGGGAACGCCGCGGCTTCCGCCGGCGAAAGCTGATCCAGTTCCCGCTTGCTCAGGAAACTTCCCATCGGTCCCTCCCATTGTCGTGAACGCAAAGCATCCACGGCGTGGGGCGGCGCCACGGGAGCCGAACCCCGCGCCTTTGTCATTGAGGATGACGCTCGCAAACGACCTCATCGCTGTCAAGCGGCAGGAATTTGACGCATGCGGCGTGAAATGACCGTCGCGGTGTGGCATGACCGTCGCGGCGTGGCATGACCGATGCGGTGTGGCATGACCGATGCGGTGTGGCATGACCGATGCACCATGGCATGACCGTCGCGGCGTGGCATGAGCGATGCGGCACGGAATGACCGTCGCGTCGCCGCGGCCGCGTGCCATGGCGCGGCGAAGTCTCCCGGCCGCGGCGATCGCGCCAGCCGGTCCGGCTAGGTCACCGTGATCGCCGGGCTCGCCAACGCCCCGATCGTTGCACCGCCGGCAGCCTGTGCCAGCAGCCACAGATAGTAGGTTCCCGCCGTGGCAGGCGCGTTGAACCACTGGCCCCAGCCGTTGGTCTGGCCGTCAGCGGCGGCCTCGATCAGCCCGCTGGTCGGTACGACGGTGGCACTCGCCGACCACGCGAACGCCGCATTGCTCACCACCGTCGGCGCCGGCGTAGCGGTCATGTTGGCGCCGCCATTCGGCACCACACTGGTGTTGTGAACCTGCGATGCCGCGGGAGTCCAGTTGCCCTGGGCGATGGTCGCGCCCCATGTCGTAGCCGTGACGGTGGCCGACCACGCCCCCGGAGCGGGGGCGGCGCCGGTGCCCTGCACCGCCACGTCGATCGCGGTTGCACCTGGCAGGCCGGCCAGCAGGTAAGGACTCGAGACGCCCGACACGATGGTCCACGTCCCGGCACCGGACGGGCCATAACGCAGGTTGTAGCCGGTGGCGGCGCCATGGGTGCTGTCGACCAGGGGGGCGGTCCAGACGATCGCCAGCTTGCTGGCGGTGCCGTCCGGAACCGGCGCGGCACTGGCAATCGCCGGGGCGTTCGGGGCAAACGGTCCCGTCGAGGCCGTGGTCAGAGTGCTGGTCGCCGACCATCCGCTGGCGCCGCCCGCGTTCGATGCCTGCACCTCCACGTCGATGCCCGCGTCGGACCCCAGGCCTGCGAGGTCATAGGGACTGCTGACGCCCATCACCACCGTCCAGGCGCCGGCGCCGGACGGACTCCAGCGCAAATTATACACGGTGGCCGCGCTATGCGTCAGATCGGTTGGCGGCACGGTCCAGGCGACGATCAGGTCGCTGCCGTTGCCTTGCACCAGCGACGGAGCGCCTGGCAGGTTCGGTGCGGCCGGCGCGGTGGCGAGCGTCGCCGTAGGGGACCAGGCACTGGTGCCGGTGGCATTCACGCTCTGCACCTGGACATCGAAGGCGGTGCCAGCCGCCAAACCCAACAACGCGTAAGGACTGATAACGCCCGACACCGTCGTCCAGACGCCGGAACCGGACGCCTCGTAGCGCAGGTTGAACCCGGTAGCGGCGCCGTGCGTGCCGTCGACCGCGGGCGGCGTCCAGGTGACACTCAGACCGCCCGTCGCGCCGGGTGCCAGGGCAACACCCGCCGGCATATTGGCAACCTGCAGCAGCGCGGGCCCCGTCTGTGCCAGGGGATGCATCGTGGCCAGCGAGGTTGTCGGCACCGGCGGGGTGCGAGGGTAAATTGCCATGTCGAATACACTTTCTGTTAGATTTTGTTAGCACTGCCGCATGTAGCACGCTGCCCGCCGCTTTCCAGATCTCGGCAAAATTTCCTGCGCCTGTCGGCGTGATTTGCTAGGCCGCTGACCTGAAAACAACGCACCACGTACGCTGCCCGCAAGGCACGGGCGAGGCCGCGTTGTCAGTGCCCGGCAAACTCCGCGGGGCGTAACAGCCGCGCCAGGCGGTCCAGCACCGCGTTTGCCATCCCCGGCTCCGCGCCACGGAAAAATCCGCGCGCCACGTCGAGATACTCGTTGATCACGACCTTGGCGGGCGGTCCCTCCGCCATCGACAGTTCTGCCGCGCCGGCGCGCATCAGCGCGCGCAGCACCGGATCGATGCGCGCCAGCGGCCAGTCTGCCGGCAATGCCTCGGCCAGCATGCGGTCGATCGTGTCCTGCTGCCGCACCGCCGAGCGGACGATACGCGCGAACAACGGCACTTCCGCGTCCGGCACGCGGCCTTCCTCGAACCCGCCGGTACCGGGCGTTTCGCCCAGCCGATGCCGGACGAACTGGTCGATCACCGTCTCGGGATTTTCCGGCCCTTGCTCCGCCTGGAACAACGCCTGCACGGCGGCGACGCGCGAGGCGGTGCGCGGGCGCGGGCGGCGCCGCGGTTGCGGAGGCCTCTGTGCCATGGCTCAGGCGGCGCCGAGACGGCGGGCGGCGTTGATCTGCAACAGCGCGGCGACGGCGGCTTCCCCGCCCTTGTTGAAGCCATCGGGGCCGGAGCGTGCCTCGGCCTGTGATTGGGTATCGCAGGTCAGCAGCCCGGTTCCCATCGCGATGCCGAACTGCAACGCGACATGCATCAGCCCTTCCATGGTGGCGCGGCTGATGAATTCATAATGATCGGTCTCGCCGCGGATGATGCAGCCCAGCGCCACGAACCCGTCGAATTTCCGGGTGCCGCGCAGGGCAATGCGGATCGCCTGCGGCAGTTCGTAGGAGCCGGCAACGTCGAGGGTTTCGAAGGTGGCGCCGGCTTGCCGCAGAATACGCGTGGCGCCATCGGTCAATCCGTCGATGATGGCACGGTAGTAGGGGGCACGTACCATCAGCAGATGCGGCGGAGGACCGTCCACCTTGGGCGCGGATGGCAGCGGGGCGTCTTCAGTGCTCATTCATCGACCCTTGGCATCGCGAGGACCGCGAGCGACGCGTGCCGCGACGCAGCAATCCCGGTCGAACGGCGCACCGGCCGCGCGCCCACGCGACCGAGCTTGCTGCGTCGCTACGCTTCTCGCAATGACAACGGGGGAATTCATCCCTCGTATTCCACCCCGACGATATTCGGAATCGGCCGTTGCTCCACGATGGTCAGGCCGTAACCCTCCAGACCGACCACGGTGCGCCGGCTGTTGGTCAGCAGGATCATGTTCTTCACGCCGAGATCGAGCAGGATCTGGGCGCCGATGCCGTAGTCGCGCAGCACGCGGGGAGCACGGGGGTTGTCGGCCGACAGCAGCCGCACGCGTTCCGCCAGCGCGGTGCGGCGATGCTCGCGGATCAGCACCACCACGCCGCGCCCTGCCTTCGAGATCATGTGCATCGCGTTGTGCACCGCGATCCAGTGCGGCGAGCCGGTCATATCGTCCAGCAGATCCACGGCGTGCATGCGCACCATCACCGGATCGGAGCCGGACAGATCGCCCTTCACCAGCGCCAGATGCTCCTGGTATTCGACGGTGTTGGCATAGACCACGGCGCGCCAGTCGCCCCCGGCGGTGTGGCGGTAGTTGCCTTCCTCCACCTTGCGCACCAGCCGCTCGGTCACGCGGCGATACGCGATCAGGTCGGCGATCGAACCGAGCTTCAAATTATGCCGTTGCGCGAAGGCGACGAGTTCCGGCAGCCGCGCCATGGTGCCGTCATCGTTCATGATCTCGCAGATGGCGGCGGCGGGGTACAGGCCGGCCTTGCGGGCGATATCGACCGAAGCCTCGGTATGGCCGGCGCGCACCAGCGCACCGCCCTCGCGCGCCATCAGCGGGAATACGTGGCCGGGCGTAGTGATGTCGTCGCGCGTGGTCTCCGGATTGATCGCCACCGCGATGGTGTGCGCGCGGTCATAGGCCGAGATGCCGGTGGTGACACCCTCCCGCGCCTCGATCGAGACGGTGAACGCCGTCTGGTGCCGCGTGCCGTTGTGCGCGCTCATCAGCGGCAGCGCCAATTGCTCCACCCGCTGGCGGGTCAGCGCCA
>Ga0335073_10012388_pt1 | contig 11972 bp, 8 predicted proteins | sample Lox_Sample_22_FD_207093 | JGI IMG/M metagenome (GOLD analysis project Ga0335073, IMG submission 207093) | Soil microbial communities from Loxahatchee National Wildlife Refuge, Florida, United States - Lox_Sample_2.2 | ecosystem: Environmental > Terrestrial > Soil > Wetlands | place: USA: Florida... | reverse complement strand
GAAAAATCCACCCGCGAAGGTTGCGCCGCGATTTCCCCATTTGCAGGTGACGGAAGAGTGCCAGAAAGACTTCCTGGGTCACTTCCTCTCCGTCGTGCACCGTAATTCCAAACGAAAGCGTGTACCGGAGAATCGAGTTTCGATGCTGCTCGAACAGCCAGATCACCTCGCGCTCAAGCGGCGAATTCTCCGCTGCTCCGGTCGCGATCCTCTCGCCTGGAGGGAAAATTGTCCTCGGAAATGTGGCCTGCATGATCGAATCCGCCGAAGGAGTCGCCATGGTCCGAATTGTGCCCCCTACATATATATTCTCCCATCGCCCAATCTGTTCATCAGTTTTTCGCGTTGTTGTCGTTTCGAGGCGCAAAAATACCCTGAACAAAGTCGCTGGTGATGGAATATTCAATAGTGAGAGGGCGCGCAACCGGAGTCTGCCTCTCACTGGGAACTCATCCCCCAAATTCATACATTGAAATTTGGAAGTCTGGAGACGCCGGATTGCTGAAAAAGGCCGCAGCACTGGTCCTCCTCTGTGCATCTCCGCTCTTCTGCCAGACGAATAGTGGTGAACTCCGCCTCACGGTCACAGATGCGTCCGGTCTGGGCGTGAAGACCACGGTCCAGATCGTCAGCGAAGCCAATCAGTATCAGAATTCCCTGGCGACCAACGAGCATGGCCTCGTTGACGTTCAATGGCTTCCTTTTGGAGTCTACGAGATCGTCATCAATCAACCAGGGTTCGCGCCAGAATCCCAAACAGTCGAAATTCGCTCTTCGTTACCCATCATTCGCGTCATTCAACTCAAGCTCTCATCTGTCAAGCAATCACTCACCGTCAATTCTTCCAGCACGCTCATCGACCCCGACCAGGCCGGTTCCGTCGATCAGATTGGTTCCAGCTTCATCCAGCATCGCCTCACTTCGCTCCCCGGCCGTTCTTTGCAGGATCTCGTCAATTCGCAGCCCGGTTGGCTGTACGAAGGCAACGCTGTCCTTCATCCTCGCGGCTCGGAATACCAGACGCAGTTCGTCGTCGACGGAATTCCCCTTACCGACAACCGTTCCCCAAGCTTTGGACCCGAAATCGGTGCCGACGATGTCCAGTCGATGAGCATCTACACCGCCGGCATTCCCGCCGAGTATGGGCGCAAGTTGGGCGGCATCGTCGAGGTCAACACTCTCCAGGATCCACAGCCCGGCTTTCACGGCCAGGCTGTCTTGTCGGGAGGCAGTTTCGATTCCGCCGGAGCGTTCGCCGAAGGGCAATACACTTGGGGCAAGAACACGTTCGGCGCAAACGCCGGCGGTAGCATGACCGGCCATTACCTGAATCCTGTCGTGCCGGAGAATTACTCGAACACAGGTACGCTCAGTGATTTTTCAGCACACTATACACGCGACCTCACACCTCGCGACCGCCTCAGCCTGATAGTTCGCCACGGACTCTCTCGCTACGACATTCCGAATGAACTCATCCAGCAGGCCGCCGGACAGCGCCAGACCGCCGACAATATCGAGACGATGGGCATCATCTCTTATCAGCACACGTTTTCCCCTAACGCCGTCGCCGATTTTCGCGGTATGGTCCGCGACAATGCCAACGACTTCAATTCCAACGCGAATTCCACTCCCATTGAAGTCTTCCAGCACAATTGGTTCCGCGAGGGATATTTCAAGGGAACGATCACGGTCAGCCATGGTCACCATGAGATCAAGGCGGGCGTCGAGTCCGACAATATGTTTCTCAACGAGAATTTCCGTTACCTCATCACCAACCCGTCCCAGTTCGACGACGATACTCCTCTCAATTTCAGCTTCCTCGCCAATCGCCCCGACCTCGAACAATCCGCATTCGTTCAGGACCTGTTTCACGCCGGCAATTGGACCATCAACGCCGGGCTCCGCTGGGACCATTATCAGCTTCTGCTGAATCGTCAGGCCGTCGACCCGCGCGTTTCCATCGCGCGCTATTTTCCGTCCGCGGATCTCGTTGTTCATTTTTCCTACGATCGCGTCTTCCAGACGCCGTCCTTTGAAAACATTCTCCTCTCCAGCTCCACCGCTGCCACCTCTCTCAATCCGATTTCGCTCCAGTTGCCTGTTGAACCCTCCGAGGGGAACTATTACGAAGTCGGTATCACCACGGCCTTCCTTCGGCAAATCCGCCTCGACGTCAATTATTTCCGCCGCCTCGTCAACAACTACGCCGACGACGATCAGATCGACAACACCACTATCAGTTTCCCCATCGCTTTCCGCAAATCCACAATCTACGGCGCGGAAGCGAAGTTCGACGTTCCCAACTGGCGCGGATTTTCCGGCTTTCTGAGCTATTCCTACACGGTCGGCAATGCTTGGTTTCCCGTCACCGGCGGCCTCTTCCTTGGCGACGACGCCGTGATCCCCGCCTCCGGCCATTTTCCCGACTCTCAGGATCAGCGCAACACGATTCGCGGCCGCCTTCGCTACCAGCTTGCTCCACGCCTCTGGATCGCTGGCGGCGTTCAATACGACACCGGCCTCCCGTTCGACTTCGTTGGCACCTACGACGAGGCTCTCGCCGAATACGGCGAGAAGGTCGTCGATCGCATCAATTTCAATCGCGGCCGCATCTATCCATCTTTTCAGGTAAGCGCTTCGCTGGGTGGCGACATTTACAAATCCGAGCGCGTGAACGTTCGCCTTCAGCTCGACGGGGAAAATCTCACCAACGTTCTCGACGTGATCGACTTCGGCGGCCTTTTTTCCGGCAACGCCATCGGCCCCTCGCGCAACTTCGCTCTTCGACTCACCACCAGCTTCTAGCGAATCTTCGCATAAAAAACTTCCTTGCATGATTTTTTGCTAGGATGTGGCGTCGATTTCCCGCGCTTGCCGCCAGTCGGCTAGCCAGCCCCGGAAATTGCGCATCTGCAATTCTCGCCGCCAGTTCAGAAGGGAGGTTGGTCTCATGGCAGCACAATCTCAAACCTTCGGCTCGACCGAGCAACCAGTGCTGATTCGAAGGGCCACTCCGGCCGACGCCGAAATTTGCGGCAGAATCTGTTTCGAGGCCTTCCGGTCCATCTCCGGCCGCCACAATTTTCCCAACGACTTTCCCACCCCCGACGCTTCCGTCGGCTTGCTCTCGATGGTGTTCTCGAATCCCGGTTTCTTCTGTGTGGTGGCCGAACAGGATGGAAAACTCATCGGAAGCAACTGCTTGCATGAAAAGGATCCGATCGCCGGTGTCGGCCCGATCACCGTGGACCCTGCCGTGCAAAACCGCACTGCCGGCCGCCGCTTGATGGAGGCGGTTATGGCCCGCGCTGCGGAACGACAATTCGCTGGAATCCGTCTCGTCCAGGCGGCCTACCACAATCGTTCGCTCTCCTTGTATGCGAAGCTGGGTTTCGTCGTGCGCGAGCCGCTCGCCTGCATGCAGGGACCTCCGATTCAGACCACTCCGTTCGGCTATCGCGTTCGCGCCGCGGAAGCGGCGGACCTTGCCATCTGCAATGACCTCTGCATCCAAGTCCACGGCCACGCGCGGAGCGGGGAATTGAGCGATGCAATTCATCGCGGCGCAGCATTGGTTGCCGAGTCACGGGGCCGCATCACGGCGTATGCGACTTCGGTTGGGTTCTTCGGCCACGCAGTCGGCGAGACGAACGAAGATTTGCAGGCGTTGATTGCCGCGGTACCTTCGATTCAGGGCACAGGCATACTCGTCCCCTCTCGTAACGCGGGACTCTTTCGCTGGTGCCTTGAGAGCGGGCTCCGCGTCGTCCAGCCGATGACCCTGATGACGATGGGCCTTTACAACGAGCCAGCCGGCGCCTATCTGCCTTCAATTCTCTTTTGAGCTTTCGGAGGCGTCGCAGCAATTCGAAAAACTGGAAGGGATTTGGCTCCCCGGGCTAGATTCGAACTAGCAACCCTTCGGTTAACAGCCGAATGCTCTACCGTTGAGCTACCGGGGATCCGTCGCAGGCAGGAGTAAAATTCTACAACAAACCAGTCGCGAAGTGCCAACTTCGCTGGCTCTTGCCATTATGGCCTAGGCTCCGCATTCAACCGGGTCGTCACGCTCTCCACTCTTCGCACCAAAGAACGGAATGTCTCGACGTGAGGCGCGAGCATTTCTTCCTGCTGTCCTGCTTGCAGGGCTTCCACCGTTTGATTCAGGCGTTCAAACGACTCATCCAATTCCGCTTCTGGCCCTTCCGTTTTGCCTTCCAGCCGGTCTGCGATGTCTTCCAGCGCTTTTGCCGCCTGCTCCTCAAACTCCCGGTCCGCCGTGCGCAAAGTCTCCGGCAATTCGAAGCCCCGGAGTTGCGCGCGGTATTTCCACAAAGTCACTTGCGCGAGAAAAATGGTGCGCAATTGTGGCTGCCATTGAAGGACGCGGCTCCGCCATGCGAGATCTTGCTGGCGTGTATCTCTGAATTCCAATAGAACTCCGTCGGCGAACGAACGCGTCCTGTCGAAAGTCGCGCTGAGCGTCTCTCGAAGGGAGAAATACCGGTCCATTGAAACTTTCAGGTTCGTTGAGACCGGTTCTCTTGCAAGCTGTGCTATCAGTCGCATGCCGGACGTGAATGCCTTTTTCATTTCGACAATGGCGGGGGCGCTCCAAAGTTGGTCGAACACACACCACATCATCAGGAGGCCGAAGAGCACCCCCACGACGCGGTCCCGCGCGATCGAAAGCGACGTCTGGAACGCGAATTCCTGCAAATGGACAAGGTAATAGGCCAGGGCGACCTGCAAGCCAAAATACGACAACCGCGCGCTGGCCGTAAGGAACCAACACGATAACGCCGTGACCAGGACGAAAATAATTGTGAATCCGACGATCGAGTCGACATGCGGCAAAATAAACATCTGCGCCCCCATCGCCAGCACAAACCCTCCGAAGACGGCTCCCGCAAAGCGCAGAACTTGTTTTTGTCGCGACGAACCGATCGTCGAAAGCGCTGTCAGCAGGCAGGTGGTCACCGCCGTGCTGATTCCGGGCCAGTGGATTGCGTTATAGATGATGTAGCAAAGGCCGGCCGTCAAGCATCCCTTGAGTGCGAATTGCAGATGCTTCGCGTTTGACAGGGCATCTCGGACAAAAAGCCGTTGCGGTGGATCATCGTCCGCGGGAGTCGTGAAGTTTTCTCCGTTTGGATGAGACCCGGAGAGGACTTCGGCAATCAAGGAGACAAATCTCTCCATTTCCGCCAGGAACGGGGCTGCGGAGACGGGTGCTCCCTGACGAAGGGATTCGCTCAAATCGGCAGCCTGCCCCGATAGCAAGCTTGCGCGAATTTTCGCGATGTTCTCGCTCAGCAATCCGGCCCGCCTCCGTTCTTCCTCTGAGAACCGCACATCTGAATTGGACAGGTTGGCCGCCACGTCCACAATTCCTCCCGTCAGCGCCACCACAGCTCCCATTCGTTCCATGTATATCGGCGAATAGTTCGAGCGTCGCAAGAGGCGTCTCACTCGTGAGCTTCCCACCAGTCCCAACCGGGTGATTTCCGCTTTGGTCCCTTCATCTGGAGGACGGCCTTCCGCATAGCTGGCCAGCAGCTTTTCCACCTCCTGCAACCTTTCCGCGACAGGATGCACGACGTTGTCTCCCGGCTTTCTATTTGCGAACAACAGTTCAACGCCTACCGTGATGGCAAGTCCGATAGCTGCCACCAGCAAAATACGCAGCGTGTCTTCGACGTTCGTTTCTGCCGATACGTGCCGGTCCCATAGCGGCACTCCCACGGAGATGATGACCGCGAAGGCTACTGCCGCACCGTAATTCGTCATCACGCTGAGCAGGTAAAACGTCAGAAAGAAAGTAAAAATAACCCAAAGCAGATGCACCGTCGGCAGGCTGATCACAAACCATGCCGACACCAGAATGTAGGCCGTGCCGATGCAGCAGAAAAGAAAGAAGGTCCCCGAGGAATCCACCGTGGCGCGCGGGTTTTCCCGTGAGATCAGCAGCACCAGAATTGCCCCTTGAAACGCATAGGAAAGTTGAAAGGTCATGCAGACGATCATTACGATCGTCGCGGCAAGCACCATCCGCCCCACCACCGCTGTCCGGCCCGGGTATGGCTTCAGCTCTTCTTTGAGAAATTGTTTGATCCAGGAAAATGACGAGGCGGGGCTTGTCAGGCTTTGCGCTGCCGTGGCCATGCTTAATTTCCGCGAATCGTGATCACGGCCGACGCACCAATTCGAAACAATTCCTCAGGCGGATTTTCCACTCGCACACGGACGGGAAACCGTGAAGCCAAATGAACCCAGTTCAGGGTTCGCTGCAAGTCCGGAAGGCCGCCGGGCTGCGAAGTCCAGCTCCCGATGATGTCCGGGTCAGGCGTCACTCCGAATCCGACGCTGTCCACTACGCCGGAAAAACGCACGCCCGGATTCGACAGGACGTAAACATCCGCGTGCATGCCCGGAGCGATGTGTTGCAGTTGCCCTTCTCGGAAATTACCGATCGCCCACCACGTCCGTGTGTCAATCAGGGCGAAAATCTGCTGCCCGACGTGCGCGTAAGCGCCTTCGGAAATCGTCAAGCTTGTCACCCGGGCGTCGAACGGCGCGTAGACCCGGCAATTATTCAGATTGTACCGGGCATCCCTCACCGCAGCATCTCTCTCTCCTCGTTGATTGATCAGTGGCTCCAATGTCGTCACGGCGTGGCTCGCCTGCTCGTGCGCGGCCAATGTCGATTTCAGTCGTGATTGCGAAAGCTGCAGTTGCGATTCCGCCTGCTTGAGTGCCTGCGCGTCGGCCACTTCCTGCGATCTCGCTTTATCCACTTGATCGGCCGTGACGAACTGTTTCGCCAGCAGCGGCTCCAGGCGGTGAAGATTGTCGCTGGAATACTGCCATTCTGCCCTGGCACGGCTCACGCCCTGCTCCGAATTTGTCACTTCCGCTTGTGCGCTGTGGATGTTGGCTTGCGCCACGGAGACGGCGCTCACCAGGGCCGCAATCCTCCTCCGCTCGTCTTCGATTTGCCCTTCGAGCGCCGCCTGATCCGAGATCGCCCTCTCGAGTGCGTATTGATAAGGCCTTTCGTCGATTTCAAACAGTAGCTCGCCCTTCTTCACGTATTGGTTGTCGTGCACGTTCAGGTGAATGATCGGGCCTTCCACCTGCGGCGCAATCCCGATGAAGTTTGCGAATATCTCTGCGTCATCGGTCCGCGGGTAGAGGTTGCTGTGGTAGAGAACCATCAGCCCCAGCACGATTGTCACGAGCACGATTCCATAGCTCAGCCAGCGCGGAAGCTGGTCGATCGTCTTTGCGTTGGTATTCGGATCCGCCACGCCCGTTCTCCGTCAGCGAAAGAGCAATAGCCACAGCACAAAGGTAAAAAGCACCGTAAGACTTGTATAGGCTAGGACAGGCAGTGCTAGGTTCGCGTGAAACCACGACAGCATCCATCTCACCAGCGCCGCCAGCAAAATCCCGATACACAGACACAGCAGCCACGCGGGAAAAAACGATCCCAGGATGTCCACCGACGGCGCTCGCGAGCATCCCGCAAGCACGCACGGAATCAGCAAAAGGAGAAACTGCCGTTTCATATCCCGCCCCTTCTTGTGCTTCTCATGGCGCCGTCTTCGTCGCGCCAGCCTGGATCGAATCTCCCGTCCGGAACGCTAGATTTGCCAGCGCCGTCAGCACCTGCGTCCGCGCCAGCACGTCCTCTGACCGCGCCCGCGCCAGCGCCTGCTGCGCCGCCGTCACATCCAGCAGGTTTCGCAGCCCGTAATTGTAGGACTGCAGTGCCGCATCGTAGGACTCGCCCGCGGATTTCAGCAGCGCGGTCGCAGCCTGTCGCTGTCGAAACGCGGTGTTCAGATCCGAGTACGCCGCCCACACTTCGTCCGCAATTTGATCCCGCAAAACGTCGGCCTGCGCTTCCGCCGCGTGAACACTTGCTTCTGCCTGCGCGACTCTGTTTTTTCGCGCGCCGCCGTCAAAAATCGTCCACGTTAAGCTCAGTCCGATTCCCCCGGTCAGGTCCGCCGTGTATCCCCACGGCAGCGCCTGCTGCATCCCGAACAGCGCGTCCGCGCTCGGCGCCACGTGAAGGTCCAGCACCGGATAGTAAGCTGCCCGCGCTGTTTTCAGTTGCGCGTTGGCCGAGCGGATTTCTGCCACTTGCTGCATCAGATCGGGTCTCTGCCCCAGCGCCCGGTCGATCGCGTCGTTCACGCTGTCCGCAATCGAATCCGGCGTCGGCACCTGATCGAGCGGTTGCACGTGAATCACGCTTGTCGGCGCCGCTCCCAAAGCGGTTGCCAGATCTCCCCGCGCAACCTCTTCGTTTCCCAGCACCGTTTGCAAATCATATTCTGCCTGCGCCGTCGCGCTCCGCGCTTCCAGCACGTCCGGCAGCGTCGCCAACCCGTGCGCCAATCGGTCCTCCGAAGATTGCTGCACCGTCTGCGCGTTTTTCAAGCTTGCTCGCGCGGCCTCTTCCTGTCCAATCGTGTTCAGCAGCCGGTAGTACGCTTCTTCCACGCTATAAATCACGTTGCGGTGCGTGTCGTTGAACGCGAAATTCGCCGCCAGCACCTCCGCCCTCGCCGCGTTGATTCTTCCCCTGCGCGCGCCGAAATCGAAAATCGTGTAGTTCAAATCGAGCGCCGCCTGAAAATCCTGCGTCGTCACGCGGTAGAACCGCGTCCCGAAATAAACCTCGTCGCGCGAAGTCTGCGAGAGCGCGGCCGCCGCCAGCGTCGGGTAAAGCTCGCTGCTCGCAATGCCCAGCGCCGCTGCTTGTGCGCGCGCCCGCTCCCACGCCACGCGTGTCTCCGGGTTGTGCGATTCGGCCAGGTCGATCAGTTCCGCCAGCGTGTACGTCTTCTCCGCATCGACGCTGAACCGGAAATCGTGAAATTGTTTCGCATCCTGTTCGATTCCCCGCTCGATTGGCGCATGCCACGGCTGGTTCGCTGCGGCTGGAGCGCTTTGCGCTGGCGCTCGTCCCGCAGCCGCCAAACCCAGAAAAAAAATCGCAGCCCAGTTCAGAACTTTCACAGCTGCCTTTCGAGCGCGCAACTTCCCACTGTCCTACTCCTTCGGCGCGCGCAAAATCGCTCCGTCCGCCGCCGACCCCACCAGCGCCGCATATTTCGCAAACACGCCCGCCGCATATCGCGGGGCCGGCGCTTGCCAGCTCTTCATCCGCTCGCGAATCGCCTCATCGCCCATCTCCGCTTGCAGCAATTGCTTTTCGACGTCGATCACCACGATATCGCCCTCGCGCAGCGCCGCCAGCGGACCTCCCCGCGCCGCTTCCGGCGCCACATGCCCGATCATCAATCCCCTCGTCGCCCCGCTGAACCGCCCATCCGTAACGAGCGCCACTGTTTCTCCCAGCCCTTCGCCGATAATCGCTCCCGTCACGCTCAGCATTTCCGGCATTCCCGGCGCGCCTTTCGGCCCTTCGTAGCGAATCACCACCACGTCGCCGGGTTTGATCTTGCGGTCCAGCACGGCGCGCAGCGCGTCCTCTTCACAATTGAACACTCTCGCCGGCCCGCGATGCACCTTCGGCGCGCCCGACGTGAATTTCAGCACCGATCCCTCCGGCGCCAGGTTGCCTTTCAAAATCACCAGCCCGCCGTTCGGCTTCAGCGGCTTGCCGAGCGGCAGCACCACCACTTGCCCCGGCGTTTCTTTCGCCGCCGCCGCTTCTTCTCCCAGCGTTTTCCCCGTCACGGTCAGCGCCTCTGCCTTGATCAACTTCGCGTCCAGCATCCGCTTTGCCAGCACCGCCGTTCCGCCCGCGTGATACAAATCCATCGCGTTGTAGCGCCCGCCCGGCTTCAGGTCCGCATACAGCGGCGTGCGATGGCTGATCGTCTGGAATTCGTCGATCGAGAGCGGCACATTCATCTCCCTCGCCAGCGCCAGCAAGTGCAGCACGGCGTTGGTCGACCCGCCCGTGCTCGCCACCGCCGCAATCGCGTTGTGGAAAGCGTCGCGCGTGAAAATATCGCGCGCGCGCACGCCGCGCTTCAGCACATCCATCACCAGCCGCCCGCACGCCGTCGCCACCTCATCTTTTTTCGGATCCATCGCCGGCACGCTGTTGAATCCCAGCGGCGAAATTCCCAGCATCTCGAGCGACATCGACATCGTGTTCGCCGTGTACTGCCCGCCGCACGCGCCCGCCGCGGGACACGCCACGTCTTCCAGCGCCTTCAGCTCCGCGTCCGTCATTTTCCCCGCCGCGTGCGCGCCCACCGCCTCGAACACGTCGCCGATCAGCACGTCTTTGCCGTTCCATTTTCCCGGCGCAATCGTCCCGCCGTACAAAATCAATCCCGGAATATCCAGCCGCGCCAGAGCCATCGCCGCGCCGGGAATCGTTTTGTCGCAGCCCACGATGCACACCGCTGCGTCGAACATCTGTCCGCGGCACACCAGCTCGATCGAGTCGGCAATCACTTCGCGGCTCACCAGCGACGCTCTCATCCCTTCGCTGCCCATCGTCTCGCCGTCGCTGATCGAAATCGTGTTGAACTCCATCGGCGTGCCGCCCGCCTCACGCACGCCTGCCTTCACGCGCTCCGCCAGCCGCCGCAAATGGAAATTGCACGGCATCGTCTCGATCCACGTGTGCGCCACCGCCACCAGCGGCTTCGCCAGGTCCGCGTCCTTGAATCCCACGGCTTTGAACATCGCGCGCGCCGGCGCCCGGTCCGCTCCCTCCGTCATTCTCCTGCTGCGGTGCTTCAGGTCCATCGCTCCCCCCTGCTCTCAAAAGTAATTCGCTAGAGTAACACGCGCCGCGCGGCATTTGCCCGCCAGCCAAGCGGCGACGTGACTCCTGCCCGCCGCACGCAGAGGTGACTCCTGATCCGTGAATCGTGAGTTGCGCGGGTGAGTCAGCACAAAGGGCTGTGAAACGCAGTGCGCATCATTCGCGCCGACGATGTGCAAGCGAGGACTGTGGTGCCCTCAATTTAGCGACGAGGTCGTAATTGAAATTGAGGCGCCTCTTGACCGCCGAGTTCCACCAATCTACCGATTCCTCTAAGCGGCGAACACGAGCAGTCAGCGTCGAAACGTCCGGCGTGCGCCCGCTTGCTCAAACTATTTGAGCGGTTCGCTCCTTAATGTATCTTCTAAGCCTTCATACCCCACCTTGTATTCGGAAGAAAAAACCACAGGAGTGCGCGGGAAGGTCGGCTGCCCACCGACTCACGTCAATCTTGAATTTATATGCTTTCCCAAGACCCGGATTTCACTGCGTGCGATTTCGCAGTCGTTGCGAGAAATGCAAGGGAACATGTGAGTGTACATGTTCCTGATTCGCTTGATAAGTTCCATGTGTCCGAGAAAAAAAGTCATATTGGGAAAGAGCTGTGGAATGCACTCTGACTCGTAAGTCTTTATGATTTCCTCTAAATGTCCGAGAGTGACTAAGTGTATAGGCTTGATCGTGACTGCGCTTGTGTCTCCCAGCCACGGCATCGCATCCAGTTTCTTCTTTTGGTTCTCGGAATACGCAAAGACAGTTGGTAGTCTCAGCTTCAAGGAAACTGACCACCACTCGGTGCCATAGCACGTCGATAGGAACGAGTCGAGCAGGATCCTAAGGCCATTTTCAAATTGATATAGGGGAGAAAAGAGCACACTCGTGATCTCGACTGCCTCGAAATACGCCGCAGGCAATTTGATAACCCTCTTGAACCGAGGGCGTCTGCGGCTACCTGCTCTTTTTCTTTGTTTTCGAGCCATGTTTATTCAGGGAGTACCGGGCATTCCGGATGGACTGAACCACCCCACCGCAAACTTTGGAAATCTCAGCATCGGTCAAGCCAAACCTATCTAAGATTTCAACCTTTCTTTCGAGGCTCGCTTCTTTTTCGGTCGCAATACACAGATAGGCGAGCATCAAGCGGTTTGAATCCGGCCCGTCGCTACGCTGCGAACTCATCTTGTCCCCCTGAATTTTCTCTTCTTCA
>Ga0335073_10012387_pt1 | contig 11973 bp, 14 predicted proteins | sample Lox_Sample_22_FD_207093 | JGI IMG/M metagenome (GOLD analysis project Ga0335073, IMG submission 207093) | Soil microbial communities from Loxahatchee National Wildlife Refuge, Florida, United States - Lox_Sample_2.2 | ecosystem: Environmental > Terrestrial > Soil > Wetlands | place: USA... | reverse complement strand
GGGCCATCGCTCACCGTACCCAATTCTGACGGCAGACTTGTCCTAGGTGCGTGGCAGCAATCTTCCATCTCGAATGCGACGTTCGTGGGCGCGAGCACACCACCATGGTGACCGTGATCGGTAACGACAGACATTCCACCCGCAAGTAGAATGGAGTCTCTGCCATGGTCAAGCGTGCACCAGCCCGGCGGCGTCCTCGCAAAGCCAAGCCCGGAACGAAGGGTCTGGGCCCGGCCGAATGCCGGCTGGATCAGCCTACGGGCCCTGCAGCGGAGGTGGCGGAGGCGATCGAGAAAGCCGGCGGCTTCCTTGTGGGATCGTACAAGGAACCGCTGGCCGGTCATCCGGTTTTGCTGTCCATTCTGCCGATCGATGCCGTCGAGCCCACCCCTTTCCAGCGAGATCTCTCCGATGCGCACCACAAACGGCTAGCTGACGTCATTAATAAGACAGGGCGTTTTCTCGACCCGATTATCGCTGTCGTGGCGCCGAAGGGAGGCTTCTGGACTCCGAATGGCCGGCATCGCCTCGAAGCCATGCGCCGCCTTGGGGCGAAATCCATTACTGCGCTCGTTGTGGCTGACCGCGAGGTAGCCTGGCAGATCCTCGCGCTGAATACCGAGAAGGCTCACAATCTCAAGGAGCGCTCCCTGGAGGTCATCCGCATCTACCGTGGTCTGGTGGAGGAAGACGCCACGCGTCCTGAATCGCAGTTCGCGTTCTACCTCGACGAACCTGCCCTGGTCACTCTGGGTGTCTGCTATGAACGCTTCCCCCGCTTCGGCGGTGGTGCTTACCATTCAATCCTTCGACGACTGGAGACCTTTACCGATGAACCGCTCCGCACCGCCATTAAGGATCACGAGAAACGGGCTACGATGGTGCTCGACCTCGAGGAGAAGGTTGCGGCGGCGGTAAAGAAGCTGAAAGAACGTGGTCTTGTCAGCCCGTACCTGCGTTCGTTCGTGGTGGCGCGCATCAACCCGCTGCGTTGGATTAAGGGCGAACCGCCTCCACTCGAAGAGGTGCTGAAGACGATGCGGGAGCGCGCGGCAAAATTCAACGTTGAAAGGATCAAGCCACAGGATCTTGCGGGTGCGGCAGGTCCACCGGACGAAGGAACCTAGGAGAGCCGACCACGAATGACCCCCTTATCCGGCAGAAAACATGCGGGGCCGGGACCTGCGAGTGACCAGCCTCCGATCCCCGAGCCCACCTTCGCTGAGCGCGCCCGCACATTAGTCTATCTGGGCCGCCTGGGCAGTCTCTCTACCCTGTCGCGAAAACAGCCAGGGTTCCCGTTCGGGTCCGTCATGCCCTACGGGCTGGACGATCACGGCCGTCCCATCTTCCTGATCAGCACCATGGCGATGCATACGCAGAACCTGCAAGCGGACGCCCGCGCCAGTTTGCTGGTAGGCCAGGAGGACACCGACGGCGAACCGCTCGGCGCATCGAGGGTCACGCTGGTAGGAAATGTTCTTGCGGTACCGAACGCCGAAGTGGCTGAGGTGCGTAAGCTGTACCTGGAGCGTCATGCCAACAGCAAGTATTGGGTAGATTTTGAAGACTTCTCGTTCTACCGCATGGATGTCGTTGATGTTTATTACGTGGGCGGCTTCGGAGTGATGGGCTGGGTATCTGCATCCGATTATGACCACAGCCAACCAGATCCCCTGGCAGACTCCATGGCCGAAATCATTCAGCACATGAACGCCGACCACAAGGACGCGCTAGTCTTGCTCGCCCGCCAAGTCGCTCACATCGATTCAACGGAAGCAACGATGACAACTGTCGATCGCTTGGGTTTTCATGTCCGCTTGAAAACGCCCGATGGCATGCGCGGTGCTCGCATTGCATTCTTGAGGGAGGCAAGCAATCCGGCTGAGACTCGGAAAGTGTTGGTGGAAATGGTGCAACAGGCGCGCTCGCGGGCCGAATGAATTTTCGACTTGGGGCCGGCACGAAGATGTGGAAGAAAAACTTCGGTTAGCGAAGGCGCCGTCACAGGAAGAAAAGTCGCACACCAAAGGCACACCGGACATCACGAAGTCTGTGAATCGTTGGGATCTCTGCTTACCGACAGTCAGCCGAGCCGCAAGAAAGGTCGAAATCGGCGGTGTTCTTTCGTTCTAACGCGCACGCACCTTCGCAGCTCCGACATCAACTCCGGTTATTGGCAGACCGAGTAGATCACCCTTCCCGACAACCGGGGGGAAGAAACAGTTGTCGTCGCACTGCATTCCACGATTGGAATCGAGGGTACCGTCGACAAAGTGATATACCTGCTCGCCGACATCAGCGAAACCGACCGGATTGATGGCTACATGCAGAGCGTGGAGAATGAGCGATGAAGCAAGATGGCTGCTGAACGGAAAAACGTTTTCGTTTCTTCGCAGCGTATGATCGAGCGGCAAATTCTCGATGTAGGTCGGATCGTCAAGCTGGCCTTGACGTTCGACATTGACGAAGTCAGGATCGTACTGTCCGATACAGGCCAAACAGCGTTTGCCTGGATACACAGCGTGGCTTTTCCAACTGGCGTGCCGAAGACGACCGCGGTGCATGCGGATTAGAATTCCGCCGTCGATGACTGGAATTAGATAGGCGTACGCGATGTAGTTGAGCACATAACGCGGCCAGGGGCGATCAACACAGCTGAAGAGGATGTCACAGTCGAGAGCCTGGCGGAAGCCGTCTTCTTCGGTAACGGCCAGCGGGTGCTTTTCGATCACAGGCTTTGCGGCGGTAGCGCTTTTCTTGAGAGCACGTGCGATTACATCAACCTTAAGGGATTTCGCCCGGACATCCTTTACCGTCGTATGGAGAAGCCGATCAAGATTGTGAAGCTCGACGCGGTCGTAATCAATGAGCTTGATATGCTTGACGCCCATACGTGCTAAGCTCTCCGCCACTATCGACCCTACGCTTCCGACACCTACAATTCCGAACTTCAGGCGAGCAAGTTTCTGCTGCGCCGTTTCTCCCCAGGCCGAAATTGTTCGCTTAAGCTCTTCTCGAAACGCGGGTGGGGGAAGTAGTTTGTCATGGAAGGTCACTTCGAGGCCGTGCTCGCCAACGATCCGAACGCTCTCACACCAATGCCGCTCATATGTTTTTGGATTCGTTTTCACCCAGAAGCGTCCACTCCAAGCACCATCCGTTCCAATCGTCATTCCAACGAGTGACATGTCGGTCGCCGCCCTCACGCTGGGTGCCTGACGTAGCTCAGTCCGCAGGTCATCGCGACTCATATCTTGCCAGCCAGGCCAAGGGTGACTATGCAGAAACACCACTCCTGCGCCTTTCGCCATCGCCAGAGTAGTGACCCGCGAAAGATAGTTGCTCGTCGTGCTCGCGTTTCCATGTACATAACGCTCGCCTTCGAGCGGCAGAATTGGATCAGAGACGAGGGCTGTAAGACGGTTCGCCCCCTGACCGGGCGTCCAGAGAGCGTAACAAAGATCTTCCTGTTGGTCCTTCCGAAGAAGATGTTGCTGCAGAATGTCGTTTGTGGCAGAGGTAAGCGCGATGCTGTAGTTCATTTAAGTGCTTCAAGGACGCGCTGGATATGTCTCAGGTATGCTTTCACATCTTTAGTCGTCCGGTTCCAGCCGTCGCTTCCTTCCACAAATGGGCGACTAAGGTATTGCCAGTCGGGTCCGAAAGGGCTTTCCGCAGCACGATTTTCGGGACCGCCGTTTGGATTCATCGGGATTAGCCTCGGCGAGATATGTGGACCAGTGGGACAGGTGGCGTGGAAATCGGCTGGAATCTCAAGCCCAATCCTGATGTTCTGGGCTTTGAAACGCCCCGCGGAGACAGTGTAGGAAAATGCCAGCCGATTGTCACCTGACTCCTCGGGCACGTAGCCGAGCTCTTTCAATCCTGCCGAGAACGCTTCTTTGCCAAAAACCGTCATCTTAGGAGACCCGCATCGGACCAATTGGCTTCGTGATAAAGCGCAGCCCGTCCTTCATTTCGATTTCAACATTTGGATCGTCTTTATAGGACTTGATCTCGTGCCCGATGAGCTGTTCAAGGTAGTTGGTCTTCGGATCGAATCCGGCGTCAGTCAAAATCTGAGTAGGCGTGAGAAGCTTCGCAATGGTCGACTCCGGTTCGTCATCCAGCTTGTAGTGAATAAAATGTTCATGCTCTTTGTTCGTCATCCTAAGTGCCTCCGCAATTGAAAATCCGAGCCGTATACGGTCGAGCAGCCGGCAAGGTAATGCTCTTTCAGTATGTACGGATTGAATCGTGATGTCAACTGGGCAATCCATTGATGTCAGTGTAGCAAACACCGTTAATAGCGAACATCCGTGGTCAATATAGCAAACGTGTTTGCTGAATTGACATAACGTTGCGACTCGCAGATACTAGGTCAAGTGAAAGCGAAGACTGCCGATCAAGTTTTTTATCGTCAATTCGGACGACTACTCGCCGATGTCAGACGCAAGAAAGGCGTGTCCCAGGAAATTGTGGCCGATGAGATTGGCCTGTCCCGTACCTCGATTACGAACATCGAAAAGGGGCGTCAACCCATTCAACTACACAGTCTCTATCGGATCGCCCGCCTCCTTGGAGTCGAAATCAAGGAAATCTTGCCTTCGCCACAGGTCTTCGAGCTGCCGGTAGGAAACGAACAATTGTCGGTCAGTCGCTCGGAATGGCTCGAGGCCATGAATGTGACAGTATCGAAAGGACTGGTGAATGCGCAGAAACGACATCGAACGGGCGGCCCAAAGACTGCTTGAAGCGAACCAGGTTACGCGAGCACCTATCCCCATCGAGCAACTTGCTAATGCGCTAAATATCGATGTTCGCTACTCGGAAACTTCCGATGATGTATCCGGAGCATTAATCCGCGATGCAGGCTCGGTGATTATCGCGGTCAATTCTGCGCAACATGAGAATCGCCAACGTTTCACCATCGCTCACGAGCTAGGTCATTTTCTCTTGCATCGCAACACCAAACTGCACTTTGACGATGACTTTCGGATCGATTATCGGGACGCGACCTCATCCGAAGCGACCAAGAGGGAAGAAATCGAAGCCAATGGTTTTGCAGCCGCAGTCCTGATGCCCGAGCGAATTCTGGAACGCGATTGGCTGCGGTTTGCTTCCGATAAAAGGGGGATCTCCGACACGATACGTGCACTTGCGACGAAATACCACGTCAGCCAGAAAGCGATGGAATTGAGACTTGTGAACCTTGGCTTCATCTCTCCCGTGGAATAGGAACTTTTTCCGCTGTTTCGGGTGGTCTGTAGTCACAACCTTTTAAAGCCGGTTTGGGGGGAGTAGTCGCAATCTATGCGAGGTACACGACTCGAATGTCCCGACTGATGGAATGTCAGTCGTCAGTCGCGCTTAATCTGGAGTTCCTTCATTGTCGCATACCGTTCCAGATGTGTGAGATTAGTCACCACCCGCTCATTCTGACGGTTAGAATCGTGGGCAGCGGGTTTCTCCTATACTCTTCTACCACGGTTCCGAACGGGCACGGCGCCACATCGAAATAAAATTCAAACCATATCATGGCTGAAGAGTTTATTTCGTTCGCGGAGTTGCTATGGAAGTTGCCCTTGTTCGATGACTTATTTCTGTCGATGCAGGGTCAGAACGTGATGCTCGTAGACTTGTATCTGCGAGACTTGGAACGAGATCTCTTACGGGAACACATCGAGATAGAACGCACACCCTTTCCCGCCACGCTCGTCGTGTCGGCGCTCAGCCAGATGTGGATCTTCGCAGTCTACGAACTGCTGCGGACTTGGCGTCAGCGCGTTAAAGACTTGAAACGTGATGCTCAAAAGCCAGCGGTGCAACAGTCGGGGCACTCGAAACTTGCCCTCGAAACTTGCGGGTGTGTACTATCCGGGTCAACTCGCCCACTTACGGAAGATGCCCGCGTACGCGAAGGAACTGGATCGCGCTGTGAATCTCATGGAGCCGCTGTTCAGGCGTATCGAGGCACTACGCATGAACCTCGCCAAGCACGAAGTGCCAAAGCTACATGGCGTTCCTGCCATAGCGCCGGGATACGGTCGCATCGATGGGATGACTGGTTCGATTTCTTGGCAAGTTGACCTTGGGAATAACTTGGTAGACCACGTTTCGCGGCGCAGCCTTGCTGACCAGCTCAAAACTCTTGTTGTCGATAAGAGAGTTAGTCGAGCTGCGAAAAAGAGAAAGACGAAGGTCAAGCGCTAGTTCATTCTTCAACCGTGCCACGGTGAGAAAGGACAAAACTCCTTGACTTTGCCTCAGAACCAGTGCAATGCTCAGGCATGTACCAGATAAACAACATCGCCTACACCGACCAGCTTGGCCGTTCTTTGATGGCTGGGACCGCTGTCGAAGACCCCACCTCAATCGTCCGCCATCAAGGTCTCATCGCCTATGACGAGCTCGGTCAACAAGTCATGCTTGAGAACTCATTCCGCTTCGGTGGCGCTGTATTCATCCAACCGGTGATGTTTAACGGTGGAAAAGAAGTGAAGATCGTGCGCGTGCCCCGTAATTTTTACGAAGCGCAGGCAATCGTCCAGAGGGCGTGGAACGACGTCGTGAAGCAGGTAAAGTGGACACCGTTCTACAACTGTCAAGACTTCATCAGCAATGCCTACACGGGAAAAGTTGGCTCCAAAACTCGTGACGGGATCGTCGTCGGCGGTCTTGCGGCGGCAGCGCTCTTCGCGATTGTAGGCTAGGACTTCGTAGAAACAACTGGTGAAAGAGCGGACGTCCATCAATCTCCATTCGTCGAAAAAGTAGGAATGTCCCGTCTGTCCTCTGTTTTTTCTGAGTTCTCCCTGGGAAAGCGGACAGGCTAGAACGATTCTTTGAGGAAGTTTCTTATAGTCAGCGCATCGACGATCTGCAGGAGCTTAGAGGTCAAATACGCGCGGGTCTGTAATCCAAACATCATAGGGCTGGGCGTCCATATACGTCCGGACTGCCTTGAACGCTGACACCAGACGACTGCGCCGCTGAACCCATGAGGCTTCATGTTTAGGTCCCTGGGTGGTTCGTAATGAACGAGCACGTCGCGGTCTGGATCGTAATGGGACGACAACGGCGTTGATGGAGGTCCCGCTATCGTGACCGGAAGAATGATCGGTTGAGCTACGAGTTGCCTTATGGAAGAATTCGATATCCTCCTCTCCGAAATCGCATACTGCTGATCTTTGGGGAAACCATGCAGAATCAGGGACCCTTTACTTCTTACCGTTCGACCTCTTTTGAGCTGCTTTGGAAGCTCGCAAAATTGCATTCGGAGATTGGTTAGCAAATCAGAGCGGAGGACAATGGCAGCCAAGTCGTTCTTCTTGTCGCGGACAATAGTCTTGATTGGCAATGGCACTCGTTGAACCACTTTCGCTGGCTTGTCTATTCCTTCCCAGTTGAGAGCGTCATCGACTCTTAACAAAAATGCGAGACGATCAGGCTGGGTATCTCCTATTACGTGCTCTGCCGTGAGGATCAGACTGTGACCTTTCCAGGTGCAGGCGGTACCGCTCCCGACTGCATCAGCCCTAAGTCTCTGTTCGTAGCTAACGTCTGCGTCTATCGCGACGATGCCTAACGAGTACCAAGTAATACGTTCGACGAATGCCTTGAACTTCACGTCCATCTCGCCCTTTGGGTGCTCGCTTACGATCCTTCGTCGGATTCGGCGCATACGTGAAATTCTACAGGTCGCAACAAACGCGGCCCCGCCATTAGAAGAACGCCTCGCGAGAAACCGGCGCTCCGGTTCCTGCCACGCCAAGGCGAACGCCCCTCTCATGCAAGGCGGATACTGCCGCGATTTGTAGCGAACAAACAGCGAAGACGTGTACACTATCGGCGGGGACAAGAGCCGGAAGAGCGCTTGTTAATCGGGGCAGGTATTTTGGCGGCCCGGAAGCTGGCACAGCACGACGGCGGTCGGCGTGTTCCCGCGACAGTGGCCGCGATTTCGGACGCCGTACGTTGGGCGGAAGAAATCATGAATGAGATCGACCATCGCCGGCCTGAAACTAAGGTCATGCGTGTCAATGCAGTGAACGCGGCAGGGGAAATCGCAATGAAGTATCATTGGGGCGATTGCAACCACCATGTGAGGGGGCTCTGGTGATGCAATACGGGGCGTTACTTCGTTGGATTCTTCTGCCACTCCGCGTCCGGAGCGCTTCTTTGAGGTGCGCTTGCACCTGGAAGCGAAGCCCGGTCTTTCTGCTGTTTGCGCCGGATACGAATTAAAAGAATGGCGAGATAAGCAGCTTGCTGGTCATCTCATAAAATATCTGCCCGAATTTGCCCTTTCGTACAGCGAAAGGCAAAAAATTGGGGCTCATAATGCTGCGGAGCTAATGGCCCAAGCTGCCCGCAGCGTGTACATGTCGGAAAAGTACAAGAAGCGCGGTGAGATCGGGGAACTCTTGCTGCATGTCATTTGCGCGGAGGTCTTTCGGAGCTATCCCGCTATTACAAAGTACTTTTACAAGGATAGCGCCAACAACACTGTAAAGGGCTTCGACGCCGTTCACGTAGTGGCAACGCAAAACGGTTTGGAGTTGTGGTTGGGAGAATCCAAGTTCTACAAACGAATTGGACAGGCAATTAGCGCCGCAATTACAGATCTCGAAGCACACACAAAACGCGACTATATGCGCGCAGAATTCACTGTAATCCGTAACATGGTAGACCCCAACTGGCCACATGCCGAAAAGTTGAAGTTGCTGATTCATCCGAACACGTCGCTCGATAAGATTTTCGACGCGGTTTGCATCCCGGTGTTGCTTACGTACAACAGCGACACGATTAACGCTCATCATGAAGTTTCAGAACAATTCAAAGCGGCATTCGAGGAAGAAGTGAGAGCGAACCACAAGGCTTTCTCAGACAAGAATCCGATTGACCTGAGCAAACTCCGAGTCCACCTTTTTCTCTTCCCGGCAAAGGATAAGGACCAACTTCTTACGGAGTTCGATGCGAGGCTGAAGGCATGCCAGTCGATCATCTAGAGATTCCTCAAATACGCGCAGCATTGGCTTCACCGGACGTGGTCGCACATGACGGTTTTGCCGTGCTGGCGAATATTGCTCGACTAAATAATGAGGGGAACAGGCAGCAGGAGTCTCAAGAATTAGTTCTCCGCGCCCTTGAGGTCCGAAAACAGTTCGGGCAAGCGTCCAGCCTTCTGGATGCACTAGTACGCCAAGTTGGGCTGTTCCCCTATCTAAATCCGCATGAGCTTGGCACTGCCGACCAGATCGCATGGGAATTCAATCGCCCGGTGAATATGCCGGAGCAGATTGTTTTTCATGAACCACAGACACGAATCTACAGGGCGTTGCTTGGAGGCCACAACGTCGTACTTAGCGCGCCCACCAGCTTCGGGAAGAGCCTTGTCACGGATGCCGTGATTGCAAGCGGGAAATTCAAGAACGTCCTCATAGTGGTTCCGACAATCGCGCTAATGGACGAAACTCGCCGCCGTCTTTCGCAACGCTTTCGTGGCCAGTTCAAGATTATTACGCACACTTCTCAGGCGCTTTCAGATCGCAATGTTTTTGTGCTCACGCAGGAACGTGTCCTTGAGCGCGAGCTTTTTGAGCTAGTCGAATTGGTCGTGATCGACGAATTTTACAAGCTGTCTCCGCGTAAGAAGGCCGGAAAGGAAGAGGATGCCCGCTGCGCGCGTCTAAATGAAGTTTTATACCGTGCGGTGAAGGCGCAAAAGCAGTTCTATCTACTTGGTCCAAATATTCTGGGAATCAACGACAAGGCTTCCAAGAAGCTCAAATTTGACAACTACCACGAGGACTATCGCACTGTTGTTTCAGAAGTTCATGATGTCAATCCCGGCGCTGATCGTCTGAAAACCCTCGCCGAGCTTTGTCAAACGCTTACCGACCCTACCATAATTTTCTGCTCATCCCCCGGCAGCGCGACGGAAGTTGTCCAAGCGCTCATTCCCACATTATCGCCAGATGGGAACGTTTCATCGGATGCTGCGAATTGGGTGGCTGCAAACTACCACCCTGATTGGCACTTTGTGAAAGCCCTGCGTAAAGGCGTTGGAGTTCATCATGGCAGAATTCCCCGCGCCCTGGCGCACTATGTTGTAAGCGCTTTCAACAGGAATGTGATTCGTTACCTCGTCTGCACCTCAACGCTAATCGAAGGTGTTAACACGAAGGCAAAGAACGTCGTAATCTACGACAACAAAATAAATAAAAGCAGCATAGATTTTTTCACATTCAACAACATCAAGGGTCGTAGTGGGCGAATGGGTCAGCATTACATCGGGCACGTCTACCTATTCGATACGCCCCCGTCAGACCCCCTTCCATTGGTCGACATCCCCGTATTCAGTGAACCCGATAATCTCGATTCGGGCCTCTTGATGCAGATGGATGAAGGCGATTTGAATTCGACCTTGAAGCAAAAGCTTCATGGTTTTCTGCGCCAAGAATTCCTGGATTTTGCCACGCTAAAGGCAAATGCAGGTGTGTCGCCAGAAGGACAAATAGACGTGGCGAAAGAGATACGTTCCGATCTGGCCAAATATGCTCCGATCCTTCAATGGAGTGGATTCCCGAGCTACAAGCAAATTTACGGAATTTGCAACCTTATTTGGAAACCCTTCAATTGCTCACGGCTCGGAAACGGAAGTGCAAAGAACGCCAACCAGCTTGGGGTCAATCTGATTGATCTTCAAAATATGCCGTCCGCAAAGCAACTAATCAACAAAGCGTATCAGTACCACAACGATGCGGACGCAGCGGTGCAACAAGTGCTCGACTTCATGAGGATGTGGGCAAATTTCCATTTTCCGCAATTCCTACGTGCGCTCGACAGAATTCAGCGTGACGTATTCCGACGCGTGCGTATGCGCGCTGGCAACTATGACGTTTACGCTGCGCGTGTAGAACATTATTTCACCGACCCAGCGCTGGTCGCATTGGAGGAGTACGGCATTCCGCTTGAGGTAGCCAAAAAGCTAAACCCGTATCTTTCCCCATATGCCGACTTGGATGGTGCGCTTGAAAAATTGCGGAGGCTGAATCTCGATCGCACGAATCTTTCACGTTTTGAGATCGCTTTAGCAAGGGACGCACAGGAAACATTGTGACCGCCGGCGTAGCTGGGCTCTGTTCGGATCAATGTCATAAAATCGGCGGCAGACGGGATGTTCGTCGGGTTCGCTTACGACTGGCTCGACATCATCATAGATAATAGTCCATTGTCTTCTGCGGTCGCCTCTTGCAATGATTTGGCCAACTGCGAGCTATAGATTTTCCTCCTTGGCTTACAAAAGAGGCACACACCTGGCTCACTCCCGCACCATCAAAGGACGGATATTCGGGTTGATTGAATAAAGAGTGGCTGATGGGCCGTGAGTCGCAAGTGTTGGCTTGCTCGAATTGCGATTCAAGTGGTTGTTCCGATTTCAGGACGCCGAACGTATTTCTCCACGGTTAAGCCCAGTATGTGCTATAGAAGTACTTCCCCCGGTCACTGCCTGCGGCCATTAAATTTGTGTTCTGCTTACAACTACGGGCAGAATCTTTTTGGAGGAGATCAGCAAAATGTCAGGATCAGGGGGTGGTTCTTGGACGACGCCGTCCGGCGATTCTTGTGAAACTCTGACCAGCGACACAACGCTTACATCGCCAGATCCCGCGGTAATCTCTCAGTTGCAGGTTGGAACACTACTAGAAGTTGAGGTTGACGATAGCGGAGCGCACCCGGTGGTTCATGCGATGTATCAGGGAGAGGTTGCCGGCAGCATCACATCGAGCATCATCCAGAAGCTGGTGGAATGCATTGAAGGCGGGCACGAATACGTCGCTCAAGTCTTAAGCATCCAGGGAGGCACGTGCCGCGTTCGCGTGCGCTTGCAATGAAACCTGCAATCACGGTTGTGGGTGGCTTCTATCGGGAGAGCTGCCGCTTCCCAGCCAGTGATGAGTTCTG
>Ga0335073_10012385_pt1 | contig 11974 bp, 12 predicted proteins | sample Lox_Sample_22_FD_207093 | JGI IMG/M metagenome (GOLD analysis project Ga0335073, IMG submission 207093) | Soil microbial communities from Loxahatchee National Wildlife Refuge, Florida, United States - Lox_Sample_2.2 | ecosystem: Environmental > Terrestrial > Soil > Wetlands | place: USA... | reverse complement strand
CAGCAAGCGCCGGCTCCGGCACCGGCCGGCACGACCGAGTGCTCCAACTGCCACAGCCAGGTCGCGGTCGGCTCGAAGTTCTGCGCCGAATGCGGCACGCCGATGCAGAAGCACTGCACGAACTGCAACGCCAGCCTGGCCCCGACCGCGAAGTTCTGCGCCGAGTGCGGCACGCCGGCGAACCCGCCTGCTTCATAGCCCACGACCAGCGTTCGGTGGTCCGGTCGCGGATCACGCTGCTCGCGTCCCGTTCATGCTGATGATTTGTTGTCTTAGCTTCGACCAGAAAGGCCATCCGGAAGATGGATCGTATCGAGTGCCAGTGGTGTAAGGCTCAGAACGAGCCGGACCGAACTAGCTGCTTCACCTGCGGGGCTCCGCTCGACAAGAGGAACCTCGTCTCCGACTCGGGCTGGGCCGAGGCGCCGCGGCTGCGGGACATGACCGAGTTCCGGTTCTCCAACTCCACCTGCCAGATCGAGGGCGAGCTCGTCCCGGTGGCCGAGCTGGCGCTGGCCCAGGGGGACGCGGTCTTCTTCGAGCACCACGTGATGCTGTGGAAAGAGCCCGGCGTGCCGATGTCGGCCATGAACACCGGTGGCGGCATGAAGCGCATGCTGGGCGGCATGCCGCACGTGCTGAGCATCGCCCACGGGCCCGGCCGGATCGCGTTCTCCCGCGACGCCGCGGGCGAGGTCGTGGTGCTGCCGCTGCACCCGTCCATGGAACTCGACGTGCGCGAGCACGCCTTCCTGGCCGGGACCCACTCGCTGAACTACTCGTTCGTGCGCATCAAGGGCCTGGCCAACGTGCTGCACGGCGGCGAGGGCATGTACCTGGACCGGTTCGTCACGTCCAACGAGCCCGGCCTGCTGCTGCTGCACGGCTACGGCAACGTGTTCCAGAAGACGCTGCAGCCGGGCGAGAAGATCCTGGTCGAGCCGGGCGGCTTCCTGTACAAGGACTCGTCGGTGACCATGAACACGGTCAAGCAGTCCATGCGGACTTCGATGATGGGCGGCCACAACATGTTCCTGGCCGAGATGACCGGTCCCGGCCGCGTCGGCATCCAGTCCATGTACGTCCACCACGGCTCCGAGTGAGGCCGAGATGACGACGCCGACAGCCACGTACACGTGCCCTTACTGCCGCATTCCCAGCGACGGCGCAGGCGGGACCTGCCCGCACTGCGGCGCGCCGGTGGACGTCAGGGAGCGCGTGTCGGATTCCGGGTGGGCCGAGCAGCCCCCGATCCGCGACATGGCCCGGATCCACTTCAGCCGCTCCACCTGCCAGATCATTGGCAAATACGTGCCCGTGGCCGAGATGGACCTGCACGATGACGACTCGGTTTACTTCTCGCACCACGTGCTGCTGCACGCCGAGCCCCGGGTCCGGCTGAACGCGATGCGGATGGCGAGCGGCTGGAACCGGATGCTGGCGGGCATGCCGCTGATCATGATGACCGCGCAGGGGCCGGGGCACGTCGCGTTCAGCGCCGACCGCCCGGGCGAGACCCTGGCCGTCCCGCTGCAGCACAACCAGGCCGTCGACGTGGTCGAGCACCGGTTCCTGGTCGCGACCACGAACGTCACCTACCGGTGGGAGAACTCCGGGATCTGGTTCACCACGCAGAACGGGAACGACCAGGAGTACCACTACCCGCTCGGCCGGACCATGGACCGGTTCTGGGCTCAGGGCGGCCCCGGCCTGCTGCTGCTGCACGCTCCGGGCAACACGTTCATCCGCGACCTGGGGCCCGGCGAGCGCATCCTGATCCAGCCGAGCGGCCTGATCTGGAAGGATCCCTCGGTCCGGATGACGCTGCACTTCGAGTACCCGCACGGCGCCTACTGGTTCAGCTCGGCTCGGTGGCAGGCCAAGTCGACCTGGCTGACCCTGCACGGACCGGGCCGGATCGCCATCCAGTCGGTGTTCGAGCGTCCGGAGATGGTCGGGCAGGTGATCAACAGCTGCAGCGCGACGACTCAGGTCTGGTAGGCCGTGCGGTCTAGCTCGACTGGCCCGATGCGAAGTACTGGCTGACGGCTTTGGCGATGCCGCCCGCGATCACGTGCTGGCCCTGGGCGCTGACGGCGATCGAGGCCTCGAACGGATCGGTGACATACAGCGGCTCGATCAGCGCCCCCGGCATCATGCTGGGCGTCGAAAAATACCCGGCCTGCGCCGGGCCCAGCAACAGCAGGTGATCATAGGCCTGCGCAGCCGCCGAGGTCGCCGAGCCCAGCCCGCTATCCGGCAAGACCCCGCCATCGGGGATCTGCCAGCCGCGGGCGTTCATCGCGCCCAGCACGTCGCCCCGCCGGGGCCACCGCCCCCGGCCCGGCCACCGGCGCAGGTCCCGCCCGGGCCATCAAGTGCACGGTGACCAGAAAGCAGCCGGCCGCCACTCCCGCGGCGAGAACGAGCCTGGATATCAGCCGCATAAGCGCTGCTCCGCGGGCTTTCCGTCAAGGGCGGACTGGCCGTGAGCGTGCGGGTAGGCGGTCATACCGTGCGCAGCGCCTCGGTCGGCGAGAGGCGGGCCGCCCGCATCGCCGGGTACAGGCCGGCGATGGCGCCGATGGCCAGGGCGGCGCCGATTCCGCCGTACAGGGCCAGGGCCGGGATCTGCACCGACCAGTGCTGGGTCTGGGCGTATACGGCGGTGGCCATTACGCCGATGATGGTGCCGGCCAGGCCGCCCAGGACGGCCAGGATCACGGCTTCGGCCAGGAATTGCTCGGCGACGTGGCGGCGGGTGGCGCCCAGGGCCCGGCGCAGGCCGATCTCGGAGCGGCGTTCCAGGACGGAGATGACCATGACGTTGGCGATGCCGACCCCGCCGACCAGCAGGGCAACGGCACCCAGGCCCAGGAACAGGGTGCTGTAGGCGCCCTTGGCCAGCACCTCGGCCTGCAGGATGCCGGACAGCTCGCCGACGGTCACGGTGGAGGGGGCGGCCGGGTTGACGGTGGCTTGCAGCACGGCGGCGACCGCGCTGACCTGCGTGGGGTTGGCACGCACGTAGAGTTCGGTGGGGTGGCCGTCGAAGGCGAAGTACTGCTCGGCGATGGGGAAGCCGATGAAGGCCATGCTGTCCAGCTGGGTGCCCAGCACGCTGGCCGCCGGTATCGGTTTGAGGATGCCGGCCACCGTGAACCAGTACCCGCCGACCCACACCTGGGTGGGGTGGGCCAGGTTGGTGATGCCGAGCAGGCTGGCCGCCTCGGCGCCCAGGACGACCACGGGAAAGCGGGCCGTGGCCGGGTTGAGGAAGGCGCCGTGGGCCAGGGTCGCGCCCAGGGTGGTCTTCAGGGCCGGGTCGGCCGCGGTCAGCGCGATGCCGCTGGTCTCGATGGCCGGGATGAACGGGGTGCGGTAGACGTAGATGCTGGAGAGGCTGGCGATGCTGGCCACGCTGGTGACCGGCCCGATGCGCGACACCATGCCCTCGGCGGTGACCGGCAGCTCGGCCTGCTGCCCGGTCGCGGAGGGGTTGGGCTGCGCGGTAAGCATGTTGCCGAGCTGGTTCAGCTCGCTGAGCAGGCCGGACTCGGCGGACTCGGAGATGCCGAGCACGCCGACGATGGCGGCGATACCGATGCTGATGCCCAGCGCCGACAGCAACGCCCGCACCCGCCGGCTGCGCAGCCCCAGGCTGCCGACCCGCAGCAGATCCCGGCGCGTCAGCCGGGAGGCGCCGGGGTCACGAAGCCGCCGTGTCACGGAGGATCCTTCCGTCGCGGATCTCGATGCGCCGGTCGGTGGCCGCGGCGACGTCGGTGTCGTGGGTGATGATCACGATGGTCGTGCCGTCGGCGTGCAGCTCGCGCAGCAGGTCGAGGATCGCCTGGCCGTTCGCGGTGTCCAGGTTGCCGGTCGGCTCGTCGGCCATGACCAGGGCCGGCCGCCCGGCCAGCGCCCGGGCGATCGCGGTGCGCTGCTGCTCACCGCCGGACAGCTGGCTGGGCCGGTGCCGCAGCCGGTGGCCCAGCCCGACCCGCTCGATCGCTTCGGCAGCCAGCGCCCGGCGGTCGGCGGCCCGCCCGCCCCGGTACAGCAGCCCGTCGGCCACGTTATCCAGCACCGATAGCCCGTCGAGCAGGAAGAACTGCTGGAACACAAACCCCAGCCGCCGCGCCCGCAGGCCCGACAGCTGGCTGTCGGACATGGCCGAGGTGTCTTCCCCGGCGACCCGGAGCACCCCGGCCGTCGGCCGCTCCAGAGTGCCCATCACGTGCAGCAGCGTGCTCTTGCCCGACCCGGACGGCCCGACGATCGCCGCCAGCTCGCCTTCGCCGATCCGCAGGTCCACCCCGGCCAGCGCCGTGACCGGCGGGTCACCGGGGTACTGCTTGACCACCCCGGCCAGCTCCAGCACCGGTCCCGGCGCCGGCGAGGCCGGGAACGCGATCGTCTGGGTCACTGCGACGGCACCTCCACCCGCATGCCAGCGGCCAGGCCCGGCCCGCTCACCTGGACCAAGGTGTTCGCGTTCAGGCCCGTCGTGACGCCGACCAGGTGGCTGGTGTCACCGGTCACCACTTGCACGCCGAACCCGCCGCCCGCCAGCGCCAGCAGCGCGTTCACCGGCACGGCCAGCACGTCGTCGGCCGTCTGCGCGGTGATGTTGACGTTCACCGGCGCCTGATCCAGCGCGGCCCCGGCCGGGGTGCTGTCCAACGTGATGGTGACCGTCACCGTCGGGGACGAGTTGCTGCCCGCGCCGCCGTTGCTGCCCGCCGACGCGCACGGCGACTGGCCGCCCGGGCTGCCGCCGCCGGTACCGCCGGTGCCGGTGCTGCCGCCGCCCGAGCAGGTGGCCACCGTGCCGACACTCTCCACCCGCCCGCCCACCGTGGTGGTGCCGTCGGGCAGCACCACCGACACCGCGTCACCGGGCTTGACCAGGTACTCCTGGTCCACGCCCAGGTCAACGGTGACCACCGGGCTGGTGTCGGTCGCGGTCAGCACGGTCCCGCCCCCGCCACCACCACCCCCGCCGCTCCCGCCAGCGCTGCCGGCACCCCCGCCGCCCCCGCCGCCGACGGACGTGCCGACCGACGGCGTGACCGCGGTGACCCGGATCGGGCCGGGCTCGAACACCACCTCGCCCAGCGGGATCTCCCCGGTCACCGGCAGGCCAAGCCCCTTCTGCCAGCGCTCCACCGCCGCGGCCGTGGCCGGCGAGTAATGGTTGCTCTGGGCCAGGCCGTCGCCGTAACCCAGGGAGACCAGGTCGCGGGTCAGCTCGCCCACATCGCCGCCCTCGGACATGCCCACGTAAAAAGCCCGGTAGGCGGCGATCGAGCCGTACAGCAGCGGCACCGGCTGGTCGCTGACCGAATAGACGGTCTGGTCCTGCTTGATGACCTGGCCCGGCTGCGGCAGCCAGGTATACGTCGTGCCCGGGTTGGTCGCGGTGGCCTGGTCCGCGGCCAGGGTGGCCTGGTCGTTCTGCAGCTTGACCTGGTCGGCCCCGACCTTGCCCTGGTCCTGGTCGTGGTCGGTCTTCGCCGACGCCTCGGCCGCGGCCAGCTGCTGCAGGGCCTGGGTCAGCGTGGTCTGGTCCTGGCTGACCTTCTGGGTGCCGGTGCTGCACGCCGTGGTGGACGCCCCCGCCCCGGCGCAGGCCTTTTTCTCCGCGGCCTGGTCCGTGGCCAGGGTGGACCGGCCGGTGCTGACGTTGGCCTGGTCCGCCGCGAGCTGCTGGCTATCGGCGGCCGACGCGTCGGATTCGGCCTGCTCGTCCGCTGACAGGGCCTGCTCGTCGACGGCGATGGTCTGCTGCTGCTGGCTGATCGTCGAGGCGCTGGTCCCCGACGGGGCGGCGATCGTGTACGAGCCGCCGTAGCCGATCGAGCCGCCCTCCTGCACCGTCGTGCTCAGGTCGGTCCGCACCACGGGGGCGGTCGTGACCGGGCCGCCACCACCCGACGGTGAGGCCGGGCCGCCGTCGCTGGACGCCACGGCCACCCCGGCCGCCACCCCCGCGGTCGCGGCCACGGCCGCGATGACCACGACCCGCCTGGTGAGCGAGACCCGCCAGGTGCGGAACTTAGCCATTGCCACCCGACCCGCCGCTACCGGCCGGGACGCGCGCCGCGCCGCTGGGCGCCGCCCCGCCGCCGGGCGGCCCTCCGTTGCGGCTCTGCACCTGGACGATTCCGGCTGGCGCCGGATCGCTGGAAGATATCTCGCCGGTCTCCTTGGAGCACACCTTGTCGGCGTTCACGAACACTGGGCCGGTCGGGTCCAGGTTGCCGACGTAGGTTTCGCTGCTGCCGTTGGGGTCGGGGAATTTGGAGACCCCGTGGGCCCGCATGCACTCGGCGTACTTCAGCTGCTCGGCCAGGCTGGGCGCTTTCGGGGCTGGCCTGCCGTCCCGCAACGCGGCCGAGGCCGCGGTCAGGTAGTGGCCACACGGACCGGTGCTGTCGTGCGCCTCGGAGGACAGCTCCGCCGAGACGTCCGTCATGGTGATCTCGATGTCCCCGTCGGAGTCGATGGCCGGGTCGACCTGGTTGGGATCGCCATGGCTGTGCATGCAGGTGGCCCACTCGTCTACCAGCTGGGTCGCGTTGCCCGACCCGGTGGCCGCGGGGCTCCCGCTGCCATTGCCGCTGCCGGCCGGGTTCCCGCCGCCGCCGTTGCTGCTTCCCAGGCTGGCGACCTGCGGGGTGCTGGATCCGCCGCTGCACGCTGCTGTCAGCAGAGCGGCACCGGCCACGATGGCCAGCAGCCCCGCACGCGGCCACCACATTCGCCGCACTCGCCGGCGGCCGCCGGCATCGTCGTTCACCGTGTGTTCCTCCCAGTCGTGCAGGCAGTCCGGGGTCTCATCCCAAGTTCGCCAACCAAGCACGAAGAACCCGGCGCGAACGTTCCAGTCGCGCTGGAGCCGGGCGGAGACTCAGCCGGTGGCGCGGGTCATGGCTGAGGTTCGGGCACCAGGCCGCCGCCATAAGAGCTGGACACCCGCTGGCAGGTGCTGCCAGCCGGTACCGGAAGACAGATCGTCTTGGGCTTTTGCTTGCCCGGGAACTGCTGCACGATCGGCAGAACCACCGCCATGAGCTGGACATGGCGGAAGCCGGCGGGTATGGGCACGGTCAGCTCGGCCAGGTTCCGCGCGGTCGGCGCGAGCCAGGTGATATCGGCGGTCAGCCGGAAGACCGGCTGGCCGGCGGCCGAGCGGACAACCACGCGGACCGGCAGGTAGGTGCCCGGGCTGACCCAGATGGTCTCGGAGACTGGGCCGTTCAGAGGGCTCGTAAGCTCGATGGCTTCGCGCCCGTCGACGCGCTGGTGGCCAGCCACGACCAGGTTTCCGCAGGCAACCGCGGCGCGCAGGCTCCTGGCTGCGGTCGCAGGCGGTGAACTGGCCGAGAAGCCCATGCCCGGCAGCCCGGGCTGGAACAGCTGCGGGGCGGCCCGGCCCGGGACGGGGACCAGCCCGCAGCGGGCCGGACTGGACAACCCGGCAACCGCGCGGCCCAGCCCGGGCTCGCGGGCCCAGGTCTGTGTCTGGTAGCTGACCAAGGTATAGAGCGATCCGGCGAAGCCCTCGTCGTAGAGCGGATGCCCGGCCGATGAATCGGTGACCGAGCGCCACTGGTCCCGGTAGGACCACTCCTCGGCGGTGGTCGCCACTGCCGGGCCGCCGAATGCCGGGACGCCGCGGGTGGTGACCGTCATCTGCGCGATATCGCCGGGCTCGGCCGCGTTCAGCGCGTTGTCGACGCGCTTCACCACCGAGGCGGATGCAACGGCCGGCCCCCCGCTGCCGGCCCCGGGCACCTCGACCGCCACCAGGGCCACGGCCGCCGCGGCCAGCGCCGTCGCCACCCCGGCCACCGAGCGCAGCGCCAGTCGCCGGCGGCGCCGCCGCGTGGCGAGGCGGGCCAGCCCGGCGGGTGCCCGCAGATCGCTGGTGAACCGCTCCATGCCCTCGCGGAGCAGGTCCTCGACGTCCTTCATGATCGTTTTCCTTCCCCGCCGCACATGGCCGCCGGGTCGCCCCAGTCGCCGGCCAGTTCGCGCATCCGCGCCAGGCCGCGCGAGCCGGCCGACTTCACCGTGCCCTCGGCGCAGCCGAGGATCGCTGCCGTCTCGGCGTCGGTCAGCTGCTCCCAGTACCGCAGCACGAGCACGGCGCGCTGCCGCACCGGCAGCTGCAACAGCAGCCGGACCAGGGCATCGCGCAGGTCCACGTCGCCGGTCTCGTCCGGCGCGTGCCGCGCAGCCGTGCGCAGCAGGCGTTCCTTCTGCCGCCACACGCCCGCACGCCGGTAGCCGTCGGTCGCCAGGTTGCACAGCGTCCGGCGCAGGTAGCCCTCGGGATCCCCGTCGAACCGGCGCCACCGCCGCAGCAGCCGCTCGACCGCCGTCTGCAGCAGGTCCTCGCCGGTTTCCTTGCTGCCGGTGAGCAGCACGGCCGTGCGCAGCAGGTGGTCGGCGCGCTCGGCCAGGAAGCGCTCGAGCTCAGCCGTGCTCCGGTCGGCTGCCATCCGGCCCTCCTCCCAGGTCCGCACACCAAGCACGAAGGACACGGTGCGAACGTTCCATCCGGCAGCAAAATCGAAGGCCATCTTGAACGGGACGCCAAGGCGTCACCGTGGTGCGCCGCCGTTACCCACCCTGGCCGCGGCGCCGGTCAGTGCTGGCGCGTGCGGCCCAGGTCGGCCAGCGCGGTCCGGGCCGCCCAGGAACCGCACATCCCGTGCACCCCGCCGCCGGGGGGCGTGGACGCCGAGCACAGGTAGACGCCGGGCACCCCGGTCCGGTACGGATTCCACCGCGGCGTGGGCCGGAAGACCGTCTGGCGCAGCGTTGCGGCGCCGCCGGCGATGTCACCGCCGACGTAGTTGGGGTTGTGCTGCTCCATCTCGGCGGCGGTGCGAACCGACCTGGCCAGGATCAGGTCGCGGAACCCGGGCGCGAACCGCTCGATCTGGGCCTCGATCCGGTTGGTCATGTCCACGGTCGAGCCGGCCGGCACGTGACAGTAGCCCCACAGTGTCTGCTTCCCGTCCGGTGCGCGGCCGGGATCGACCACGCCGGGCTGGGCCACCAGGCAGAACGGGCGCTCCGGGTGCCTGCCCGCGGCCACGTCCGACTCGCTCCGCGCGACCTCGGCGAAGGTGCCGCACACATGCAGCGTGCCCGCCTGCTCGCAGGCCGGGGCCTGCCACGGGACCGGCCCGCTGAGCGCCCAGTCGACCTTGCAGACCCCGGGCCCGTACCGGAACCGCTCCAGCGCCCGGCGCTGCCTGGCCGGGAGCCGGCCGCCAGCCAGGGCCAGGAACTGGCGCGGGGTCACGTCCAGCAGCACGGCCCGGGCCCGCGGCAGGTCGTCCAGCGTCCGCACCCAGCGGCCGGTCTCGACCCGGCCGCCCAGCGAGGCGAGCTCGTCGACCAGGGCGCCGATGATCCGGGCGCTGCCGCCTTCGACCAGCGGCCAGCCCACCGAGTGCGCAATCATCAGGAACAGCAGGCCGAACGCGCTGGTCAGCGGCGCGGTGAGCGGCTGCTCGGTGTGGGCGGCGGCGCCCGCCAGCAGCGCCTTGGCCTCCTGGCCACGCAGCCGCCGCGACACCAGGCTGGCCGGCGCCAGGCCCTCCAGGCCGAAGCGGGCCATGGCCAGCGGGTGCCCGGGAACCGTCCGCAGCGGCCCGAGGACGGTGGGCAGGATCAGCGGCGAGTCACGCACCAGCGGCTCGAGCAGCCGCCGGTAGGCGTGGCCGTCGGGCCCCAGCTCAGCGGCCGTCTCCTCCACCGAGCCGACCACGGCCGCGGCCCGGCCGCCATCCAGCGGGTGGGCGAAGGCCACCTTCGGGGTCAGCAGCCGGACCCCGCGCGCCGCCAGGTCGGTGCCGGTGAAGAACGGCGAGGCGCCGGCCAGCGGGTGGACCGCCGAGCAGACGTCGTGGCGGAACCCGGGCAGGGTCAGTTCTTCGGTCCGGCAGCCGCCGCCTGGCGTGGCCGCGCCCTCGATGACGTGTACCGACAGTCCCGCCCTGGCCAGCGTGACCGCCGCGGCCAGCCCGTTCGGCCCGGAGCCGACCACGATCGCGTCCGCGGAGCCGCCCGCGCCACTGGAGCTCAACGACCTCGCCATCCGCGGACGCCGCAGAGATACAGGCGCACCCAGCCACCCTAAGCCCGCAGCGGGGCTTCCGGCGGGGCCTGGTTGGCCAGGGCATCTTCCCTGCGGTGCCCGCCGGACAGCGCCACCAGGGCAGACCGGTCGAGCTGGGCGGCGTCGACCGCCGCCACCCGGCAGGCGGTGACCGCCACCAGCGTCGAGGTCCTGGTGCCGTCTTCGAGGTGGGCACGCTCCCCCAGCATCGCGCCCGGCCCGTACTCGGCCAGCCGCTCCCCGTCCCGTTCCACCCGCAGCACCCCGTCGAGCAGCAGGTAGATGTCGGCTCCCGGCTCCCCCTGGCGCACCAGCACCTCGCGCGCCTTGAGCCGGCCGATCCTGGGCTTGGCTGTGCCGTGCATGAGATGCACCGACAGCTCCCGTTCCAGCGCCGTCCCCACCGCCGTGACCAGGATCGCCGAGTCTTCGTCGCCCCAGGGGCTGTGCCGCCCGAACGACCTGCGGTACCAGTCGGCGAAGTCGGTCAGGCCGGACTTGTGCGAGAGCGCCCCGGCGGCGTCGTAGACCCAGTGCCGCGGGAACGGGCTGGCCCCGGTCATCGCGGACTCGGCCGTCCCGTCGGCGCGCAACGTCAGCGACAGCGTCGTCCACACCAGCGGCGCCTGCCACTGCACGAACGGCTTCCGGCGCACCCGCCTGGGCGCGGGCAGCCCGGTCCGGCCCCCGACGGTCTGCGTGAACCGGACCCACCCCGCCCCGCGCTCCGGCTCTCGCTGCAGGTCGGGCAGCTTGGCCGCCTGGAAGCGGTAGTTCAGCGCGCCCAGCCGGACGGTGGTGGAGCCCATCACACCGCCGCCGCCGTAGCCGCAGCCGGTGATGGTGCCCGAGGGGTCTACCTCGATCCAGGCCCGCAGCACGTTGGCGAACCGGAACTTGTCGGCGGCCCGCAGCACCTCGAGGTCGTCTATCTGGCCGGGCGGCGGGTCGTCGTAGTGGGTGACCCCGGTGTCGAACGCCATCCGCGTTCCGCCGGTGACCGCTTCCGATGGAATCCAGGAGACAGAGGTGGTGCAGCTTTCGCATCGCATGTGCTCATCGTGGTCCCAGCCAGGCCAGGTGGCCAGCATGATGGCGGGTTATCCCCCGGCCGGCCGGGGCGACGCCTTCGAGGCTGGCCCGAGGCCGGCCAGCCGGCACTGCGGCCTGGTCAGCAGCGAGACCTTGTCATCGTGGTCGAACGCGGCCTGGCACATCGCCACGGCGCTGGAACCGCACGCGTGCACCAGCGCCCCGCCGGTGGAACTCGCCACCGTGACCGTGACGCAGCCGTCGCGCGACGGCCCGTATTCGCCCGGCCGCACCGCAGTCCAGATGCCAACCCCCGCCGCTACGGCCAGGACCAGCCCGCCGACGATGGCCAGCCCCCGCTTGTCCCGGCGGGTGAGAGCCTCCGCCTTGGCCTGCTGCGTCTTCCGGTACATCGCCCTCGCAGTCTAGGCGGCCCGGGCACCCGCGCGACGAACGATGTGGTGGTGCCCACGCTGTCGTTGTAGGAACAGCGTGGTGCCCACCACACTGCTGGGAGCGGGCTCGCGGGACCGGACACGGCAGGCACTGACAACAAGAAACTCGTCCTGGCCGGGCAGAGCCCAGCCAGGACGAGTCTGATGAGCCGGTCCCCCGTTTCATCATTTGGGTCCCCCAGAAGCATGATCGCATGCCCGGCATCGGAGACGTTGCACCGGGTGACCGGTCCGCTACGTGTCGCGCAAGTCGCGCCGCTCGCGCCCATAGTCAGACCAGGTCGTACCCCATCATTTGGGCCGGAACGCACCGCCGCCGTTGGTATCCGAGCGGGCGGCGATG
>Ga0335073_10012384_pt1 | contig 11975 bp, 7 predicted proteins | sample Lox_Sample_22_FD_207093 | JGI IMG/M metagenome (GOLD analysis project Ga0335073, IMG submission 207093) | Soil microbial communities from Loxahatchee National Wildlife Refuge, Florida, United States - Lox_Sample_2.2 | ecosystem: Environmental > Terrestrial > Soil > Wetlands | place: USA: Florida... | reverse complement strand
CGGTGCTCGTACGGCGCCATCTTCGACGTCATCGTGGATTTGCGCGCCACCTCTGCTACCTATCTCAACTGGGAAAGCTTCGAGCTGCGCGATACGGAGCAGGTATCGCTCTACGTGCCGGCCGGCTGCGGGCACGGGTTCCAGGCCCTTACGCAGCCGGCTGATGTCTCGTACCGGATCGACCGGCCGCATGATCCGGCTGAGGACGTATCCATCGCATTCGACGACCCTGAACTCGCGATCCCGTGGCCGCTTCCGGTCACCGTCATGTCACCGCGGGACCGGGCCGGACTGGCACTCGCCGTCGCGCTGAAGCAGCTGAGCTACGGCTCCGATCCGCGCGATCGATCAGCATAGACCCGCACGCGACGGAGTACGGAAGGTCACCGGCGATAACTGGACATGCGGTACCTGGACATCGGCACGAAGAAAAAGATCTCTAAGATCGGGCTCGGCACATGGCAATTCGGGTCCAGAGAATGGGCCTACGGTAAAGCGTACGATGAGCATGTCGCGTACGCGATCGTCCGCCGTGCCGTCGAACTCGGCGTAACCCTGTTCGATACAGCCGAGATATACAGCGCCGGGCGCAGCGAACGGATTCTCGGCCGCGCCCTCGGGGAGGACCGGGAATCGGTCTTCATCGCGGGCAAGGTATTCCCGCTCGCCGTCGGCGGTCCGCTGCTAAAGCAGCGTGCCGTGGCCAGCGCTAACCGGCTCGGGATTTCCCGGTTTGACCTTTACCAGGTGCATTACCCGAATCCGCTGACTCCGGACGGCGCGATCATGCCCCGCATGCGGTCGCTGCAGCAAGCCGGCTTGGTCGGGGAGGTCGGGGTCAGCAGCTACTCCGTGGAACGCTGGCGCGCCGCGGAGCAGGCACTGCGGGCCCGAATCCTGAGCAATCAGGTCGGGTACAGCCTCGTTGACCGGTCGGCAGAGGACGACTTGCTGCCGTTCGCCGAGTCGCACGGCCGGGTGATCATCGCCCACAGTCCACTGGCACAGGGGCTCCTGTCGGGCAGGTATGACGAGACCAGCTTGCCAAGCGACAGACTCAGGGCGACCAGTTCGCCTTTCCGCCCGGAGGGAATTAAGCGCATCAGATTCCTGATGACAGTTCTGCGCGAAGTGGCCGACGCGCACTCCGCCGTGCCGGCGCAGATCGCGCTCGCCTGGGTCATCCGGCGCCCTGGCGTAGCCGCTATCCCGGGCGCGTCCAGCGTCGAGCAGCTTGAGAGGAATGTCGCAGCCGCTGGCATCCAGCTCGCGGATGACGAGTACGCGGCCCTGGCAGCGGCCTCGGCAGTGTCTCTCCAACCGGGCTCGGCAGGCATGCCACCGCGGCGCAGACTAGCTGAACTGAAACACTGCGCCAACGGGGGAAGGTACCTGGCTAAGACGCTATGGCACGATTACGAGCTGAGCAGGCATGGTTCCCTGGGCCGACCCGGGCCTGATGGAATCAGCCTCTTACCGGCCCTGAACATGTTGCCCGTCATCCGGGGGAGCCGTCGGCCGCAGACGCCGGCGCGCTTCGCCGGGCAGACGCCGGTACGCCGCACTGGGGAAGGGCAGCAGCTGCCGTCGCTACGGATTCGGTGAAGTGCAGCATGGTTATCAGCGGTGTGCCGAGAGCGCAGCGTCCTTCTCCCAGGAGGGTTACGGCGGGTACACGGCGCCCGAGGCCTGCCGAATACCAGCCGAGGACGGGCGCGGTCTCGCCCCGGTGCAGGCTCCACCGCAGCGCGCGCGGTAGCTCAAGCCGCGCCGCGTTAACCCTGCCTGCCGAAATCCACTTGAGCAGAGCAGAGCCGACCGCGAGCTCGGCGTGCACGTCCGGGCCGAGATGGAAGACGAGACGCGTATCGTGCGAGCCGACACCGATGATCAGGTCGGTGATCTCGAGGCAGGCTGACTCCGGATCGAGCCGCACCGACCGGCGGTGCCGGGCCGGCGGCCTCAGCGGCGCGTAGCCGTCGTGCTCAGCAGTCCAGCTCAGCTCGGAAGCATGGATTTCCCGTGTCTGCGCGTGCCGCAGCCACATGAACGGACCGCCCTCGACGGACTGGCTGCGCCCGGCGAGCTCGACGGTGTTGTGCGCGATCGTCGACCGGAAGTACGAACGCCATTCCCGCTCACCGTGATAGCAGTATGTGCCCGGGTCAGCGAGGATATCCACGCCCGCGTGGCGGACTTCCACCGACAAGGCGTCGGCGTGCCCGTGGGCGGCGATGCTGAGAAAGCCGTGCGGTCCGCCGTCGCAACGGCACCATATCTCGGGAGAGTCGCCCCGCCTCGTTCGGAGGATCGTTATTCCGGCATCGCCGAAACGAGACGGGCGCTGCCCGGGCCTGTCCGGGACCTCTCGCCTGGCCCCCAGCAGGGCACGCACCAGCACGCTGCCGACATCCGGTGCAACGTCCGGCCACCAGTCGAGCCGGCCGAAGAGCGCTTCCCCGAGTGCAAGCAGGGTTGGCCAGCGATTCTGCCCAGGGGCGTCGAGAAGCACCACGCGCCCTTCGTCGGAATCGCCCTGACGGGGCGGCCGCAGCCGTTCGTCGGCCAAGGCCGCCATGCTGTCGGTCATCGCGCACAGCAGCCGCCACGTCGAGGCGTCAACTGGCGTGCCCGCGATATCGGCCTCGACCGCGGCGAAAAACCCGAGCTCAGCCACGAAGCCGTGGTAGTCGGAGGCGAGCTCCCGGTTGATGCCGGACGGGAAGGTGTTGTGCGCAAGCTCGCGTTCAAGCAGCCAACCGGAGCTCGCGCGCCACCAGCCGCTTTCGGCGAACCACGGAAACGCGCAGCTGGCTACAAATTGCCCTGCCGCTTCCGCTATAACGTGATTGTTGGCGGACGATCCGCGGCTTCTGAAGGCGGCGAGGTACTGCTGATGCCAGCGGATCTGGCGCAGCGCGAGATCGTTGTGCTCGAAGAGATCAGGCGCACCCGGCCAGCCGTCAAGCAGGCGCCGGATCCAGGCGAAGTTGATCAGCCGGATGCCGATCTCGATGCCGCTCGTCCAGTTCACCCCCGAGAGGAAGGGGTTCTCCAGCCACCAGGACCGCAACTGGTCAGCCACGCGCTGGGCGAACGCTTCCTCGTTGCTCAGGTACCAGGCAGCGGCAAGCAGTGTCAGGTGCTGCAGCCGGCTGAGCTCCCAGACTTGCTTGACGTTGCCCGTCCGGTCCTCAGAACGCTGGTTGATCCGGAACGCGTACTCGTCCGGCGCCGACCGGCGTCCCGTCACCGGGTCGTAGTGCCAGTCGGGCTGCACCATGTCGGTCCGTACGACGCCGAGCACCTCCCATTCGCCCTTCAGCAACCGGTCCGCGTCTGCGATGATTGCGGCCCGCGCATGCTCAGGTACCCGCTCAGCGGTGCCCGCTGGCAACACCGCGGTGAAGCACCGCTCTGCCGCTACCCGGGGCGGGGCGATGGAAATCGGTTGCCCCTGATGCACTTGACGGCCCGACCACGCTCGCCTCATCGCCTGCTCACGGGCACGCCAGCCGATCTCGGCAGCTGACATCCGCCGCAGCCGCCGTGCGTACCAGCCCAGCCGGGAGAAGGAGCCGGTCATCCTGACACCCGCACCGGACGACCGCTCAGCAGGCTTTCGGCTGCCGCGACCGTTGCCCGTGTGGTCGAAAGCAGGGATTCAAGGCTGATCGGCATGGGGGCACCGGTCCGGACCGACTCGACGAACTGCTCCACCTCTGATCGCTGGCCCTTGTCCTGCCCTCCCCGTGCCTTCCGGGTGCCTTGTCCCCGTCCAGTCCAGACAGCCGCGCTGCGGAAATTATCGAGCCGGGCGCTGCGGCCGCCGCCGGCGGCGTCCATCGTCTCCTTCGGATAACGGATGTTGCCCCCGGTGAGATACGCGACGCTGCCGGACGTGCCGTTAGCGAACCGGAACGTAGCCAGCACATCCGCCTTGGCCGGGCCGCGTACGGCGTAGACCTCCTCGGCCAGGCTGTCCGCCCACCAGCTCAGCGTGTCGATGAAGTGCCCGCCTTCACCGGTGAACCGCGATCCCTCGGCCTCATCGTTGAGATACCAGCTGTCTTTCGCCAGCGGGCCCGCGTTCACCAGGTACCGGGTCACCGAAGCGCAAGCGGCGGCGCCGAAATCCTCCTTCATCGACCGCAGCAGCGGCGCGAAGCGCCGGTTGAAGCCGACCATGAGGCGGTCGTTCCCGGTCTTGCCAACGGCCTCGGCGATCTGGTCGGCCTCCTGGCGGGTCAGCGCAAGCGGCTTCTCGACGAAGACCGCCTTCCCGGTTTCCAGCGCACGGCACACGAGCCCGGCGTGCGTGGCGTGTCTGGTCACGATGAAGATCGCGTCCAGCGATTCGTCACCGAACACCGACTCCGCCTCCGTTGACGCCGTGGTGAACCCGAACTTCCGCTGGGCGTTGGCCGCCGACAGGGATCTGGCGGTGGCGACGTGCGCGAGGCTGGCCGTGCCAAGCTTGGCCAGGTGCGGCAGCAGCATGGCCGACGCATAGTTCCCAGCGCCGACGAAACCGATCTCTATCCGCCGCTTTCCGGCGCTTCCATGCTTCTGTGCGGACGGCGGCTTCGCCCCCGGACGCAACATGCTCGTCGCCGGCGGAAACGGGCCTTCGACCGGCGCGGGATACTCGAGCAGCACGCCGACCGCCCTCAGGGCGCCCGTTTTCAGGTCCTCGTAGACCCGCACCGCCTCCGTCATCGGGAACACCCCGTCGATGAGCGTCCCGACCTCGAGCGCGTTACGAGCGACCAGGTCGAGAAACGATTCCAGGTTCCGCTTCTCGGTCCACCGGACGTATCCGGCCGGGTAGTCGACGCCGTCAAGCTCGTAGCGGGTGTCGTAGCGGCCGGGCCCGTATGACCGGGAGAACCGGACGTCGAGCTCCTTCTCGTAGTAGGCGTTCCACGGCAGGTCCAGCTTCGTCTTGCCGATGTCCACAATCCGGGCGCGGTCCCTGGCCAGCCGCACGGCCACTTCGACCGGTTCGTTGCTCGAACCGCCCGCCGCCATGAACACATGGTCCGCGCCGCGGCCCGCGGTAATCCTGGCGAGCTCGGCGAGGAGCGCGTCTAGTTTGTCCGGTGAACCGCACGCGACGGCGCCGGCCTTCTCGGCGAGAAGTCGGCGATCCGGGACTGGGTCGATCCCGATCGCCTGCACGCCGGCCGCAGCGAGCAGCCGGACTACGAGCTGGCCGATCAGGCCAAGGCCGATCACCGCCGCGGTCTCGCCCAACTGCACCTCGGCGCGCCGCACTCCGTGCATCGCGATCGACGCGACGGTCGCGAACGCGGCATGCTCAGGCGGCACACCGGGCGGCACCGCCGCGCACAGGTTGACCGGGACCCAGTTGTACTCCGCGTGCAGAGCCTGCTCGCTGCCCGCGCACGCGACAAGCTGGCCAACCGTGAACTCCTCGGCCCCGCGGCCCGCCTCGGTCACCACACCGCACAGCGAGTAACCAAGTGGGGTGTAGGAGTCGAGCTTGTTCACCACCTTCTTGTAGGTGGTGACGAGGCCTTGCTGCTGCACCTGGTCGAGCACCTTGCGCACCTGATCCGGCCGGGCCCGCGCCATGCCAATCATCGACATGCTGGCCTCGGAGACCTTCATCAGCTCGGTGCCGGCCGAGATCAGCGAGAACAGCGAGCGTACGAGCACGCCGCCGGGACGGCACACAGGGGCCGGCACGTCTAGCACGGTCAGTTCACCGGTTTTGTAATTCTGCGCTATCTGTTTCACCGAGTCCCTCGATTATTGAGTGAACGCCGGGCAGCCGTCCCGTTACGCCGCTACCCCGGCCGCTCTGACCTGGCGGTACCACAGCTCCATCGACAGCAGCTGCCAGATCTGCTTGGCATAGTCTTCGCGTCCCGCCTGGTCGTCGGCGACCAGGCGGAGCAGTGCCTGCCTGCGGAGCATCCCCGCCTGCACCAGCTCGCCGCCGATGAGGACGTCGCTGATCAAACCCCGCAGATCGTTGCGTACCCAGGCGCGCAGCGGAGCGCCGAAGGAGGCCTTCGGCCGGTGCACGATTTCATGCGGCAGCCAGCGCTCGGCCACGTCCTTCAGCGCGGCCTTCTGTACCTTGCCGCGGATCTTGTCCCGGCCGGGAATCGTGAACGCCGCCTGGGCGACGACCTTGTCCACGAACGGGACGCGCACCTCCACCGAGGCGGCCATGCTGGCCCGGTCGGTGTACGCGAGGTTGAGTCCCGCCATGAACAGCCGGGCATCGGCCAGGCACATCCGGTTGATCTCGTCGTCCACAGCGTTGTCGTTGTAGATGGCGGCGTGCTCGTCGATGACATCCGTTACGTGGGGGCCGAGGTCGGGGCCGACGAGCGCCGCCAGCCCCGCCGGGTCATGCAGGGTATAGCTGCGGCGGAACCTGGGCTCCTCGGCAAGCTCCGCGAACGTCATGAACCGCTTGGCCCAGCGCGGGTAGCGCAGTCCGCGTCCGCCGACGCTTACCGGAAGGCTGTTCACAGCGGCACGGACCGGCCCCCGTACCGCGCCTGGCAGCCGGCCGTAGCGGCTGGCCATCAGGCACGCCAGGTGCTTCCGGTAACCGCCGAACAGCTCGTCAGCGCCCATCCCTGACAAGATCACCTTGACCCCGCGCTGCCGGGCTGCCTCGCACATCAGCATGGTGTTGATCGCCGCGGGGTCGCCGATCGGCTCGTCGAGGACATCCACCATGCGCGGCAGCTGGTCCGCGATGTCCGGGCGGATCTCGATCTCGTGCAGGTCGATGCCGAACCGCGCGGCGACTTTGCGAGCGTAAACGGCGTCGTCCGGCATCGCCTCGAGCTTGCGGTCCTCGGGCCGGAACGCGATCGTGTACGCGTCGACGGCGTCGGCTTCCTGATGGGCGAGGACCGTGACGATGCTCGAGTCGAGCCCGCCGGACAGGAAACTGGAGACCGGCACGTCCGCCACCAGGTGCGCCTTGACCGAATCCTCGATCACGGCGGCGAGATCCGCGGCCGGCTGGCAGGCCGCCTTGGCAGCCGCGTCGTTGACGCGCCAGTAGTACCGCACCTCGGGCCTGGCACCGGGAGTGATCCGGGCCCAGGAGCCTGGCGGGAGCTTGCGGACTCCGTGGATGGCGCAGCGCTGTTCGGGGACCCAGTAGTAGAGGATGGACGCGACGAGCGCGCCGGGATCGACCCGCAACTCGCTGCCAAGCGCCGACACGATCGCCTTCAGCTCGGAGGCGAACACTATTCCATCGCCGCGCTCGGTGTAGAAGAGCGGCTTGATACCCAGCGGGTCACGGGCCAGCACCAGCTCGCCGGTCGCCGTGTCGGTCAGCGCGAACGCGAACATGCCGCGGAACCGGTCCAGTGCGGCTGGTCCCCAGTGCCGCCAGGCTTCGAGCACTACCTCTGTGTCAGAGGACGTTACGAAGCTGGCGCCGTCGGCTTGCAGCCGCGCCCGAAGCTCCTTGAAGTTGTACAGCTCCCCGTTGTAGACGAGTGTCATGGTGCCCTTGCGCAGCGGCTGGCCGGCCGCCGCGGAAAGATCGATGATCGACAGGCGACGGTGGCCCAAGTGCAGCGAGACCCGCTCGTCCTCGTGACTCCAGACCCCGCGCGAGTCCGGCCCGCGGTGCGCGATCCGGTCCGTCATTACGTCGGTCAGCTTGCGCCCGTCGGCCTGCTGGTAGCATCCGGCGATTCCGCACACGGTCAGCGGCCCGCTCTGCCGGTCAGGCGGTCGTAGACGCCGAGATAGGCACGCGCCTGATGGGACCAGGCGAGCTCATCCTCGACCCGCGCGCGGCCGAACTTGCCGAGCTCGGCCCGCCGTGCCTCGTCGTCCATCAGGTCCACGATCGCCTTCGCGTACTCGCGTACGTCGTTGGGCCGCACATAGACGGCTGCCCCGGCTGCGCTGACCCGGGTCTCGCGCAGGTCGAAGGCCACGACGGGGAGCTCGAACGCCATGTACTCCATCGTTTTGTTCATCGTCGATACGTCGTTGAGCGGGTTCTTCGGGTCCGGGGAAAGACCGGCGTGCGCAGTGGAGAGGATCTTCTTGACGAGATCGTCGGGTACCCGGCCAGTGAACTCGACGTGCCCGTTCAGGTTGAGCCGGTCGCGGAGTGCCACCAGTTCGCGGAAGCAGTCTCCCGAGCCGATGAGCGTGAAGGCGATGTCCTCGCGGCCCATCTCGTGCACCACGATGCCGGCCGCCTGCACCACGATGTCAACTCCGTCTTGCGGGCCCATGACGCCGATATACGCGGCGAGGTAGCGGCGGCCGCGACGGAGTTCCCGGTACTGCGGGCCGCGGCACAGCTTCTCCGGGTCCGGACCGCTCCGGACGACCGTGACGGCCTCGGGGGCCTTGCCGTTTCGCGTGATGGCGATGTCACGGTAGGAGTCGTTCGTGGAGATCACATGGTTCGCGGTCCGGTGCGTCCGGCGCTCGAGCGCGCGCAGCCCCAGGTACGGCAGCTTCGGCCCGTCGGGAAAGCGTGACTGGTAGAGCTCAGGGCAAAGGTCGTGGTGATCGAACACGAACTTGGTGTGGTCGGCCCAGCGGAGCACGAGCGCCAGCGGCCAGAAGATGTCGGGCGGGTTGCACGCTTGCAGCACCGCGAACCGGCCTTTGCGGCGCGCCTTGAGCATCTGCCACGCCGTCGCGCAGAACGAGTACGCGTACTCGGCGATGAAGCTCAGCTTGCTTCCCCCGGGGGCATACGGCCGGTACTTGTAGAGCTCCACGTTGTCGATGACCTGGTGCGGGGGGTCGCCTTTGGCCTTGGGGCACACCACGGACACCTGGTAGCCCGCCGAGACCAGGACCTGGCATTCGAGCCAGACACGTCGGTCGAACGGCACCGGCAGGTTTTGGACGATAATCAGTACCCGTAGCTTCACCAACATACGAGCCGGGGACGGTCAGCGATGATACGGAGAGCGATGATCCGATTACCGATCGTACTTGATAGCGGGAAAGCTCCGCGTCCGATGTATCGCGGAGCGGCTCCCGAGGGTCGTATAACAGCCGGCGCCGTTGTCTCCGCCGCACCGTCGACCTAAGGGAGTTACTGAATGAGAGTCCTCGTCGCAGGCGACCGCGGATACATCGGAGCGGTCCTGGTGCCCTTCCTGCGTGCCGCCGGACACGAGGTGGACGGGCTGGACATCGGCCTGTACGAGGGGTGCGACCTCGGCCCGGCGCTGCCCGATCCGGCGAGGGCACCGCTCGACATGCGGAACGCCGCGGCCGCGGATCTCGCCGGGCACGATGCGGTGCTCTGCCTGGCCGCGCTCTCCAACGACCCGCTCGGCAACCTCAATCCGGCGGCGACGTACTCAGTGAACCGGGACGGGACGCTGCGTCTGGCGCAAGCCGCCAAGCAGGCGGGTATCGAACGCTTCCTGTTCTCTTCCTCCTGCAGTCTGTACGGCGCCGCGGGATCGAGCGCCGTGGCGGAAGACGCGGAACTGTACCCCGTCACGCCGTACGGCGAAAGCAAGGTAGCGGCAGAGCGCGGGCTCTCCCTGCTCGCCGACGACAACTTCAGCCCGACGTACCTGCGCAACGCGACCGCGTACGGCGCCTCTGCCCGGCTCCGGCTGGACATAGTGGTGAACAACCTGACCGCCGTCGCGCTCACCACCGGGCAGGTCCGCCTCGAAAGCGACGGCACGCCGTGGCGTCCGCTCGTCCACATTGAGGACATCAGCCGGGCCTTTCTGGCCGCGCTCGAGGCGCCTCGCGAGCAGGTGCACGACCAGGCCTTCAACGTCGGACGCTACGAGGACAACGTGCAAGTCCGCGATATCGCGGAAATGGTGCGCGAGGCCGTGCCGGGGTCGACGGTGTCGCTGGCCGACGGTGCGGGTCCTGACCTGCGCGACTACCGTGTCGACTTCGCCAAGCTTGACGCCACGTTCCCGGATCTGAAGCTGTGCTGGAGCGTGCGGGAGGGGATCAGCGAACTGGCCCGCGCCTACACCGAGCACGGCCTTACCTACGATGACTTCACCTCGTCGCGCTACGTGCGACTGCGCAGGATTCGCGAACTGCTCACCGCGGGCGTGGTCGACGAAATGCTCTTCCGCACCACTGACCAGCCGTTTCCTCCGCCGGGCGGGTTGGACTCGGCAGGTGAGCCGACGGCGGGGTCGCGGCCGGGACACAGGGTCCGTGTTTGACAAGAAAGGCCACTCGGGCGGGATCCGGGCCCGCATAGCGCGCCGTTTCGGCTGGGGCCTGGCGGACCAGATGGTGTCGAGCTTGAGCAACGCCGCGCTGAGCTTTTACGTGGCAAGGGAACTGGGGGCCGTGCAGTTCGGCGCCTTCAGCCTCGCTTATGTCACTTACTCGTTCGCGCTGAACGCATCCCGCGGGCTGGCCACCGACCCGTTGGTCGTCCGCTACAGCGGCGCGGACTTGCCCGTGTGGCGGCAGGCCGTCGCCCGCTCGACCGGGACCTCGACGGTTGCCGGCCTCATGACAGGCGTCTGTGCACTCATCGCTGGCGCCGCGCTCGGCGGCACACCGGGACTGGCTTTTGTCGCGCTCGGGGTGACGCTGCCCGGGCTGCTGCTGCAGGACAGCTGGCGCTACTCGTTCTTCGCGCTCGGACGCGGCGGCCAGGCATTCATCAACGACACGATCTGGACGATCGCACTGCTGCCTGCCATGGCTGTACTGAAGATCACGCACCACACGTCGGTGTTCTGGTTCGTCCTGCTGTGGGGCGCCACGGCATCGATCGCCGCCTGCGCCGGCTTGCTGCAAGCGCGGGTCATTCCCAGGCCGGGCGCCGCGTGGGAGTGGGTGTCATGCCACCGCGATCTCGCGCCTCGCTACCTCGCGGAGAACACGGCCAACAGCGGGACCAACCAGCTGCGCATCTACTTCGTCGGCGCGATCGCCGGCCTGGCCGCCGTCGGCGTCGTTCAGGCCGCGGGCCTGCTCATGGGACCGTTCCTGGTCGTCTTCATGGGGATATCGCTGGTGACGGTCCCCGAGGCGGCACGCATCCTCCAGCACTCGCCGCAGCACCTCCGGCGCTACTGTCTCCTGGTCGGCGGCGGGCTCGCGGCCATGGGGCTGCTCTGGGGAGTGGTGCTGCTGATAGCGCTGCCGCGAGGCCTCGGGGTCCTGCTGCTCGGTAAGCAGCTATGGCGGCCTGCCTACGGGCTGGTGCTGCCGTTCACGATTTTCGTGATGGGCGGATGTCTCATCAGCGGCGCCACGGCGGGACTACATGCGCTAGGCGCCGCGCGACGGAGCCTGCGTGCGATGATCATCGCGTCGGCCATCTTCCTCTGCTGTGGCGTGGCGGGCGCCTACTGGGCTGGCGCGGTAGGTACTACCTGGGGAGTGGCCATCGCCCCGTGGGCCGGCGTGCTGGTGTGGTGGCGCCAGCTGCAACTGGGAATCCGGCAGGCCGGCAAGCCCGTCGCGGAAGACCGGCGGCCGGCGGGAAAGCATCGCCGGCTAGAAGCCGTTCCCGCGACGCAGCGTCCTCAGCCCGGCCCTAGCGAAGCCTGACATTCTCCGGCGCGAGCCCCACGGCTAGGAGCCCGCTGAATTAGACCGTTTCCGGGACACTACTTGCCGGATCTTGCCTCGTCACCGGCATGACCGCACGCGCGGGCGTCGCTAATTCAGCAGACTCCTGGCGACGGGAGCAGACGAAGAAATACTCCACCGCTAGTCTCGGGCTGACCACCGGAATGTTGGCATTCACCCGCATGTTCACCTGCTTGACCAGCTTTCTCGTAGGCTGACCGCCGTACCAGTTGTGCGAGGCGGGGAAGTACCGGTCTATGGTGAAGTGCCGCGCTAGCTCGCCACGGAATTCGTCCAGAGGCTGGACGTTGCTAAATGCCTCGATTATCTGCCTGGCTCGATGGTTAAAGTTCGTATACGAGACAATGAACGTACCGTTACCGCGTAGAATCTGCGCTATCTCGCGGAAT
>Ga0335073_10012383_pt1 | contig 11975 bp, 10 predicted proteins | sample Lox_Sample_22_FD_207093 | JGI IMG/M metagenome (GOLD analysis project Ga0335073, IMG submission 207093) | Soil microbial communities from Loxahatchee National Wildlife Refuge, Florida, United States - Lox_Sample_2.2 | ecosystem: Environmental > Terrestrial > Soil > Wetlands | place: USA... | reverse complement strand
AGCTATTCCTTCACCAACAACTTCTGGGTGTCTTTTGATACGCGCTACTCCTTCCGCGGCGGGACCTTCGTTGACGGCGTTGACCAGCATGACGGGCAACAGAATTTCATCTTGGGAAATGAGGCGAACATTTCCCTTAATCCCCAGAACTCGCTCGTCTTTGAGTTCGCTAAGGCGCTGGTGCATCAAAACGGCCCGACCCAGAAAGGCTTTGCCGTTAAGTACATCTACAGTTGGGGCCAGGGTTACCGGTAGCCGAGGTGACAATTCTCTAATTTTGTTGTCTACCACCGTTTCCCGATCCAGGAGTATTGCCACGCCACCTGCAAATTCTGGTAATTCCCTCCGAAACGGACATACACGCCGTCGCTGTAGGCGATCTTGACTGACTGATGTCTGGCGAATGGGACGGAAAGTGTGCCTCCTAATCGGGAACTTAGTTGCTTACTGGAAGGGACCGACTTGTTCGTGAAGGCGTTTTCGCCGCCCCACCAAAAATCGCTGTCGAGTGACGCCCAGAGTCCGACCTTCGGAAAGTCGTAACTGAAGTGACCTTCAAGACTGCCGACGGGAGCCTCGGTCTGCGGCTTGGGTTCGGGTAAGCCATAGCCAAATTCAGGATTGACGGTGTAGAACCAGGCTCCGGCATAGCTGTCGAGAATCCAATGGCCCCAGCGCTGCGAATAGCCCAGCTCCGGCTTGAGGGCCCAGCGGTTGATGCCCCAGTTAATCAGTGCGTTGGCGTTGTATTGTCCCGTGGGGGCTACGAGTTTCAGGCTGGCGCCCAGCAGCTTCTTCTGCTTCCAGGTGACGAACTCCGGCAAGGTCATCGCCTTGCCACCATACAGATTAACGGAAAGGCGCGCGGAGAAGTCGAGCAGCCCGGAGCGGTAAATAGATTGGTTGGTTCCGTCGGCAATCCCCTCAAAATGACCCACTCCGTAGGGCAGCGACGCCGTGACGTTTGCCGACCGGCCAAAGAGGCTGAACGCATGGTAATAGCTAAGGACAGAAACGTGGTAGACGCCAGTTGTACCCGAATATGGATATACCCCGTTGAAGTCCACAGCGCCATCGTAGAACGACCAGGTCAAGGTAATTGCATTCGAGTGGACCGGCGTTATGAGGTAGGCGCGCGGCGACAGTTCCTGGGCGCTAACGAGCCGAATGAAACAAAATGCCAGCACGCCGACAAACGCCGGTCGCACAAATGAAGAAGTGGGCCGCAACCTCTTCTGCTCCTCAGTCTCAAAACTAACATCATGCCCGGCCCGACCGTACCTGCCCTAAAGGGCAGTAGACGCGTCCTCTTTCCACTCCTACAGTACTCATTGACTTCCCATGAGCAGCGCTACCACGATCTATGTGGCAGTTGTCGACGACGACGAAACCATTTGTCGATCATTCGGCAGGTTATTGCGCGCCGCGGGAATGCAGCCGATTACTTACGATTCGGCGGAATCATTTCTCGCTGATACCAAGCATCCTCAATTCGGCTGCCTGGTGCTCGACATTCAGCTCGGTGGCATGTCCGGGATCGAGCTCGCTCGGCGGCTGGCTGCCGTAGGTGGGCGTACACCTGTCGTCTTCATCACCGCCCATGATGATCCTGAAGCGCGCTGCGCGGCCGAAGCATTGGGTTGTGCGGCTTACTTCCGAAAAACGGATTCCGGCAGAGAAGTACTCGAAACCATTCGGAAGATAGCAGCGTAGGGCAGGATGACTTAGAGAATCGCGATGCAAACCGAAAGCTCAACTTTAGCTTTTGTCAGCGCGGTCCGGCAGGTAGATGGTTTTCGGTTGCATTTGTTTAGCCGCGAAGGAGGTTTCAAACGACCGGCCTTGTTCAAATAACGGATGTGTCACCATACCCGGCACAGGCAGGTGCGTCGCGCTCCTACCACGCGATGATCAAGCCAGTTGGCGCAATCTGCAATCTTGACTGCATCTACTGTTATTACCTGCACAAAGAAGAGTTATTGGGTAGCCGCAGCAAATTTCAGATTTCCGATGCGATCCTTGAAACTCACATCAGGCAATACATCGAAGGACAAGATCGCGATCAAGTAGTGTTTTCGTGGCAAGGTGGCGAGCCTACTTTGCTGGGACTGGAGTTCTTCCACAAGGTCGTCGCCCTAGAACAGAAGTACAAGAAGCCAGGCCAACGTATTGAAAATGATCTCCAAACGAACGGCACGCTGCTGAACGACGAGTGGGGCGCCTTTCTTAAACGGCACGGGTTCCTCGTCGGTCTGAGCATTGACGGCCCCAGGGAACTGCACGATCACTATCGCATTGCCAAGGATGGCAAGCCCACCTTCGACAAGGTGTTCGCGGCAGCGCAGATGCTGCATCGGCATGGCGTCCCGTTCAATGCACTGTGTGTGATCAATCGCGTCAATGCGAAGCGACCGCTTGATGTCTATCGCTTTCTGAAGAATGAAATCCGTCCACGTCAGATGCAGTTCATTCCGTGTGTCGAGCCAAAGGTTTTCAAGAATGTAGCTCCCCAGCACTGGGATCCGGAAACGCTGCCCATACAAGACGCCCCCGCTGCTCATCCCGGCCATCCGGATTCCGTAGTCACCGACTGGTCCGTCGACCCCGACGACTGGGGCTACTTCCTCTGCAAGGTGTGGGATGACTGGTACCGGCGTGACATCGGTAAGGTCTTCGTCAACCAATTCGAAAACGCCGTCGCAATGTGGATGGGCAAAGAGTCGCAGATGTGCGTATACCACGAGTTCTGCGGCAAGGGTGTCGCGCTCGAACACGACGGCAGCCTCTACTCCTGCGATCACTACGTTTACCCGGAGTACAAGCTGGGGAACATAACTGAGGTGTCGAGTTCGCGAATGGTTTTCTCCGAGCAGCAACGCAAGTTCGGATTCGACAAGTTTCACTCATTGCCGCAGCAGTGCCGCCAGTGTGACTTCCTGTTTGCCTGCAACGGGGAGTGTCCGAAGAACCGCGTGATCCGCACGAATAGCGGGGAGGCCGGATTGAACTACCTCTGCAGTGGACTGCAACAATTCTGGCACCACATTGACCGCGACGTAAAGGACATCTGCCGGAACCTCGCGAAGGCAGGAACTTGAAACCAGGGAGCGGCTTTCCGAGTTAGGCGAATTGAGTATGAACTCCGGCGACATAACGTCCAAAGCCGAAAGACGCAAGCAAGGCAAAGCGCTTCGTGAGAAGTGTCCGCGCGCTTCGCAGGGCGATTGGAGCCCACGCTCCAAGTCGCAGGACATCATTAATCTTCTTGAAGAGTCGGACGCCGACCGAATTCCGGGCCTGATTCCGCTCAAGTATCAGCGGATGTCGGTCTCGCCTTTCACTTTCTTCCGCGGCTCCGCCATCATCCAGGCTCGGGACCTCGCGAACGCAAACGTTTCCGGCATACCCGTACAGGCGTGCGGCGACTGCCACCTGGCGAATTTCGGCGGCTTTGCATCGCCGGAACGAAAACTCGTCTTCGACATCAACGATTTCGACGAAACGTTCCCCGGGGCCTGGGAATGGGACATCAAGCGGCTGGGAGCAAGCCTGATACTGGCGGCACGGGACCGCAGCTTCTCCAAGAGCAACGCGAATGAGGCAGTGCATGCGGCGGCCGCTTCTTATCGGGAACGCATGGCTGAGTTCGCCGGGATGACGTTGCTCGACAGGTACTACGCACAAGTGACCCTCGAGGCCGTTCAACAGTACTTCCGAAGCGATCCGGACATGCTGGCGCGGTTTTTGAAGAAGGAAAAGCAGGCCCGCTCACGAACCTCGGAAGCGGTTGCTCCCAAACTCACGGCGGTTATAGACGGGCGACAACGGATCAAGGACGATCCTCCGTTCATTTTTCATCTCCAGAGCTTTACTCGAGATTTCGAAAAGCAACGCCAGGAGTTCGTCGAAGTATATAAGCAGTCTCTGCAAGCGGATCGGCGACTTTTGTACGAGAACTATCGCTATCAGGACGCGGCCATGAAAGTTGTGGGAGTAGGCAGTGTGGGGACCCGCTGTGCAATTTCCCTGCTTTTAGCCGATTACGATGATCCTCTCTTCCTGCAATTCAAAGAAGCGCGCAGGTCCGTGCTGGAGCCATCGCGCGCCAAAAGCCGCTATACGAACCAAGGGTACCGAGTGGTGGAGGGCCAGCGCCTGATGCAGGCAGCAAGCGACATCTTTCTCGGCTGGAGTCGCACGAAGCATCACGATTTCTACGTTCGTCAGCTCCGTGACATGAAAGTCTCCGCGGAGGTGGAAACGTTCAAGCCGAGCACGCTGATTGGGTACGCGACCATGTGCGGCTGGACCCTGGCCCGTGCTCACGCCAAGACCGGGAGTGCCCCCATGATCGCCGGATACCTGGGATCAAGTGACCAGTTCGACGAAGCCCTGGCGCAATACTCGGTGGCTTATGCCGACCAGGCGGAACGCGATTTCAAAACGTTTCAGACGGCCATTAGCTCCGGGCGACTGTCCATCGAGCCGGCGAAGAATGAGGAGTTGCAATTCCTGATCTAGTTGGGTGTCCAGTTTCACGAGTTCAAACAGACTTAATTCAAGGAGAAAATGTATGGACTTAGGAGCAGGATTTCGAAGATTTACATACGGAGCGCTGGCTGTCTCAAGCTTTCTGGCCGGCAGCAATCTCACGAGTCAGGCACAAGCAACACAAACCAGTAAGCCAAACATTGTCGTCATCATGGCCGACGACGTCGGATGGTCCAACATCGGCGTCTACAACATGGGCATGATGGCAGGCAGAACGCCGAACCTCGACAAGATGGCCAAAGAGGGCATGATATTCACCGACTATTATGCCGAGGCAAGCTGTACGGCAGGTCGCGCGGCATTCATCACTGGTGAGCTTCCCATTCGTACCGGCATGACAACCGTCGGCCAGGCTGGTGCGGACATCGGTCTGCCCTTCGAGGCCATGACGATGGCCACCGCGCTCAAAGCGCAGGGCTACGCCACCGGACAGTTCGGCAAGAATCACCTCGGGGATAAGAACCCATACCTTCCCACGGTTCACGGCTTCGACGAGTTCTTCGGTTATCTGTATCACCTGGACGCGATGGAAGATCCGTTTCATCCAGCGTACCCCCAGGACTTGTTGAACGTGGTCGGCCCGCGCAATCTGGTTCGCTCCTGGGCGACTGACACAGACGATGCAACGGTGGACCCGCGCTGGGGCAAGATCGGCAAGCAGAAGATCCAGGACGAAGGGCCTTTGCCGCCGCACCCTATGGCCAATATCAAATACAACATGGAGACCGTAGACGAGGCGTTTGTCGCCGACTCCATCACATTCATGAACAAGGCCAAGGCTGCGAACAAGCCTTTCTTCCTGTGGCTCAATCCCACGCGTATGCACGTCGTGACGCACCTGTCCCCAAAGTACGAAGCGATGCGTAACTCCAAAAACGGCTGGACGGAACAGGAAGCCGGCATGGCCCAGTTGGACGACAATGTCGGCGCGGTGATGCAATATCTCAAGGACAATGGTTTGGATGACAACACCATCGTCATGTTCACCACCGACAACGGTGCTGAGCAATTCACCTGGCCCGATGGTGGGCAAACGCCGTTCGCCATGGCCAAGGGGACGGTCATGGAAGGTGGCTTCCGTTGCCCCGCGATCATTCGCTGGCCTGGCCACGTCCCCGCCAACTCCATTCAGAATGGCATCTTCTCGGGGCTGGACTGGCTACCCACATTTCTTGATGCCGCCGGCAATCCACACATCAACGAGCAGTTGCTCGCGGGCGTGAAAGTCGGCGACCAGACCTATAAGAACCATCTCGATGGTTATGACCAAATGGAGGCGATCACGGGCAAAGGTCCGTCTGTGCGTCATGAAATCTATTATTTCGGCGAAAGCACCCTTGGCGCGGTGCGTATCGACGACTTTAAATATCGCTTTATTGAGCAGCCTCAAGGCTGGGTGGGTGAGAAAACCCATCCTGACATGCCCATCCTGACTAACCTGCGTCTGGATCCGTACGAGCGAACAGGCTGGGCGTCAAACGGGGCAGCGGAAGGGTCGATGCAGTACTGGGACTGGTTCAGGTACGAATTCTGGCGCTTTGTGTTTGTCCAGCAACAGGTAGCCAAGCTGGCCAAGACCGCCATTGATTACCCACCGATGCAGAAGGGCGCAAGCTTCAACCTCGATGCGCTGAAAGCAGAGTTGGCGAAGAAAGCGGCTGAGGCTCAGGCAGCGGCCAAAGGCCCCAGCGAGTAAGGCCTTCACGACGGACGGTCCGCAACGAGGGAGCTCACGGATCGAAGTTTGAAGGTTTTGCGCGCCGTAATTAATTCGATCGAGTGCCCTTCAGCACATGGAGGGCACTTAGTTAACTCAACAAGGAGAAACTACTATGTACGGATTCAAGGCGTTCGTTTTCAACGGCAAGAAGACGGCTGGTAAGGCCTTCGAGACTCTCGAGGACCACATGCCGGCATATCCATGGATTGATGATGCCGCCGTGGTGTCGCGAAGCAAGCTTGGCTTCATCCGGATTCACAGCACGTGGGCACAAGACGACAGTGCGGTCGGCGTCGGAACGGGTTTCGGCGCCTTAACCGGTGCCCTGCTCGGGATTTTGCTCGGGCCTGGCGGAGCATTGGCCGGCGCGGCGGCGGGCGGCTCATTGGGCGCCCTTTTCGGCGTCACCGACGAGATCGTCTTCGACGATCCGCGCTTGGATGATTTTGCGGCCTCCCTCAGCAAGGACACTTCAGCGTTGATTTTGGTAGGCGAGGCAATCACTCTCGCCGATTTCACCACAGCCGTCGAGCCCTTTGGTGGGAAGGTCATCGAGACAAACCTCAACGAGAAGGAAGTTGATGCTCTCAGAAAAGCCCTGAAGAAAGTGTCCGTCCCCGCATAGCCCACGAGGCGGGTACCTTCGCGGTGCCCGCCCGTACCTTCCCTAAAGGGCAGTAGACGCGTGCGTTTTCCACTCTTAACGTACTAATTGAATCCCGATAGATAGCGTTACGACAACCACACAGGACGCGGCGGGGCTCTTCGCTAGTAGGAACCTGTTCTAGTTCGCGTTAAGGAGGTAACGATGAGGCGGTCTATTACTAAATTTCTGTTTGTTCTACTCGTGTTCACCAGCGCAGCTTATGCTGCCGATCCGCTTCCTTCATGGAACGACGGAGCAGCAAAGCAATCGATTATTACATTTGTCGAGAAGGTAACAACACCTGGCTCGCCGGATTTCGTGCCCGTCCCCGAGCGCATTGCGGTCTTCGACAACGACGGCACGCTGTGGTGCGAAGAGCCGTTGCCCGTCCAGCTTTTTTTCGTCATTGACCGAGTGAAAGCCCTGGCCCCCCAGCATCCCGAGTGGAAGACGCAGGAGCCGTACGCGTCGTTGCTCAAGGGCGACACGAAGGGGGTGATGGCAAGCGGTGAACGTGGGCTCATGGAACTGATCATGGCCACCCACGCGGGCATGACCACGGTGGAGTTTGAGCAGATCGTGAAGGACTGGATCGCGACGGCGAAGAACCCGCAGACGGGGAAACTCTTTACCGAAATGACCTACCAGCCGATGCTCGAACTGCTTGCTTACCTGCGGGCGAACGGATTTAAGACCTACATCGTTTCCGGCGGCGGCATCGAGTTCATGCGCGCTTTCGCGGAGCGCGTTTATGGTGTCCCGCCGGAACAGATTGTCGGCAGCAGCGTCAAGACGCAGTTTGAGATGCGTGACGGCAAGCCGGTGCTGGTGCGGTTGCCGGAGCTGAATTTCAATGACAACAATGCCGGCAAGGCGATTGGTATCAATGAGTACATCGGCCGCCGCCCGATCATGGCGTTCGGAAATTCCACCGGCGACAAGGAGATGTTGCAATACACGCAGGGCGGCAGCGGCGCGCGCTTCGAGCTATTAGTACTGCACGATGATGCGGCGCGCGAAACCGCCTACGGCCCGGCCCGCGGTTTGCCCAGCGTCCCACTTGTACATTTCACGCAGGAACTTGACGACTACGCGAAGCAAAATGGCTGGATCGTCGTCAGCACGAAGAACGATTGGAAAACGATCTACGCGTCACAACCTGCGGTTACCGCCATTGACATCCTGCTCGAGCCGGACGCCACCATGCTCACGCACGCCGCAGCCAATAACCAACAACTGCTCGCGGTCGATCCGAAGGGCTTCGCTCTGGATGCGGCACACCGTCCGCACATCACGCTGATTCAGCGTTTCGTTCGCACCGCCGACCTCGATCAGGTTTACGCGGCGGTCGAGAAGGTTTTCGCCTCCGCCAATCTGAAAGCCATGAAGTTGGAGGCGTTCAAGTATTACTATGCCCCGGTTGGAGCTGATGGTGTCGCCGGCATTTGCGCGAAGCCGACACCGGAACTGCTCAAGCTGCAAGCAGACCTGATCGCGGCCGTGGCACCCTACACGGTCGAAAGCGGCCCCGTCAGCGCGTTCACCGCACCGATGGACGATGCCGCCGCCAACACCGCATTCATTCAATACGTTTCGACATTCGTGCCGAAGATGACGGGCGAGCATTTCAATCCGCACGTGAGTATCGGTGTCGCCCCGAAAGACTACCTGGACAAGATGCTGACCCAGCCGTTTGAACCGTTTACCTTCTCGCCAGCAGGCGCAGCCGTTTACCAGCTAGGCCCGTACGGCACGGCGGCGAAGGAACTCAGGGAGTGGGGCATGTAGCGCTGGGCCGCGCTGCTGGCCGATCTTAGGCAGACCGATATTGGTATCACGAAAAAGGACATCGCCATGAAGACCATAACAATGCCGGCATCCGCGAATGGGAAAGACATATTGGCTGTACTTGTCCGCGCATTTCTCATGAAATTCATTACAAAATATCTGGTGTTAGCGGTTCTGATTGTTTCCATTTCGGCAGTTGCGCAAGAAAAGGCGCCACCGCCGGCCGATCAGGGCGCAGGTACAACTGCGGGATCAGCGGAAGCGCCAGGGGCAAGCACCGAAGCATTGCAGAAGGCCGTACAGAACCCTATCGCCAGCCTCATCAGCGTTCCCTTTCAGAACAACAGCAATTTCGGAAGTGGGCCATACGACAGAACGCAGAACGTACTCAACATTGAACCTGTGATTCCCCTGCAGATCAGTGAGAACTGGAACCTCATTACGCGCATCATTCAGCCAATCGTATGGCAGCCCTATCCCGGTGCCAACACAGGCGGGGCGTTCGGCTTCGGCGACATGGTTCCGTCATTCTTCCTCTCGCCGCGGAACTCAGGGAAGTTGATCTGGGGCGCAGGCCCGCAGTTCGTTATACCGACTGCGACTAACGACATTCTTGGGCAAGGCAAACTCAGCATGGGCCCAACCGTGGTTGTGTTGACTCAGCCGAAACCCTGGACCATCGGAGTTCTGGTGAGCAACGATTGGTCGGTTGCAGGATCGGGAAGCCGCCCCGACGTTAACCAGATGGCGTTGCAGTACTTCATTAACTACAACCTGAAGAAGGGCTGGTATCTCGCCTCATCCCCGATCATCACAGCGAATTGGAAAGCGAGCAGCGGAAACATCTGGACGGTTCCGGTTGGTGGCGGCTTAGGCCGTGTGATGAAGTTAGGTCCCCAGCCGGTCAACATTATCGCGCAGTTCTTTGGCAATGCGACGTATCCGGCAGGAACATCGCCCTGGGGCATGCGGTTGCAGATCTCCTTGTTGTACCCCAAGAAGCCGCAACCATGACCCGCAGTGCTGATCAGATTGACGCAAGTTGAAACTCGGAGGAGGACGATGATTCATCACAATCACTCAGGGTGCCGGAGTGCAGCTCTGTTTATGGGCCTATTCGTCGCTTGCTTGGGAGCTTCGGCTCAAGACGTCCCAAGGACGGTACCGAGCCGCTAAGATCGAAGAAGATAGTTAGGTTGGGAAGCACAGTGCTGTTGCCGGTAAGGGAGCGCCAGAATCATGAATCAACCAATTGCTGACCCCCGCGTTGATCTAGCCCGAAACCGCACGGATATGGCGAAGTTCCGAACGCAGATCGCTCTCGATCGAACGACCCTAGCCTGGATTCGGACCACCCTGACCATGGCAACATTTGGTTTTGGCACAATCGGGTTCTTCCGCTCCCTCAGGCAGGCAAACCCCACTCCAGAAGCTATCCATATGCATGAGGGCGCAATTCGGTTTGGGCTTGCCCTTGTAGTTCTGGGCATACTGGCCACGGTGTTGGCGGGGATTTCTCACTGGCTGACGCTGCGAAGGCTTCGCCACAATGCAGCCCTGATCTTGACCCAGTGGCCTTTGAGTATCGTCGTCGCCATGCTGCTCACCGTCATCGGCTTGGTCTCGCTCTGGTATGTATTCCCGCGATGAGGAAGCCAGAAATGATATTCGGAGTGATCCACGGTGGACAGTACTCTCGCGCGCATGCCTCAAATAGAAGAAAATTGCATACTTGGTTAGTACCTGCCCTTTACGCTCTAGGCGCAATCACGCTTGGACTGACACTTCCCCGAATTGAAAACTACTTCCTCCCAGGTCTAACCTCCACAATCACCGTCGGCCAGGCAACAGCGATCTACTCCGCAATCGCCTCCGGGATGATCGCATTGACGGGCATCGTATTTTCGCTTGCGTTCGTGATGATGCAGTTTAGCGCGAGCACCTACACACCACGTCTGGTGATGTGGATCGCTCGTGATCCAGTGATGTCCCATGCTCTTGGGGTATTTACCGCCACATTTCTGTACGCCCTCGCGGCGCTCTCAGGAGTAGATCGGAATCGCTCGGGCCATGTTCCATTTGTGAGCCTGTGGATAGTGGTTGCTTTAGTGTTGGCAAGCGTGGCCATGTTCATCAAGCTGATCGAGCTAATGGGCCTCCTTCAGGTCAACCGAATGTTGATTTTCACGGGCGACCGAGGGCGGGAAGTCATAGCGACGACTTACCCGCTGCAAGAATCAGAGGTTGTAGCTAAGGAGGCGGTAGGTCTTAGCGGACTTACTTGCACTCAGACTCTGACCCATCACGGAAGACCTCGCTCAATTCAGGCTGTCGATGTGGCTGCCTTGGTGAGCCTGGCGGCAGCGTCGGGCGGAGTCATCGAAATGGCAGTCGCAGTTGGCGACACCGTGGTCGAGATGATGCCGCTATTCCGACTCTATGGAGCGCGTCAACCTATTGATGAAAGAAAGTTGTGGGATGGGATTGAGCTCGGGGACGAACGCACGTTTGAGCAAGATCCAAAGTACGCGATCCGGTTGCTCGTGGACATCGCCATTCGGGCCTTGTCGCCGGCAGTTAACGATCCGACGACGGCAGTGCAAGCCCTCGACCAGATTGAGGACCTGCTGACTCGCCTGGGGCAGCGCCACTTAGAAATTGGGGCGTACCGCGACCCCACGGGCGAATTGAGACTTGTCGTTCCGTTTCCTGCATGGGAGGACCTCGTTCGGCTAGCTTTCGATGAGATTTGCTTCTGTGGAGCCACCAGCGTGCAGGTAATGCGGCGCATGAACGCGCTAAACAGTGATCTGATCCCACGTGTGCCAGAAGAGCGCCGCCCGGCACTTCGCCGCTGGCAAGGAAGAGTGAGCGCCACAATCGCTCGCTCGTTCACAGGTGAAGACGAGAAGATGGAGGCCATGCAAGAGGATCGGCAGGGGCTTGGCGTCCCTCGCGAACGTTGAGGCGCTTAACAACCCACTCTGAAGGCGCGGGGATAGCTTGCGGCAGTAAGCCCAAGGACTACATGATGAACTTGCGCGCGACAGTCTTATGCTCGGTGGTACTTCTGGCTGCGCCACTGTTTGCACGTGATAAAAGTGATGTGATCGTAATGAACAACGGTGATCGCTTGACGTGTGAGATCAGCGGATTGGATTCCGGCGTGCTGTACGTGAAGCTCGACTACATTCTAGGCACAAGCTCCGTGCAGTGGTCGAAGGTGCATCATTTGGAAAGTAGGCAGTTATTTATGGTGATGACGGAGAG
>Ga0335073_10012381_pt1 | contig 11978 bp, 4 predicted proteins | sample Lox_Sample_22_FD_207093 | JGI IMG/M metagenome (GOLD analysis project Ga0335073, IMG submission 207093) | Soil microbial communities from Loxahatchee National Wildlife Refuge, Florida, United States - Lox_Sample_2.2 | ecosystem: Environmental > Terrestrial > Soil > Wetlands | place: USA: Florida... | reverse complement strand
TCGATGAGTATCCGACGCCCGATGAACTGTTTGCCGAGCTGAACCGGCGCTATCGCGAGATCGATCAGCGGCGTAAGCAGGCTCAGCAGAACTTGGGCGGTGTCCAGCAGTTCATCGCCACGACTCTCCGGCTGGTCGAGGCTGGTACCTGGACCGCGCATGAGGATCTCGCTGATCTCGCTGGGACTACCGCGGCCGAGGTGGCCCACTTCCTCGCCAGTGGGCACGCCGTGCCGCCCAACGCCTACCGAGTGCTCAACGCCGATGGGAGCATCCCGGATGATGGGATGCTGCATTGGACCTACCGCATTGCAGATCTTCATAATCGGCTGGCCGCGGAAGGCGTCGAGTTCGATACAGAAGGACGGGCTGCGCAAAATCAGCGGCTGACTGCTGACTCGCTGAAGGAGTTGCTTGCCGACCGTGCGAGCACGGAGGAGCCGGAAACGCCAGCAGTCGTGAAGCGAGCGTGGATGGTGCGCGGGTCCAATGTCGACGGCTACAACCTCGTCCCGGACTGGCTCCGCGATGGATTTGTCTCGCTCAGCGCCTCTCAACTTGGCAGTCTCGATCCCGGTGTCGGCTACGACGAGCTGAGGCAGGCCGTGGAAGCCGGGTATCAGCACAAGTCCTACGCCTATCGCGGCCAGAGGCTTGAGGAATTCGACCGGTTCCTGCGCCGCATGCGCGAAGGTGACCTGGTACTGACACCCATGCACGGCGGTGTCTACCTCGGCGAGGTATCCGGACCTGCGCATCTGGCTGAGTCAGCGGCCTCGCACTCCAACCTCCGCCGTTCCGTAAAGTGGTTCAACCCGGCAGGGCCGGTCGATGGCAGCCAGTTGCAGGCCCCGGTGCCGGCTTTGTTGCAGAGTCAGGCCTACATCGTTGACCTCACTGAGGCATATGAGCAGCTAGCCGCCCTCGTCCCGCACAGCCCGGCGCCCGAGCCGCCTACGGTGGTCACCGAACCGCCCAGGCGTCCCCTCGGGTTCAACCCGGTCACTCTCGATTTCGCCGAACGCCTGCTGATAGACCCGGCGGAACTGGTGAAGATCGCCGACCTGCTCTGGGAGCGCAAGCAGATCATCCTGTATGGGCCGCCCGGGACCGGCAAGACTTACCTCGCCCGCGAACTGGCACGCCACCTGACCGGCGACGGCGCCGTCAAGCTCGTCCAGTTCCACCCGTCCTACACCTACGAGGACTTCTTCGAGGGCTTCCGGCCAGAGCCAGGCGGCAGCGGAACCCTGACCTTCACACTGCGCGCCGGGCCGTTCCGCGACTTCGCCGAGGTGGCCGGGGCCAACCCCACCACGGCCTACATCTTGATCATCGACGAGATCAACCGCGCGAACCTGGCCAAGGTGTTCGGCGAGCTGTACTTCCTGCTTGAGTACCGAGACGAGTCGATCAGCCTGCAGTACTCCCCGGACAAAGAGTTCACGCTCCCGCAGAACCTGTTCCTCATCGGCACGATGAACACCGCCGACCAGTCGATCGCGCGGATCGACACAGCCATGCGCCGCCGGTTCGCGTTCGTGGAGCTGGACCCGCGCATCCCTCCCGTGGCGGGCTTGCTCAGCCGCTGGCTCGACGAGCATCACCTTCCCCAGGAAGCGGCGCTGCTGCTCGATGAACTGAACAGGCGGATCGCGGACTCCGACGCGGCGATCGGCCCGTCGTACCTGATGGACAAGAGGATCTACCAGCGCGAGGACGGACTCGGCCGAGTGTGGCAGTACTCGATCATGCCGCTGCTTGAGGACCTGTTCTATGGCCAGCGTGACCTCGAAGAACTCTACGGCCTGCCAAGCCTCCGCAAAGCCATCGCCGCCGCACCTGCAGAACCGTGAAACCCATAGAACTCGACGAGCTGGGGCCAGGCGTCGAGCGACTGCTTACGCCGGAACAGGGACGATCCCTGACTGGCTCCGGCGTGGTCACCGCCGCGCCATCCCCTTACAGCCAAGGAGTCTGGCAGGTCTCTCCCGCCGGGAAAGTCGGCGCAGCCAGGGTCGGCGGCATCGAGATACACATCAAGCCCAAGGTCTCCATCGCCCGGTTGCTGTTCCTGGTGGGGTATGCCCGGCACGCGGCCGCTTGGCGGCCGGAGACGGTACCGGTGGCTGAGGCCGTGGACCTGGTTCCAGCCGTTGCCCAGGCGTTGTGGCGGCAAACGGAACAGGCAACCCACCAGGGCCTGCTTCCCGGGTACATCCTCATCGAGGAGAGCTCCCAGGTGCTGCGCGGCAGACTCCGCGAGAGCGAGCAGCTGCACCGCCACCACGGACTCCCGCTTCCACTGGAGATCCAGCACGACGAGTTCACCATCGATATCCCGGAGAACCGGATCCTGCGGACCGCATGCGAGCGGATGCTCGCCGTTCCTCGCGTGGACGCCGAATCGCAGCGCATGCTACGGCGCCTGCTCCGCGACTTCAGCGACGTCACGCCGCTGCACCGCGGCGAGCAGATCCCCGGTTGGCAGGCGACCAGGCTCAACGCCCGCTATCACGCGGCGCTGCGGCTGGCCGAGCTCGTCTTGCGCGCGACTTCCATTGAACATGAATCCGGGATCGTAGCCGTGAACGGCTTCCTGCTCGACATGCCAAGGCTGTTCGAGGACTTCGTCACCGTGGCCCTACGCGAGGCACTCGTACCGGCGTACGGCGGGCGCGTGGATGATCAAGACCAGAATCACTTCGACGAGGCAGGGCAGGTGCGCCTCCGGCCCGACATCGTGTGGAAGGTCCGCGGGGCAGCCGTCGCCGTCATCGACGCCAAGTACAAGGCCGAGAAGCCAGCCGGATACCCGAACGCCGACCTGTACCAGCTACTGGCCTACTGCACAGTCCTAGGCCTGCGCAACGGACACCTGATATACGCCAAAGGAAATGAAGACCCCGCCCACCACATGGTGCGCCGTTCCGCTATCGAGATCTTCTGCCACGCCGTTGATCTGGAGCAGCCACCAGATCGGCTGCTAGTCCAGATGAGCGACCTATCCGAGCGCATTGCCGCGACTCGACTTCAGCCCTCGGCTTTGTCGAAATCATTGGACGGCGTCTATGACCGCTAAATCAGTTACCTGGGGGCCTGGGTCTCGCCCATCAGATCACTAGGGGTGCGGACCCGACCGCAGGGCTACGACGACGGGTACGATCTTGAATGTCAGCCACGAGATGTGAAATGGGTCACTCTTGGCCGAAAACGATCTGGATCGTGGTCGGCGAGTGCGATGTCGTGAAAAGACGTCGGGACTGAGGGCGGAGCGCTGATGGTTGGGGCGGGACTGCAAGCGGGCGAGCGCGTCAGGCGCGCGGCCACCAGCGAGGACGGCGTCGTTCTCTCGGCTGGAGATGGCGTGCTTGTCCAGGTGGCATTCCCATCCGGAACTGTCTGGATCCATCCGGAAGAACTCGAGAAACTCCCCGAGGGCCCGGCCGAGCGCCTTGCGGCCGGTGAGCTCGGCCACCTAGAGCCATACGGGCTACGGCTGCAGTCCCTGTACCTTAGGCACGCTTACCGCTACGACCCTCTCACCGGCCTGTCTAGTGCCCGGATCGAGCCGCAGTTGCATCAGGTATTCGTGGCGCACCGGGTGACGCAGAAGCTCCAGCCGCGGATGATCCTGGCCGACGAGGTGGGCCTTGGCAAGACAATCGAGGCGGGCCTGATCATCAAGGAGCTGCGGGCCAGGGAGCTGCTAGGCCGGGTTCTCATCATCGTGCCGGCCAGCTTGCAGCTGCAGTGGCAGAGCGAGCTTAAGTCCAAGTTCAACGAGGACTTCGAAATACTTGACGGCGCGGCTCTGCAATATCTCGGACGGGGTAAGGCCAACCCGTGGATGGCCCGGCAGAACGTGATCTGCTCGCTCCCCTTCGCGTCCAGCCCCAAACGCGCCGAGGAGATCATCGAGGCCGAGTGGGATCTGGTGATCTTCGACGAAGCACACCGGGTACGCCGGTCGCTGCAGGGCGCAACCAAGACCAGGACAACACAGGCATACCGGCTCGCTGATGAGCTGAAGGAACTCGTCAATGGCCTGCTGCTGCTGACCGCTACTCCGATGCAGGTTCATCCTTTCGAGCTCTACTCCCTGATCGAGCTTGTCGAGCCCGGGCTCTTCCCGACATTCCGCGCGTATGACACCCGCCGGGGCTTCTTGCCTCAGCTGAACGCGCTCATGAAAGACCTCAAAGGCTGGAATGCGCTCTCCGATTCTGAGCGGGCCTCGGCGGTGGGCGCGAATGCGAAGCTGCTGGAAGAGCTCGGCATCCCTGCCGCGGGTGCGGTTGCGATGCTCGCGGATGATCAGGAGCGCGAGCAGTTGATGGACGTCCTGATCGATAAGCATCCTCTCGCGGGCGCCCTGGTGCGCAACCGCAAGGCGGAGGTCGGAGGATTCACCCCGCGTGAAGCCAGGCGGGTGCCCGTTGAGCTCGAGGATGACGAACTGGCGCTGTACCAGGACGTCACGGGCTACCTGCGCGAGGGCTATAACCAGGCACGGGCCGAGCGGAACCTCGCCCTCGGTTTCGTCATGGTGACCTACCAGAAGATGCTCGCGAGTAGCTCATACGCCGTCAGGCAGAGTTTCCGACGCCGCATCGCCAAACTGAGAGTGCAGCTGAAGGACGCGGCTGCGGCCACGGCCAAGCCTCCGAGCGAGAACCATCTCGAAGAGCTCCGCGATGCTGAAGAGACAACCATAGCTCTGACGGAACTGGAGTACGCGGCTGTTGATCCCGGCGGGCTGCTGCTGGAGATCAAGCAGCTGGAGGACTTGGTCGAGCGGCTCGGACATGTTCGTGACTCAAAGGCGCTGAAGCTCCTGACTGCGCTTGATGGAATCTTCGGTGGCCGTCCGCAGGAGAAGGTTGTTGTCTTCACCCAGTTCATCGAGACGCAGGAGTTCCTGGCCGCGATCTTGCGGCGTAACGGTTACACGGTGTCGATGTTCAACGGACGGATGAGCCTGGATGAGAAGGAGGAGTCGGTCCGCAGCTTCAAGGCACAGGATCAGATCCTGATCTCTACTGAGGCTGGCGGCGAGGGACGCAACTTCCAGTTTTGCCATCTCATGGTCAACTACGACCTGCCATGGAATCCGATGCGGGTCGAGCAGCGGATCGGGCGACTCGACCGGATCGGCCAGAAGCTCCCCGTCCGGATCTACAACCTCTTCTGCGAGGACACGGTCGAGGAACGTGTCCTGGAAGTGCTGGAGCGGCGGATCGGATTGTTCCAGGAGTCGGTCGGATCGCTCGATCCGATCCTCGGCGAGGTCGAGCGCGACATCGAACGCCTAGTGCTGTCAGACGTGGAGGCCTTCGACGCGGAGTTCCAGCATTACGAGGTCGCGCTGGAGCGACGCGTCCGGGAGGCCAGGGAAAAGGAGCGCACGCTCGCGGACTTTATCCTGGACCGGGCCAGCTTGCGTCATGACCTGGCGATCGAACTGCTGGAGCAGAGTCCGCTGGCCCGCTGGTTGGACCTGGAAAGGTTCGCGGCAAGGTGCTTGCCGTACTTCGGCGGAACCCTCAAGGATCATTATGAAGGCGGCCAGGTGGTGTCGCTCTCGCCCCGGCTCATGACCCGCATGCAGCAGCGGCAGAGCACGATCCGCGGCACGTTCGACCCTGAGGTTGCGCGGGATCGGGAAGAGTTCCCGTTCTTCGCCTTCGGACATTGGCTTGTGGACGGGCTCGCCGGGCTCCCGCTCATCGTGGACCCCGTTACCACCGCAATCCGCCAGGCTCCTGATGTTCCGTCCGGGGAGTGGGTAGAGGTCTATTACGAGATTCGGGGCGAAGGTGTCAGACCCAGTGGCTGGTTCATCCGGCACCTGGTCGGTCCAGACCTCGCCGTGCTGTCCGAGCAGATCAAGGCAATGCCTGCCATCGGCGAGCCGATGCCGCAATACGAGGTTCCTGATTGGGTCGGCTCCGCTCTGGCAGCGAGCCGCCGTCAATTCGAGGCCGACTACCAGACCGCTCGTGCAATAGTCCAGGCCGATAACGACGCCGCACGGGCTGAGGCGATCGAACGGGCCAGACGGATATTCAGTTACCGGCGCGTCCGGCTCACAACGCTCATCGAGGAGCAGGAGGCCTGGATCAGGGAGAAAGAAGGATCCGGTTCGGATCGAGACCGCCGGGTGCTCCCTGCCAGGCGCGGGCAGGTCGCCAAGAACCGCGAGCGGCTGAACAGCCTGAATGTTGAGCACGAAAATGAGCTGGAGGAAATCCAGCGTCGACAGCCAGGAGCTTCGGCGACGGTCCTCGCGGCAGGGATGGTGATGGGCGCATGATCGGCCGGCGAGATAGCGAACCTATTGCCTACGGCATCGACTTCGGTACCACCAATAGCTCCATTGCGGTCGCGTACCGGGACCGGGTAGAAGTCATCCCGGTTGAGTCCGGGAACACCCCTGAGATCCTCCCCTCGATCATCTACCTCAACCGGGACAGGAACCGCGCGGCCGGGGAGGAGGCCATCGAGCAGTTCCTGGTCACTGGATCACTCAAGACGCCGTGCGGGCGCTGCGGCCTCGTGCATGTCATAGACCGCCGCAGAGAGAGCGCGTGCCGACAGTTCCGGCCCGGGGGCGGCTGCCACAACGCGAGGCTCATCTCCGGCATCAAGTCGGACCTATCCGAGACTGACTTCGTCTCCACGCACTCCTGGGCCATCGACTTCACGCTGACCGATCTGGTGAGCGTGATCATACGCCGCCTGAAGATCGCCGCTGACCGGGCGACCGGCGCGAACGTCCGGCGTGTCGTCCTGGGGCACCCGGTGGTATTCGTCGGCGCCGAAGGGCGTCACTACCGGGAGCGCCAGGGCCTAGCCGAGCAGCGGCTACGGGACGCTGCGGTCCAGGCAGGATTCAATGAGGTCGTGCTGCTTGACGAGCCCGCTGCCGCCGTGATCAACGAAGACTTGCCAGAAGGATTCGCGCTGGCCGCCGATTTCGGCGGCGGGACGTTCGATGTTGCCGTGATCAAGTTCGCCCCGGACGGGGGCGACGTAGTTGCGCTGGCCGGTGTGGACGTCGGAGGCGAACAGTTCGACCGGCTTCTATTCCAGGCCAAAGTGGCGCCAGCGCTGCACCTCAACGACACCTACAAGGTCCGGTCCGGCGCCCGACGCGAGCTTCCCAACCAGTTCAGGAAGCGCATGGCCACGTTGAGCGGCCTGAAGAACTTGCTCAGCGACTCGAACACTGCCTCGATTCTCAGCGAGTTCCGCAGCGGCCGAGGCGGCGAGCGGCTTGCAGCGGTCGCAACCATCCTCTATAGCGGTTACGCATACCAATTCTACCGTGCCATCGAACAGGCCAAGATCGAACTGTCAACAGCACCGGACTCGGTCATCGAATTCCACCGCCCCGGCATCGATATGTCGATTCCGGTGCGACGCGATGAGTTTGAGCACCTGATCTCTGAGCCGATGCAATCCGTCCGAGCCGAGATCCTCCGCGCCGTCGAGGATGCCGGGGTGGCCCCAGAAAACATCAGCCTCGTCCTGCGGACCGGCGGTTCTTCCAGCATCCCGGCATTCGCGCACATACTGGAGGACATCTTCGATCCGTCAGTCATCCAGGAACGGCCCGTCTACACGACGGTCGTGAACGGGCTCGCAATGTACGCATTGGGACTGTGGTTATGGACAAAGACGAACAAAGATATCGAATCCCCACGAGCGATGAACTAGAGCAACAGGGTGCGCTGACACCCGCCTCCGCCCCCACCGCGGAGCGGCGCAGCGGCCTGCTGAGGTTCTTCCGCACGGGGCGCTTCCGTGTATCTGATGATGTGGCGGCCCGAAAGCATGTGGGTAGTGCGCAGCCTCGTCCATCGGCAGCCCCGCGAGGAGGAGAAGCCACTCAACAGTCAGCCGCGACCAGCCCTCTGCGGGCGAGCGCACCGGACGACCCACAGCCAGCGGCCCCTATCATCCCGCGCAAAATCCGGATGGACCCTTCGGTGAAGGAACGCCGCGGCCTCGGCCCACCCCGCGATAGCCGAGGATCAGGCAGCTGAGCGCGCCGGTCCCTAAAAGAGCCGAAATCGAGGTTAAGGGCATTGAGCCGCAATAACCTAATCGGCCGCAACAGTCTGAATCGGAAGCATTCTGGAGAGCGGTCCTAGTTACAGCAAACCGTCGATCTCCTGGGCGACCCGGGTGATCTCGGTCTGGTCGAGCCCTCCCGACTTATCGTCCTCTGTGGTAAAGAGGTTCTCACCTAGACGATAGCCGTTCAGCCCATACCACTCGAGCTTCCAATCCCAGGACCGCCGGTAGCTCTCTTTGTCTAGCATCCCGAGGTGTTCCCAGATGATCGGATCGCCGGCGGCATCGATGAATGTGAAATCTGGCCGGAGGCGTCCTCCTGTCGCCACCCCTTCGAGCGGACGTTCGTAGTCGCAGCGGCTCCACATGCCGAGTCGCTGGAGTTCAATGGCTATGGCCAGCTCCGATTTGCTGCGGACCATACGCCCGTCCGAGAGCCGGTGGATCAGGTGCTCGGCGTACGGCGTCTCCTCGACATCCTCCCGGATGACGGAGCGGAACAAGTTGGTGTTCCGGCGTGCTGTTTCGGACTTCGTTGGCAGCGTAAGGTCATACAGCCCCGAGACGTCATCACCCTCCACCAACAGGACGAGCTTCTGCTTGGAGCGGGTAAGGCCCGTGTACAGCAGCTCACGGGAGAGCAAGCGGGTCTGCGGAAGGATGAAGAAGACAATCCCGAAGTCGCTGCCCTGCGCCTTGTGAACCGTCAGGGCGTATGCCAGTTCGAGCGGCCCACCCTCTTCGCCGAAATTCGATGCCCGGTAGCCAAAGGTGAGGCCAGGGCGTCCTGCGAAGGCGACGTCGAACCAGCCGCCCTTTGCCTTGTATCTCGCCACGGTGCCGATCTCGCCGTTCGCCAGGTACTCCTCCTGGGAGCCGCCGTGAGGGCTCCAGCCGCCGCGCTTCTGGTTGCGGAGCTGGATCACCTTGTCCTTCGGCCCGATCTCCTCATCACCCATGGTTGGAGCCCACGCGCGCCGTGATCGGAAGCGCCGCTGCAGCCAGCGATTGAGGTCATGGACCCCGTGTGCGTGCATCCGGACCGGCGAAAGAATCTGGAACGCCTCAGCACCGTCCGGCGCGTCAAACGGGATCCAGCCTTGCTCTGTGAGCCCTAGCGCTCGGTCGAAGCCCGCCACGTCAGTGGGCGACGCCAATCCGAGCTGGGTCTGCAGTTGCTCGCCGATCCGCTCGCGGAGCTCCTCCGGCGTTTTCCACGTAACGATCTCAAGATCGTTGAAATTCTCGTGCAGCTCAAGCTGACTCAGCACCCGGTCAGCGTCCTTGGGCTGCGGTTCGTTCGTGAACCACGCTGCGAGGCGGAGAGCGTCCGACGGACCGCCCAGCGCGGTGCGAACCTCGACGGTCAAGCGGGCGCGCACCTTTGCCGCCATGACCTCATCGTCGCTTGACGGTTCGTCCAGCACGCCGACCAGGTCGGCGAATGGGCGGCCTACCCCGATCGGGGGCAACTGGTTCGGGTCGCCCACCAAGATCAGGCGCGCGACGTGCCCAAGGTCGAGCGCCCGGAGCACTGCGTAGAGGTCATCCATCGTGAGCATTGAGCACTCATCGATCACGACCGTCTTTTCCTTGCGGTGGGTCTCCGGGCCCGAGAACAGGACGCGCTGGCGAGCGCCGTCGTATCGGCCGAGGTGGTACAGGAACTGGGCGATCGTGCTCGCTTCGTGACCCGTAGCCCGCTGGAGGCGCACTCGCGCCTTACCGGTGGGTGCCAGGAGGAGGACCCCTTCCGCCGCGATCTCCTTGCAACGGACGAGGGCTCCGAGCACTGAGGTCTTTCCGGTGCCAGCGCGCCCAACGAGGACGCCAAGGCGATGGGTCGTGATCCGTTCGAGTGCCTCTTCCTGCTCCTCCAGCGCGTCGACGTGCCGAGTGTTGCCGAGGTCTACCTCGGCACCTGTCGTCCGGATGGCTTCGATCAGCAGCTTCCGCCAAGTCGCGCCGACCGAGGGAAGCTCTCTCCCTGCACGCTTCAGCAGGATTCTCCCGAGCCGCAGCTCGGTGTCGGCGTGGCTCGCGAGCTGGAGCGCGGCCAACTGCTGCGTGACGCCCTCTTCGCCGGTCGGGACCTCCACCTCAATCTGCTTGATCACGGGGTCCAGGAATTCCGCATTCCCGGGGAACCAGTCGAGCGGCACTACACAAGGTCTCGCCAGGTCCAGGCGGCCGAGCCGCGTCAACACCTCGACCGCGCTCAGGAGGCTGTCCCCATCATCTGCCGCGCGGCGCAGCACGGTCACGGAGGCTCCGCGGACGCGACGCCGGTCGCTCGGGCTGTCGACACGCGACCGTTCGGGAACCGGACAGTTCACCGCGACGGTGGGGTCGGGAAGCAGTCCCCGGTCCACCATGCCGACGGAGACAGCGGGCTCCTCCAGCGTCCCCAGGTCGGTCTCGGCGATGCGATAGGGATTGTCGAGGATCTCGCGGTCGCTCAACGTCTCCGTCGTGGCGGCGTTGCGCCGTGCCACCTCGAACCAGCGGCGGGCTTGAGCAGGCGATAGGGCAAACCGGGAGAGAAGCTGTAGCAGCGCACGGCGCTCGTCAGTGAGCTTCGCCCATGTGGCTCGAACCTCCAGAACGTCCGCCGCGTACGCTCGCTGCGGCGGATCGACCTCACCACGAAGCAGCGCGCCGACGAACGGCCACGGATCCGCATTCGCGGCGACATGCCCGCCGGCGACTAGTTCGAGCGCCAGCGCCATCCCGAGCCGCATACCCAACGCTTCCAGTGCCGCACCCAGCCCCGGAAAGGCGCCGCGGTCAACCCATGCCCGGGCGATCTGCTCGTTCAGCCACTCTTCGCGGAGTTCCCACGGCCCCTCGGCGATGCCGTGGCTGCGGATGCGCCGGACCGAGTCGAGACAACGAACCAACGTCGAGAGGGCGACGTCGGCCGAAGTGTGCTCCGAGAAGTACGAGAACACCCGGGTGTGCCCGGGCTCGGGCACGACGGCAATCTCGCGGAGGAGCTCCTGTCGCCGCGCGTCTTCGTCCGGATCGCCGGTCGGTGAGAGGTACGCGTGGTACGGGAGAAGGAACCCCTCGGTTCCATCGGGCCGGATTGAGTGATGGACGAGTCGGTCCCACATGGGATACGAGGGTTTGGTTCCGACGCTGTCGTATTCGAGGATCGAACCAACCTTCTTCAGACGGCCCACGCCCACCACGAGGCGGTTGATCGCATCGCTGATTGGCTGCCCTTCCTTCGTGTAGAAGAAGACCAGCGACTCACCAGGGCTGAGGGCGCCAAAGAACGTCGTCAGCAGCGCTTCCTGGCGCTGGCGGCCGAAAACCCAGGGTGTGGGGAACGGTGGCTCCCGGTCCTTTGGGAGCCGGTCTGGGAGACGATTCGCGATCTCCTCCTGATCGCGACGTGTCATCCACGCAAACGGCACCGCGAAGGTCGAGAACGGCGGCACTTTGACCGGCGTCGGGCGCAGGTGACCATGGGTGTCCTGAGCCTTGCTGCTGTCCTGGTACGGATGCTGGAGGACGCGGGTCCACTCGCGCGCGCTCATGAACGCACCGGCCTCCTGGCGGCACGGTGGCAGGGTATCGGGATCGAGATCGGCCCAATGGCGTCCCGCTATCGCCTCCTCATAAGCGTCGTCGCGCGATTCGCGGACACGGTCGAGCGCCAAGCAGAACGCATTCCCAACCGGGTGGTCGCAAACAGCACCATCCCATGCCCGATCATGCCAAGCCACGCGAACTGTCAGATGAAGCACTCCGGTCCCTCACGTCTCTATCGGCCCTGCTCCGCGCGACCTTAGCTTGGCGCGAAGCTCCAGCGCGGTAGCTTCTACTCGGCTGAAGGCTACTCGCCACCATGCTGTTGCTAGAGCCTAATTACAGGAGTATGAGCGTGA
>Ga0335073_10012380_pt1 | contig 11978 bp, 9 predicted proteins | sample Lox_Sample_22_FD_207093 | JGI IMG/M metagenome (GOLD analysis project Ga0335073, IMG submission 207093) | Soil microbial communities from Loxahatchee National Wildlife Refuge, Florida, United States - Lox_Sample_2.2 | ecosystem: Environmental > Terrestrial > Soil > Wetlands | place: USA: Florida... | reverse complement strand
TGATTTCTTGCTGGTCGCTACGCCCGGCGCGGGCAAAACGGCGTTTGCCCTGCGGATCGCCGCCGAGCTGCTGGCCGATCGCAGCGTCGACACCATCACCGTGGTGGTGCCCACCGAACACCTCAAGACGCAGTGGGCGCTGGCGGCGGCCGCCGATTGCATCGCGCTGGATCCCAAGTTCCGCAACTCGGCGGCGCACACCTCGGCGGAGTATCACGGCATTGTCGTCACCTACGCGCAAGTCGCGAGCCATCCCGCCCGGCACCGGGTGCGCACCGAGGGCAGGCGCACGCTGGTGATTTTCGACGAGATCCACCACGGCGGGGACGCCAAGAGCTGGGGTGACAGCATCCAGGAGGCCTTCGGCGACGCGACGCGGCGACTGTCGTTGACCGGCACACCATTTCGCAGTGACGACGCCGCGATCCCGTTCGTGCGCTACGAGCCCGACGGCAACGGCGTGCTGCGCTCCGCCGCCGATCACACCTACGGCTACTCCGACGCGCTGGCCGACGGCGTCGTGCGGCCGGTGGTGTTCCTGGCCTACTCCGGTGAAACCCGCTGGCGGGACAGCGCCGGTGAGGAGTACGCCACGCGGCTCGGTGAGCCGGCCAGCGCCGAGCACACCACTCGCGCATGGCGCACCGCGCTGGATCCGGCCGGCGAGTGGATGCCCGCGGTGATCTCCGCCGCCGACACTCGGCTGCGGCAACTACGTGACGGCGGAGTGCCTGATGCCGGCGGCATGATCATCGCGTCAGATCAGAAGGCCGCCCGCGCCTATGCCGTTCTGTTGGAAAGGATTACCGGCGAGGTCGCAACCGTCGTCGTTTCCGACGACCGCGGCGCCTCGGAACGCATCGCGAAGTTCTCCGCGGGCACCAGCCGTTGGCTGGTCGCGGTCCGCATGGTCTCCGAGGGTGTCGACGTGCCGCGGCTGGCCGTTGGCGTGTATGCCACCAGCGCGTCGACCCCGCTGTACTTCGCCCAGGCGATCGGCCGCTTCGTGCGGTCCCGACGCCCGGGCGAGACGGCGAGCGTCTTTCTGCCGTCGGTGCCGTCGTTGCTGCAACTGGCGAGTGAGATTGAGACACAACGCAATCACGTTCTCGGCGAGCCGCACCGACAGACCGACGAGTTGGAGGCCGCGCAGCGTCGCCAGACCGAGCCGTCCGAGGCTGACAACGGATTCACGTCGTTGGGCGCCGACGCGGAACTTGACCAGGTGATTTTCGACGGCTCGTCGTTCGGCACCGCAACCCCCGCGGGCAGCGACGAAGAAGCCGACTATCTGGGTCTACCCGGCCTGTTGGATGCCAGCCAGATGCGAGAGTTGTTGCTGCGCCGCCAGATTGAGCAGCTCGACCGTCGTAGCCGCGACGGCGCCGACGCACCCGAGCCGATCACCAGGCACGGCCAACTGCGGGACCTGCGCCGCGAACTCAACGCGTTGGTGTCGGCCGCCCACCATCGAACAGGCAAGCCGCACGGGTGGATTCACAACGAGCTGCGCCGCATGTGCGGCGGGCCTCCGGTGGCCGCGGCCAGCTCCGACCAGCTCCGGGCGCGCATCGAAGCGGTCCGCGGACTGACCGCTTAACGGAGCGCCCAGATGCTCTCGGCAACCCACGGCGATGCCTTCGCCGCCACCGCCCACGCCTGATCTTCGGGCACGTCGATCAGCGGGTAGCGTTTGGTGCCTGCGGCGGTGGCCGCCACCAGGGTGGCCACCCCGGCCCGGCGCTGGAACGGCGACTGCCGCACGGTCCAGCCGATGATGCCCGCCGTGGCCAGGCAGTCGCGGCGTCGCTCCCAGCTGCCGGCCCGCATCACCAGCCAGTCGCTATCGACCCGATGTCCGAGCGCGCCGATTCGGTCGGCGGCCAGCAACGCGCACCAGGCCGTGACCGCCACCCACGCCGTCCACAACCACAGGGGCACAACGGAAGTCAGTGCAAACGCCATCAGCACCGCGCCGATCAGTAGCGGCACCCCCAAGGCGCGGGTCCACCGTCGGGCCGCGGCCCGACGACCGTGCCCGCGCAGCGGCCCGGAGACGACCTTCGGGTCGCCGACCAGCCCGGTCAACACCGATTCGGCGGTGGAACGCGGACACGGCGGCAACAACACCGACGACTCCCCCGCACCATGCACACCGGTCATCACCGCATCCAGCCCGGCGCCGCCGAAGACACGCACCAACAGCGGTTGGCGCAGCGTTCCGCCGCGCAGCCTGCTCATGTCATACGTGTGCTCGCGCAGCCGCAACGTCCCGTGCCGCAGGTGCAGCACGTCGGCCTGGCGCGACAGCACCAGGTTGCCGTAAGTGAGCAGCGACCGCAGCACGGCCAACAGCACCGATGCGACCAGCAATACCGCTGCGATCACCGCGACGGTAGCCGCGATACCCACCCGCTGGGAGGCTTGCAACGCCGATTCGGCCAGCCGGGAATGCTGAAGCGGCCCAACGGCTCCGGTCTGATAGATCAGCCCCGCGGCGGCGGCTATGGTCAATAGCCCGGAGAGGCTCAACGGGGCATAGCGCAACCACGAGGGCTGCCAGCGCGCCAGCACCGCGCTCGAGGCGGCGGGCGCGGAGGTCTCAGTGGTCGTCGTTTCGGCCGGCTGCCGCGATTCGGTCAGCAGGATGGCCCGCAGTCGTGGCACCTCATCGACCCGGACCGCGTTGAGCTCGAAACCGTGCTCGGCTCTGGCCTCTTGACCGGTGCTCACCCGCAGGATCGCCAGCCCCAACAGCCGATGCAGCAGCCGGGCATCGGTTTGCACGGAGCGAATTCGGTTGCGCGGCACCGACAACACCTTGCGGTGCAGCAGCCCGGCCCGTAGCTGCACTTGGCCCGATTCGGGGTCGGCGTCGATGCGATAGCTGGTGGTGAACCAGCGACCCACGCCCACCACCGCGGTCAGCGCGAGAACCGCCACCGTCCAGGACTGGTTGCCGGTGGCCTGGCCCAGCACCAGTCCCCCGATCAGCAGCGGCAGCTCGCGTATCAATTCGTGTACCGGATGAACCAGCAGCATCCTGGGACTTAGTCGCTGCCAACCGGTTTGGGCGCTGACTTGGCGCCGCTCCTCCTCATCGCTGCGCTCTGCATCGTCGCCGGCGCTCACGTGGCGTCCTCGCCGCCGATCGCGGCGATGTCGGTCAATTGCGCGACCAGATGGTCAGCGACGGCGACGTCGAGCGCGGCAATGTGCACCGCTCCCGCCGATGAGGCGGTGGTGACGGTGACGTTGGTCAGCCCGAACAACCGGTCCAACGGGCCGCGGTAAGTGTCGACGGTCTGCACCCGCGAGATGGGCGCGATGCGCCGTTCCTGGACCAGCCAACCGGTGCGGGTGTACACCGCCTGCGGGCCGAGCTCCCAACGGTGTACCCGATATCGCCACAACGGCACGACGGCCAGCGAGATCGCGGCACCGAGCACGGTGACGACGGCGATCACTAGGTGCAGCCATAGCAGCCGCCGATCGAAGGCAATCCACACCGCCTGGCCCGCGGCCAGTACCAGCCACGGGACTAAGCCGCCGATCGCCCACCGCAGCGGCGCGCGCTTACTGGGCGGATGCGCCGGATCGACCATGCCCACCACCGTCGGGCTCGGATCGCGGTCGTTCACGCCATCGAGAATGCCACCGACCCGCGACGGATTGAACCAACACGGCGACACCGATCATGAATGGGTATCGTTTCCGGCGATGACTTCCAACGGCAAATGGACTACGGCCAACGTGCCGGACCAGAGCGGCCGCGTCGCCGTCGTCACCGGAGCCAACACCGGTCTCGGCTATCACACCGCCGAAGTGCTCGCGCAATGCGGCGCGCACGTCGTGTTGGCGGTGCGCAATTTAGAGAAGGGCAACCTCGCGCTGGCGCGTATCGTCGCCGCCAACCCGCAAGCCAATGTCACCCTGCAGGAACTCGACCTGGGTTCGCTGGACTCGGTGCACTCTGCGGCGACCGCCTTGCGCAAGGCCTACCCACGCATCGATCTGCTGATCAACAACGCCGGCGTGATGTGGACGCCGAAGCAGCTCACCGCCGACGGGTTCGAAATGCAGTTCGGAACCAACCATCTCGGCCATTTCGCCTTGACCGGGCTGCTGCTGGGCAACCTGCTGCCGGTCCGGGGTTCGCGGGTGGTGACCGTCAGCAGTACGGGCCACCGATTGCGTGCCGCCATCCACTTCGACGATCTGCAGTGGGAACACGGCTACGACCGGGTCGCCGCCTATGGGCAATCCAAACTGGCTAATCTGCTGTTCACCTACGAGCTGCAACACCGACTCGCCGCTCGCGCGCAGCCCACGACGATCGCGGTGGCCGCCCACCCGGGCGGCTCGAACACCGAGCTGACGCGCCACCTGCCGGCGATATTCAAACCCGCGGTCATCGCATTCAGCCCGCTGTTGTTCCAGAACGCAGCGATGGGTGCCCTCCCGACGCTGCGGGCCGCCACCGACCCACACGTCGAGGGCGGGCAGTATTACGGCCCCGACGGTCTGGGTGAGCTGCGCGGCCACCCGCAGCTGGTGTCTTCCAGCAAGCAGTCCCACGACGAGGACTTGCAGCGCCGGCTGTGGAAGGTCTCCGAAGAGTTGACCGGCGTCACGTATCCGGTCTGACGGCCGCCTGCGGCTCCGTAAGATATCCGCGTGGCACGACGTCCCCGCTTGACCGACGAAAACCCGACGGTCAGCCCGCAGCATCTGCTGTCGCTGGTGCGTTCGACCGTGCCGCCGGTGCATCCAGCCGGGCTGCCGTTCATTTCCGCGGGCTTGGGTCTGGCCCTGGTCGGCCGCCGCTCCCGCTGGCTGCGCCGGACCGGCCTGCTGACCGCCGGAGCCTGCGCCGGCTTCTTCCGGCATCCGCCGCGAGTGCCGCCCACCCGGCCCGGCGTCGTCGTCGCACCGGCCGACGGCCGGGTGTGCCTCATCGAATCGGCTGCCCCGCCACCGGAGCTGGAGATGGGCGATGCGAAGCTGAACCGGGTCAGCATCTTCCTGTCGATCTTCGACGCGCACGTGCAGCGGGCTCCGGTAAGCGGTGAGGTGATCGCCGTGCAGTATCGGCCGGGCCTGTTCGGCTCGGCCGACCTGCCCGCCGCGAGCGACAGCAACGAACGAAACAGCGTGCGGATCCGCACCGCGGACGGTGCGGAAATCGTCGCCGTGCAGATCGCCGGTCTGGTGGCGCGCAGGATCGTCTGCGACGTTCGACCGGGCGAGAAGCTCTCGATCGGTGACACCTACGGCTTGATCCGATTCGGGTCACGGCTGGACACCTATCTGCCCGCCGGCGCCGAGGTGTCGGTCAGCATCGGTCAGCGAGCGGTGGCCGGCGAGACGGTGCTGGCGCAACTGCGGTGATAACCAAACCGCGCGGCAGACGAGTCGTCCCCCTGCGCATCCTGCCCAGCTCGATGAGCGTGCTGGCGATCTGCGCGGGCCTGACCTCGATCCGGTTCGCGCTGGAGGGACAGTCGTACGTGGCGATCGCGTTGATCGCGGCCGCCGCGATCCTCGACGGACTCGACGGCCGGGTGGCCCGCATTTTGGACGCCGAGTCGCGGATGGGTGAGGAGATCGATTCGCTTGCCGACGCGGTGAACTTCGGGGTGGCCCCCGCGGTGGTGGTCTACGTGTCGTTGCTGCCCTCAGTGCCTGCCGGCTGGGTGGTGGTGTTGCTCTACGCGGTGTCAATTGTGTTGCGGTTGGCCAGGTTTAACGCATTGCTCGACGACGCCACTCAACCGGCTTTCGCGCGGGAGTATTTCGTCGGGGTGCCTGCGCCGGCCGGCGCGATCTCGGCGCTCGGCCCGCTCGCGGCCAAGCTGCAATTCGGCGCGGGCTGGTGGACGTCGCCGTGGTTCGTCTGCGCATGGGTGGCGGCCTGCTCGCTGCTTGTGGTCAGCCGGATACCGATGCGCAAGATGCATGCCGTGTCGGTGCCGCCAAATCTGGCCGCCCTGCTGCTAGCGGCGTTGACGATCGTCGCGGCGGCGGCGTTCCTGTTCCCCTACATCCTGATCATGGTGCTGATCGCCGCCTACTTGCTCTATATTCCGTTCTCCGTCCATAGCTACCGCTGGCTGGCGGCGCATCCCGAGGCGTGGGGCGAGAAACCTAAACAGCGCCGCGCCACCCGGCGCGCGATCCGGCGCGCGCAGCCCAACCGCCGGTCGATGGCGCGGTTGGGCCTGCGTAGACCCACCGGTCGGACGTGACGTCCCCGAAGCTCACGCTGACGGCTCGGCTCAACACCTCAGCCGTCGACTCTCGCCGCGGTGTTGTCCGACTTCATCCCAACGCCATTGCTGCCCTTGGCATTCGAGAGTGGGATGCGGTATCGCTGACCGGATCGCGAACCACAACCGCGGTGGCGGGCGTGGCCGGCGCGCTAACTCCGGTCGGCACCGTGCTGCTCGACGACGTGACGCTGTCCAACGCCGGCCTGAGCGAGGATACCGCCGTCATCGTCACGGCGGCGACGGTCTACGGCGCCCGGTCGGTGACCTTGAGCGGCTCGGCGATGACCAGCCAGTCGGTCTCCCCGCCCACCCTGCGGCAGGCTCTGCTCGGCAAGGTGTTGACCGTGGGTGACGCGGTGTCCCTGCTGCCACGTGACCTGGGACCGGGCACCTCGACGTCGGCGGCTGCCAGCGCTCTGGCGTCGGCGGTCGGCATCAGCTGGACGTCCGAGCTGCTGACCGTCACCGGCGTCGATCCCAGTGGCCCGGTGAGCGTGCAGCCGAACTCGTTGGTGACGTGGGGAACCGGCGTCCCATCTGACGGCTCGAACCCGCACGTCGAGGCGCCGACGCCGGCGCACGCCAGCGAGATGACATCACCTGTCACGGTCAACGACTTGAAAGGCGTCAGCGCCCAAGCGGCCAAGCTGACCGAATGGCTCAAGCTCGCACTCGACGAGCCGCATCTGCTGCAAACCCTGGGCGCCACAACCAATTTGGGAGTACTGGTGTCGGGCCCGGCCGGTGTCGGCAAGACCACGCTGGTGCGCGCCGTCTGCGCGGGCCGCAGGCTGATGGAGCTCGACGGACCGGAGGTCGGCGCGCTGGCCGCCGACGACCGGCTCAAGCGGGTCACCTCCGCTGCGGCGGCGGTTCGCGAGGGCGGCGGAGTGCTGCTGATCGCCGATATCGACGCGCTGCTGCCCGCCACCGCCGAACCGGTCGCGACGCTGATCCTGACCGAACTGCGTAACGCGGTCGCCGCTGCGCGAGTCGCGCTGATCGTCACATCGGCGGTACCGGAGAACCTCGACACGCGGCTGCGCGCCCCGGACCTGTGCGACCGCGAGCTGGTACTCGGCCTGCCCGACGCGGCCACCCGCACGGCCCTGTTGGAAGGATTGCTGAAGCCGGTACCCACCGGAGATCTCGACTTGCACGAGATCGCAGATCGCACACCCGGTTTCGTGGTCGCCGATCTCGCCGCTCTAATCCGTGAGGCGGCGTTGCGCGCGGCCGCCCGGTCCAGCGCCGACGGCACGCCGCCCCAGCTGACCCAGGAGGACCTGCTCGGTGCGCTAACGGTGATCAGGCCGCTGTCGCGCTCGGCGGCGGTCGAGGTGACGCTTGGGTCGATCACGCTCGACGACGTCGGCGACATGGCCGCCACCAAGCAGGCCCTGACCGAAGCGGTGCTGTGGCCGCTGCAGCATCCCGACACCTTTGCCCGGCTCGGGGTCGAGCCGCCGCGCGGAGTACTGCTGTACGGACCGCCGGGCTGCGGTAAAACCTTTGTGGTGCGTGCGTTGGCCAGCACCGGCCGGCTGTCGGTGCACGCCGTCAAAGGCTCTGAGCTGATGGACAAATGGGTCGGCTCCTCGGAAAAGGCGGTGCGCGAGCTGTTCGGCCGGGCCCGGGATTCCGCGCCGTCGCTGGTGTTTCTCGACGAGATCGATGCGCTGACGCCGCGGCGCGGCCAGAGCTTCGACTCCGGTGTCACCGACCGGGTGGTGGCCGCGCTGCTCACCGAGCTCGACGGCATCGAGCCGATGCGCGACGTGGTGGTGGTCGGCGCCACGAACCGGCCGGACCTCATCGACCCGGGGCTGTTGCGGCCCGGTCGGCTGGAGAAGCTGGTGTTCGTCGAACCGCCCGACGCCGATGCGCGTCTGGACATCTTGCGTACCGCGGGCAAGTCGGTTCCGCTGCGCGACGTCGACCTGGCCGCGCTGGCGGCCGACCTGGACGGATACAGCGCCGCCGATTGCGTGGCACTGCTACGCGAGGCCGCGCTCACCGCGATGCGGCGCTCGGTCGACGCCGCCGAAATCACCGCCGCGGACGTGGCCGCCGCCCGCGAAACCGTCCGTCCGTCACTGGATCCCGCGCAGCTGGCGTCGCTGCGCGCGTTCGCCGCGGAACGCTGACGCCTACGCATTTGAGCACTACATCCACATCAGGTTCGACTTGTTCGGGCCAGATGGACCGCTGACCGGCGAACCGCCGGCCTCCGACGAGCTACGGCTTGCACCGACCCTTGACTGGATCGAGGCAGCATTGCCTCAACAGAACAGCGCGCTGCTCGACGGGCTGGATAAGGCGGTCGAGATACGCCTCACCGGACCCGGTGCGTGGACTCTGCGGATCGGCAGCGGCGGCGTGGCGGCCCACATCGCCAGCGATTCAACGGCATTCGCGCGTTGGGCCACCTCGCGGGGCAACTGGGAATCTCTTGGCGTCGACGCGCAGGGTGATCCGGCCGCGCTCGAGGTCGTTCGCCGCCTAACGGTGTTTTGACGATGACCTCGGCTTGCTGCCGCGGGCGGGGCTGAAGGACGTCAGCAACGCGCGCGACGCCGCGGCGACATCGTCCTCCAGCCAGGCAGGGATGGGGTCATCGTTGGCGTGACGCCGGACGACGGCGTAGGGCAGGTCGACAACCGCTCTGGCGATAGCGTCGACGCATCTGGCGTCGGTGCTGCCGTACAGCTCGCGCGCGAACGTCCTGGCTCGTTGGATGAGCGGCGCGTTCTGGGCCTCGAGGGTCTGATCGAAGTCGTCGTCGGGTTCGCCATCGAGCAGGTCGCTCGGCCGCACGGCGACCAGCAGCCGGGCATCGTCGGGAACCTCGCGCATGAAATCGATTGCCGCAACAGCAGTCGCGACCGCGGACTCCAGAATGGTGTCAGCCGTTGCGGCCAGCGCCCTCACCTGAAAGCGCTCGAGCGCGCGGAGCCACGCGGCGGTGAGGATCCCGTTGCGGTTGCCGAACCGGTGATACAGCGTGCCCGCGGGCGCTCCGCTCGCCTTTGCGATCGCGCCGACGCTCGCGGCACGGGGTCCTTCGGCGAGCACGAGCGCGCGCGTTGCGTCCAGGATCACATCGGTTTGGTGCTTCCGCGGAGGTGCCACGATCTAGTATGCTCCTTCTATATGGAACGTTTATCCTATATCGACGAGCATGCCATATCCGTCGCGGCCGATCGGGCCGAAACGTGGTCCGCGCTGCTGCGGGTGTTGTGCCGCGACCCGGAAGACCCATCGACGGTCCCGAGCGGCTTCGCGTTGGAGGAGTCACGACCACCCGAACGGTTCGTGCTCAAAGGCCGTCACCCGTTCGCGGTGTATCGCTGGGTGTTCGAGTTGGATGCCGAAGCACCACAGCGCACCCGCATTCGCTCGGCAACCTGGGCGGACTTCCCCGGTCTGCACGGCACGTTCTATCGCGCGCTCGTCATCGGCTCCGGCGGACACCGGGTGGCGGTGCGCTGGACGCTGAGACGGATCGCGGCGCGGGTGTTCGCCGAACGGGCGGCCGCCGACGACGCCGCTGCCGATTACGTTGACGTCTTCGAAGTCCCTGTCCATCAGGATGATTCACGCACTGTCGAACAAGCGTTACGTGACGCGCTTGGTCACCGGGCGGGCGCGGGCGGAGGCCTTGTGTTGTGGATCCACCGCCACATCTTGAGATTTCAGCTGGGCCCGTACGCATCGCCCGAGCACGTCATCGGCTGGTCGATCACGCATTCGGACCCCGACGAGATCGTGCTGGTGGCGGGCGGGCCGCTGATGCGCGGCCAGCTGAGGCTGCGACGCGAGGACGGCCGGCGCGCCGTCCTGACCACGCGTCTGCACTATCGGCACAAGGTCGCCGCCCGCGCAGTCTGGGCCGTCGTCGGCCCACTGCATCGGGTCATCGCGCCAGAGCTGATGAAGCGCACTGCCCGTCGTGGTGGCATTCCCGCGATCCGGTGATCCCAGGCTTGACGTGGGGGGTGCGACCATCGGAGCAGACGGTGGCAGTTCCGCGTCACGCCCTACCGCTACGACATCCTGGACATCTTTGTGCTGCAGTCATTTATCGACGGCGAGCAGATTACGGTTGCGACCCAAGGGCGTTTCAGTCAGGTATACGGCCCGCGCCGAGGGCACCAGCTCGCGGCTGCACGTGTGAGTCTTGTTCGGCGGGCCAACGCTTCTCGCTCGTCTTCTCGTGTTGGGCGACCTGGTGATGATGCGAAAACAGCTGATCACCTTGATCTCTTGAACCGTGCGGCCCGTTCGCCCGTGACGATCTGTAACCAGGTCCGCTATTAACACCAGTGGTCCGAATGGATCCCACCTTCGAGGAGAAGATCCCATGAACAATGAGCCGGCGGGATGATCACGGTACAGCAGCCTCCGGGGATCGGTTTCTTGAAATTCCGCGATGTCGCGCAGACGACACGGGTCATGCTGCTGGCCATCATGGCGTCGATGGTCGTCTTCCTCGATGGCACCGTCGTAAACCTTGCCCTGCCGGCCACGGAGCGTGACCTCGGCGGGGGCATGTGCTCACAGCAATGGGTCGTCGACGGCTACCTGCTGGTGGTCGCGGCTATGGTTCTGCCCGGTGGTGCCATCTCCGATCTGTTCGGGCGAGTACCGGTGATGCGCTGCGGTCTGGCGGCTTTCGGGGTGGGCTCGGTGCTGGCAGCCACGGCGGGCACCCCGGCGATGCTGATCGCCGGGCGCCTCGTCCAGGGGTTGGGCGGGGCATTTCTCGTGCCCGGCTCGCTCGCGCTGATCAACTCGTCGTTCGAGCGCGCGGACCGTCCTGCCGCAATCGGATCCTGGACGGCCTGGACCGGCACCGCCTTTGCGCTCGGACCACTGCTGGGGGGACTGACCGTGGACTTCCTGGGCTGGCGCTGGATCTACGTTTTGTCGTCGATCCCGGTGGCCATAGGTTTTGCGCTGACGTTTTGGCTTCACCGGATGCCCGGGCCCTCCGAACGCCCACGCGTCGATGTCGCCGGCGCCGCACTATCGGCGGTCGGACTGGCCGCCACGGTGTACGCACTGATCGAACAAGGTCGCCGGGGGTGGGACGACCCCCGGGTCAGGGTTGCGTTGGTGGTGGGGGTCGCAGCATTGCTGGCGTTCGTGACATGGCAACGCCGCGCGCCCCACCCGATGGTGCCGCCAGGCCTGTTCACGATCCGCAATTTCACCGGAGCCAACCTGGTCACCGCGTTCGTCTACGGCGGCATCACGATGGGCTCGTTGGCCATCGCTCTGTACCTCATGGAGATCGCCGGATATTCGGCCACGGCCGCGGGTCTGATTACCCTGCCCAGCCCCATCATGTCGTTGCTGTTCGCCCGCGGCGTCGGCGGACTGGCGGCACGGATCGGACCGCGGATTTTCCTGATCACGGGTCCGGCGCTGGCCGGGTTGGGGCTGCTGCTCATCCGTCCCTCCGCGCACGGATTACACATCGTCACCGACGTGCTGCCAGGCAGGATTTTGCTGGCCATCGGAATGGTCCTTGCCGTCACGCCCCTGACCGCGGTCAATCTGTCCGCCGTCAAGTCCACGCAGAGCGGAATCGCCGCCGCGATCCAGAACGCGACGGGGCGGACTTCTGCGCTGATCGCGGTGGCCTGTGTGGGATTGATTTCCGCCAACAAGCTGACCGATGCCAGCTTCACCCGGCTGCTC
>Ga0335073_10012378_pt1 | contig 11979 bp, 7 predicted proteins | sample Lox_Sample_22_FD_207093 | JGI IMG/M metagenome (GOLD analysis project Ga0335073, IMG submission 207093) | Soil microbial communities from Loxahatchee National Wildlife Refuge, Florida, United States - Lox_Sample_2.2 | ecosystem: Environmental > Terrestrial > Soil > Wetlands | place: USA: Florida... | reverse complement strand
GTGCCGGCGAGATCCGTCTCGACGGCATCCCGATTCACAACCTGGTGGAATCTGAACTTGCGGCCGTTCGAGGCCGCAAAATAGGCTTCGTCTTTCAGTCGTATCAGCTTATTCCCACGCTGACTGCGCTCGAGAATGTTCTGTTGCCGTACGAGCTGAACGTGGAGGGGAACGGGCTGGGCAAGGCGCGGCAACTGCTGGCTGAAGTGGGCCTGCAGGAGCGGGTGGATCACTACCCGGTGCAGCTCTCGGGCGGCGAACAGCAGCGCGTGGCGCTGGCGCGGGCATTTGTGGCCGATCCTCCCATTGTGATGGCTGACGAACCGACGGGGAATCTCGACTCGACGAATGGGCGGATGGTGCTCGACCTGCTGCTCGATCGCAACCGGCGCGCGGGTACGACGCTGGTGCTGGTAACGCACGACGCCGATGTGGCGCATGAAGCCGACCGCAGAATCGTTCTAAAGGACGGGCTGGTAGTTGAGGACACACTACCCGGCGCCTCCGAGGCTCTCGTCCAAAGCGAGGGAAAAAATGGCTAGCCGGATGTTGACCTGGAAACGCGCGGCGTCGATCGGCTGGCGCGATCTGAAATCGGCGCCGGCTAAGTTCGCCTTTGTGGTGGTAAGCGTTGCCGTGGGCGTGGCGGCGCTGGTGGGCGTGCGAGGGCTGAGCGACAGCTTTCGGTCGACGCTGATGGGGCAGGCGCGATCGCTGATGGCCGGCGACCTGAGCGCGCGCATCTTTCACGAGCCAACGCGCGAGGAACTCGACAAGGTCGCGGCCGTAGTAAAACAGAGCGGAAATTCGATCCGCACAACGTGGGTAACTGAGACCGTTTCAATGGCGTGGATGGAGCAGGCGCATGCCCCGCTGTTGGTGTCACTCAAGGCCGTCGACCCGGGCGAGTATCCGTACTACGGCACGGCAGAACTGGAGCCGGCGATGACTTTGGGCCAGGCGCTTTCCGGAGACTCGGCCGTGGTTGCCGACGAGTTTCTGATCCGGATGAATGCGCACGTGGGCGACTCGCTCCGGCTCGGCCAAAAAACACTCCGGATCACTGCCGTATTGGGGCAGGAGCCGGATCGGATCTCGAGCGGAGCCGGGCTCGGACCGCGAGTCATGATCTCCCGGACCACTTTGAACGAGTCGGGCCTGATTGCGCCCGGCAGCCGGGCGAGCGAACGTCTGCTCGTGAAGCTCCCAGATGTTTTGCCAAAGGGTGTGAGCGCAACAAAAGAAACGGCGCAGGTGCGCAGCCAGCTTGAAGCAGCGCTTCCCGACGCACAGGTGATTGATTATCGTGAGGGCAATCCTGCGCTGAGCCGCGGGCTCGACAACGCCACGGCGATCCTGAGCCTCATTTGTCTGGTGGCCATGGTGCTGGGCGCAATTGGCGTGGCCATGGCTATGCACGCGCACCTTGAGCAGCGCATGGATACGTTGGCGATTTTGAAAGCCATGGGCGCTGACTCAACCGATCTTTTGCGCATCTTTGTATTGCAGACGCTAGGACTGGGGCTGGCCGGCGCGTTGATCGGAGTGTTGGCGGGAGTCGGAGTAATGGTGGCGCTGCCTTCGGCCTTTGGCAATCTGTTGCCGGTGCACACTGTACTCAGGTTCCCGCTCAAGTCGGGGTTGGCCGGGATGGGCACGGGCGTGCTGACTACGCTGCTGTTCTGCTTGCCGCCGCTCCTCGATGTGCGTGGAGTGCGTCCGGTGCTGGTGTTGCGCCGGATGGTAGAGCAGGGAACTGGTGGATTCAGGGGATTCATGGAACGCTGGCTGCGGCGCTGGCCCCAGTTGCTGCTGGCCGTTCTGCTGGTTGTGCCGCTTGTAGGCATCGCGTGGGCCTTGTCTGATTCGGCCGTAGTGGGCGTAAGCTTCGGCGTCGCGTTTTCGGTCGCGCTCGTGGTGCTGCTCCTGCTGTCTGCGGTCACGCTCCTTGTGTTGAGGTTGTTTCTTACGTTTACACGGCTGCGCCTGCCGGGATCCCTGCGGCATGGGCTGGCGAACCTTTACCGGCCCGGCAACCAGTCGGCCCCGGTACTGGCGGCGCTGGGTACTGGCGTCATGCTGATCCTGGCTGTGTATCTGATCCAGGCCGACGTCCTGCGCGATCTGCGCTTGACCGCTTCGCCGAAACTGCCCAACGTCTTCCTCATCGATATACGCGACGCCGAAGTTGCGGGCGTGAAGAACTTTTTTGCGCATCAGCCAGGCGTCAACCAGCAGCTCGATCTAATCCCGGTGGTTGTCGGGCGATTCGTCTCCATCGACGGTAAGCCTCTTGACCAGTTGAAGGGACGGCATTTTCCGGTTCGCATGCTCGAAAATGCTGACCTGTCCTGGGCCGATACGGTGCCCGAAGGCTACAAAGTGACCCAGGGAGCGTGGTGGAAGAACGCGAACGATGCAGAGATCGCCGTTGACGACGGTGTAGCAAGCAGGCTGCAAATCCATGTGGGCACACCGATTGAACTTGATACCGGCGGCATCGACCGCACGCTGAAGGTGGGAGCACTCTATAAGTCTGACGGGCAGCATCTGAGTGCGCGTGTCGTCTTCGTCGTGCCTTCGGGCATGATCAAGGATCAGCCGGCGACCTGGTACGGCGGTGTGCATATCGATCCCCGGCAGGTGGGCATGATGGAACGCGCATTCTTTGCCGCGTTTCCGACGATTACGGTCATCAACCTAGCCGATGTGATGGATCGAATTGAAAGCGTGGTCGACCAGATCACGTTTGTCGTGAGGCTGCTCGCCGGGTTCTCGATCCTTGCCGGTCTCATGATTCTCGCTTCTAGCATCGCCAGCACCCGCTTCAGGCGCATGCGCGAAGCGGTTGTCCTCAAGACGCTGGGAGCCACGCGAATGCGCATTGTTCGCACCTTCAGCGTGGAATTCAGTGTACTTGGATTATTGGCTGGCGCCGTCGGCGTAATCTTCGCCAACGTGCTTACCAGCGTGCTGCTGCGTAAGCTCGAAGTGAGTTTCCACGTGGAGTGGGGAGCGACAGTGGTAGCGCTCGTGGGCACGGCAGTGCTGGCCACGGCAACCGGCTGGATTGCGAGCTACAGGATCCTGGGACTCAGGCCTCTGGAAGTGCTACGGGAAGAATGAGCAAACAGGGAAGCAATGTCCAGCAGCAACGATGTTCACACCGGGGTCGCCGAGAACTCAGTCTTGCCTCACTGGAGTTGTGGATCGGCGCTGACGAGGCCCATCCAGTTTGACCCGAGCCTGGAATCTTTTTATGATGAACAAGTTGGGTCTTCTGCCGTTTAACCGGCAGATAAGTCCGAACAGGCCGCTAGCGGGGCCTTCGCTCTGCTGTTGCTGCCCCCTCGTTCAATGGCAGGACAGCTGACTCTGGATCAGCATATCGGGGTTCGAATCCCTGGGGGGCAGCCAATCAATCGGACAGAGCAGTCCAAAGCAGCCCCCGAAAGACACCCTACTCCTTTCGTAATCAACTATTTCCAACAATACCTGCGGTCCTGCGTGGTAGCGTAGAAACCAGCCACTCTAGGGGGTATTTTTGGGGTACCCGTGACCGGGCGCCAGCGCGCCAGGGGGTATCCGCTTGAGAATGACGGGCGCTCATTGAGAGCCGGGTTGCAGAAGCGGCGTATGGAGACCTAGAGCAGGGAAGTGAGCACAGCAGAACGGGGCAGCAGGGCGCTGATCAGCAAGTCTCTTGAAAAATGTATGAGTTCGACAGCGCCTGGGCCGATTTGGCAGGTCGCTGGCGGATGGCCGGCGAGTGTGCCAATTTGCAGAAGGTCTCCTTTTGGGGGAGTCGATCTGAGAGGGTTCACCCCACGCCAACGTTGACTTTGCCCGCGCAATAGTAGCCCATAGGCTAGCCCGATTCGTTTGGTACAATTTGAATCACGGGACATGGACAGATGTTCTGGGTTGCAGGTCGCCTGCAGCGGCATTGACGGCAAGATCTCATGCTGTCCATTAATCGCGGAATTCGGTTAGATTCCGTGGAATACGTGGAAGCGGGAGAAGAGATAGACAGCAGCGATGGACAGCAAATTCTTAGACTTAGCGTAAGTCGAAGAAGAGAAAGTGGGGACGTAGCTCAGTTTGGTTAGAGCGCTGCCCTGTCACGGCAGAGGTCGCGGGTTCGAGCCCCGTCGTCCCCGCCATACATTCCAAATGACTTACGGAACGTATGGACCTATAGTGACAATCCGCAATCTGATCCACAATTCACCGCGCTGGTTTGGGTAAGGGTGACAAGAATGATCAACGCCAAACCTACTGTCGACGAAATAGCCAACCGCCAACCTTCGACATTCGAATTGTTCGATTAACTTGGAACCCAGTATTGCTGCCATGGAGAACAGACGGTCGAAGAAACCTGCGGGTATCTGGGGCTGGCCGTTCATGGAGTTCTTAGCGAATTGAATCGCATATGCTTACATAATCGACACGGCGAAGTGGCTCCTTCTTCAAGAAAGAATCGCCTCGCGTCATGAATGCGGGTCGAGCAATGAACCGGAAGCGCTCTATTCCACAAGCCGGTTCACTGCAGCCACACGGCCGTACCACAGCCCCGAATCCTTCACCGTCCGGGTCTGATCGCGAAAATCCACATACACCAGCCCGTACCGCTCGGTGTATCCATCTGCCCATTCAAAGTTATCCAGCAGGCTCCAAGCGTGGAACGCCCGGACCCGCGCTCCATCCTCGATGGCGCGCGCCAGTTCGGGCAGCTCCCGGCGGAAGAACTCGATACGCCGCGTATCGGGAACTCGTCCATTCTCCCTCGCATACGGCGCGTCCAGATAGCTGCATCCACTCTCGGTAATCTCGATGATTGGATGGTTATAGTCCCGGCTGATGCGCGTCACCAGGTCGTAGATGCTGCGCGGCCAAATCTCCAGGCCCCCATCGGTCAGCGGGCCCTCGGTCGGCATGGTGGCGATCAATTGAGTCCACCGGTCGCCGCCGCCTGCCGTATCTTCAGTCTCCGTAGCCAGGCTGCCGGCATTCCCGCCGCGTGCAGCGCGTGCGTCCTCAACTACACGCCGCGTGTAGAAGTGGAATCCAATCCAGTCCAGCGGCACTTGCATAATTCTCTCGTCGCCCGGCCTGAAGCCCATCTCTTCGTACGGCGTCGGCACCACGAACGCCTTTGGATACCTCCCATACAGCGCAGTTTCGAGAAAATACACGTTGTTGAATGCGTGATACCGCTCTGCCGCCGCCTTGTCCGCTTCGCTTTCTGTTTTCGGATACGCGGGCGACATACCGTACGCGCTGCCAACTGTGGCCTTTGAGCTCGCAGCCTTGATCGACCGGAATGCCTGGCCCTGCGCCAGATTGAGGGTGTGTGCCGCCTTCAAAAAATCTGTGTAACTGGCTCGTCCCGGGGGAAACGCTCCGTTCCCGTAACCCAGATACGCCACCGTCCATGGCATGTTGAACGGAGCCCACACGGTAATCCGGTCGCCAAGATGCTTGGCCAAGATTCCGGCATAATCGCTGAAGTAGCCCGCCAGGTCGCGGTTGGGCCATCCCCCTCGGTCTTCAAGCGCCTGCGGCAAATCCCAGTGGTAAAGTGTACAGAACGGCCGTATGCCCGCCTCCATGAGCGTGTCTACCACGCGACTGTAGTGGTCAAGACCCTTCGCGTTCGGCGCGCCCGTTCCGGTTGGCTGAATGCGCGGCCAGGCAATCGAAAACCTGAAGCTCTTCTGGTTGAGCCGCTTCAGAATTTCAATGTCTTGGGGGTACCTGTGGTAATGATCGCAGGCCACGTCGGCGTTAGTTCCGCCCTTGATCTTGCCCGTGGTGTGCGCGAACCGGTCCCAGATCGACTCGCCTTTACCGTCTTCGCTCCAAGCGCCCTCGACCTGGAACGCCGATGTGGCGATGCCCCAAAGAAAACCTTCAGGGAAATTCGCCGTTGCCGATCCCTGATGTTGCTTCTGTATTCCGGGTCTCGCACCCGTAGCTCCGGTCAACGCCGCCAAATGGCTCGGCCCGGCAAGCGCCGATCCGGCTAGCGCGGCAGACTGCTTGAGAAACTCGCGGCGATTCAACTCGACCCCTCCTTTTTCACGTGTGTTCCTTCCGGCCGTTCTTCAGCTCGATGAGGCGATCAAGGCTGACTGCGCCCCAGTCGAGGGCATTAATCAATGGGAATCCGCGTCGCTCGTCGGCGCCGGGGTCCCGTCAGACCAAGCGCCAACCAAGACCATGAAAATCGTCACCCTTTCTTCAGGGAAATTCGCCGCCATTACCGGCGAGCCCGGCAGATCGGCTCCCCAGCTTTTGGCCGCGTCGCCCGCAACAAAAAACATCAGGTGGGGATGCCAGCTCTTCGGTCCGTCGCCCAAGTACTGCTGCTTCGACAGCATGTAGCACATCGCACCCGGCTCCAGCGTCGGCAGCTCCTTCTTATCGAGAGCCGCTTCGGTTTCGTCGACTATTTGCTGCTTCGACTTTCCTCGAAGAACCAGTTCTGTCCTCATCAGGTAGATGGGCTCAAAACTCCTTGCCGCCTGCGGATTGAGGCAAAGAGGGCCTCGGAGCTTGGGATTCCAGAAGTCCGGATTATCGGTTGCCGCGGCCCACCCTCGCTCCACGATGCAGAGAAAACCATTCGTACCTTTCACTGCGGTGGTGTATCCGTGCGGTCCCAGCACCATCACTTCAGCATTATCTGAAATGGATGCCGGTGCCGCACTGCGTGCGAGAGCGATCTCTGCATCCCGATCCATCAAATATTGAGTGAGCGGCGCCATTGCCGGATAAGGCGCTGCGTTGCTCTGTGCTCGAGCCTGGCTCAGAGTCGCCAGCATTAACGCCAATCCTAAACTTTTGAACGGAATCATCCTGACCGGATTCTTCATTTTGTATTCTCCTTTGACGGAACCTTGAGCAGTGAGCTGACCGCATCTATTGCGCCGCGATTCCCAGCCGCTCCATCCACGCCGCCAGTTCGCGCTCGTCGCTTGAACCCGCGGCCTCGGTGGCGTGCACATTGGCCCGTTCCTGTTCCTTGCGGTTCTGGCTCAACTTGAACTTGCCCTCGATCCGTTCTATTGGAATCCTGAAGCCCATGATTCCGGCGAGCATCGTCCGGCGGTAGCCCTGTGGGAATGCCCGCCATCGTTCCGCGTAGCGCGGTTCTTGAATCGCAATCAGTCCTTCTATCAGCGACTCTTTGGCGGCCTCATCCTCAATCAGTGTCAGCTTCCCGTAAGCGTGCACCGCAATGTAGTTCCATGTGGGCACTGAAAGTTCCTCGACATAATTTGCGGGCGACACGTAACTGTGCGGGCCGGGAAACACCACCAACACTTCACGCCCTGCCAGCACCTGCCAGTGCTTGTTGGCCCGTGCAAAATGTCCCTCGATCAGCCCGTACGGCCCTTCGTCTTTCACCATCAACGGCAGATGTGTCGCCGTCGCCGCGCCATCCGCGCCGCCGAAGAGAATCGCGAAGGAGTACCGCTGCATGGCCTCAAGCAGAATCGCGTGGTCGGTCAACTGGTTGAACTTGGGTGTATACAAAACGATCTCCTGGTGAGCCAGGATTACTTTGCGCTGTCGGCTGCTTCAGTTATTCGATGGGGAGGTTATTCGCGCCCAACCCGCGTGCCCCAAGCTCTTGCTTGGCCTTCGCAATCGGATAAAGCTTCGCCTGGAAATACAGAAACGAGAAGAAAAACGTCATCATCCCGCTCATGTGAATCCCGTAGGGTTCCCGCTCGTTATAGTGTCTTTCCAGATCGCCTTGAATCTTGAAGATCGTCACCAATCCCAGGATTGCCGACGCGAAACCCAAGGCCGCAATCGTCGACTCCACGGCCAGCCCTGGATGCGCTACCACTGTGAATCCCGCGCAGGCCAGCTCGACAACAACTGCCAGGTCGCACCAGAACGGACTCTTCGCATCGTCGTCGAGCGACTTGATCCAGAGGCACAGATAAAACGCCCACGCATCTCCGCCCAGGCTTTCCAGCAGCACCCGATATTGCAAGGGCGCATACATTCCAACCAGAATCTTCCACGCCCACAGCGCCGCCATGAGCACTATCCAATGCACCTTGGGAGGGGCAGGGAACTCCGGTCTTACTCCCTGCAATGAATCTGAATGCGCCGTAAGCCCCAGCATTCCTACCCCCGCACCTACATCAAGCTTTCAAATCTTCACTGCTTCTCAGTTCAACCGCGCCCCTGCTTCTTACTTCCTGCTCCCTACTCCCTATTCCCTGTCTTTCTCACGCCGCCATCGCCTGCGCCAGCCTGCGCACCGTGAGCACCGTGATGTCGTCTTCCTGCCCGAACTCTCGCGCAGCCTCCGCCAGGTAAAACGCCGTCTGGTTGCACAGGTTTCTCACCCGGTCAAAGCCGAACAGTTCGCCCGACTTGCGCGCTTCAACCACGCCGTCTGAAAGCAGCAACAGCCGGTCGCCGGGATGCAGGTAGAGCTTCACTTCGTCGTACTGCACGTCCGGCAGCACCCCCAAAGGCAACCCTCCCGGCACGTCGACCTCCTGGCTGTTCAAATAGGGAGGCAAATGGCCGGCGCTGGCCAGCACCACTTCGCCATTCGCGCCAAACCACACTGCCTGACAGGTGGTAAAGCCATCGGTCCCCATCAGCACACCGTTAAGGCCCTCCAGAATCTTTGCCGGACTCTGCTCTGTGGTCCTGCGCAGTGCGCCCATCAGCATCGAGACATTCATTGCTGCCTTCAGGCCTTTCCCCGCCACATCGCCAATCACCACCAGCATTGCGCCGCCGCCCAGCATCTGCACGTGGAAGAAGTCTCCTCCCACCTCATTGGCCGGCGTATAAACTGAGTCGAATTCGAACCCCGGCGTCGCCGGCTTTTCAATCGGGATCAGCAACTCCTGCACGCTGCGCGCAGCCGCCAGCTCGCTCGAGGCGCGTTCCTGGTCGTGATGAATGCGCAGGAACCGGATGAAGATAATCAGCATGATCGCCAGGATTCCCGCAAAGTCCGCAATCGAAGTGAAGCGGATGGGAATCGGACCCGCGAAGAAGGTAAGGGGTTCGCTCATGCTCTTACCGGTCATCTGGCTCATACTGGCCGAATACACCGGCTGAATGATTCCCACCATGATCAGCACAATTGGAATCAGCAACAGTCCGGCCTCAAAGTTGCGCCGGATGGTTGCCGCAATCAGCGTAATAAAGACGAACAGACTCCATCCCAGAATCCAGGTCAGCGACCCCAGAATCACAATGGCCAGCAGAATCCCCACTGCCGTACTGTGGCCCACCATCAGTAATAGCGGCCCTACGAACGCCAGTATCGGCGCCGTGTAGCGCAGCCAGCGGATATACCACCGCCGCTCGAGCGCGAGAAACGCGATCAAAAACTCAAAGAATAGGTACGCGGAAATCAGCACCAGTTGCATCATCAACGCTGCGTACCAAAGACTGTCGAGATGCGCAGAGTTGCCCGCGTACTCAATAAAGTTGATTGGCGCTTGAACCAGTTCATGCAGCGCCAGCCACAGATACTCCACGTGACCCTTCTGCGAGAAATAGAGAGCCAGCAGGAACATGGCCAGCACAACCAGTGAGATCGAGTACACTAGCCGCGGGATCCGTTCGAATAGGTTCCTGTCCTGCCACACCGTCAAGCTGGTGGCAAGATCGTCGTGCTTGCCCAGAATAAACTTGCGATGCGCAAAAAAGCTGGTGTAGGCCCATGGCCCAAACGGAACGTACAGGGTCCTTACGGCCAGCGTGACCGAAGTTGCGTTGGGCGGTAGATTCAGGTTGTAGATCCTCGAAATCTGCTGGTACCGGCCGGTCATGTCGCCATGCGGGCCTTCGGGTGTAATCTGCCTGCCATTGGCAAACAAATCGGCGTTGATGTTCGTGGTCATTGCCCCCATGCCCATCGTCTCAGAAACCGGCAGTTGCATCAGGAGTGCGAGCGGGCCATGGTCCGGGGGCAGCTTCACATGAATCCGGTACCACGAATACTTCGCTCCAGGCGCCGGTGTCTCGTCCTCATCAATATCTTTATCGTTTAGCTCAATGTGAACGCCTTTATCATGCGCATGAGATGTGCCGACATCCGGCAACTTCTCCATTGACGGATTGGCATCGCGCAGCGCCCATTTCGAATCGTCAAAGTCTGCAGCTGCTGCCTTCGGATCGGCAGAAACTCCAACCAGCCAGCCCTTGTCCAGATTGATGGGAGAACCAAGATCCGTAGCATCGAACTGCGCCGGAGGAGTGGCCTCAGGTGACTTTGCCGGCGCCTTGATTTGGGAGTGCGCAGGAGGGGCTGAGGGTGCGGGAGTACGGGAGCCGGCCTGCGCCAATAGCTGTGCTGCTCCACAAACCACCGCCGCCAGCGTCAGACCTGGTCGCCGCATTGCCTCCTCCGGTTACCGTGCTTTCAACTATATTAGATCGAAGCCATTAATCATTCCTCTTCCGGGATTACCGGCTCGATTCCCGCCAGCCGTCTTGGCTCGCAAATGGGCTCGCAAATGGGCTTGCAAATGGGCAAAGAAACAGGCTCACCGAATAATTACTGGCGTTTCGTTGGCCAACAGGCCCATACTAGCGTCTAAAGCGGCAGAGCGGAGCGGAGTCTCTCGACGGACTCCCACGTTGGCGGCCGGTTTCGAAGGCGGACGGCAGCTCGAGCGGGCTGTCGGGAGGTAAAGTGATGAGGTCGATTCCCATTAGGTCAGTTCTTGTACCGACAGCGGTAGTGGCATTGGTGTTTGCCACCTCAGCATGGGCGCAGTCCAGTACTGACAATTCAAACACCCCACAAAGCCAGCCGCAAAGTCAGACTTCGACGCAGACGTCCACCCCGGCAAACACCGCTGCGCCTGCGTCTACCACCCCCACGCAGACCGCTCCCACTCAGTCGGCTCCGGCCCAGCCAGCCCCGGGCACCACCCCGGTTGGCGGCGACCAGCCGGCGCCTGCGGCTCAGAACGCGACGCCGGCGGCCAGCCAGCCGGTCGCTGCTTCGCAACCCTGCGGCGCCGATGCATCGGGCGGCAAGGATCAATCTTCCGGCTCGGCCAAAGCGCCGGCCCCTGGTACCACCCCAGTCGGCGGTGACTGCGCTCCACCGCCTCTCGGCGCCAAGAAGGACAAGGACAAGAACAAGTCCAGCGACGATGACGTCAAAGTCGATCCCGACAAGGTCGTCGAGCCAGGCAGCGAGATGATCAAAATCAAGCCGGGCAGTATTGACGACGTGAATGCCGTGGGCAATCGCGACATCGGCGGCCGCGGCCTCGGCAACTGGTACTCCACCGATACCGAAATCAAGATGGGCAAGATGTACTCCGAGGAGGTCGAAAAGAGCTCCAAGTTCATCACCGACCCGGTCATTGACGAGTACGTGAACCGGATCGGTCAGAACATCGTCAAGAACTCCGACTGCAAGGTTCCGTTCACCATCAAGGTCATCGATTCCGACGAAATCAATGCCTTCGCGCTCCCCGGCGGCTTCTTCTACGTCAACTCCGGCCTCATTCTCGCGGCTGACGAAGAGGCTGAACTCGCCGGTGTTATGGCCCACGAGACGGCCCACGTCTGCGCCCATCACGCTGTCCGCGAGATGACGCGCATGAACTACGCGCAGTTGGGCACCATCCCCCTCATCTTCCTGGGCGGGTATACCGGCTACGGAATCTACGAGGCTGCCTCCATCGGCGTCCCCATCGCCTTCCTCAAGTTCTCGCGCGACTTCGAGGCCCAGGCCGACTTCCTCGGCGTCCAGTACATGTACCGTGCCGGATACGATCCCCAGGCCTTCATCAGCTTCTTTGAAAAGATCCAGGCCCTCGAAAAACGCAAGCCGGGCCTGGTGGCCAAGGCGTTCGAAGATCATCCGCAGACCCCTGACCGCATCCTGCATACCCAGGAGGAGATCGCCAAGATCCTGCCTCCCAAGGATGAATATATGGTCACGACTTCGGAGTTCGATGACGT